>Ga0315549_1000611_pt1 | contig 41785 bp, 28 predicted proteins | sample SalMarSW160200MG_FD_203101 | JGI IMG/M metagenome (GOLD analysis project Ga0315549, IMG submission 203101) | Salt marsh sediment microbial communities from the Plum Island Ecosystem LTER, Massachusetts, United States - Salt Marsh Sediment SW1601-200 ...
ATCAGCGCTTCCATTTGCTCCAGGCGTCTTCGGGGGGGAGCAGCATTGACCTCGAATGCCCGCGAGATGTCCTCGTCAAGGGAGACCAGCCCAATTTGCGCTCGAACCAACTCCGAGTGATCAATGAGAAGCTGCAGCATGTGGCCGGGAATGCGACCTTTGGTCAAGATCGCGACGCCGATGCCCTCCCTGAACAGGAACTTGAGGATCGCCTCACTGAGCTCGAGGACCTCCGGCGCCGGCTGAAACAAGTCGCTGGAAGGGCTGAAGTAGACGGCTGGCGGTTTCGTGTGCCGTCGGACGAGTTCATTCCGAAGCTTCTCCAATGTGTTCTCGTACAGAATGAGCCTGCCCTCCCCGGGAAACGTGCTGTACCCGCGGATGTAGCAATAGGCACAGTCGTGCAGGCAGCCGGCCGTGAGGTTGATGGTCGGGATGGCCGAGAGGCAGGCGAGACGGGATGGCGTCAACACCGGCGATTTTCGCTTCGCCTTGATGACAGCTACCATAGCCGTTCTCCTCGTAGAGGAGGCTCGTTGCCACCTCTGCACCACAGCACATAGGCGTGGTTGCCACTGAGGCCCAACGTCTTCGTCATGTCGCACGCCGCCAACGTATAGAGCGAGAACTCCCGCAGATGTTCGATAAGGTCGTTCGGCCTTAAGTCAGCGTCTTCCACAATGAGATAGTCGCAATGCTCCAGTAGCCGCGCCAGGACGCTCGCCCCGTCCGCTGCGACCAGGCATTCAGGATCGAGCGTCCTCAGGGGCAAGCACAGCCCGTCCTCGGGAACTCTCTTCCCATCACTAGCCTTCGATGCAAGCTGGAGTGCGCGGTAGAACTGGGAAAGAGAGGCCTGTGCAAAGGTGCGACCCTCCGGCAGGACGACGCGCGAATTGGAGACCATGAGGGCTTCTGGACCCGGACCATCGGGTGCCAGACAGTAAGTGGGCAAGGGCTCCCTCTCCTGCAAGAACATCGACCCGACAACTAGGGATGGTAGCACATCTGTACGAAAATGGCAAACCGAAAAACGGCTCAGGTTGTTGAAGAGCTTCGAAACTAACGCCACGCGAAGGCCCGAGGAAATAGGCAATGGACGGGGCCGCGCCAGCCAACCGCGATAGTCATCGCCTAGGAACATCAGGCTGTCGATGCGACTTCTCAGATCGGCGGTACGGAAGAACCGCGCCGGATCGGCAAGGCACAGGTCGACGAACCAGAGCCGAAATCGAGGCAAGAACCCTGCTGCCGCACCCCACACGAGCAGCTTCCGGCAAAGAGCAGCGGTCAGAGCGCCGCTACCCGCCCCAACGTCAACAAACTCGAAGCAGATTGATCCTGACAACTTGGAATGGACGCCCTGGATGATCGGCTTGAGAACTCGCTCCCACAAGCGCCGCGCCCGCTGTCCGGTGCGAGGATCCCTGCCCGAACTCATGCCCCCAGCCATTGAGTCGACGAGGCTGAAGCTCGCCGAGCGATGTGCCGCAGAAGCCGCCAAGTACAGCAGAAGCGACACAGGCGAATCTTTGGAGAGCTTGTACTGCCGGTAGTGGTAGAACAGGCCCTCCGATCCATTGTCCGCGACGGCAATCAGCGGGAGGTACTGGGTATTGTCCAGCGCATCCGGCCACTTGAGTTTGGCGAGCAGATAACAGGGGTTGCGCAGCGTCGTCGTGCCGGCCGCCAGCACTTGCGTGTCGAGAGCTGGCGCCCTTAGTCCGAAGCACTCGAAGCCCACGACGGCTCGCAGAGCGTGCTTCCATGAGCACGAATCCTGCCCCTCACTGCGCGTCGCCAGCACGAGATCCAGCAGGCTGAAGTACCGGAAGCAGTACTCTCGCTGCAACGTCCAGTCGAAACAGGATCGGATGTAATCCTGCCAAGCGGCATGAAGCGCATCGAGCGCGCGGTCGATCTGCCGGTTGGCGAGCTGATGCACCGGCGCCCAGAAGGTCGGCCAGTCGCGTGTCTCCGGAACAAAGCGTCCGTCGGGCGCGATGTCCAGACTGGTAACGAGAATGGGAGCCTCGAGCAACGCTAGCAGGCGGCCTCGCCCTCGAAGCCGCAAGAGGCACCTATGCCCGTTGAAGCCCTTGCCCCGCTCGTTCATGGAGGAATCCGAGAGAGCGCGAGGAGCGGCATGCAGGACGAGCTCTCCAGCGCTCCCGGTCACCACTACTCAGCCTAGGGCTTCGCTGCCCAGAATGCGAAGTGGTTAGTGTCACCCCAGCACCCCTGATGAACTGCTTGTGTGGCAGCCAGTAGGAATCTGCTAGGATGACCGGCGGAAAGCTAAGGTCAGGATCGACGGAAGCGCAAGACGAAGGTTGTCGAGGATGGCTTCCTAGACCAGTGCCAGGCCGTGTTCGGCAGCGTCTTTCACGATGGTCGGCTCAGACCGCAGCGCCTCGAACTCGGCCGGGGTGTAGCACAGGAAGTCGTAGGACACGCCGCGCTCCCGCAGCGGGAACATCAGGCGGCCCCGCTCGATAAATGGGATGCCCTCGAAGTCCGGCGAGACGACGATGAAGTCGTAATCGCTCCACTCGTCCGCCTGGCCCTCCACGCGAGAGCCGAAGAGAATGAGCGCCTCTACGCGAAGGCGCTGTAGCAACCGCGTCCTCAGCCGCTCTACGACCCCGTCGACAGCTTCTTCTTCGCCCACTGGAAGGCCCTTGTCGCTACTTCTAGGTGCTTCTCTGCCTTCGCCGGTCCAACCCGTTCCAGCTAGCCGCCGTAGAGCCTCAAGCCAGGAACCCTGCGGAAGTGCTCGTCCCGGCTGATGACCGTGAGGTCATGCCTGAGCGCCGTGGCAGCGATCAGCAGGTCCAGGTCGGGGATCAGCTTCCCCCGTCGCCGGAGGTCTGCCCGAACTCCACCGAACACCTCAGCGGTCCCCCTGTCCAAACCAAGGACTGGCACTCCGGCAACCAAGTCCGCCAACGCCGACCTGTATACCTCTTGGCGTGCCGAGCCCAGCACGCCCTCCCAAAGTTCAGCGTAGGAGATGATCGACATCCCCAGCCGCCTCTCCCGAATGAGGGGAGAAAGCAACTGGACGGCGTCCTCCTTGCCCTTCAGGTAGTCCGCCGCCCAGTCGGTATCGACCAGGAACTCGATCATAGCCTTACAGGTTTGCTCGGCGGCGACTCATGCCTCGCCCGATAGATGGCCTCCACCATGGAGTCCGTATCCAGGTCCTTCCAGGCACCCGCAGCCTCCAGGGCCCTGGCCATCCCTTCCTCTGAGGGGGCCAGAGCCGCCGCGAAGTCCTCCATGCTGATGATGGCAGCGATGGCCTCGCCTTCCTTCTCGACTACTCGTGGCTCCTTGTCCGCGTGGACCTCCTCCAGGACCCGCAGGAGGTCTGTCTCCGGCCCAATCGCTATCCGCCTTGGCTCTTTGACCATGTTCATCCACCCCTTCTACACCCGATTATATCATCGTGGCCTGCCAGTTGGCAGATGCTTTGCCGCGACCGGAATTCTTGCAGGAGACACTGAACGCATGCCGCCATCAGGGCGAGCTTCGCCTTTATCCTCCCAGCCGCTCCCCCATCCGGTCCGCCGGGCTGAACCGCTCATGGGCCCGCGCCGCCTTCTCCGCATCATAGGTCGCCGAGTACCGCCGCACCATCGCCGGCGTGCTGTGCCCCAACAGGTGCTGCACGTCCAGTTCCCTCGCCTCGTTCTCTATCGCCCAGGTCGCAAACGTGTGCCGAAACCGGTGCACCTTCACCTTCTCCACCCCTCCCTGCCTGCCCAGCCGCCTCAGGAAGATCAGCACCGAATGAGAGCTCATCCTCGTACCATACCTTGACAGGAACAGTGGTCCAGGCTCCCTGCCACGGAACCGCTCCAGGTAGTCCTCCACCGCCTCCTTGGCCCTCGTCCCGAACCGCACCACCCGCTGCTTGTTCCCCTTCCCATGCAAGACCCTGAGCCGCTCCGCCGTCAAGTCCAGATCGGCCAGGTCCAGGTTCACCAGCTCCGTCCGCCGCACTCCCGTGTCCAAGAGCATCAATATCATGGCCCGGTTTCGAGGACCCCACCAGAAACGGCTGTCGCAGCAGGCCAACAGCTTCCCTATCTCCTCCGCTGTGTAGGGCTGTACGATCTTCTGTGGCAATCGAATGTTCTTGATCTGAGCGAAGGGGCTCTCCTCTATGTACCCCATCCGCTTCAGCCAGGAGAACAGGAACCGCACCTCCCGATGGCGGCGGTGGCGCGTCTCCAGGCTGACTCCGTTGCTGCCGATGCGACCCAGGTACGCGTAGATGTGGGACGGGGTGATGGCCCGCACGTCCTCCGGAAAGCCTTCCTCCCGAGCGATGCCCTGGAAGATGGTCAGGGTCTCCCGGTAGGCGGTGATAGTGTTCAGCGACTTGCCCTCCACCTGGCACCGCAGGAGGTAGAGGTCGATCAGGCTCGCCAGATCTTGCTGCTGCTCGACTGCCGCTAAGGTGGTCATTTTCTCCCACCTGGTGCAGCGTACGTTGCGTACGTACATGGACGCTCTCTTCGGCCAGGAAGTCAAGTCGACACGGGGCGAATCTGGCAGATGTTTGGGGGAAACCGACGTATTGGAGCGCGATTATCCGACATCGGGGCCCCATCGCCTAGAGAGAGCCAGCACCAGGCCCAGCGGGCCCGGTGGCTGGCTTGGCGAGGGCCAGAGGCGGCTACTGCTCGCCGGTCTCAGCGGGATGCCAGAAGACCCAGCCGTTAGTGGAATGGCCGGTGACGGCCTTGGCGGCGGCGCTGAGGGAGGCGAAGAGCTGGTCGCCATACCTCACGGCCCTTCCAGCGGGGAGGTCTTCTGCCTCGACGATGACAGCCGTGTGGGACTGCCCCCTGGATCGGCCTGTCAGGGTGGTGCCCACAGGCGGTAGCTCACGGGCGATCTTCTTGCGCTGACGCTTGGTGGTCATCATGCACCTCCTTCTGCGAGTTATGTCGTCCTGCCGAGCGGTCGACGTCTCCCAACGCCGTCGACAGACACACATCACTCGAATGGGGAAGGAAGTCAAGCTCTGCCCTGACAAAAGGTGCTTCCACGCGATGCGAGTCGGCTAGGAGGACGCGTCCGAGATGGCGTGGGCGAATACTGCCGTCAAATGACGGCCCTGAACCGGGTACCAGCAACGCCCTTATAAGCAGAGGTGGTGGAAGGTGGTGGAATTGAGCGCCCGCCTGCCAGACCCATAATGAGGGCGGGGCGCCCTGCCGTTGGGGACCCTCCGGCGCCGCCGGGTGCGGACCCTGGCCAGTGCCTACGACTTCGACGCGTTGGACAGCGCCCTGAAGATCCAACGAGAAATGGCTGCCCTCCTGCGCAACCTTGCTTGAAGGCTGACGGCTCACCGGCCTATGCCGTTTGATGATCACCTGCCGATGGAGCAGGAGAGCTGGCCTTCTTCCTACAACCTCCACTGCACAGCGTGCTTGAGAGCACACTAAGACTTCATGGTAAGGTTCGTGGTGGCCGTGGCATGCCCGTAGGCTCGGTACCGCCCTCCCCCTTGCCAACGCTCGCGCCTACGAGTACTATGGGGGCGCCGTGAGTTCAAAAGGGAGACCCGAGCATGGAGGCAGCGCAATGAAGACAGCGAGCGTGGCAATAGCCCTTCTCTGTGTCGTCTGCCTCGCCGTCCAGCTCGGAGGCGGGGACTGGAAGTACGGATCGACATTAGGAAGTTTCCCATTAGTAGTCTCTGCGCAACCACCAGGCGTTTGTGCCGATGACATCGATGACGACCAAGACGGGGTGATCAACGACGGCTGTCCGACGGTCGGCGAGCCGGAGAACCCGGGCGCGGACACGGACGGTGACGCCATCACGGACTGCGACAACGCCCTCGACGACGACGGCGACGGCTGGGTGAACGATGGCTGTCCCTCTATCGGTTCTGCCGAGATCTACGAACAGAAATGTGACGACGACTTCGACAACGACGGCGACGGCGATGTGGACTGCGACGACTCTGATTGCGAGGGCGACCCTGCCTGCCTAGAAGCGGAGGTGTGCGACGACGACTTCGACAATGATGGCGACGGCGATGTGGACTGCGACGACTCTGATTGCGAGGGCGACCCTGCCTGCCTAGAGCCGGAGGTGTGCGACGACGACTTCGACAACGACGGCGACGGCGACGTGGACTGCGACGACTCTGATTGCGAGGGCGACCCTGCTTGCCCAGAGGCGGAGGTGTGCGACGACGACTTCGACAACGACGGCGACGGCGACGTGGACTGCGACGACCTTGATTGCGAGGGCGACCCTGCCTGTGAGCCAAGGCCCACGGCTACGCTCGCCGCAACCCCCACTGAAGAGCCCACGACTCCGCCGCCGGAGCGCGAGAGGCCAGACTTGGACATCTTCTTCAGAGGCCAACCGTACGTGAACGAAGATGTCCAACTCGTGGTGATACAGGCAGGGGTGCGAAACCTTGGTGCCGGGCGCTCCACGGGAACTGTCGTGCGGGCTAGGTCCCTGGACGCTGACTGGCAGGGCGAGGAGCGCGTGCCCGGATTGGATAGGGGCGAGAGCGAAGAAGTCACTATCCAATTGGATATCCGGGAGGACGTGGCGGATCAGACTCATCGTTTCCTAGTTACCGTTGACCCTGAGGACGATATTGAGGAAGAGGATGAGGACAACAACTCGGATTTGCGTGAAGTGTGGGTGCCGCCGCCCGACGGAGAGGGTGACGATGATGAGTGGACCCTTATCCTGGTGATAGCGCTGACCGTCACGATCGGCGCCGCCGTTGGCCTCGCTGGTGTTACTCTCACCGTCCGCCACACGATCAAGGTCCGCCGGCGGAAGGATTGGCAGGAGCAGGCCGAAGAAGACGAGCCGCCGGAGACATGCAAGCCTTGCACCCGCTACTGCCGCAAAATCCAGATTGAGCTGAAGTTGGCCCGGCGGGCGATAACACACCTCACGCTCGTCGCCCACGGTCCTGTCTCAGGCGAGGGAACTCGGGAGGGACAGGTGAGGGGTGAGGTAGTGGAAGGGCTCAACGAGGCGCTCAGAGCTCACCGCCGGAGAGAGGAGCGGGAGCAAGTGCAGCGCCTAGTGGAACCTGTGGCCAAGACGCTGTCGCAACAGCTCGTAGAGTGGCTAGGTCCCGAGGCGGCTCCTCGCGATGTCTCCGTGGCCGCACATCTAAAAGGGGGCGCGGTCACCTTCAAGTTCATCCTCTACCACTGCAGCACCGATAACGTCTGGGAGAAAGAGGACGAGTGGGAGGAGAAATTTGAGGACGAGCGCGATGAGACTGTGACCACCGTACGTGGCTTGGACCCCACTAAACGGGTGGCGCCGGAATTGACCCAACAGCTGATGCAGTTCATCGAGAAGCTTTGACCGTTTGCGGCAGCATGCGGGGCGCTGGCTATGAGTGTAGAGCGCCAAGACCCCATCCGTATCTGGAGGGTTGACGCGCTGATCTATTTGGGCCGGCCTTGAGGCAATGTCTGCTCACGGGGACCCCGCCTGCTTGGCCAACGCCGTCGTGTGGAACGTGTCCTTGCTGCCGCCGGAGAAGATAAAGGCGATCCCGGCGCTTCGAAAGATGGTAGCTCACCTGCCAGACCTTGGTTGAAGGCTGCTGCCTCACGGACCCTGCGCCGAGGGTGAGCTCCTGCCGACGGAACAGGCTCCTGGCCGGGTATGAGCGGGAGCAGGGGCTGCGGCAGTACGGGTGACTCTCACCGAACTGCCGCGGCGCAAGGGAGGCAACTGGGCGGATATGCCAAGCGCGCGAGCTGCCAACGCCGCGTTAACGGAATCCTCCTATTTACGTCGGACCTTGCGTTGAAAGTACCCAATGCAGTCGCGAATAATCTCATTCACGTTGATACCGACACCAAAGACATTCGGCTTAAGCACCAGCCAATCCGCCTTCTCCGCCAGTTCGTCTGCCAGTCGGTGGTGGCCTTCATCGTCGAGCAGATTTATTTCTTGCAGCTGAGCCACGCCGTGTCGGGTTTCAACGGCCTCAGCGTATGCCACCCCTTCAGGATCAACGGCTGTTAGAGATGCTGTGCCAGCCACGATGAACGAGAACGAGCCCCGACCGGCCCGCAGCTCCATATCGACCAACGAGGTCTGGCACTCTGTGTCCCAAAAGACCTTATACTCGAACTGGTTCTTTCGCTGGAGAGATTCCTCCTTCTCGTCGTAAGCATCCACGACGCGAATCTCCCTGAGTCGCCATCCCGGAGGTAGGACGAAGTTGTAGATCCCGCCATCGCGGCTCCGTATGGGTACGCCCATATGCCCGAACTGGAACGAAAACCGGCACTCTCCTTCGTAAAGCTTAAAAGCACGAATGCGGGCGCTTTGCTTTTCGACAAAACAATTAGATGCGTTGTAGATGCGTGTCCCACCAAGATCTACGTCGTCGTCGCTGAACAGTTCGCGATAGATGTCCCGCAGGCGATCGACGACCACGTCTAGCGGATGGTGCCTTGGCTCCACCTTGTATGAGGTCAGAATGCCCTCGGGCGTCAGGAAATCAATCAAGACGATGGGGACGTACATTTGACGGTGCCGGCTGATACAAGCTCCACCTCAGACGGTGCAAAGCATACGCATCCGAGCAAAAAAGTCAACCCTTTCAGCAACGAGGCGCTTACGATCACCTTTGACCCTCACGCCCACCGGGCCCTCATGACCCGCCCGCGCCAGCGCCCATGGACAGCCATGTCAAGTGTAACCTGGACCGGCCGCAGCTCCCCTTGCGGCGGGCGGCCCTGCGCGAGGGGAAGACCATCTACATGGCCGTGCCCCGCTTGCGCCAGGAGCGCTGCCTCATCGAGCTCGACTCGCAACGGTTGGGCCGGCGGGCGAGCGCCGCTGCCAGAGTGTGATAGCGGGTGATGCAGGTTCTGCTCGTTATCTCCCATAGGCCTGAGTCACCATCCGACTCGTGGAGACCCTGGCCGCTCTCGCGCTGGCCAAACCCGTCTGTGTTCGTTGTGGTCTGGCGTCACAGGAGCCGGTGTGTATGTCTTCAGCGACTTTCGGACTTTTTCGCCCATTTTCTAAAGGACACTTCCTCTTGTCTCTCGCTGCCTGGCTGCCTGATGAAATGCTCTCCTGAGTGTTAGGGTCCGCTGCTTGACCTCCTTCCTACGCCTAAGGATCTCCTCCCGGCGCCCGTAGTAGATATCGGCCGGCGTCACGTTGCCCAAACCCTCGTGGTAGCGGCGATGGTTGTAGTAGTGCACAAAGGATGCTACTGCTCGTTTCAAGGCGATGGGAGTGTCGTACACCAGCAGGTTGACCTGGCCCTTGAGGGTCCGGTGGTAACGCTCAATCTTTCCGTTGGTCTGGGGGTGGTAAGGGAAAGCCACGATGTGCCGTAGACCTACCAGGCGTGGGTACTCAGCGAAGGTGCGTGAGGGGTAGCCCGGCCCGTGGTCTGATAGCAGAGTGGTGCGGTCTCGAACAGGCACCTCGGCCAGTCCCGTATCCTCCACCGCCTCCTGCACCACCTCGATGAGAGAAGTCGCCGTCATGTCAGTCTGCAGCCGCCAGGCCAGGATGAAGCGGCTGTAGTCGTCCAGGACCGTCACCAGGTAGTAGTAGCCCCAACCCAGCACCTTCAGGTAGGCCCCGTCGGTGGCCCACATCTCGTTGGGCCCACTGTGTGGGTCGTCAGCAACTTCCGGAATCTGCATAAGCAGTTGTTAATGGATATCTGAAGCCTTGCTCTCGCTGCCCGGCGGGCGGTAGGGTATCGCCCGAGGAAAAGGAGCAGGCAATGTCGCAAGAACGTTCCCCAGCAGAGGTCCAGGCGGAGGCTAAGACCGAACAGACCCGCCAGTTCGTTCGTCAGGTAAGAAGAGTCACTCGTCGCAAGTTCAGTCCCGAGGAGAAGGTACGCATTGTCCTGGAGGGCTTCCGGGGTGAGGTGCGGGTCAGTGAGCTGTGCCGGCGCGAAGGTATCCGCCCCAACGTCTACTATGCCTGGCTGAAGGACTTCATGGAGGCAGGGAAGGCCCTGCTGCAGGCAGATAGCACTCGAGATGCCACCCAGGCGGAAGTGGGGAGGCCCTGAAACGGGAGACGGATCAACTGAAGCAACTGGTGGCTGAGCTCTCCCTGCAGGTGCACATCCTGAAAAAAACGGCCCCACCCGGCCGCGACTGAAGAGGCGGTACCAGCGGATGACAGCGCAAGAGAAGGCCCACGTGCTGGCCATGGTAGCAGCCTCACCTTTGTCTGTGCGAGAAGTCTTGCGCTCTCTGGGGATCGCGGAGGCTACCTATTACCGGTGGAAGCGGCGTCTGCAAATGAGGAGTGACGGGCTCAAGGACCGCCCGGGCGGGGCGCGCCGGTCTGCCCTGTGCCAGATCTCCCAGCCGGGCGGGGCCTCGGGGGGAGCGGCGCAATCTTGTCGCGCAGTGCCTTTGTCGGACGGAATCGGACGACGTGCTTGGCCGGGATGAGCAGCTTTTTGCCAGTTTGCGGGTTTCTTCCTGTGCGTGCCTTCCAGTATCGCACAACAAGCCGGCCAAGGTTCGGCAGATTAAACTCACGATTGGCCTGCAAGTTGACGGTTGCCAACTCCGCAAGCCGTTTGAAATACCGTCTGGCCAGCGCTTCACTCACATGTAACTCGCTCGACAGCAGACCAACCAATTGGCTCTGGGTCCTGATCTCGTCGTCTCTCATCTCCTCGCCGCAGTAAGAAATCACGGGCTTCCGAACGCCGTTCGCAACCTGGCGTAGCAGCTCGTCACCATCGATACGGTTGATCCCCCGAAACGCCGCCTGCGGAGCGTGCTCGAATATGGGGAACGGTCTCTTGAAGACCACCAACTCACCCCTGACCATGGCCTTCTTTGCTCCCAGCAGCTTACGGGTTTGCGTGTTCGCGCCGCCGCTTGGGGTGCGGCTTGAGAGAACCCGGTCGGCGACCTCGCGGAACGGGTCAGGCTCAGCGCGCCACCAATGCCATTCCCGCGTCGGTGTGCGGCGAAGGGTCCTCAACGCGGCCCCCCCGTCAACTGTGGCCACCGTCTCCCACCATTTGCGGCTGGGTTCTTCGGCTTCTACGAGCTGTGCCAGAATGCGTGCACGGCTGCGCCCTTTCGCCACCTTACGCCACCAAATCCACGCGTCGTTCGTTTCTTGACGCAAATCCTTAAGTACATCTGATCGGGTTCTTCCCTGGCTCGTCTGTGTTTGGATCCGGGCGTCAAGGGCCTTCTCGTACGCCGTTTTAATCTCGGCTGCCAGCGCATCGACGACATACACGGCCCCTGGCGACAACCTTTGACTGCAGGACCGGTGCGGCTCGCACTGCGAAAAATCATCGGGCACCGGCTCGCAATCTCCCTCGCTCCGCTTGCGGAGAAGCTGTTTCAGCCACTCCTTGAAGATCTTATCCAAGGGATCGTCCCCCGGATCTCGAGGCTCGAGGCGGGGACGCGTCTTTCTCTGAGCCACATATTGCCGGTATTTCCGCTTGTGCTTCTCCAAGCGTTTCTTGAGCTCCTGGCGCTTCCTGATTTTCCTCAGTTCGGCAAGCTCTACAGAACCGAGGGGAGGCCAATAGGAGAACTGCCTACCTGGCGTGACGATCTCTAGGCGCTCGAGGATGAAGTAGCCAAAAATTGAACCCTGATGTGGGGCACGGCCGTCGCGGTGAATGAGGAAGACTTTGGTCTCGCCCGGCCTAGCCCAGGGAGGCACTTCCGGGATCTCGCGGCAGCAGCCGCGCCGTTCTGCTTCCCGGATATATTCCTCGACCGTTCGATAGGTCTGGCCGATCCAGACCATCATGTCGATGCACTTCACTTCTTCTGCTGAGTGGTTGACGCCGAACGGTGTCATCGCCAAGTCGTGTAGCGCCAGCAAGGGTCCGGTGGACCCAGTGTGGTCGGGGCTGGCTGAGATCCTCTCGTGCAAGACGAGGGTACTCCTCGCCCAAGTGGTTGTCAAGCGCGAGCGGAGTCTTCGTGGCAGGGGGAGCGGCCCCGGAATTGAAGAGTATTTCAGGGACTGTTGCCGAACTCGACCTAGGATCTGATCAGTAATATGATCCATATGAGCCGCTTGCCCCGGGAAGGCAGGAAGCAGCCTATGATAGGTCGACGCCGGTTCGCTCCCAAGCTCTACTACCAGCTCTCCCTCGACCGCCTCGTGTCTCAGAGCAATCTCCTGCGCCGCATCGCTGAAGTCCTCGACTTCTCCTTGGTCTATCCTCTGGTTCGGCTGTGGGGTGCCAATACTCCATCTCCTCGCAGGTTAAGCTGCCAATGACTGGTACTGGTCGGGCTGGATCTCCATTAGCACACGGTGCCTCAAGGGTGGCCCAGATAGCTGAGGGTGTCAACGCTCCAGATACGAGTCGAGTCTTGGCACCCTACACCCCTAGAAGATAGAGGCGATCCCGGCGCTTCGAAGAATGGCTGCCCACCTGCCCGATCCTGCTTGAGGGTGCCGCCTCTGGGGTTCCTGCCGAGACCGATCACCTGCCGACGGAGCAGGAGATCGGCGGCTGACCCGCAACTTCCACTGGAGCACAGTGGCGTGACGATCCGTGTCGTTTGACTGGCGAAGTCGTGGCAGACGGGCCCTAGTTCTTGGGAGGGAGGACCACCTGATAGCACACCACGCCGAGGTCGTCGGTGGTAAGCGGCACCTCATCGATTGTGAGGCCGCCCGGGGGTCGCAGACCAAACTCGTCGACCACGTCGCAAACCTCGCGGGCTGCGCCCGCAGCGTCGATAGCGCCTTCCTGAAAGCGTCGTCGGACATCGGAAAGAGAGCGCTGGACGAGCGCATCCCTTCCTACTGCGAGGCTGTCGTAGGCGCGGTCTAGCCGGGGATCTTCGGGCAGGTCCGGTCGCCCAAGGACTTCTCTGGCCCAGCGCTGGCTTGCGGGTATCCGCTTTTCCCTCGCTGCGGGGTCCAGGCGAAGGTTGTGCTCGGTACAAATGCTGTCGGCTGCTATCATCCACATGCGGTCAAGATCTAGGCTCTCCGGCATCTCTGCGGCGAGCGCCTCTTCAGGATCGGCCAGACGAAGCATGTCCAGATCATCAGCCACAACGTTGCCTGCCGAGTCTACAAAGCGCCATTTTCGTTCTCCGTGGCGGGTTTGGGCGGCGAAGAACACCCCCGGAAGTACGATACCCTCGGGTGCCGATCGTGCGATCGCAGCGCCCACGCCCCAAGGCATAGCACGCAGTCGGTCGAGCTCGCCTTCGGCTTTGGCTCTGAGCAGACGCGCCCGGTAGTCTTCTCCGGCGAAGGAACCAGAGCCACCACCCTCGCCTTCATCCAGCAGCGAAGGGTCGCCCTTGGACAACCGATCTGCGAACTCCTCGAGATCAGCAAAGATCTTCGACTCCGCCGGAGCCGCAGCGAGCACCTGTGACTCCATGCCTACCGACGCATTTGCGGCCGCGATCTTGGTTTGGAGCTTGGCCTCCAACTTCAGCACCTTCTCCAGGTCACCCTGCTTCGGCAGCAATGTGTACAGGAAGACCTCCGTGTGTGGACTCTTGAGACGGATGATGCGGCCGTTGCGCTGGACGACTCGCTGGGGGTTCCACGGCATGTCGAAGGAGATAACCGCTTGAGCCTGTTGAAGATTCTGACCCTCCGACAATACATCCGTTGAAAGCAGCAGATCGACCTCACCATCCGGTGGAACATAGCTCGGGTCATCGGTCATCGACTCGGGGCAGAAACGCTCCAACTGCACTGTGCGGGCCTTCGCGTCCGTCTCGTCTCCGATCACAACAGAGTAGGATCTACCTGCGACCAAAGCGGCGTTCCCCTCGATCGCTTCGCGTATGTAGTCGACGGTATCGGCAAAGGTCGAGAAGATCGCCACCTTCTTCGCTGGAGTTGAAGTCAGCACCTCCTCCAGCTTCTTGAGCTTCGGATCGGGACGCTCAAGAAGTTCCTCCAGTCGCTTTTGCATTTCGACAAGCAACCCTTGATCTTTCGCCACGTGCTCAAAGAAGGCGTCCTCGAAGTCGGTCGCTGGTCGCGCCCGCTCATCCTCCTGCAAGAGCTCTCCAACTGACTCCGGCGGGATACCGCCATCCTCGGCCTGATTCACGAGCTCCCGCAGAGTCGCTGCCGAGGGCACGGCCCCATGTTCGCGCTTCGCGGTGAGAACCATGTCGTGGGCTAGGACCATACGCTTCACCGTTTCCAGCGCTGCCTTCGGGCTGGACTCGAATCGTTTGAGCAGACCCGACTGAAGCAGTCCGGCCAGCGCAGCCTCACGGCCATCGTCCTCCTTGCCCTCGCGAAGGTACGCTTTCGGTCGATACCGGGCCATAGTCAGGGCATCGATCGTGTCGACAATGAAGTCGAAAATGCCTGGGTATGCCGAGTCCAAGTCGTACCGTTGCTCCAGGAGCTTGGGCTTGGGGAACCGGACTGGTGTCCCGTCGGGGAAGGTCTCTCCATCATAGTTCTTCTGGATGAAGAGGCGGTCACGCCGCACACCGATCGCGTCAATGAGCGGAAAGAGCTTGGACTCCGACAGTAGCTCCGGATCGTTGGCGCCGGCATCGCGGAAGAACTGCCGAAGATTGGAGATGCGCAGGGGTCGTCCCGCGAACGCCGAATCGTGCCGACCGATGAGCATGAACAGGTTGTACAGATCCCAGAGGGCGTTGTTCACGGGGGTAGCGGTGAGGAGCACTAGGGCCTTCGGCTGACCGCCCAAGAGGCGATCGAGCGCAGCGTACCAGGTGTTGTCATCATTTCGAAAAGCGTGGGCCTCGTCAACAACGACAAGTCGATATGTATCCTTCTTGAGATGCAGTACTCGTCGTGGGTTATTGACCGACTTCGGTGCGATCTGGACGTCGCTAGCCAATTCCTCGTAGGAAACGACCTGTCCAGGAAGGTTAGCGGCATCGAGAGCCTTCTTCCAGGTCGTCTCCCGTAGCTGCGCAGGGGCGACGACCAAGGTGTAGAGTCCCTGTTCTCCGGCATATTCTTTGATAAACTCGACCCCGATCATCGTCTTACCCGTACCGACGCCGTCCGCATACAGGACTCCGCCGTACCGCTCGACGATGTGCTGGGCCCGGATGAAGCCATCTTCTTGGAAACGGGTCAGTGTGTAGTAGTCAGCACCGACTTCCTTGGCCTCTATCTCATCGCCGTAGAGTTCCAGCAGTGCCCGCAGGAAGATGGTATTGGCATCGTACTGGGGAACAGGTGGGAAGAGCAGGTCCAGCAGCCCCTGCTTGAACGGGTCTGCCCGGTCCCACAAATCCTGGAACCAGCGGACCGCTTCTTGGACGACGTGCGGCTGATAGTGGATGACGCCCAGTTCCAGGTTTGCCTCCAACCCGCCTGGTGTCAGGTTAGCCGAGGTGACGAGCGCGGCGCCGGGCTCACCTGAATCGGCTCCCGGCTCGTCGGCGAAAAGGTAGGCTTTGCCATGAAGAAACCGCAGAGTGTACCGGCGCACCTGAACGTGGTCTTGGCGCAAGAACTCGTCGACCGCCTTGAGCCGCTCAATGCGCCTGCTAGGGGGAAAGGCGTCGAAGTCGCGCTCTCGCCGGAGGCTCTTGAGAGTCTTGTCGAACAGGTTGCCCGCCTGTTGGGCTTCGGCCGTCAGTGCCTGCTCGCCGAGGTCCGGCTCTGGCATCGCCCCCAGCAGAAGCCTCACGGGTCGCGAGTCGTCTCCTGGGAGAGTAGCCAGGGCGTGCAGACCCCCTAGCCGCACATATCCCGTTGCCACGTGTAGGGGGCGCGGATAGCGCTCCGCGACCCAGCGCAGCGCCTCGTCGTGGGCTACCCGTTGATTGTCGATGAGTTCGGGCTGTCCTGTGCTCATGTTCTCCTCGGCGCTAGTTCCATGAACTTGCTTCGCACTAGGTCACGGTAGGCGGCAGGCACCGCCTGGGCCGTGAAGTCCGAGAAGATGACTTCAAGCTCGTCCTCATCCAGGCCGTAGGCATGAGCAACCAGCGCGTCGATCTCCGCCCGGACAGCATCCCGCTGGTCCCGGTCGAGGGGCCCACAGTCGACCCCGGCCTCCCGGGCGAACTCTGTGAATCGCTCATCCACGCAGGATAGGCGGGCGGCACGCTGGGCCACGCCGTCTATGTCGGTGCCGTCCGGAGGAGGCAGGCAAAAAAGGGCCAAGATGAAGAAATTCAGTGTGGCCTCCACAATCCGCCGCGCCTGCCAGTCAAACGGCAGACTATTAAGGACGCCCAACACGTAGCTTGTTTCGGTCATACCGTCAGAGGGGAACACCAAGTAAGGCGCCTTGTTTGTCAAGAATGCCCGCGGTGGCACTAGGCAGGCCCGCACGGTGCGGGAGTCCGTTGCGCGTGACACATCTCGAAACGCAAGCCGCGCCTTCCACACGGCGTGCGTAGAGGGATCGGCCAGCACCGCAGGCGGGAAGCGGCCGCGAAAGCTGGAGCGCGAGCTGGTGCGCTTGCCCTGCACGAACGCGAGGGCCTCGTCCCAGTCAGCGTAGCCCGCGAGGCCCTGGCCGTGGGGATCATACTGGTTAAAAGACTGCCCCTTCCAGACGGGCGTGCCGCTCTTGTGGAGAAAATACTTCTTTTGCTGGGTCTCATGGAACTCAGTTACCGGGAAGACGCCGCCGTGGGCAATGGCCCACTGATCGAAACGCGGCCCAGCACGCATCTTGTCAAATATCCGCGCCGCCCCGCTCGACGGCAGGAGCGGCACCTCCCAACTTGGCTCCGAACTCGGGTCACCCACGGGCGCGGGCGTCCAACGGGCTAGGTCGTCAGCGGCAATGGGAACGCCCTCGGCCTGTCGCGCAGCCGCAAATTCCTGGGCGGAGGCCGAAGGGCCACTGGTGCGGAACCAGGCGCCGCGGGCCGGCGGTGTACGCTGGGCCGAAAGAAGAGCAATCGTGTACTGAGGGTGGATGGGGAAGGCCCAGCTTCGCCTGTTGAGCAGGAAGTCCAGTCGCTCGATCTTGCAGTTGCGGAATAGCCATCGGCGGAATCCGCGAGCGCCCTCGGTAAGAAAAGCCGAGCGCGGAAGAACAACGCCCAGGCGACCGCCGGGCCGGCAGAGGGCCGTGTAGCGCTCGGAGAAGAGCTGGTAGACGTCCGTATCACCGCCGCCCTGGAGCTCGTAGCCGTTCTCTGGCCCGAAGAACGTGCGGAGCTTGGCCACTTCCTCCTTGCGGAGCTCTAACTCATCCCTCAGTTCGGGGAACCGCTCCAGCAGCCGGGCGATCCTTGCCTGCCGCTGCTGTTCGGTCTGAAGCCCACGCAGACCGGGGTCATGCAGGGCGTAGAAGCCCAACTCCTCGATGGTAACCTCGTTCCACGGCGGATTGCCAACGACTACGTCGAATCCAGGGGTCTCGCTGGCCGGGTCGAAGATTTCGGGGAAGGCAAGAGGCCAGTGGAAGAACTTCAGGTCCTTAGCCGCACTTTGCGCGTCGGCCGCAAGTTGGGCCGTCTGCTTGTCCATGCTGCCCGAGATGACGTTCTCGGCTACGCCAGCGGCTACCAGCTCCCGCGCTCCATCGACGCCGAAGGGCTTCGCCGTCCAGCAGTCGAAGACGCGATGCGCACCTTCCTGCACTTGTTCTAGCTGTCCCACCAGGAGCCGGGACCCATCGACTTCGCCTGGGGTGCGGTCCTGCAGCTCGGCCAGTTCTTTGGCCAGCTCGGCAGCCCGGTGCAGCGCCTGCGGAACTGGGGCCTGCGGCTGGAGAAAGAGAGGGTTTGTTGCCCTCACTGCTTCCAGCGAGGCCACACCGATGAGCGAATCCCCCTGTTGTAGGTTGTGTCCCAGGTATGTAAGGGCGAGGCCAGGAACGAAACTCGCCAGCCACAAGGATATCCGCCCGATTTCTACGGCCATCTCCGATAGGTCCACACCGTAGAGGCAGTGCTTCAGCACCAGGCGCCTCAGCAACTGCCCGTCTTCGACTACTTCAGGTGTCTCTCCCGTCTGCGAGCGCAGTTGTGCAAGCGCCTCGCGGATGCCGGGTAGCGGTACCTCAGCGAGAAACGTCTCGATCCGGTCCGCGATGACATCGAGGGCATCGACCAGGAAATGAGCACTTCCCATGGCTGGATCCAGGACTCGGAAGTTCAGCAGCAGCTTAGCCGCGCCCTTGGGGTCCTGCGTTGCACGTTCGCGAACCGTCGCCAGATGTTCTTCCAGGGCAGGGAGAACGGAGTGCCTTACCAGGTGCCTGACGATATCCTGGCGGGTGTAGAAAACACCCCCTCCCTTACGGGCTCCGGCCTCGGTCTGGAAGAAAAGCTGACCCGCCGCCACACCCTTCTCACTCGGCTCTTCCGTGGGAACGTATCGGTTCCGCTCCTCCTCCCAAGCAAGGGTCTCGGTAGCTTGAGAGAGACTAAGGGCCAGTAGCCCCTCGTATATGGCACCCAGATGGCCTATCTCCAGGCCAGCATAGTCAATCCCGGCATCCACGTCGCTTGCTTCGAAGTCGAACCCTAGCGCTTCAAGAGCAGGAACGACGTAGTCATCGGTGACGCTGGCCCGCTCCAGCAGCGCTGCGCCCGGCAAATCGTCGGGAGCGAAGAGTGAGCCGTTGTAGGCATCCACCGACCATGCCCTGTTTCCGCTTCGGAGAGCGTTAACTAGGATTCTGAGTCTGTCCCAAAACGAGGTGGCGGCCGGGTCGGCACGGTCGCCGGTTTCCCTAGCCTCACGGGCGAGAGTATTCGCAGCATGAGGTCGATAGGCCGCCGAGTGCATCGGGAGGTATCCCGCGCTCTCCGCGTAGAGCAGAAACAAGAGCCGGAAGAGAAACGTGAGCGTGGCGCGCTGGATCTCCTCACGTACATCGGGCCTACTCAGGTCGGCGGCCTCGTGCGGTACCATCCAGTCACCGAGTCCGCGGGCGATGTGCGGCAGTGCGACTTCGCGGATCTGCTCCTCAATGCGCTCGCGGAGGTCGACGCCGAAGTCTCTGGCCTCTTCGAGGAAGCGCTTGAGTTGCCCATCGGGGCGGAGGGCGGAGGGTGACAGGAGGCTCAGGAGGAATTTCCAGTCGGGTTCAAGCGCCTCAGCGTCGAGTTCCAGCCAGCGGTGAGTGACCGCGCCATAGTCCGCGCCCGCATGGTAGAGCCGAAGTCGGGTGCCTGCCGCCAGGATCCCCCATGGGGCTGACTCCTCATGGCACTGGTGAAGCAGGATGCCTTCGGGTAGCGTGCCTGATTGGCTCATCCGCCCAAATAAGGAGGCATCCGGGTATGGATGCAAAACCGCGATCGGCACCCCACCGTGGCGAAGGAGGTATCCCTGTGGGCGCTGAACGAGTTCGTACCCTAGCGCCACAAGCACGTCGCGCCACGCGCTGGCCCCATCAAGTCGTTCCACTGCCTCGCCGAGCTCCGCTCGATACGGAGGCAACCTCCTCTCAACGTAGTGATCCGTGAGAAGCCCATGAACGAGGACGCCGGGTATCGAGATTCGGTCCAGTCGTTCAAGGACCTCTGCGAGGCGGGCGGCCGCCTGCCGGGGGCTGAGACCTCGAATGGAGACGAGTTCGCGAACAAGGGCCTGAACATCGGCAGCGCGTGGGGGTCCAGACTGTGCTGAGGGGCCGACGACCCAGACCTTCGCGAGAGCAGGATGGGGCGAAACAACGAGCAGCGCCACACCGCGACCCGATTCACGGTCACGCCACACTCGGCGAAGGCTCCGCTCCGGTATCGAGGCCGTGCTGGTAGCGATCTCAATGCCACCAACGCGCCACAGTGAAGCAAGCTCGTGAGACTCGTCGCCAAGGGGTAGCGACGGACCGATCTCGCGGGCAAGGGCCTCTTCGAAGGCACGAACCGCTTCGCTCAAAGGAAGCATCCCTCGATTGTCTAATGCGGGCAGGAGCCGCTCGGTAATAGCTTCGCCAAATGCGTCTGCTCAATTATACAACAACTGTTCCGGCGGAGGAGAACGTATCGTCAGCGGTGCTCCGCCTTGCTAGACCGCAGCATCGGCCCTACGTTTCCACTCATCGACCGGGTCTAGCCCGAGGCGTACAATCGTCACTGGATGACGTCAGCGGCTGGCAGGGTGAGTAGAGACCCTGCCCGCGGAGCAGGTGACCTGCTTGTCGATCAGGACGTCGTGGGCAGAGGAATGCGCTGGATGACAACCCTGTCTTCAAAGGAGCGAGAGACTGGCCGGTTCGTTCGTCGGGTGATAAGAGTACGCCGCCGAATCACTCCTGAGCAGAAGGTGCAGATTGTGCTAGAGCGCCTTCAAGGTGAGGCGCGGGTGAGCTAGCTATCCCGCCGGGAGAGTATCCGCCGGGGACCTGGCGGGCCGAGGAGAGACAGCCGATAGAGCTATTCCCATCCAAGCAAGTGATGGCCCTTCGATTCCCGTAGCGGGCCAAGACTCCATCCGTAACTGGACTGCCGACGCGCTGACCCTCGCGGAGATTCAGCCCGTATGAGTACGTGTTGATGGCCGCCAAACCTAAGAAGACACGGATGGAATATTGGCACCCCACAGCTCCGTTTGTCGCCATCGTCAAGCGATCCTATGCCTAACGCGATGTCCACGCTACCCAACCTGTCTACCTCTCGCGCCAGGCGCACACATCGCGTATACTGTCCTTGCTGTTCCAAAGTGATCATCAACGCGTCTGGCAAGAAATGAGAGTGCTCGAACTCAGCCTTCGGCGCTTCCGCGGGTTCAAGGACCTGTCAATCAAGCCCAAAGGGCACGTTGTGCTTCTGGGCGTTCCCGGAGCAGGCCGCTCAGACCTAATTGAGGGGCTCTCTCGTGTCTTGGACCCAGAGGTCACCCGTCGCCGTATAGCGGACGAATTCGATTTCCATGAGCATGACACCACAGCGCCGGCCGAGGCCGAGGTGACTCTCGGCGATCTGCCCCCAGACCTTGAACAACACTTTCTCGATCATCTTGAACTATGGGATTCTCAGCAACACAGGATCGTTGACGAGCTGGAGACGCCTGAGGAAGTAGACCAGGACAACCATCACTTTGCCCTCCGCCTCTGTTATCGTGCCGAGTGGTCCGATGCTGAACAGCGCGTCGAGGAGTTCGTCTACTACCCCAAGACTTCCGATCGGCACAATCGTTTGTTCGACCGGGCGCGAGTTGCAGACATCGCACAGCTCGAGTTCGCCCGGATCCCCTGGGGAAGTGGAAGGATCTTGGATCTTGCTGGTCGTAGCGGATTTCGCAGGCTGGTTGAACACGCCGGGGGCGAAGATTTCTCGAACGCAGTCGATCAATACGTGGCTGGCGTCGCAGCTTCTGCCAAGCACTTCTCGGACGCCGCCCAGGTCAAATCAGCGATTCAAGAGGTGCTTTCGACGCTCCGCCAGCCGCTTCGACTGGGGAATGTGAACGCGGAGGAGATGCTTCAATTCGTGCCGGAAGGCGGAGCGGCAACGGGGCTGCTTCGCTCTCTCACGCCCGCCCTCGATCTGAATGATGGAGCTGGGCTGATTCCCGCGTATCGCCACGGTTCCACGACGGCCACTCTGTTCAGAGTCGCCGAGACCCTCGCCTTAGCATCGGTGTTGGGCGGTATCCTCGCGATCGACGACCTCGGGCAAGGCTTGGACTCTGGCTCTGCCACACATCTTGCCTCTGCCATGCAACAGCACAGCCGCCAGGCGTGGATCACAACCCGCGTTCCTTCCGTTGCGGAAATCTTCAATCCAGATGAAGTGTTCCGTCTGAGCCGCGATAGCGGTGGGAATAGAGTGCTGCACCAAGGCCATACGGCTGCAAACAAGGTCGAGAGAATAGCCTGGAAGCACTGGAGTCGTAATCTGCTCCCCGCTCTAAGTTTCAACGCAGTGATTGTAGTTGAGGGACCCGATGACTTCATTGCCCTGCACGCCTTATCGCTTCGCCTGTTCAAGGAACGACGCATCCCGCTCCCGGCTTCTCGCGGCGTCACATTTGTCAGCGCGGCAGCAACCGGTTCTGGAGGGTCATCAAACGTCCCCCGCCTGGCCCGCCTGGCAAGCGAAATGGGACTGTGGAGCGTCACCCTCATTGACTGGGACAAGACACCTGACGCCGAAACCATACTACAACGAACCTTGGCTTCGGCGAATTCCACCGTTCGCCTACCCGAGGGCTTTGCCATCGAGCGCGCATTAGTCCGAGGAGTGCCCGACGATGTGCTACGGTCAACGCTCGTGGAACTGTCGGAGGCCGCAAGAGTGCAAAGCTTCGAAGACATCGGCCAATGGGCGGCTGCCGAACTGGAAGAGAAGGCCATCGCCATGCTCAAGAAGACATCCCTTCATGGCCCCTTCGTCGAATCGCTTCCGGACGATGTGCTGCCCCCCGTTGCATTGCGTGGGCTTGCCGCAGCGGTCGTTGCCGCCGCTAGCCAAGTCCCAGGGCTCATCCAGCTTTGAGGAGGGAAGACCTTACCTGTAAACAGAGGAGAGTACTGGACGCCCTCCAGGGACCGTCCCGCTGCATACTTGTCCTCGGTGGAGCCGGCACCGGTAAGACGACCACGGCCCTTTGGTCAGCTCGAAGCTTTCTGGAACGCCCCAGTCTCACCGGCTCCGAGAGAGTTCTCTTCCTCACTTTCTCGCGCGCTGCAGTCAGCCAGATCGTTTCGCGTTCTGCTGGCGTCCTTTCCGGACTCGAAGGGCGCGTCGAGATTAGCACCTTCCACAAGTTAGCGTTCAGGATTCTCCGCTCCTTTGGGCGATACGCGGGCTATGGCACGAGCCTCCCTACGTTACAGACCCCCACACGCGCGAAGCTGCTGGGTAGAGATCCTGGGCAGTTTGTCTATGAGGACTTAATCCCAGGCGCACTCAAGATATTGACACGCAGCCGCCGGATCAGGACTCTCATGTCCTGTCGCTGGCCCCTGATCGTCTGCGATGAAGTCCAAGACACCAATGAGGAGCAATGGTCCTTGCTCCAGCGGCTGGGCGCAACCAAGCTGCTGTTGCTGGGCGACCTAAACCAGATGATCTACACCTTCATACCGGGTGTATCTCCTGAGAGGTTTCTTCAGATCAAAGGCGCGGCTGACCTCGAGATCGAACTTGAGCCGCAGTCGCATCGTGATCCATCAGGCATCATCCCGGCAGTAGCCAACACGGTGCGACTTCGAAAGTTCGATCACGAGTCGATCAAGGAGGCCCTCCGCTCCGGTCGCCTCTCGATCATTGGCGCTGGGTCCCCCACACCGCACACCGACTTGATCGTCTCTGAAATAGAGAAGGCCCGCAAGTCCGGGTCTCGTAGCATCAGCATCTTTGCCCATTCGAACGCGTCTGTCGCTGAAATAGCCGAAGGCCTGGAAAGCGCTGGTGTTGATCATGTGCTTATAGGAATACCAGACGCACACGCCGAGGCACTCTCGGCCATGAGCAACTTGTGTGCTTTCTCCGTTGGTGAGGCTACCGCGGAAGATGTGCGCCTCTCACTAGCTCTCTTCTTGACGGCTAGTGTACGCGGCGACACCCCAGCTCTGGCATATGGATTCATGGGCGAAGCTGACCTACCCGATCCAATCTCTACCGCCCTGGCTGAGCTACAAGCAGCGCTCAAATCCGCTGCCCAGGGCACGTTGGCGGCCGTTGTGCCTATCGCCACACAGGCGTGGCACGCATTACCTCTGACATTCGGTCATAAACCTTGGAGACGCGCCGCCTCCCACTTCGCAAGGCTCGCTCGGCCCCTCCTCTTGGAGCCATGCTCAGCTGAATCAGTGGCCAACCTGACGCAGGTTGTCGAAGCTACCCGCGCAGAGGCACTCATCGATCTGGAGCAACCAGAGCGCGGGTCTGTGAGTCTCATGAATTTCCACCAGACCAAAGGGCGCGAAGCGGACACCGTAATACACGTGTATCGCAGCGACGATTTCTTTGGTGCTGAGACCGAGCCTTTCGAGCAGGGTTCCCGCCTGTTGAACGTGTCGATCTCCCGCGCTCGCCAACGAGTCGTTGTACTGCTTCCCGACCAGGCCCACGCACTGGTAGCACCTTTTTCATCTCTTAATCTATGACCGCTCCACTCGGTAGGCTCATGCCCTTGCAGGCTGCCCACCGGTCAGACTACAATCCCCTCGTCAGCCGATTGGGCAAGGCGACCAGGGGGTTGGTCCACTGTCGGGGGTCTGGGAGTTGTCCGAGCAGAATCGGGCAGACAAGTTCACGCCCGATCTTGACTGGGGAACTCATAAGCCTTAGGTTGCGGGTCCGAATCTCCCCGCCGCCATCACTGGAGAAGATCGATACGCCTCGGGCAACCCCGCACCTTCAGGTAATCTTCGTTGGATGTAAGAAAAATGCGCCTCTCATTCGCTCCTAAACGTAGGAGGTGACCGGGTGAGAGGTGTCCCCGACCCGACCTTGCTTACGCGGGCTCGGGCGACAGTTCAATGATCTTGCAGTCCTCTGCCTCGGATCTCACCAACTCCACCGTTTCGGGATGGCACGTGAACAGCAGTACCTGTTGGTCCTTGGACAGCTCATTGATCGCCTTGCACGCCTGCCGCGCCCTGTCGGGGTCGAAGTTCACCAGGATGTCGTCCATGACCACTGGCAGCGGTTCCGCTCGTCTGGCGAACTCGCGCACTAGGCCGAACCGGAGGGCAAGATAGAGCTGTTCGGCTGTGCCGCGGCTGAGATCGGGTATGTCCTTCCTCTCCCCCGTTTGACCCTCTACCTCGATCCGGTTCTCACCAGGTAGCGAGAAGATGCGTGTGTATCTGCCGTTTGTGAAGCTAGCGAAAAAGGTTCGGGCTTCTTGAATCACGGCTGGTTGGCGTTCCCTCTCGTACTTGAGCCGCGTCTCCTCAAGCATGGCCTTGGCTATTGTCAGCACAGACCACTCTTGCGCCGCGGCATTGATCTGCTCTTTGAGCACCGAGAGTCGCAGTCGGAGCTCTGAGGACTCCGCTTCGGTCTCGAGCTGGCGAATCTGCTCCATTACCTGACCTTGCTCCTGGCCCATCGCCGCCAGTTCTTCCTCAATGCGGGCCAGGCACTCGTCGGCCTCCTGCTTCGCCTGATGCAGGCGCTCTGGGTCGGTACTCTCCAGCTCTTTCAGAAGTACCTGAAGGGCCTTGTCGCGCCCGGCGATCCGCTCCAAGTTCCTGCGGCGCTCCCTGACAACCTGCAGCAGCTTCTCTCGCTCGGCAAAGACTTCCGCTCGCCGCCGGAAATCCTCTTGGTCAGTGGCGCCTGCCTCCGACAACAGCCCCGAGATACCCGTGTCCACTTCCTTGGCCGTCGTTTCACGGGTCTTCTTCCTGCTGGCAGCTGCCTCAATCTCCTTTCGCAGCCGCTGAACGCGCTCGGAATCCTGCCGTGCAGCAGTGGATGCTTCGATCAGTTGATCGACCGCGCCAGGGAAACCGCTCCGATCCTTGGCCTGCAGGTGGCACGCTTGGCGTACCGCGTTCGTCCGGTCTTCGAATTCCAGCATCGCTTTCTCAATCATGCCTATCCGAGTTCGGAGGTTATCGATAGCCTTGATTTTCCCCCGAAGGATATCAACCCGCGAGAGGAGCTCAAGGCAAGTGTCGGGACTCGTTGCCAGGTCAATGCTGCGGCAGTGCAGCCACGCGTCCCACGCGTCCCGCGCCGTCTGCGCCTGGCTCTGAGCTCGGCTGGCTGCCTCCTCTGCCTTCCGTACTCGTTCCTCAAGCCCCTCGATCCGCTGAGCGGCTTCTTTGGTCCGCTCGTTGGCGCCTTCCCACCCTCTCAGAGTCTCGAGACCCACCTCCAGCGCGTCGTCTGCGGCGTCGAGGTCCCGCGTGTCGGGAGTGCCGTCGAATCCTAGTTCCTGGGCCAGACCCTCGATTGAGCTCGTCTCTTTCTCCACGTCGGAAGCGACGGCGGTCGCCTCTTTCTCGATGCCATCCAACTGATCGCGCAGAGTCTCCAGTTCCGCGTCTATCAGATCGAGCTCGGCACGCGTCTTCAGCCAGATGCGCAGGCCGGTGTAGGCCAAACCCGCGACGAGGCCAATGACGGCGGCGACCAGCGCGGCCACCCAACCGAGCGGAACTGCGAGCAACGCCGCGATTGCGCTCCCGCCTAGAGGCAGCGCGACCGTGGGCCACACCGGCAGCGAAGGCATCCGCTGGGCCATCTGACGTTCGAGCCATTCGATTCGCGCGCTTAGGTCGGCCTTGCGCTCTTTCAGGTGCTCGAGCTTCTGCTGGCTCGTGGCGTGGTCTGAGAGCAGGCCGCGCAGGTCCCGGAGCTTGCGCCGGCGTTCGTCAAGGCCTTTGCGGTCTCCCTCCGGCGGCTCACCCAGTTGCTTGAGTGCGTGCTCTAGCCGCCCGTGCTCGACGCGCGCCTCCTGAAGGTTCTGCCTGGCGTGCTCAGCATCCCGCTCAGCGTCGTGCAGTCGGCTGGCACCGTCCTTGAGCTGCTCGCCCAAGCCTCGCACGGCTTCGCGGGCCGGAAGGGACGTGTCGAACGCGTTGACACGCGCCTCGTCCCAGGCGGGGCCCAAGCTCCTCAGGTCCTCCTTAAGGGCGTCCAGGTCAGCTTCGAGCTCGGATTGCCGTCTGGGCAGGTCATCCCTGGCCGACTCGTACCTGTCAAGGCCGCGCTTGAGCCCCTCAATCTCGGGGCTCTGCTCCAGGATCCTTTCGTCCACTTCGATGCCTTGCATCTCTTGCTCGGCGCGGGCGATGTCACTTTGGAGCTCTTCGATCCTTTCCTCAAGATTGTGGCGCTGCTGGAGGAAGTGCCCCAGCCGCGTGATCCCGTCCGGGGGGAACTGAGTGACCTGCGGTAGCTCCTCCAGACGTTCCTGCGCCGACTGGAGCTCCGTCCAGTCGTCCCAAGCGGTGACGAGGTTTGAGATGTGAGCCGCTCTGGCCTGCTGGCTCCGACGCTCCTCCCGCTTCGTCTCGATATCAAGGCTCAGGCTTTCGAGCGATCTGCGGAGGCGGTCGTGCTCCGCCACCTGTCCGCTGAGAGCGCGCAGCTGTGCGCGAATCTCCTCTGCTTCGCGAATCAACTTGGCGACGGTCTGTACGCTGCCGCCCTCCTTGTACAGCTTCTCGCGCTCCTGCTGCACTCTGTTCTCGATCTCGGGGAGGGCAAGACGTCCAGCACCCAGTCCGGCGCCGTAGATACGGGTTCGCACGTCCTCGCTGCGCAGCGTATCGAAGGTCTGCAGCTCGACCAGGCTGAAAGCGAACACGTTGCGGAAGAGGTCCCGGGAGGCGTGGCCGAGCAGGTCGGCTAGGTCCGTGGCGCCGCCAGGGGCGCCGCTCGGGAGCGTCAGCGTCAGTGTGCCGCCCTTCGGACCGGCGAAGCGTTCAACCACGTACGCCTCATTCCGATCGTCCGTGAGGAAGATGCGACCGCCGTGCCGGCCGCCCCGCAAGGGTTCGTATGGGTTCTCACGGTGCTTGCCCAGGAAGCCAAACAGGATCGTGCGAATAAAGGCGAGCAAAGTTGTCTTCCCGGACTCGTTGGGACCAACGACGACCGTCGTTCTGGGAGATAGCTCGTCCAGGGTGAAGTCCCGAAAGATGCCATACCCGTCGATATAGATTCGCTCGATGCGCATCAGCTTTCCTCTGCCATGAGCATGTCGGCGCACATCGCCTCAGCGGCATCCAGCCATCGTGCAAGCTCTTCGTCGGTTGGGTTTTCCACGTATCGCTGTGCGCGGCGAAGGAACAAGGGCTCGAGGTGTGGCCGCAGCGACTGGATGTGCTCCGGGTCCTTGCGGTAACTCTCGATTAAGTTCAGAAGATCCGCAACGAAATCCTGACCGGCGCGGCGAGCTTCTAGGTCGAGAGGTGGGCGGATATCCACCTCCAGGCGTTCAATCCAGACGAACGGATCGTCGGCGCCTTCCGTCTCTCGTATCGATTCGACGATCCCAGTGACAAATCCAGGCCGCGCTAGGGACGCGTAGGCGGGACCCCGACCGGTTAGGCTTATGCGACCGACCACGGGGCGGCCCTCAGCTTCCTCCCGCATCCGCTGGCAGGCCTGTTCGACTGCCGAAATCAGCTGCTCGTCGGTTCCTAACTGCTCGATCGAGATCGATTCCCACAGCCAGCGAACGGTGTCCACCGCAACGAACTCGGCAGTCAGGTGGCCCGTCCCATCGACCTCGACGACGTAGCATCCGCGCGCCCCGAGTTCCCGCGGGTTCCGCCCTTGGGTGTTGCCGGGGTACACGATCATCGGCTCCTTGTCGGACAGGATCCGGCGGTTGTGTACATGTCCCAGGGCCCAGTAGTCCATACCGGTTTTTCTCAGGTCTCCCAAGGTGCAAGGAGCGTAAGGCTCATGGCCGGTGTCATCGCCGACGTTGCAGTGAAGGAGTCCTATGGCGAAAGGGCCGTCCTCGGTCCGCTGGAATCTCTTGGCGAGGTTCTTTCGGACTTCCTGAGTGGGGTAGCTGATGCCGTACACGTGCGAGATCGTTTCGCCGTTGCGGTCAACCGCCTGCGCTGTGACCGAGTCTCCACCAAATATGTGGACATGCTCCGGCCATTCCAGAGCCGCGGCCCAGCTGTCGAGTGGGTCGTGATTGCCGTGAACGATGAAGCTAGAGATTCCCGCCTCGCTTAGCGGTCTCAGGCCATCGCGCAACCGAAGCTGGGCCCGCAGGCTCCGATCACGGCTGTCGTAGATGTCCCCAGCGATCAAGAGGAAGTCCGCGCCACGCGTCAGGCACAACTGTACGATGCGTTCAAAAGTCTTGAACGTGGCCTCGCGCAGCTGACTCGCGACGTGGTCATTCACCTCCTGGATGCCCACAAACGGACTGTCCAGATGCAGGTCGGCGGTATGGACGAATCTGAATGCAGTCATGGCCATCGCCCGACCCCCACGGCCTTCGGGTGACAGATCAATACGGTACTATTCTTGCCATGCCTCAGGATGAAGTCAAGGTCAGGAGGCCGCTCAACTGGGATTGCAGGACCAGCTAGAGCGGTCGATAACATTCGTTGGAGGGCCTCAGCGCTGGCGCTAGATAGCCAGAGAGCCTGCCTGAGAAGCAGCGGATCATCGGTCGGCGACCAGTGCCCGCAGGAGGCCCAGATCGTCAATCAGTACTTGGAAACGTTCAGTTCGCCAATCTTGCCTTCGACAAGATACACCACGCGCTCGCAGATGTTGGTGACGCGGTCGGCGATGCGCTCCAGGTTGTGGGCTACCCAGGTCAGGTGAGTGGCGCGCTCTATGGTCTTCGGGTCGCTCAACATGTAGGTTAGTAGCTCACGGTAGACCTGGTCGTAGAGGGCGTCAACCTCATCGTCCTCGTCGCAGATGGCGCGAGCGCGGTCGGCATCACGATTCTTGAAGGCCTCCAGGCTCCCCATTAGCATGCGTGTGGCTGCTTTCGCCATGCGGGGGATATCGATGTAGGGCTTGAGGGGCGGCTCATCGGCCAGCACTAAGGCGATCTTGGCGATGCCCTCGGCGTGATCGCCCATGCGCTCGAGGTCTACGATGATGTAGAGCACGGCGACGATGGTGCGGAGGTCACTAGCTAGCGGCTGCTGGGTAGCGATGAGCTCCAGGCACTTCTCCTCCGTATCGTACCGCTTGCGGTTGATCTTGAGGTCGTCGGCAATGATCTGGCGGGATAGGTCGACATCGCGGTTCCTGAGCGCTTCGACGCCCCGTTCAATCGCAGTTTCCACCATGCCGGCTAATACCAGCATGTCCTCTTGGATCGCGGACAGTTGCCGTTCGAAAGCGATACGTGTCATGGCGACATCCCCCCTAGCCGAAGCGGCCGGTGATGTAGTCCTCGGTCCGCTTCTCCTTAGGCGTCGTGAACACCTCCCGCGTAGGACCGTACTCGATCATCTCACCCGCCCGATCCTCGGCCATCATCATCACCGCGGTGTAGTCGGCCACGCGGGCAGCCTGCTGCATGTTATGGGTCACGATAACGATGGCGTAGCGCTCGGCGAGAGCCCGCATCAGATCCTCGATCTTGAGGGTGGCGACTGGATCCAGAGCGCTGCAGGGCTCGTCCATGAGGATCACCTCCGGCTCGATGGCCAGAGCCCGAGCGATGCACAGCCGCTGCTGCTGGCCACCGGAGAGGGTGAGGGCGTTGCGCCGCAGCTTGTCCTTGACCTCATCCCAGAGAGCAGCCTGCCGTAGGGCTCGCTCCACGATGTCGCTCAGCCTGCCAACGTAGCCGTTGACCCGTGCACCGAATGCCACGTTCTCGTAGACCGACTTGGGGAACGGATTTGGCTTCTGGAAGACCATCCCGATACGGCGTCGGATGTCTACTGGGTCGATTCCTCTGGCGTAGATGTTCTGCCCGTCGAACAGCAACTCGCCCTCGGCCCGGAAGCCAGGGATCAGGTCGTTCATACGGTTGAAGCAGCGTATGAGGGTGCTCTTGCCACAGCCCGATGGCCCAATGATGGCGGTGATCCGACGGCCCGGCACCGCCAGGGATATGTCTCGCAGGGCTTGGAAATCTCCGTACCATACGCTGAGGCCGCGGGTCTCCAGGATCGTCTCGCTGGGCTGGAGGCGATCGGCAAGGCCCGCCTGCCGCTCAAGGGGACGGGTCACGAACCGCTCCGACACTATGTCTTGCAGACGCTCATGCATCATTGCCTACTGCCTCGCTCTCGCCTGGAAACGATTGCGCAGAATGATTGCTGCCGCATTCATGCTCAGGAGCACCACCAGCAAGACAATTATGCCCGCGGCCGCGTTCTCCCGGAATTCGGGTTGAGGCCGTGAAGTCCAGTTGAAGATCTGCATCGGTAGGACGGTGAACCGATCGAGCGGGCCGCTGGGGGTGAACGGGACGAACAACAGAGCCCCGATCATTATCAGGGGTGCGGTCTCCCCGATAGCGCGTGACAGGGCCAGGATGATGCCGGTAAGGATGCCGGGAAAGGCTGCCGGTAACACCTGTCGCGATACGACTCGCCAGCGAGAAGCACCGACGGCGTAGGCAGCCTCGCGGACGGAGCTCGGCACGGCGCGCAGCGCCTCCTGCGACGCGATAATCACGATTGGTAGAACGAGTAGTGCCATCGTCAGCGAACCAGCGAGTACGCTGCGCTCCAGAGACATCGCCCGCACGAACAGAGCCAGCCCCAGGATGCCGTACACAATCGAGGGCACGCCCGCCAGGTTGGCGATGTTGGTCTGGATGATACGAGTCAGCCAGTTGCGGGGTGCGTACTCCTCGAGGTACACGGCAGCGCCCACGCCGATAGGAATGGCGAAGCTCGCCGTCAGTCCCATCATCCAGATCGTCCCCCAGAGAGCGGCCTTGATCCCCGCCTGCTCCGGCTTGCGGGACGGGAAGCTGTTGATGAAATCCCAGCTCACCCGGCCGATCCCCTCCCTGGTAATGTCCACCAGCAGCAGCGCCAGGGCGGCGATGCCCAGGCTCGTCGCCAGGACGCAGAGCAAGGCGAAGCCCACGGCGGTCGCCTTGCGAAGGAAAAGGCGTCGGCGGAACCCCATCTCAGCGGTTGTCATTCGTACACCTCGCGGAAGCGGTGCAGCAGGTACTGGCTGATCACGTTCAAGGTCAGGGTCATGACGAAGAGAGTCATGCCCACGGCGAAGATGGTCCTGAACCCCAGGCTGCCCTGAGGCGTCTCGCCCAGGCTGACCTGGACGATGTAGGCCGTCATCGTCTGGATGCTGTCTAGCGGGTTCCAGGTGAGGTTGGGCGTCGCCCCCGCCGCAAGGGTCACAATCATCGTCTCGCCGATTGCTCTGGAGATGGCCAGGATGAAAGAGGCGACGATGCCCGAGAGCGCGGCGGGAACGACCACTCTCAGCGCCACCTCGACCTTGGTGGCGCCCAGGGCGTAGGCCCCCTCCCGCAGACTGCGGGGGACGGCGCTCATGGCGTCCTCGCTCAGGGAGGAGACCATGGGGATGATCATTATGCCCACCACAATAGCCGCACTGGCCGCGTTGAAGATCTTCGTCTCAGGAAACAACACCTTGATGATGTCCTCCGACACGAAGGTGAGAGCGAAGAAGCCGAGGACGACGGTGGGGATGCCTGCCAGGACCTCCAGAACCGGCTTGACGATGCCGCACAGCCATCCCGGAGCGTACTCGCTGAGGAAGATAGCGGTGAGCAAGCCCACGGGTAAAGCAACAACGGCCGCGCCAGCAGCGACCAGGAGGGTGCCAGAGAGGAGGGGAAGGATACCGAAGTGCGGTTCGAGGCCACCAGGGCCACCGCCGAGACCCGGCATCCACTTGGTATCGGTTATGAAGTCGATGATGGAGACCTCCCCGAAGAAGCCGATGGTCTCCTCCAGCAGGGTGGCGATGATAGCTAACGTGGTGAAGATGGAAATGAAGGCGCAGAGGAACAGGACGCCGTGGATTACGGCCTCGCGGCCGTGCCTGAGGCGGGCCTCCAGCGGGCGCCTCCGCCTGATGCGAGAGGTCGGGCCAGCAGCTTCTATGTCGGTAACGCTCATAGCTCCCTTCTCGACTCCCCCTAGAAGCTCGGCATCCCCAGCGAGGCTGGATTTCTGAGGATGCCGGGCCTCGTGGCGGGGAGTGGAGGCAGTCTAGGGAATTAGGGCTAGTCCTTCCTGATATGCCGACTCTGGCGCTTCGACGTAACCTACCTCCGCAACCAGGGGCCGCCCCTCGGTCAGGTAGAAGCGCATGAACTCGGCCACCTCCGGCTGCTCCAGGGCATCCTTCCGCACATACACGAACAGCGGGCGGGACAGCGGCGTGTAAGTGCCATCTAGGATGGATTCTCGGGCGGGCAGGACACAGCCCTCGCCGCCGTCCACCGCCACCAGCTTGAGCTTGTCGGTGTTCTCCACGTAGTAGGCGTAGCCAAAGTAGCCCAGAGCGTCCTCATCGCCGGCTATGCCCTGCACCAGCACGTTGTCATCGGCGCTGGCCGTGTAGTCGGGACGGCTCGCGTCCTCCTCGCCCACGATCACCTCGGTGAAGTAGTCGAAGGTGCCGGAGTCGGTGTCCGGACCGTAGAGAGCTATGGACTTATCGGGCCATTCAGGCCGCACGTCGTTCCAGCTATCGACTGTGCTGCCGGGTTCCCAGATGCGCTTGAGCTCATCTACCGTGAGGCACTCCACGAAGTCGTTCTTCGGGTTGACCATCACGGACAGACCATCGAAGGCGACTTGGAACTCCACCCATTCGATGCCCTTGGCGGCGCAGGCCTGCTTCTCCTCGTCCTTGATGGGGCGGGAAGCATCGCTGAAGTCGGTCTCGCCGTTGCAGAACTTCTTGAAGCCGCCGCCGGTGCCCGAGATGCCAACGACGACGCGCACATCAGGTTCAACCTTACCGAATTCCTCGGCCACCGCCTCGCTGATAGGGAACACCGTGCTTGAGCCGTCTCCTACGATCGTGCCCGAGAGGCCGCCCCCACCCTCGCTGTTATCCCCGCAGGCGACAATCAGAAGGACCGCGAGAGCCGCGGTCAAGACACCTGTCAGGATGAGAAAACGTTTCCCGAATCGTCCCGCCGAACGCGGTCGCGCTGCTGTCTGCATGTAACCTACCTCCTCTGGTTCGTTTTCACTGCTTGCTCAGTTGTCAGGATAGCGCTTCTTCTTTAACGGGTTGTTAACGGGGATTAACGGCTTGTAAAAGATCAGGGAAGTGGTGCGGGTTCTGCCATGAAGGGAGGCTAAGCCGCACACGCACGATGCGTCGCGGAGTGATGAGGGGCTAGCCGTCGACTTAGAGAGACGCGGCAGGGATGGAGAAGCTGAAGGTGGAGCCGCGGCCCTGCTCGCTCTCGACGCTGACGGTGCCGCCATGGGCCTGGACGATGTGCTTCACCACCGCCAGCCCGAGGCCAGTGCCGCCGCTGCCGCGAGCACGGTCGCTCTTGTAGAAGCGTTCGAAGATGCGCGATAGGTCTTCGGGAGCGATGCCGACCCCGGTGTCACTGACCTTGACCGTCACAGAGCCGTCGGTCAAACCTGCCGACACATGGACGGCGCCGCCAGCGGCGGTGAACTTCACTGCGTTGTGGAGCAAGTTGACGACCACTCGCGCCAGCCGTTCGGCGTCGCCGATGATCGGCGGTAGGTCGGCAGCAATGTCGACGGTCAGGCTCAGCCCTTGCTTCTCCGCCTGTGATCTCAATCGATCAACGGCGTCGGCCACGACCGAAGCCATCTCCACCGGCTCCTGCGACATGGGGAGTTCCCCTGATTCGATGCGCGACAGCTCTAGCAGTTCCTCGACCATCTGCACCAGACGGTCGACCTCAGCATCGGCGCGTGAGAGAAAGTCGCGGGCTACCGCCGGGTCCTCGAGGGCACCTCCCTCTAGCGTCTCGATAACCGACTTGATGGAGGCGAGAGGTGTGCGTAGCTCGTGCGAGACGTTGGCAACGAAGTCCCGACGTACTTGCTCCACGCGCCTGACGTCGGTCAGGTCGTGGAAGACCACCAGGGCTGCCCACTCGCCGCCACCGATGATCGGCGTGGTGATGACCCGGAAGTATTGGCTGTTCGGACGCTCAACGAGACGAATCTCGCGGCGCCCGTCCTGACGGCTGGCTCGCAGCGCCTCTATGACCTCCTCGTTTGGCATGGCCCAGACGAAGGGTTTGCCAACGAGGTCTTCACGCGAGCGCGCGAACAAGCGCTCAGCGGCCTGGTTGGCGAAAGTGATGCGCCCCTCGGCGTCCACAGCCAAGACCGCGTCAACGCTACTATTCAGGGCGGCGATCACACGCTCGCGCTCCTGAGAGGCTGCTGTCACGAGCTCTTGAAGGCTCTCGGCCATGTGGTTGAAGGCGTCGGCCAGGTCGCCCACTTCCCCTGAGGGCCGCGGCCTCACCCGCTCGGCCAGGTTGCCGCTGGCGATGCTGCGTGCTGCACGGGTCAGCCGACCCAGGGGTCGCATGATGGTGCTTCCGATTGCCAGGCTTAGGCCGGCGGCGACGGCTGCTGTGATCACAACGGCGATGAGGATGGAGCGGGTGATACCCGAGAGTGAGGAATCGACGGCAGCCGTCGGCCGCGCTACGCGCACGATGCCCACCAAAGCGTCGTCGACGGTGATGCGAGTGGCAACGTAGGTGAATTCAGTGCCCAGGGTAGCGCTGCGCCGGTCGCTTTCCCCATGCCCCAGGCGAATTGCCACCTGAACCTCTGGTCGGTTCAGGTGGTTGTCCATCGTGGCCGGGTCAGCCTCCGAATCTCCCAGCACAATGCCGTCAGGAGCGATGATGGTGATGCGGGTGTCGGTCTGAGCGCCCAGCTGCTTGGCGAGCTCATCGAACGTCCCTGTAGCCGCCCCTTCGTCCATGAGAGGCCGAACGAGGTTTTCCACCATCTGAGCCTGAGAAGCCAAATCAGCCTCGATGTTCTTTCGGAAATCGTCTTCTACCCTGCCGAGCACGTACAGGCCAAGGGCGGCGAAAGCGGCCACGATGAGCAGAATATAGGCGGCGGCAGTGCGAAAGCGGAGGCTACCCAGCATCCCTAACCCTCGAATCGATATCCTACCCCGCGAACCGTGAGAAGCCGCGTAGGCTTGGCAGGATTGTCCTCGATCTTTTGACGCAGCCAGCGGACGTGGACGTCCACCGTGCGCGTATCGCCGGCGAAGTCATATCCCCACACCTGGTCCAGGAGCTGATCGCGGGTGAAGGCTCGAGCGCGGTTCCGCAGGAAGAAGGCCAGCAGATCGAATTCCTTCGGCTTGAGCAGCAGCGCCTGTCCCTGCCGTGAAGCCTCTCTCCGCCGCAGGTCCACTTGAAGGTCACCCGCGGTCAGAACCTTCGCCTCGACCGCTGGGGCTTCAGCACGACGCAGCAGCGCACGGACCCGCGCCAGAAGCTCGCGCATACTGAACGGCTTGGTGACGTAGTCATCGGCCCCTAGCTCCAGGCCTACCACCTTGTCGACTTCCTCCGTCTTGGCCGTGAGCATGAGGATGGGCACCGCCATCTCGCGGCGAAGGATGCGGCAGACCTCGAAACCGTCGAGGCCGGGCAACATGAGGTCGAGAACGACCAAATCTGGGCACTCCGCCCGAGCGAGGGACAAGCCAGACTCGCCGTCGGCAGCGATCACCACATGGTAGCCCTCCCGCTCAAGGTTGTACTTGACGGTCGCTACCAGCGTGGGCTCATCATCGACTACGAGGATCTTCTTCACTGAATCCCCAAGTCATTATAGCGCGATGATGCCGGGCATGGGGTGGCAAGCCTTTGCTGCCACGGCTGCCGGAATTTCCGCGTGAGCGGGCTGTGCCGTCGGGGGACTGTCCGTCGGGACCCTGGAGGGCCGGGTGGAATTCGAACCCATGATTCCCGGACTAAGAGTCCGGGGCTCCTGCGATGAGCGAGCCCCGACTACCTGCCTGAAAAGCAGGAGATCTATCAGCTGGCGATCTGTCGGCACGTACCCCGGATTGTCAATCAGGACGTGCTGGTCAGAAGAGCCTTCTGCGCGGCATCGGACCGTCCCCGGGGAGCGAGAGCAAGCCTCCAGGTGTCCACCAAGAACCGCTTATGCAGATTCCGAAAGCTGCTGACGACCCACAGAGGAGGGTCTAGTCGTAGGAAACAGCCCGGAAACCAGCTAGAATAGGAGCTATGGGAAAGGCCAGCATCAGGGACGAGGACAGCCGAACACGGGTGGTCATCGAGGGCGTGAAACCTGAGATCGACGGCAGTCGTTTCCCCATTAAGCGGGCCGTCGGCGAGAAGGTGGTTGTTGAGGCGGACGTGTTCGCGGACGGCCATGACGCGCTCGCCTGCGTACTGCTGTATCGCAAGGAAAGTGCTTCGCAGTGGATCGAGACGCCTATGGAGCCCCTGGTGAACGACCGCTGGCGCGGCGAGTTCAGGGTCAGCGAGCTCGGGCGCTACCGCTATACCCTCCAGGCCTGGGTCGATCCGTTTCAGTCCTGGCGACGGGACTTGCAGAAAAAGGTCAACGCTGAGCAGGACGTTACCGTCGAGCTACTGGTGGGAGCTGAGTTGCTGCGGAGCGTGCGCAGCCGGGCTTCCGGCGATGACAGGAAGCGGCTCGAATCCGCTGCGGGGACTCTGACCCGCAAAGGCAACTCGGCCCGCAAAGCCCGCGTGGCCCTGGATGAGCAGTTGGCCAGCTTGGTAGGTCGCTACTCTGATAGGCGCTTCGCCACCACATACCACCGGGAGCTGACAGTAGTGGTCGACCGCGAACGGGCTCGCTTCAGCACCTGGTACGAGATGTTCCCTCGCTCCTGTGCGCCAGAGGCCGGCCGCCACGGCACGTTCAAGGACTGCGAGGCGCGTCTTCCCTACATCGCGGCCATGGGCTTCGATGTACTCTACTTGCCTCCCATCCATCCCGTCGGCCGCACTCACCGAAAGGGGAAGAACAACTCCCCGGTTGCCGGCCCCCAGGACCCGGGCAGCCCCTGGGCCATCGGATCGGAGGAAGGGGGCCACAAGGCCGTGAACCCCCTGCTGGGGACACTCGAGGACTTCCGTCGGCTCATGGACAAGGCCAAGGAGATTGACATCGAGATCGCCCTGGACATCGCCTTTCACTGCTCGTCCGATCACCCGTACGTCAAGGAGCATCCCACCTGGTTCCGCTGGCGCCCGGATGGCACGATCCAGTACGCCGAAAACCCGCCCAAGAAGTACGAGGACACCTACCCCTTCGAGTTCGAAACGGAGGACTGGCAGGAGCTGTGGCAGGAACTAAGGAGTATCGTCCTGTTCTGGATCGAGCAGAGGGTGCGCATCTTCCGCGTCGATAACCCCCACACGAAGCCTTTTGCCTTCTGGGAGTGGCTCATCGAGGAGGTCAAGCGGGACTATCCGGAAGTGATCTTCTTGTCGGAGGCGTTCACCCGCCCCAAGATCATGTACCGCCTGGCCAAGCTCGGCTTCAGCCAATCTTATACCTACTTCGCCTGGCGCAACACCGCGTGGGAGCTCAGCCAGTACTTCACGGAGCTGAGCCAGACGGATGTCCGCGAGTACTTCCGGCCCAGTCTCTGGCCCAACACACCTGATATCCTTACGGAATACCTCCAGTCCGGCGGACGACCGGCCTTCATGACGCGGCTGGTGCTTGCGGCCACCCTGGGAGCCAGCTACGGGATCTACGGACCAGCCTTCGAGCTCGGTGAAAACCGGCCGCGGGAGCCCGGCAGCGAAGAGTACCTAAATGCAGAGAAGTATGAGATTAAGCAGTGGGAACTTGACAGGCCGGATAGCCTGAAAGATCTCATCGCGCGCGTGAACCGGATTCGTAGGGAAAACGCCGCCCTGCAGAGCGACTGGAGCCTGTCGTTCCATCAGGTGGACAATGAGCAGCTCATCTGCTACAGCAAGGCGACAGAGGACCTCAAGAACGTTATTATCGTCGTGGTCAACCTAGACCCTCACTACACGCAGTCCGGCTGGGTGGACCTCGACTTGGACAAGTTGGGAGTCGACTCTCACCAGTCCTACCAGATGCACGACCTGCTGACCGGCGCCCGCTACCTGTGGCAGGGGCGTCGCAATTACGTTGAACTCAATCCGCACGTAGTGCCGGCGCACATCTTTCGCTTGCGGATGCGGGTTCGCAAGCAACGAGACTTCGAATAGTATGCGTGACGAGCGAGGTGAGCGGCGGATGCGTCGGAGTGATACAGGTTACAGGCTGGAGGACGATCCGCTCTGGCACAAGGACGCCGTTATCTACGAGCTCCATGTGCGGGCGTTCTACGATAGCGACGCTGACGGCGTGGGAGACTTCCGAGGCTTGACACAGAAGCTGGACTACCTTCAGGACCTGGGAGTCACGGCGATCTGGCTTCTGCCCTTCTACCCCTCTCCCCTGAAGGACGATGGCTACGACATCTCCGACTATACAGGTGTCCACCCGGACTATGGCAGCCTGCGGGACTTTCAGGCATTCCTGCGGGAAGCGCATCGGAGGGGCCTGCGCGTTATCACGGAGCTCGTCCTGAACCATACGTCTGACCAACACCCTTGGTTCGAGCGGTCGCGCCGTGCTCCGCCCGAGAGCCGCCGGCGCGATTCCTACGTCTGGAGCGATAGCCCAGATAAGTACAAAGAGACACGCATAGTATTCAAGGACTTCGAGTCATCCAATTGGGCCTGGGATCCGGTGGCCAAGGCCTACTATTGGCATCGGTTTTACGCTCACCAGCCCGACCTCAACTATGACAGTCCCCGCGTTCGACGGGCCATGCTTGGAGTAGTGGACTTCTGGCTGCGCGCGGGAGTGGATGGACTCCGCCTCGATGCTGTGCCTTATCTCTACGAGCGGGAGGGCACGAGTTGCGAGAACTTGCCCGAGACACACGGGTTCTTGAAGGAACTCCGACGCCGTGTCGACGAGAAGTTCAGGAACCGCATGCTCTTAGCCGAGGCTAACCAGTGGCCCGAGGACGCCGTTGCGTACTTCGGCGACGGAGACGAGGCTCATATGGCGTTCCATTTTCCCATCATGCCGCGCCTGTTCATGGCCATCCGCATGGAAGACCGTTTCCCCATGATCGAGATACTTGAGCAGACGCCTGCAGTGCCTGAAAGCTGCCAATGGGCACTCTTTCTGCGCAACCACGATGAGATGACCTTGGAGATGGTCACGGACGAAGAGCGGGACTACCTGAACCGAGTCTATGCCCAGGACCCTCAGATGCGAATCAACCTTGGGATCCGCCGCCGCCTCGCTCCGCTCTTGGGGAACAACCGGCGACAGATCGAACTCATGAACGCCCTGCTTTTCTCCATGCCGGGGACGCCGGTGATCTACTACGGCGACGAGATCAGGATGGGGGACAACGTCTACCTGGGTGACCGCAACGGCGTCCGCACTCCGATGCAGTGGAGCGGCGACCGAAACGCGGGCTTTTCCCGGGCCAACCCGCAGAAGCTATATCTGCCCGTCATTATCGACCCCGAGTACCACTACGAGGCCGTCAACGTGGAGGCCCAGCAGAACAACCCCCACTCGCTGCTCTGGTGGATGAAGCGCCTCATCGCTCTGAGGAAGCGCTTCCAGGCCTTTGGCAGAGGGAGCATTGAGTTCCTCCACCCGGAGAATCGAAAGATCCTCGCGTTTGTCCGGCGCTACCAAGACGAGCGTATCCTCGTGGTGGCGAACCTTTCCCGCTTCGTACAGGGCGTGGCGCTGAACCTCCCCGGCTTCGATGGCATGGTCCCGGTCGAACTCTTCGGCCGGACGGAGTTTCCCACTATAGGGGAGCAGCCGTACTTTCTGTCCCTCGGGCCCCATGCCTTCTACTGGTTTGCCCTGGAGCCTCAGCATGTGGAAGCGCCTCTGGCCATCACCGCCCCTGAGAGCCCAGTGCCCACTCTTACGGTAGCGGGTTCCTGGCACAGCACCTTTCGGGGGAAGGGCAAGGCTGCTCTTGAGACTGTCCTGCCTTACTACCTGAAGGCGCGACGCTGGTTCGGCGGCAAGGCGCGAACTATCCGCTCGGTCGACATCCTGGAGGCTATCCCCATTGTGCAGGCCCGTAAGCGTCCGCAGTTCTATGCCACCCTCCTCAGGGTCCACTATTTCGATGGTGAGCCAGAGACCTACGTGCTCCCCCTCGCCTTCGCCACCGGAGAGCGGGCCGATAGTGTGCTGAGCGAGTTCCCCCAAGCAGCGGTTGTCCGTCTCCAGGTGGAAGGCGACGCGGAAGGAGGATTGCTTTTCGATGCCCTGTGGGATAGGGCCTTCTGTGAGGCTCTTCTGGAGGCGATCACCCGGCGTCAGCAGTTCAAGGGAGCGGCAGGAGAGGTGACGGCCCGGTCAACACGAGTGTTCCGGCGAATGCGCGGCCCCATCGATGAGCCGCTGGAACCCTCTGTCTTGAAAGCCGAGCAGAGCAACACCTCAGTGATCTACGGCGGCAGGTTCATTCTCAAGCTCTTCCGGCGCCTTGACGAGGGAGTTAACCCGGAACTGGAGATTGGACGCTTTCTCACCGAGAAGACGACCCTGGCGCACATCCCCCCTGTGGCTGGCTTCATCGAGTACCGCAGACGCCGCCGGGAGCCCCTCACCATGGCCATTCTTCAAGGGCTTGTGCCAAACGCGGGAGATGCCTGGCAGTACACCCTGGACGAGTTGGAACGCTACTTCGAACGTATTTTGGCGGCCCAACCGGAGGGGGAAGAGGCTGCTATACCGGCCAGGAGTCTCTTGGACCTGGCTGAGGAGGAGCCCCCGCAGATGGCCCCGGACCTGATCGGTCCCTATCTCGAATCGGCGCGGCTCCTGGGCGAGCGCACGGCTGATCTCCACGTCGCCCTCGCCTCCGCCCTGGACGAGGCGAATTTTGTCCCGGAGCTGATATCTCCCTTCTACCAGCGCTCGCTTCAGCAGTCCATGCGCAGCCTTACCCGCCAGGTCTTCCAACTGCTCCGCAACCGTCTCCCGCATGTTTCGGAGGCGCTTCAGGACCAAGCTCAACAAGTCCTTGGCCTTGAGGAGGCGATCCTGAGAAGGTTTCGGTCTATCCTTGGCCAGAAGAGCACGGCCACGCGGATTCGCTGCCACGGTGACTATCATCTCGGTCAGGTGCTCTACACCGGTAAGGACTTCGTGATCATTGACTTCGAGGGAGAGCCAGCCCGCCCCCTTAGCGAGCGGCGGATCAAGCGCTGTGCCCTGCGCGATGTCGCTAGTATGATCCGTTCTTTCCATTACGCCGCCTACTCCGCCCTCTTGAACCACGAGGCCAGCGGGACCGTCCGCCCTGAAGACATCTCTGCCCTGGAGCCATGGGCCCGCTTTTGGTATCTCTGGGTCAGCGCCGTCTTTCTTAGGGCCTACCTCGCC
>Ga0315549_1000612_pt1 | contig 41495 bp, 43 predicted proteins | sample SalMarSW160200MG_FD_203101 | JGI IMG/M metagenome (GOLD analysis project Ga0315549, IMG submission 203101) | Salt marsh sediment microbial communities from the Plum Island Ecosystem LTER, Massachusetts, United States - Salt Marsh Sediment SW1601-200 ...
CGCCTGGCACTCGGGGCACATCACAAAGTCCCGCATGGTGGTCAGGGGGCGATCGTAAGGGATATCCTCGATGATGGTGCAGCGAGGTCCGCAGTTCGTGCAGTTGGTGAAGGGGTACCGGTAGCGACGGTCCTGGGGATCCAACAGCTCTCCCAGACAGTCGTCGCAGGTGGCAACATCGGGAGAGATTAGCTGATAGGTCCCCTCCAGAGAGAGGCTGCGCCGTATCTCGAATCGCTGATAGCCGTTTGGCGAGTCGTCGCTAGACGTGATGCTCTCGATGCGAGCCATGGGCGGCGCCTCGGACTCCAGCTCCCTCAGGAACTGCTCCAACGCCGGCGCCAGCCCCTCCGCTTCGATGTCCACCCCAGCAGAGGTGTTGCACACCCAGCCGGTCAACCCGTGTCTGTGGGCCAATTGATAGACAAACGGACGGAACCCAACGCCCTGCACTACTCCGGTGACATGTATCCTCTTCAGGGTGAGAGCGGTCTCTAGACTCAATGGCGGCAACTTCATGCGTCGTGCGCCGTGTCCTCTAGCCTCTAGCCCTCGTACATGGGCATCTCCAGCTCCTGGAAGTACCACTCCCCCTTGTTGGCGAGGTAGTCGTGACTGTTGTCCAGGATCTGGTAGTGTGTGCCCTCCCACTCTGCCAGCTCACGGAAGAAGGCCTGAGCTGCGGCATCGTCGGTATCGTCGGCGGCCTGCTCGTACATGTCCACCGCTCGCTTCTCGAAGTCCCTGGCGATCTCCAGAGCTTCGAGGTCGCTGGTGCCCGCCGGAACGAGCTCCTTGACCTCTTGCCGATCCTGCGGGAAGAGGACCAACCTCGGATCCCGGGGTTCCTTCTGAGCGGCCTCCACATCCATCCACGCACCAGACTCAATCACCGTGGCGTACTGCGCCTGGAGGATGTGCACGTGTTGCTCCTCCTCCTTGGCGAAAGACTGGAACATGGTCTTGCCCAACTCATCCTGCGTGCCCTCAGCGGCTTGCAGGTACATGGCTTTGCCATCTAGCTCGTTGCGCACTGCTTCTCTTAGCATCGAGAGCGCCGCAGCGGTATCCTCTGTCATGTCGTCGCCTCCATCTGCCCTTGGCCGCTAGAGTATCAGAAAGGCTCGAAGCCCATGGTGCTCCGGAACTCTTTGGCCAGGGCGTTGTACTCCTCCTCCAGGGTTCTTTGATGATCCTTCTCCATCTCCACCAGCCGTTCGTACATGGCCTTGCCGTCAGGGTTCTCTGTCTCAGACGCCGCCCTGGTGTAGAAGGTAACAGCATCCTTCTCTATCAGATACGCCATGCGCAGGGCCGACAACTCGGAGGTGTAGGTGTCTACGTTGCGGGCCAGGGCTTCCCGCCCGAAGATCGGGGCGCCCCCGATCTCTCTCACTCGATGCTCCTCGCTCTCTGCCGAGGGCAACCAGCGCCCGTCCTGGGTCAATGCCTCTCGTTGCGATTGGAGCAGCCGCAGGTGTTCCAGCTCGTCGTCGGCCAGCGAGGCGAACAGCACCTTACCCCCTGGATCGTTGGTCCTCTCGGCTGCCCGCGCGTAGAAGTCGCGGCCATCCTTCTCCGTCTGCATAGCGACTTCAAGGGCCACCAAGGCGCTCTGCACGTCCGGGTCACCCATCTCTGACCTCCTGTTAGCCCCAGAGAGCGTGCTACGGCGTCACCCTGGCGGTGATTCTCTCGCCATCGCGCAGGTAGACCAGGGAGACAGACTCTTCGGGAACGAGCGTAGCGAGCGTGGATTCCAGTTCGTCGGCGTTTCGTATGGCACGCCCCGCCAGGGCCACGATCACGTCGCCTGTAGCCAGGCCAGCCTTGTCCCCCGGCGACAAATAGGTCACCTTGCCGACGTAGACTCCTTCGGTTGGTCCCTCGCCGCGCTTCTCCGACATGCTCCTGGCATCTGCGACGGACACACCCAACTGGGGACGCCTGGCCGACCGGGCAGACAGAAGCTCATCTATACGAGGCCGGTTGAAGCCGATCACAACCTGACCGTCGATCACGACCACCGGCACACCACGCTGTCCGGACAGATCCACCATCTCGGAAGCCGCCTGTCGGTCCGCAGCCACGTCCACCTCTCTGTAGGGGACGCCGCGCTGAGACAGATACTGCTTCACCTGGTGGCAGTAGCCGCACGTCGGCGTACTGTAGACTACGACCTCGCTCACGACTCGAGATTCCTCCAGTTCCCATAGTGGACTCGGGTCTTGTCGTACCGCTCGTCCTTGGTGTGAGGCACGATCATCTTCGCCGGATGACCGAGGCACACCAGCGAGAGCGCGCTGAATCCGCTCGGGACCTTCAGAGCCTCACGCATCAGTTCTTCAGCGTCTCCCCAAGCCACGTTGCCCGGGCTGCCCGCCCATGCGCTGCCCACACCGAGGGCAGTGGCGGCAATGAGCATGTTCTCGATGGCCGCGCAACCGTCGAGCTCCCAGGTGTTGGAAACCTCGGGATCTCCGTATACGGCGATGACCGCCGACGCCTGCTGTATATACGGTCTCACACCCAAGGTCCCCCCCAGCCTCCCCTGGAGTTCCTTGTCCCTGATGACCACGAAATGCCACGGCTTCCGATTCATGTAGGTGGGTGCATACATCCCCATCTCGAGGATGGCCTCGACCTGTTCGTCGGTCACGTCCTCTTCGCTGAAGGCGCGAACTGTCCTGCGTTTCTTAATAACCTCCAATACCTGCTTGTCCATCATACCTCCTTGTGTGTGCTTCCTCTGGCTCTCGCGTTTTTCCCTGCCCGTTTGGAGACTGGGCACGCTGGCCCCCATCGCTCCGACACTCGCGCCGTTTTGTCCCTACCGGACAAGGGCAACCTCAAACCTACCTCAGTTTGTCTGCCAGGAACTTCTTGACCTGGTAATCCCACTCCCGGGTTTCCACATCCACAGAGGTCTTGTCCCCCTCTGTCACCGTGACCGTTACGTCACCTCCCCCTCCTTCCAGGGAGATGCAGCATGCGTCGCGCGAAGTCTCTGCTAACCCCAGCCCACCTTCGCCGAAGTACTCCGACACCCTGTCCAGCACAGCGGATGTGCTCAACTTGGTCTCAGTTCCATATCGCACTGTCAGTCTCCTTCCCACACTGTTCTGCCACGCTTCAACGAGCCGCTCTGAGCGCACCCTCGCTACACGAACTCCGCCCTGAGCTTCTCGAAATCGTCATCCGTCCACTCCCGGAAGCCCTGGTTGACCAGTGGGCCACCGCGCAACACGGAAACTTGTTCCTCGTAGGTGGGTGTTCCCTCAACCTGGTACAGGATCCCGATGGGGATACGGTCGCCCCATTCCTCAGCCCGCTGCCAGGCAGCCGCCCGATCGGTGGTATCGTAGCCTGGTTCCTCGTCCACCTTGTAGACTCTGGGCTGATAGTACTCGTAGGCGTAGCCCTTATTGAAGCTTACACACGGCTGCAACACATCAACCAGTGCATAGCCGCGATGCTGGATCGCCTTCTTCAGCACCTCCACCAGATGCCGCAGGTCGGCGGGAAAGCCGCGGCCGATGAAGGTGGCACCGGCGGCCAGCGCCAAAGCCCACGGATTCACAGGATGATCGATGGCCCCCTGCGGAGAGGTTTTGGTCACGAAACCCTCAGGGCTGGTGGGAGAGTATTGTCCCTTGGTCAGGCCGTACACACGATTGTTCTGCACTACATCGGTGATGTCCATGTTCCGGCGCACCGCGTGCATCATGTGGCCCAGCCCCATTCCGTACCCATCGCCGTCCCCATGCACGCAGAGGACCTTCATCCCATGGTTCGCCAGCCTCGCCCCGGTGGCGGCGGGAAGCGAGCGGCCGTGGAGCGTGTGCAGGCCGTTGACGCGGGTATAGTCTGGGGTCTTGCTACCGCACCCGATGCCGGTCACCATCAGCACCTCGTGTGGAGCCAGATCAAGCTCGGACAGGGCGAACTTCAGGGCGTTCCAGATGCCGTAGTCTCCGCAGCCCTTACACCACGTGGGTCGCACAGGACTCTGGTAGTCCTGAAACTCAACCATGGTGCACCTCCTCCAGTCGTTCCAGGATGTATTGAGGCGAGAGAGGACGCCCATCGTACCTGCGGACGTGATGGTCAAGCTTGACCCCTGTGTGAGCTTCCAGTAGATGAGCCATCTGCCCTGTGGCGTTCCCCTCCACCATCACCCTGCGCCGTGCCTTGTCCAGGGCCTCGCGCAGGGCCTTCGCCGGGAAGGGCCACACATCCCTGATATGGAGCATGTTGGCGCTGGCGCCCTCCGCGTTGAGCACATCCACCGCCTCTCGCAGCGGCCCATAGGTGGACCCCCAGCCGACCAGCGTCACTTCGGCCTTTTTCGGCCCGTAGAGAACCGGGCCCCTTATCTCCTCGTGCGCTGCTTCTAGCTTCTTGAGCCGCTTCTCCACCTGAAGCCGCCGAGGTTCGATCTCTTCGGTCAGATGTCCGTCTGGAGTGTGCTCGTTGCCAGTGCCCTGGAAGACAGCGCGCGGATGGCCGGGCAGCGCCCGTGGCGAGACACCCGATTCCGTGTATGCGTAACGCAAGTACTCACCTTCCAACTCGTCAAGCTCCTTCTTGGTCAGCAGTTGCCCACGGTCGATCTGCACGCCTGCGAAGTCCAGGGCGCCCATTTCGATGCTGCGTACCGAGTTGGCCAGGAAGTTGTCGCTGAGCACGATCACCGGACACTGGTATTTCTCTGCCAGGTTGAAGGCCCGCCAGCCAGCCTCGAAACACTCCTCAATGGTGCCCGGTGAGAGGACGATCCGAGGGAACTCGCCCTGGGACGCATGTAGGACGAACAGCAAATCGGCCTGTTCTGTCCGCGTGGCCAGGCCAGTGGCCGGGCCAGGGCGCTGTGCCTCGACGATGACGATGGGCGTCTCAGTGATACCAGCAAGGCCCAAACCCTCGTTCATCAGCGAGAAACCGCCGCCCGAGGTTGGTGCCATGGCCCGCACTCCCATGTGGGCGGCACCGATGATCATCATTACGGCCGCTATCTCGTCCTCCGTGTGCTTGACGACCACGCCGTACCGCTCGGCATGGGTGGCCATCCACTGGAGGATGCTGGTGGCTGGGGTCATGGGATAGCCGGCCACAAACTTGCACCCACCCAGGAGCGCCCCCAGCGACAGGGCCTGGTTGCCGTCCATGATCATCCTGGGCGGTGCACCCTCCACGCGGCCAAGGCGATAGTCGAACTTGTCGGCGAACTGCTCTTGAGCGTACCGATACGCAGCCTCGGCCACCCGGAGATTGACCTGCACGGCCTCGGCGCCCTTCTTGGCGAAGTTGTCCTCGATTACGCTGGCCATGACCTCGAAGGGGAAGCGCACCAGCCCCGCCGCTGCACCCAAGGCCGCGGTGTTGCGCATCACCTCCGCGCCACCCTGCTCCTGGGCGATGTCGGTCAAAGGCACCGGGAAGTAGCTCACATCTCGCTGGTCCAGGCTCGCACAGTCCACTTCCAGACACTCTTCACAGATGACGCCTCCACCTTCCACGATCTCACCACAATGACGGTCAACCGCCTCCTGGGTGAGGGCCAGCAGTAGATCCACAGACTCCACGTGGGAATAGACGGGCCGGTCACTCACGCCGATCTGATAGAAGTTGTGCCCTCCCCGGATGCGGGAGTAGTAGTCCTGCATACCGAACACGTGCCACCCCGCACGCACCAGGGACTTGGCGAACCCGGCCCCGCTGGACTCGACACCCTGTCCCGCCTCTCCCCCTATCTTGAAGGTCATTTCCGTGCTGGGCATGCTCATCCCTCGCCTATCTTTCTCACGACGACGTCCCAGGGCCGCCAGCTACGCAGCTAGCCGACCCTGGTAAAAGCGTCGCTCTTCGCCCCACACACGGGACACTCATCGGGCAAGACCCCGTCCGAGGTGTAGCCACACACGCCGCACACATAGTAGTCACCGTCCTCATCCTGAAGCAGATGCTCCATGGCCTTCTTGTAGAGATTGGCGTGCCCTTCCTCCACGTCCCTGGCGTAGCTGAAAGAGACCACGGCTGCTTGCTCTCCCTCCTCCTCAGCCTCCCTGATCAACTGTGGGTAGGTTACCTCGTTGATCGTAGTCTCCCGCTCGAAGGAAAAGGCCAGATTCTCCTCAGTGCTTCCCAGGATAGCCTCGCCCGCCGCTCTGAGATGATTCGCGGCGTGCACCTCCTCCGCCGCGGCGACGGCCCGAAAGAGCTTGGCGATCTGACCGTATCCCTCCTCCTCAGCCTTCCTGGCAAAGGCCAGCAGCCTGATGTGCGCCTTGGCCTCCCCCACGAAGGCATCATAGAGGTTCTCGCGCGTCTTCGTCCCCAACCGCTTGCCGCCCAGCGCCACTATGCGTACCGCTCCTCCTTCCATGGATCGGCATTGTTATGGTAGCCTCTCACCTCCCAGAAGCCCAGTCGGTCCTCGGCCATTAACTCCAGCCCTCGCACCCACTTGGCGCTCTTCCAGAAGTATCGCTTGGGCACCACCAGCCTCAGAGGGTACCCGTGCTCAGCGGTGAGGGGCGCATCGTCGTATCGATAGGCCAGCAGTACGTCGTCGTCCATAAGGACTTCCAGGGGCACGTTGGTGGTGAACCCCTGCTCGCAGTGCACCATCACGAATCTGGCTTCCGGTTTCCCCTCGACCCTACTCCACAACTCACGGAACAGCACGCCTTTCCACACCGTGTCCAGCTTGCTCCAACCGGTGACGCAGTGGATATCGGCCACCATCCGTGTTGTGGGCAACTCCAGGAACTCATCGTAGGTCAGCGCCAGAGACTCTTCAACGAGGCCAAAGACCCGCAGATCCCACGTCTGGCGGTCGAACCTGGGGATGCCGCCGTAGTGCAGGACCGGGAACTTCTCCGTGACACGCTGGCCCGGCGGAACGCGGTCCTGGTCCGCGTTCTCCTCTCGAGTTGAACCGCGAAACCACATCCTCTCACCTCGCCCTGCGCCTATCTGACACACACCAAAGTAGGCCGGACTCTCCGGTGCTCATCGCTCCTCGATCTCTTTGTCCACCGCGTGCGCCGTGCGCTGCCTGCTCCTCGTCCGTGCCACGCTGATGACGGTCGGGCCAGGTGAGGTCAGTCCGCTCTGGACACTGCCAGGGTCTTGCCCAAAGCCACAGCCTCCTCCAGGGCGGTGGGGTGGTTCAAGATCGCCCCCTTTTCGTCCACGCCCGGGAACGTCAAGTCGCCCCCGTAATCCGCGTCGAGGACGCCCAGAAAGGCCTTCGTCGTCCTGATGGCACACCGGAAACTGGTTTCTGCACCACCCGCTGTGGAGATCAGGAAACCCTGACGCTTCACACCCGAGTCGGTCCGCGGCAAAGCGTCCTGGATCACGTACTTCCGCACCCAGAAGCACTGGCAGCGATCGATGAAGACCTTGGCCTGCGCCGATAGCCCCAAGAAGCATACAGGGGCCGCCAACACGATGCGCTCCGCCTTCATCAGCTTGGGGTAGAGCAACTGGTAGTCGTCCTGCAACACGCACCTTCCCGTCTCCAAGCATCCGTAGCACGCATCGCAAGGTCCCACCTTCATCCGGCTGAGAATGACCTTCTCCGTGATGGCTCCCTTGCTGGCCGCGGCACCAAGAACCTGGTCCAGAAGTAGTTCCGTGTTACCTTGGCGGCGCGGACTGCCCCCTATGCCAAGCACTCTCAGACGCATCGTGGTCCCCTAGTCGCTGACTTCGTCCAGCAGGTCGCTGAACACTTCGTCGTGGTAGATCTCGTTGTCGCGGATGCGGGTGATCAGTCTCTTCACTCCGGGATCGTCCACCACGTCGATCTGCCGCGTGTACTCCTTGGTCACCTCCCGCTCCACTGCAATGTCGGCTCGGAGCATGTCTGCCGTGTCCTTGGAGCGATCAACTCCCGTCTCCTCGATGTCGGGCACCCCGCCGGAGCCGGTCAACTCCTCAGCCAGCCAGCCCAGGTGCTGCATCTCGTTGATGGCTTGATCCTCCAATTGCTCACCGACCTCCTCATCGGGTGTCATGAAGGAGTGATACAGGTACTGCAAGATGACCGTATACTCGTGCCGAACACCCCAGTTGAGCATGTCCGCCAGCTTGGTGGGCTTACCGTCTCCAGCTTTGAGGGGGGCGATAGGCTCCGCGGGTTTCCTCTTCGACTTGTCCACGAAGTGCTCGAAGTCGTGCTGGTGTGACTCCTCGTCGGAGACGATGCGGCGCAGGAGTCTCTTGATCTTGGGATCCTCGATGCCCTTGATGTGCTCCTCGTACATCTGTATGGCGTCCTGCTCCAGGGCCACGTCCCGCTGCATCCACTCGGCAATGCTTTCGCCGCCTATGGTCATCGCCCCTCGGTCCAGAGTGGGCTCGCCGCCCAGATCCGCCACGGTCTCCGCCAGCCAATCCAGGTGGCGCATTTCGTCCCTGGCCATGGCCTCGACCTCGCAAGCCATCTCTCCCTCGCCCATGGCATAGGCATGACGGAGGTATTGAACGATGGCCGCATGCTCACCCTTGATGTCCTCATTCAGCATCGCGATGACTTCTTTGGGATCTTGTCCGCTCATGTTGCCTCCTTGAGTCATTCTACCGATCTCCCATCCAAAGAGGATAGCTGTCTCGCCATCCCTCTTCACTTCCACCAGTTGCCAGTCGCCGCACCCGTTCCTTTTCCACCCCACCCCAAGGGAAGCATAGCCTGGCATCGCGGACCAAGCCAGTCCTCGACTCGCACCGTCCTCCCTCTGCTACACCCATCCCCAGGGCTACGTTGGCGGAATCTGCTACACGTTGACGCGCTTAGTGGATTGCCACGATCCATGCAGGTTGCAGTAGCTCACCACACGCAGAGTCGCGGACTCCTCCAGAATCACATGGAAGGTAGGTCGCGGCTGCGAGACCACGGGCGCAAACTCGGCACGGCCCAGTGGGCGATCGCCGGCGTAGAGCGCCACCCAATTGACCCAATGCCCGAGGATGTTCGGATGCTCGACACCGTCGAGGCCGCCCACCTTGATCTTGACGGCGAAGGGCTCACCGGCTTTCGCTTTGTCTGGAGCGTCTATCACCGGTGTGTGCTTGCGCATCATGTCAGTCATGTTCGCCGGGTCTGCTCGGTTCATCTCGGTAAGCGAGAACTCTTCTGCCATTCTATACTCCTCTCTCTCTTCCTCACGGATCCCACAGCAGCGGGGCGAATCCGGTCATCTGAGCCGCGCAACACTGGACCTCGAAGGCCCTCGCCTCGCCCACCATCTCATCACTACAGAGGTCGCACTTCGACGCCACAATCGACCTACGTTCTGGCATGTCCCCAGGCTGGACCGTCGTCTTGGCCAGGCTCACAGGGCTATCCCTTCTCCCGAGGCGCCAACTGCCAGTCCCGCAGTGTTCTCTCGTGACCCATCTCCTCCTCCACCAGTTGAAGGAACATCTCCTTCACGGCTGGGTCGGTGGCCAGACTTGCTCCAAAGGCTCACCTCTTCTGTGCGAGCCGCTCCTGATCTATGGCCTCGGCGAGGGTATCGAGTAGCTTCTGCCTGACTCCGGCCGATCCCTCCGGCATCACGTCCCTCACTTCTGTCTCTCGAGGCCCGCTACGATCTCCTTGAGGAAAGCGGGCAAGTCGTCAGGCTCACGAGAGGTGATCAGATTGCCGTCTCGCACTACCTCTCGATCCACGTAATGGGCACCCGCGTTGATGACGTCATCCTTGATGCCGCTGAAGCAGGTGGCCGTGCGTCCGCGTAGTACGTCCGCCGAGACGAGCACCCAGGCTCCGTGGCAGATGGCGGCGACGATCTTGCCCTGATGGAATACCTCTCGTGCCAGCGCGTTGACTGCTGGGTAGCGGCGCAACCGATCAGGAGCGTAGCCCCCTGGGATGACCAGGGCATCGAAGTCTTCGGGCCTCACATCGCTGGCCGACGTATCCACGTTCACTGGGTAGCCGTGCTTGCCCGTGTAGGTGTCGGAGCTTCCTGTACCCACAATGACCACCTCAGCTCCCGCCTCTCTAAGGCGGAGCACAGGGTACCAGAGCTCCAGTTCCTGATAGAGGTCCTCAGCGAGGACAGCTACGCGCTTTCCTTCAAGACTCATGACTACATCCCTCCGTGCCGTCAGCCCCCGCTGACATCTGCCTGGCACGCAGCTCGGCGATTAGAACGTGCGGATCCTCTCTGCCTTCGCCCCGCAGATGGGGCATTTGTCCGGCTTCTCGCCAGTCCCTGTCCACCCGCAGACCTCGCAGATGTGGATCTTGTCAACGTCCAGATCCTGGCCATCCACTACCGCAGTCTTGGCCCGGCCGTACAGGTCAGCGTGGATCTTCTCTGCCTCCAGAGCCCAGGTTGTCGAGCGCACAGCGCCCGCCTCGCCCTGTAACTCCGCCACGGCCCTGAAGGCCGGGTACATCTCCTCTACCTCGTAGGTCTCGCCGTCGATGGCAACCTGTAGGTTGTCAGCCGTCGCGCCCAAACCATCCAGGTTCTTGAAGTGATTGGTGGCGTGGACCTGCTCCGCAAAGGCGATGGCTCTGAACAACCTGGCCACGTTGGCATGTCCTTCCTTCTCCGCTTTGTCGGCGAAGATCAGATACCTCATGTGTGCCTTGCTTTCGCCAGCAAAAGCCGCCTCCAGATTGCCTTCAGTCATCTTTCTCATGTCGCGACAGATTCCTCCCTTCTAGTGCATCAGCGTGGACAAGTCGAATTCGTCATCCAGGAGGCGCTCCTTGTGGCTGGACACGTCGGTGCCCTCCGTGATCAGTTTGGATACCGCCGGTACCCGCTCCCTGGTTCCCAGAAGTATAGCACCCACGATACGACCATCTTGCAGAACCAGCTTCTCGTAGACCCCCCTCGCGGGGTCCGACCTCTTCACTTCTTCGAAGCCCTCAGCCTCCGCACTACTGATCATGCCCACGGACATCAGATCCACCCCAACCACCTTCAGCGTCGTCGAAGGTACTGTGCCGTGGTACGTCTTGGATCCCGGCTCCACCATACTGCCTGCGGCTACCCTGGCCTGCTCCACCGCGGCCGGAATGATGCACCACATCTCCCCATCGTACTCGGCCACGTCTCCGGCGGCGTACACCCGGTCTACACTGGTACGCATCTGATCGTCAACGAGGACCCCCTGCTTGACCTCGAGTCCAGCGGCTCTGGCCACCTCCAGATTGGACCTCACACCGGCCGCGCACAACACCAGATGACCACTGACGCGGCGACCATCTTCCAGCAGCACTCCCGACACACTGCCGTTGGACAGAACCGCGACCGGCACCACAACAGAGAGGCACTTGATGCCCAACCCTTCCAACTGTCCCTCGAGGATCTGCGCTGCTTCGCGATCGATCTGCTTGTGCAGCAGCCAGGGTCCTCCCTGGAGGACCGTCACCTGCATGCCCAGGCTAGTCAGGGCGTGGGCACACTCCAAACCGAGGAGGCCACCGCCGATGACCACGGCTTCCCTCTGTCCCGCGGAAAGGCACTCCTCAGCGTCCCTCTTGATGGCGAGCGCATCGTCTATGGAGCGGAGAGAGAAGACTCCCTGCTGATCCACGCCTCCCAGCGGCGGTACGAAGGAATGACTCCCTACCGCCAGAAGAAACTGATCGTACCGTATCGCTTCCCCATTCTCCAGGAGGACTCTACGCTCCCCGGTGTCCAGGCCCTCGACTCGCGTCGCCAGGTGGACCGCGATGCCCCTGCTGACATACCACTGCGGCGAATAGACGTAGAGGTCTTCCAGTTCTATGCGCCCAGCCACGAATGGGATGAGCTTCGGCCGCAGATAGAATGGGCGCGACGCATCCGTGTAGATCTCTATCTCGCTGTCCGGACTCGCAGCACGAATGGTACGCGCTGCTGTAATCGCCGCGATCCCATTGCCGCCGATGACGAATCTCACCAGCTAGAGGCTTTCCGCGACCCGCGCACCGAACTCCCGGCACGCCTCCAGTTCCTCGGCGGTGGGCACCAGCGCAAACCTCACACCCGGCTCAGTGACCTTGAACTTCAGGCTCTTGAGCCGATCCTCTATCATGCCGACCGCCTCTCCGCTCCAGCCGTACGACCCAAAGGCACCACCTACCTTGCCGCGCAACCTAATCGTGGCCAGACTCGAAAGCAGATCCCAAACAGGTTTCACGGCGTCGCCATTGATGGTCGGCGAGCCGACGATCAGCGCCTGCGCCGCCTCGATGTCATCCAGGACCTCCCCCGGATCCATCTCTGTGAGATCGAATACCTCTACTTCGACCCCATCGATAGCGGCGCCCTTCGCCACCTCTTCAGCCATCATCTTGGTGTTACCGTGCGCACTGGCATAGGAGACCAACACCTTCTTGACTGTGGCCGACACAGGCGTGCTCCACTCGACGTACTGCTCCACGTACCTCCACGGATCACGACGCAAGATGGGGCCGTGGGACGGAGCTATCACGTCGATGTCCAGCCCCCTGATCTTGGCTATGGCCTCCAGCATCTTGTCCTTGAAGGGACGCATGATGCCCTGGTAGTAGTACTCGAACTGCTCGGAGAAATCGCCCAAGAGGTCATCGAACATCCTCTCGTCGCAGACGTGGCTGCCCAAGACGTCGCAAGGGAAGAGCACCTTTTCCTCCACCGCGTAGGTGAACATGGTGTCTGGCCAGTGGAGGAAGGGGGCAGAGACGAATTGCAGAGTCTTGCCTCCCAGGTCGAGCACATCGCCGTCGCCCATCTTCAGAGGGTTCACATCGGCGTTGAGGATATTCCTCACGTAGTGCTCGCCCGTTCTGGAGACCACGACCTGTGCATTCTTCGCCTCCTCGAGGAAGGCAGCCAGCGAACCAGAATGGTCGGGCTCCATGTGGTTGCACACCACGTAGTCAACGTCCTCCGGTGCCACGAGCGACGTGAGATGTGACAGGAACTGATCGTAGCAGCGTCCCTTCGCCGTGTCCACGACAGCGACCTTCTCGCCTCTGACCAGGTAGGCGTTGTACGTCGTTCCCGCTTCAGTGGGAAAGAGGATATCAAAGAGCCGGAGACCAGGGTCCAATGCCCCGATCCAGTAGATGTCCTCCTTGATCTCGATAGGTCCCATTCCTATTCGTCCAGTTTCTGGAACATGTCCTTCTCAGCCCCACACTCTGGACATACCCAGTCGTCTGGCAGATCCTCGAAAGCTGTACCCGCGGCTATGCCGTTGTCGGGGTCCCCCGCGGCGGGGTCGTAGATGTATCCGCACGCCAAACACTCCCACTTGTCCACTTCCATCTCCTCTCTTCAGTAAGTAGCCAGGCTCCACATCAATCGTGGACGCCACCCTGGCACTCAGGGCAGCGACCATAGAACACTACGTCACAGCGCTCGATCTCATAGCCCCTTGCTTCTTCCGCAGCTAGCTCAGCGCAGCAGGGACTCCGCATGATGTCCACCACCTTCCGACAACCGAGACATACCAGATGGCAATGGCTCCCGGTGTGGGTGTCGTAGCGACTCTTACCCTCTCCGAGGTCGAGATTCACCAACTCACCCATGCCTACCAAGTCGTTGAGGGTATGGTAGACAGTAGCCAGCGACATGTCTGGCATGACCTCTATCACGGCCTGGTAGATGTCCTCGGCAGACGGATGGTCGCCGCTATCACGCAGAGCTTCGAAGATCAAGCGCCGCTGAGGCGTGACCTTCAACCCTCTCTGACGCAGGACTTCACAGAGTTCCTCGACTGTTCTCACGGCAATGATCCAGCGGTTGATAACTCCTCGTAACTTGTACTCATTATACAGTGGTCCTTGCCTGATGTCAAGTGGGAAGGTCGACTGCTCAAGCGAATGCTACGATAACCACGCCTGGATCAGCGAACGGTCACCCTATCAGGTCTGGAGTAGACGTTCATCTTGTCGCCGCGCACGTAGCCGACGACGGTCATGTCCCATTCGCGAGCCAGCTTGAAGGCCAGGTCCGTGGGGGTGCTTCGTGAGGCAACGATGGGCACCTCCATCTTGGCAGCCTTAGCCACCATCTCGGAGGAAACGCGACCTGTGGTCAAGAGCAGCCGATCTCTTGTAGGGATACCTCGAAACAGGCACTCTCCCCTGATCTTATCCAGGGTGTTGTGTCTTCCAACGTCCTCGGCCGTCACTAAGAGCGCAGTGCCGTCCGAGAGAGCCGAAGAGTGAGTGCCCCCAACCGACTGATGAATCTCTGCCTCATGTCGCAGATCCCGCATCAGCCTGGATATCTGCCTCGCGGGTACCTCGAGTGAGGAATCTATCTTGGGGTGCATTGATGAGAGATCTTCGAAGGTAATGCCGCGGCCGCACCCTGAGAGGAGTATGGGACGGCCTGGCGGAGGGAGCGGGCGCCCATCCAGCGAGACGTCGATGACCCCCTCCTGATCCTCGCACACCTGCAGCAAGAGTACGTCGTCCAGGCTCTCGATAATCCCCTCGGCTGCGAGGAAGCCCAACACCAGGAAGTTCAGCTTGTCGGGAGTGCAATACAGAGTCACCAGTTCCTGGCCGTTGACGTGGATAGTCCATGCGGCTTCCCGCACCAGAGGCCGCTCCATCTGCTTGCTCTCGCCCCCGGAATACCGAACGTAGGCTACACTGTCACCAATCTTGTGGCCCATGGACTGTGCAATCTATCGATATCCTTGCTGACGCGCCGAGATGTCCATTCCTATGGTGAGGATGCGCTGTATGGGCAGCAAGGACTTGACCGACGTGTGCCTCCCGTCGAGGACTTTGAGGTATCGATGGCAATCATCACACACGTAGAGGCGATAGACATCATCCTCGCTGAGGTAGTAGGCGAAGGTCTTCTTCTCGCTGTTACCGCAGAACGTACACTCGCCGCGCTTGTATGTCCATACTACGTCGCAGCGGGAACACAGCAGGCGAAGCCCTCCCACCTGCCCCTCGAGAAAGCCAAAGTCAGGCTCGCCGCGGCAGACCGGGCACAGCCGCTGATACCACCGCTCGTCCTCGATTAGAGGGGCGAGCACAGTGGCGAAGGCTTGCAGGCACGGATGCAGGGCGTGGATGAGCACGAACGGGATGATCTCCTCGATTTCCGCCTGTTGCTCCTCAATCTGCACCCTCCCTTCCGTAAGATAGGCACCCACTATGCTGACCGTTTGGTCGCCATCACTGGTCAGAAGAGCACGCGTCTGCTCGAACGCGGCTGCCAACTCCTGCCTATGGCGGGCGCCGATCTCGCAGATCCGCTGACTGAGGGTGCCAAAACTGTCCCTATCCCAGTGCAGTCCCCAGTGCTCGAGCAGGGACACGCGATCATCCATGAGCGCGGCCACCTCCGCCCGATCCGGAGCAAGGTCAGGCAAGGCAACCTCCATCTCGGCCCGAGCAGCTATGACCTCCTCATGAAGGTCAATGGTCTGCGCCAGCTCAGGCTTCCTGTTCCGTTCCTCTCGCAGCGCTACGAGCAACCGCTGATCAGTCGGTGGGGCCTCCATCTACAACCGGTCTCCTCCTCGGGAAAATGCTTTGAATGCTAAGTATACAACATCTGAGCGCTCGTGGCTAGAACTCCGGTTGGGGGCATGCGAAAAGGGTCCTCACAGCGCATCGGGTGGTAGCGCCGGTGCTACGGGCGGAGGGAAACGTGCCTGCTGCACGTTTCCGAACCGTCTGAAGGCGGTTTCCCATAGCCTGCGCAGGACTGGAGTCCTGCGCAGGAGTTGTCGCGAGTAGGTTTTTCAGCACCATCCCAAGGTGACTTGATTTGACCTCCCGAAGCGGCTATAATGACATGGGAGCAGGCGTCTCTTGATCCACGGAGTTGACGGGTCACACGATGGCAGCCTTCTTCCTTCCACGAAGTCCTCTCTGATAGACTGGCAAAGGAGGACCGGCGCATGGAGAACATCACCATCCTTCTGGCCGATGACCACGTACTCGTCCGTCAAGGCACTCGTGAACTACTGGAGCGTGAAGATGACATGAAGGTCGTGGGCGAGGCCGGAGACGGGGAGGAAGCCGTCGCATTGACCGCCCAACTCCACCCTCACGTCGTGATCATGGACATCGCCATGCCCGAACTAAACGGCATAGAAGCCACGAGGAGAATCAAGGAGATCCATCCCGACAGCGCCGTTCTTATCCTGAGTGCGTATGATGACGACCAGTACGTGTTCGCCGTCCTGGAGGCAGGCGCCGCAGGGTACCTGTTGAAGGATGTGCCCTCTCATGAACTAGTCGATGCGATAAGGGCAGTGCACGCCGGTGAGTCTATCCTGCACCCCATCATAGCGCGAAAGGTCCTGAACCGCTTCGCTTCCTCTCGCAAACAGAGCGCAATCGCCACCGAGTCAGACCAGCTCAGCGAGAGAGAAATGGAGGTTCTCAAGCTCGCAGCCAGTGGCATGACAAACATGGAAATCGCCAACGAGCTCGCCTTGAGCGTCCGCACGGTTCAGGGCCATCTGAGCAATATCTTCAGCAAGATGCAGGTGGGCTCCCGTACTGAAGCAGTGATACTGGCTCTCCGAATGGGCTGGTTCACGCTTGACGACATCCAGTGAGGCAGCACCCGATCAGCCACAGACGGTCGAGCAGCATGGTGTGTCAGAGAACTACACGAGCCTGAGAGTCCAGAGATGCCTTCTACCTCGACCCCGTCACTGAGCCGACTCCAGAGGATTATCTTCAGCCCCAGCCTCTGGCTCGTTATCGCCATGCTCCTTAGCGGCGTGTTACTCCACTACAGCGCCCAACTGCGCACTCTGCCGGTTCCCGGGCAAGGCGAGAGCCAACTCACTCGGCACTCCACCGAACGAGTGCTGCTCATTCTCCCCATAGGCTACGCTGCCTTCGCGCTGGGGCCCGGTGTCGGGCTCGTTGTCCTGATCGTAGCTTTCTTCATCATGCTACCACGCGTCCTGTTCCTCAGCCCAAGCCCTGCCGACGCCCTTACCGAGACCATCGCCGTCACCCTTGTCGGAGGTCTGACCATCTGGCTGGCCTGGATAAGGAGAGCCCAGGAAGTCCTCCGAGAGAAGGCTACCGTCCGTCTCCAAGCCATCAATGCCGTCTCCGCTGTCCTGACCGGATCTCTGGAACTGCGGCGTATGCTTGGGGAGGCGCTGAACGCCGTCCTGGAGGTCACCGGCCTCGAGGCCGGCGTAATATTCGTCCTCGACGAGAAAGACGCCGATCTAGCCCTCGCAGCCCATCGAGGCCTGCCGCCGGGACTCGTCACTGACCAAAGGGGGCTTAGACTTGCCAGGACGCTGGTCACAGATCAGGCACTGACCAGTCAGATCGCCGTCCCGCTCAAGTCGAAGGGTAGATTGCAGGGCGCCATAGTCGTTGGGAGCAGCACCGCCCACCGCTCCCTGGAAGAGGAGACCGACCTCCTCACTGCCATTGCGTCCGAGATCGGAGTGGCCACAGAGAACGCCAGGCTCCACTGGAATGTGACTAGGCAACTGGAAAGGGAGCGGCGTCTCAGCGAGCTGTCAGAAGGGATCACCTCAGAGCTTGAACTGGACAGGGTCTTGTCGAAGGTTGTCCAGATTGCCGAAGGTCTGGTCGATGCCGACGCAGGAGTCATCGCCTTGTTGGACAAGAGGAGAGACGTGATCCGCTATCCTTATCTGCACAGACTGACGGAGAACTTGTTACAGGTGACCGTGGCGAGAGGGGAAGGATGCGCTGGACAGGTAATAGCCAGCGGAGAAGCAACCATCATCGAGGACTATGCCGCCTATCCTGGCCGGGTACAGGAGTTCGTTGATGGCGGCGTCAAGAGCCTGCTCGCCGTTCCCATTGTGACCGGTGATAGAGTGTTCGGGGCCTTGGGCGTGATAGCTTTGAAGGACAAGCGGTCCTTCTCCGATAGAGATGTGACCGTGGTCTCCGGAGTGGCACGACAGGCCGCGGTTGCCATCGAGAATGCGCGCCTCTACGAAAGCATGCGCTCCTACGCAAAGCAGATCCTCACAGCGCAGGAAGTAGAACGCAAGCGTATGGCCCGTGAACTTCACGATGACACAGCACAAGCGTTGGTCGCGCTGTCGCGACAACTCGATGCGCTGCTCAGTGACGACGACCACACACCAGGGAGTCTCAGACCACGGATGGAGGAACTCCGCCAGCTCACTGCTCAGATCTCGCGCGACGTGCGCCGTTTCAGCCAGGACCTCAGACCGTCTACTCTGGATGACCTGGGCTTGCTGCCAACTCTGGAGGGGTTGTGCAGTAGGCTTTCGGAGGAGGACGACGTACGAGCTCTGCTCGAGGTCGTCGGAGACAGATGCCGCCTGACACCGGAGATTGAGCTGGTACTCTTCCGTATCGCTCAGGAAGCACTCAACAACGTTCGAAAGCATTCGGGGGCCACGGAAGTCCTCACCAGAGTGGAGTTCACCGATGGAGTGGTGAGGATAACCGTCAGCGACAATGGGCGAGGCTTCACAGTCCCAGATAGACCTGGCGAGCTGGTGGACACGGGCAAGTTAGGGCTTACCGGGATGCTCGAGCGAGCTCACCTTGCTGGCGGTACCTTGACGGTGCGCTCCCAGCCCGGTGAGGGGACCACCGTCATCGCCGAGATACCGGTCGAGTGCCGGCAGGAGAGGGTGTGATGGATGTCGAGACTGCTATCGAAACCGAGATAGGGCCACTCTTGATCGACACGTTTGGCCTGAGTGTGGGCAGGTGCCTGGTCACCCTGGCCACCCTCAGCTACATCACTGCTGGAGGAGGAGAGACCCAGAGGTACCGCGCCTTCGTGGACTCCATTTGCAGCGACGAGCGGGTGGTACGCAAGTGGGGAGCGAACGGCGCAGCGCGACAGGCCAAGGAGTGGAAAGACCTCGTTCCCCTGGAGCCTGAAACCGTTGTGCTTGTGGGTCAGCATTTCTCCTGACGAGGAACTCAGTCCCCCCATGAAGACACAGGCCAGGGAGATGCTCCCTGGCCTGCAACGCAATTCTCGAAACCGGCCCGAGCGTAGACTACTCGGGGCAGAGTTGCCTCAAACCATCTGCCCACCCAGCAGCACCGCTGCTCTCAGGAAGAGTCCGCCCAGAAGCACCAAGGACGTAGAGGCCAGCACAGACCCGACCAGCATCTCTCGGCCCCTCAACGAAGCGAACTCCAGCACGAGCGGAATGACTAGCCCCACCAGTACTACCCCGCCCCAGAAAACGAGGCTCATGGGACCTGTGAGCAATACGCCGATCGCTTGGGCACCGGCGGCGGTCGAGAAGAACGCCAGCCAAGCTATGTAACCCACAAGCACTACGAGCTCAACGATCCCCAGGACAAGACTGGCGGTCCCCATAGCATGCAGAGTGTCAGCGGGCACACGCTCGCCCTCTCCACCAAAGAGAAGGTCCAACAGCCTGCCAAACCCCGTTCTGAGAACGAGCACGAGTAGTGCCATGCCGGTGGAAATGGCCGAGGCCACGAACAGTGCTGGCAGCAGCAAGACCCCTCCCCACAACGGCTGATTGGTAGCACTTAGGAGGACACCCGTGTAGGCGATCAGAAGCACCGCGAGCACGAACGCGATCCAAGAGAGGATCCCTATCGCGGACGCGGCGGGCCGAATCACGCTGGCGAGGCCGGAAAGCACACTGAGTCGCAGTTCGCCTGGCTCGAAGCTCTTGGACCACCACAGTGCGATCATCACCACGCCAACCAAGGCGTAGAGCAGCAATATCCAGCTCCCCGCTGACATGGGCGAGCCCAGCCTGAGCCTCGTGAACAGGTGCCAGGCACGAAGCTGCTCGCCCAGATCCAGCACTAGAAGCAGCGAACCCACCAGCACAAGGGGGACCCCCAGGAACATCGCTATCTTGGGCAATTGCTCGTGCTTGCCACGCGTGATGCGATCCATGAGGAACGCCACGAAGAACGCTCCCCCCGCGACCCCAGCAAGCCAGAGATAAACCACCAACTCCCACTTCCACGTCAAGATCATCGTTCTGCCCCCCCTCCCTGGGCCTCCTCCGCTCTCTGACGTTTGAACACCAGCCAGAACGGCACCGCTGCCACAATGCCAGCTGTCAGGATTCCGCTCAGCCACTGGCCGGCCACGTTCGACGTCGCATGCCGTGGCGCCTCAGGTAAGCCATAAGCGGAAGGCTCATCAGCAAGCACGTACAGGCGGTGCAAGCCACCGAGCTGGTCCTCACCGTACAAGTTGGCCCTGGCATACCCGCCAGCTTGGAGAGCGGCGACCCTATCCTTGCCCGTGGCTATCATGTCGCTGCGGTCACCCCAGGAGAGAGCGCCAGACGGGCAGGTCTTCACGCAGGCTGGCAGCAGTCCGTTGCTCGTCCGGTCGACGCAGAACGTGCACTTCTTGGCGGTGGCCTTCTGCTCGCCGCCCGCCTCCGTCTCGAAGACCGAGTGGATAGCATCGAAAGGACAGGCAGCCACACAGTACCCACAGCCGATACACCAATCCTGATCCACGAGCACGTACTGGCCGTGATGTTGGATCGCCCCCGTTGGACAGACCGCCTCGCAGCTCGCTTCAGTGCAATGCATGCAGCCCTGCGTGAGGAACAACCACTTGACCTGGTCGCCCTCCACCTTCTCCGTGAACTTGACCTTGGTCCAGGTGATGCCCGACAACTCGGGCGGGTTCTCGTAGCTGCCCCAGTTCTCCGTCAGCTCTGCGGGGTTGTCATTCCACTGCTTGCACGCCACTTGGCACCCGCGGCATCCCATACACCTCGATTCGTCTATGAGCATCGCATTCGCCATCGTCACACCGCCTTTCTGACGTCCACGAGGAAGGCCTTGTACTCCGGGATCATGGTGTTCCCATCTCCCACGTGCGGGGTGAGGAAGTTGGCTGTGGCACCTCGCGCCAACCCCTGCCAGCTAAAGTGCCAGGGCATACCCACCTGGTGCACTGTCTTGCCATCCAGAGTGAATGGCTTGACCCGCGGGGTGACGATGGCCACCACCTCGACCTCGCCGCGAGCCGAACTCACGACGACCCGGTCGCCGTTGGAGACACCCTTTTCCTGGGCCAGTTCTACACTCATCTCCAGGAAGGGCTCCGGCTGCGCCTCCGCGAGCCAGGGCAACCATACGGACATGCCGCCTGCCTGCCAGTGCTCGCACACCCGGTAGGTGCTGCACACAATGGGGAACTGGTCGGAGGTGCCGACGTTGTCTCCCACGTCCTGACCTCTATCCACATCCCACTGCTTGACCACCGGGTTGAACTGCACAGACGAAAGCAGGTTGGCCACCGGAGACTCCAGCGGTTCGTAATGCTCGGGGAAAGGCCCCTCGTTCCTGGCGGCGAAAAGACGGCCCTTGCCCTCAGGTTGCATGATGTAGGGATCGTTGAAGCCAGCGTCGCCAGGTCCCTTGGTGCCAGAGAAGTCTGGCACGTCGTATCCAGTCCACTTGCCTTCTTCCTCGTCCCACCAGATGAGCGCCTTGTCCTCCGACCAGGGCTTGCCACTGCTGTCCGCCGAGCATCGGTTGTAGATGATGCGGCGGTTGACAGGCCATGAGAAGCCCCAGTACGGGTTCATGCCCAGGCCGCCCGGGTCCTTCTGGCCGCGCCTCTTGCAGGCCGTAACCATGTTGCCGTCGCCGTCATTCGCCGGAACCCAGTACCCCGAGTATATCCAGTTTCCACAGGCTGTCGATCCATCGTCCGTGAGCTTGGTGAAGTTGGCCACCATCTCGCCCTCGGTACCCACGGCGTTGCCCTCTTCGTCAGTGACGTCTTTCGTCCAGTAGCCGTTGATCTCTCGACAGATGCTGTCGAAGTCGGCTCCATGTGACCAGTTCAACTCCAGCACGGCCTCGGGCAAGGCACCACCCTCGGCCTCATACAACCGCCGCAGTTCCTGGTAGATCAGATCCATGATCTCGATGTCGCCCTGTGCTTCTCCGGGCGGCTCGGCTACCTTCGGTCGGTACTGGATGAGGCGACCGCTGGTGACGATAGTTCCTTCCTTCTCCATCGCATCTGCCGCCGGCAGGAGGAAGACCTCGGTCTGGATGGACGTGGGGTCCACGTCCGGCGCCCGCCAGAAGTCGGTGGTTGCCGTCGGTGCTATCTCCTGCACCACCATCCAATCCAGCTTCTCCAGTGCCTTCCTCTCGAACCGAGCGTTGGGGCCACCCACCGCTGGGTTCTGTCCGAGTATCCACATACCCTTGACTGTGCCATCGTTGATGGCGTGGAACATCGAGATCCAGGCATAGGTGTTGATCCCGCCGCTGATCTTGGGCAGGAAGTCATAGCGGAAGTCGTTCGACTGGGTGGCCTTATCTCCCCACCAGGCCTTCAACAGGCTGATGAGGAACTTGGGCTTGTTCACCCAATAGCCCCCTGTTGGTGTCTCCTTCTCCAGGTATTCGGCGAGATCGCTGTGCTTGGCCGCATTGGGTGTGTTCATGTACGCCGGGATGATGTGGAACAGCAGCGCCATGTCGGTCGAGCCCTGCACATTGGACTCGCCGCGTAGCGCGTTGACACCGCCTCCGGGCCGGCCAGTGTTGCCCAGCAGGAGCTGGACCATGGCCATGCAGCGTACGTTCTGAGTACCCACGGTGTGCTGCGTCTGTCCCATGGCGTACAGAATGGTTCCGGTCTTCTCCGGCGCACCAGTGGCCGCAAAGGCCTGCGCTACCTCCAGGAAGTTGTCCTTCGGCATGCCGCAGACCTTCTCCACCATGTCCACTGTGTATCGCTCGTAGTGCTTCTTCAGCAACTGGAACACACAGTTGGGATCCTGGAGGGTCTCATCCCGGAGGATGTTGCCCTCGGTATCCTGCTGATATGCCCAGGTGTCTTGGTCGTAGCTCTGCGTCTCCGGGTCGAAGCCCGAGAAGTACCCATCCAAGTCGGCCGCGCCCTGGAACCCCTCATCGATCAGGAAAGAAGCGTTGGTGTAGTTCACCACATACTCTTCATGGTAGAGGTTGTTCTCCAGGATGTAGTTCATCAAACCGCCCCAGAAGGCGATGTCGCTGCCGCTTCTTATGGGGGCGTAGATGTCGGCCGTCGACGCACTACGTGTGAAACGGGGATCCACCACGATCAACTTCGCGCCGCGAGCGTCGCGCGCTTTGTTGATGTGGGACATCGAGGCTGGGTGATTCTCCGCCGGATTGGCGCCGCACACCAGAAACGCGTCCGCGTTCTTGAGGTCTCTCCATTGATTGGTCATTGCTCCGCGACCGTACGTGGGGCCGAGACCGGCCACCGTCGCGGAGTGTCATATACGCGCCTGGTGTTCGACGTACACCAGGCCCAGCGCGCGCGCCAGCTTGACCGCGATGTAGCAGTCCTCATCGTTGTTCGCGGCGCCCCCGATGAAGGCTAGGCCGTTGGTGCGGTTGACAGTAACCCCATGCTCATCGGTGGTTTCGAAAGTGGCATCGCGTGTGTCTTTGATCTTGCGGGCGACCAGGGGGATGGCCTCCTCCCAGGTCACCTCCTGCCACTCCGAAGCGCCAGGAGCCCGGTGCAAGACCTTGCTCTGTCGGTGAGGACTGGTGGACAACTGACGAACGGAAATCGACTTGGGGTCCAGCGCTCCTCGGTTGTTCGGGTGATCCGGATCGCCCTCAGAGTTGATGATGTGTCCCGTGCTGTCTGTCGCAATCAGCAGACCACACCCGCACGAGCAATATGGACAGATTGTCCGCGATTCGCCGACTCTCTTGTGCAGCGGGAAGGCCGCCACCTCCTGCCGCCCTGGCATCAGTGGAGGCAGAAGAAGAGCGCCTGCGCTCGCCCCTGACCCCTTTAGGAACCGTCTCCTGCTGATCTCTTGCATACTCCCAATTCACCTCGCTTGAGATTGTGAGCTGAGGAATGTACGACAAAGCGCTATATCCATCACCCTCCTTCGCTTCCTTCCGTGAACCCAAACCACCACCATGGTATTGCTGCGGTACTATAGCCGACCTGAGAAGACGTGTCAAGTGGCGTCGCTATCACAACCAGTATCGACACTTCCACACCGACTCTGACAAACGATTGACCACCAAGGCCGGCAGCAGATCCGATCGCACTGCTGAGCCACTGCCTCGCCCCCGCTCACGCGTCCGGCCTCCACATAACGTTCGCCCCGAGCAACGAACCGGTTGCCAGCGGCGGGCAACAAGTCATCCATCCACTGCGCCCAGGCCAGTTGCTGCCGCAATCGCAGTCTGCCCAGCTCCTCCCCTTCGTTCACCACAGTGACGACGCACCCCCATGGACTGGCAAGTAGCCGCACAACGGCACTTCTGGGGTGAGCTACGGATTGGTGCCTCGACAGACTTCGCCAACCTCAGCCTTTGCTTCGAAGCCACACGGCAGCGGGGATGCCGCCATAGCACGCGCGGTTGCCGCCAGCCCTCATCTCGGCTGCCGTCTCCGCCTCCTGTCCGCGCAGAGGGAGTGCGTCTCACAGAGCGCCGTCAATAGTATCGCTATATATCGCCCTGCTTGAGCTGTCTATACACAGGACCCTACAGTTAAGGAACGGTAGACTGGCCTCTTCCTGGCTTGCGTTTCGAAGTGCAAAAGAACCGTCAAACGGGTGGCGGGAGGCAATCATGAATCCGGCTCTCACCGGCTTGAGGAACTGCTACTGCCCTGCATGGCGCCGCAGACCGTCGATTCACAGACTGAAGACCCTCCCACAGGTCCCACCAGCGCCGGCTCCATTGTCGCGAATTCTAGCAAAATCCGGGAGCCTTGTCAAGTCGGTCCCGACACCAGATCGGCTGCACCCTGGACGACAGTCTTCGACGCTACGAGGCTATGGCCGCCAGTGTCGAAGAGGGGAACATCGTTGGTCTCCCACAGATGCAGCAGCTTGCCATAGCCGGGGATCCTCTGGGGATCGGTCAGGAAACGGTGTACGCGGAACCGGACGCAGGCCTGATTCACTTCGTCTTCCGGCCGGGGCCCGACTCCCCGCTATCACCGCACCTGACGCCAGTGACGTTCACGTGGGACGACCTTGTCGCGCCCATCCCTGAGTAGTTCGGCTCAGTGGAGTCGCAGGCGATCTGCTATCAGGCCCGATCGCCCCGACTGCAGCTCTCCCATCTCCCACGTGGCATCGCCGAAGAAGCTTTCGTGGTCCTTAGAGAGGAAGGCTTCAACAACAGCGCGCTGGTCTCCAAGACGGAAGGACGGCCCATGGCCAGGGTAGCACACGGTTTCGTCCGGCCAAGCGAGAATCACGTCGCCCAGGGTTCGCAGAGTAGTCTGGAAGGCCTCGGGAGAGGATGTGTGCCCTGGGCCGCCTTCGAAGATGGCGTCACCGACGAGAACTCGGTTGTCGCCCTCCACCCCGTAGCAGACCATGTCATCGGTGTGTCCCGGAGTGTGGCGAACCCACATCCTGTGGGCCCCTACCTCCACCACGTCGGCGTCCTTGAGCCAGCGATCCACTGTGAGACTTCCGGCGGCCTGATGACCCATGACCGGCACCGCTAGCTCGGCCCGCACGTCGGCTAGAGCCCCGATGTGATCCGGGTGGGCATGGGTGATCAGAATCGCCACAGGCTGGCTATCCCCGAGCACGGTCAGCAATAGATCAGGCTGGGCGGCAGGGTCTATGAGAACGCTCTGTCCAGTGACCGGACACACCAAGACATAGGCGTTTGTCTCCCAGGGGCCCAGCGCGCGGATTCTCAACTCCACCTGCATTCCTCCACAAGGCGTCACCTTGCCCTGGTACGGCACGTCTCGTCAGTGTAGTCTAGCCCACACAGAGATGCGGGGCAAGGCCAAGAGGCAAGACCAGTGCGTCCGCTCCGCAGCTCGTGGTGCTGTCCAAGGGCAACAAAGCATCGCCCCGCCCGCAATGTCACTCGACGGCGAGGCACATGGGGCGCTCCTGCTTTGTCAGCCAGTTCCCCATAGCACTCTCTTCAGATAACGCTTGACCTGCGCTAGAAACTGTTATATAATGAAACTAACAGGCCAGGTTGTCGCCCTGTGTTCCTCCTGACCAGTTGCGACGTACAGATTGTCGGCCCACGCTCTCAGAACGAGACGCTCCTTTCGTGTCACCTCTGCAACTTCCAGGCAAGCACAGCGCTGATGAGAGCTCAGCAGGAGGGGGAGAGATGAGGAAATACGGATTGGCTGTGACGACTCTGGCAGTGGTGCTGGGCCTTCCGGCGCCGGTTGGTCACGTGAGACGCGCAAGTGCTAATCCCCACTACATCGTCAGCACCACGGACGATTCCACCTACGACGGCACCTGCGATGCGAGCCACTGCACTCTCCGGGAGGCCATCACCCTCGCCAACTCTCATGCTGGCGACGACTACATCCATATCATCATACCGGACGACGACCCCGGCTGCGACGGCGTCGTGTGCACCATCACCCTTAGCTCCACGTATGGTGCCCTGCCTCCTCTCAACGATATGTCCGGCGGGACGTTCGTCAATGGGACCAGTCAGCCAGAGACCAACCCCGACGGGCCGGAGATCGTGATCAACGGCTCTGGTAGCTACGACTGCTTCAAGATTTGGTCGCGGTACAACACGATCACAGGCTTCGTTATCAATGAGTGCGTGCACGGGGTGACCATATGTGACGTAGGACCACCTTGGGATCCGGGATACAACACGATCTCCGGCAACTACATAGGGATAGATTATGAAGGCACGGCCGCAGCAGGTAATACCCAGGGCGGCATTCAAATCATCGGAGCGCACGACAACACGATAGGAGGAACGACGGCGCAGAAGCGCAACATCATCTCCGGCAACGTTTACTACGGGGTCGAGATCTGGGGCGACGATGCCCATCACAACAAAGTTGTAGGCAACTACGTGGGAACGAACGCCGACGGCACGGGAGCGGTACCCAATGACTGGAATGGCATCTCGATCCTTGAGGAGGCTCACGACAATATGATTGGAGGGCTCACCTCTGGAGAGCGCAACGTCATCTCTGGAAACCAGACCGGGATAGCGATCGAGGCCGACGCCTGCTACAACCGGATCATCGGCAATTACATCGGTACCGCTCTCAACGGGCTCGATGCTGTACCGAACTCCATAGGCGTCTTCATGGGCAACGCCGCTCACCACAACTACACAGGAGGCACCATAGCGTACAACACCAACTGGGGGGTTCGCGTAGACGGCGCTGCCAGCATCGGCAACACCATCACAGCGCACCCCATCCACAGCAACGGTGACTTGGGTATCTATCTCACCAATGGAGGCAACGGCGGCATCTTGCCGCCCTCGATAACGACGCCCAGCTGTAATTCAGCCGGCGGCACCGCGCTCGTAGGCCGCACAATAAGGGTGTTCTCCGACTATGACGGCCAAGGGCGCCAGTTCCACGGTGAGGACCAGGTCAGCGGCGGCGGGACGTGGATGGTGACGCTGCCATCAGGCATGTTCACCTACCCCAACCTCACCGCCACGGCCACAGACACCAGCGGCAACACTTCGGAGTTCTCCGCCCCAGTACGCAACGGATGCGAGTTCCTCTGGATGCCTCTCAGCCTGAAGCGCTACTAGTCTACATCTCCCACGTGGCATCGCCGAAGAAGCTTTCGTGGTCCTTAGAGAGGAAGGCTTCAACAACAGCGCGCTTGTCTCCAAGACGGAAGGACGGCCCATGGCCAGGGTAGCACACGGTTTCGTCCGGCCAAGCGAGAATCACGTCGCGCAGGGTTCGCAGGGTCAGTTGAAAGGCATGAGGTGAAGAGGTGTGTCCCGGGCCGCCTTCGAAGATGGTGTCGCCGACGATAACCCGGTGGTCATCCTCGATGGCATAGCAGACCTGGTCATCGGTGTGTCCAGGCGTGTGCCAGACCCGTAGACTGTGCTCACCCACCTCCACGACGTCACCATCCTCCAGCCAACGGTCAGCCATCAGGTCTCCCCCACCACGATGGGCCATCACCGGGACCTGTAGCTCGTCTCGCATCTCTTCGAGAGCGCCAATGTGATCCGGGTGGGCATGGGTGATCAGGATAGCGACCGCCTTGCTGTTCCCAAGCATGGACAGCAGTGCCTTGGGTTCCGCGGCAGGATCGATGAGGACACTCTCCAGGGTCACGGAGCACACTAGCGCATGGGCATTTGTGCCCCACGGTCCCACTGCCTGGACTCTCAGCGCCATCTCCGTCTGCTTCACAGGCCCAGACTTGGTCTCCTTGCCCGCGCACCCGCCGCCCCTGGATGGCACCTCTCGCGGACGGTTTGATGCAGACTGCCCGGGCACGCCCTATCCTCCCGTAGCGATGATCTGCTCTGCCTCGAAGAGCGCTAGCTTGCGCTCGAGTTCCCTCCTGGCGCGCCCAAGGTCATGCTCTAGCCGCGCCATGTTGGACAACAAGTCGACTATCTCTTGGCTGGACCCTCGCGGCAGATCAGCCAGCAGAGGTGCCAGTTCCGAGAGCATCTCTGCGAAGTGCTCTCCTTCGTTCAGTGGACATCCTCCCGTCACCCTTCTGTCTCTTCCGTCTCCGAAGCCGGCGACGGCTCGTCCTCCGCTTCGCCAGCGGCCTTTTCTCCCTCACCTTGGGTCTCGGTCTCTGGCATGGGCTCTGCCGCAACGGAGTCGTCTGCTTCCGACTCCGCCTCTACCTCAGCGACTCTGGCCGCGACCATCTCCCGGATGGCCTCCTGCTGCTCCGGGGCTACCTCAACCCCTCGCTTCTCGGCCTCGTCCACGATCCAGGCCGCCACCAGGTCGTCTATAGGCCCACCCAGCAATGCAGAGGTACCCTGCAAGAACTTGAACAGGGTGTTGGGCAGGGTATCCAGGAACCGCTCCACCGTTCCTTCAACCCCCTCGCCCCGGGCACCAGCGCCGCCGATCTCGATGAGCCGAATCTGCTCGATGTTGGCAAAGGCTTCACCGAAGGAGTCGGCCACCTCAGGGATGCGCTCGAGCAGCGCCTGCCCCAGCACCAGCCGCAGGGCACCTGCCTTGTAGGCATTGAGCGCTTCGGCGAGCTTCCGTCTACCTTCGGCCTCAGCCAGCAACTGTGCCTTGGTCACGTCCGCGCCCGCGAGACCCCTGGCCTTGTTGGCCGCGGCCTCCGCCTCACCCGTCTTCCTGTCCACGTCAGCTCCGGCGAAACCCCTGGCTCTGGTCGCCGAGGCCTCTTGCTCAGCCCGGTAGAGGGAGGCGTCAGCCGGGCGGCGCTCCTCGGCATCGAGTTCTCTGTCGCGACGCTCGGCCGCTGCCTGGGCGGCTTCGGCTTTTCTCTGCTCCAGCGTCTTGTCCTGCTCCGCCAGAGAGATCGCCTGGGCCCTTTCCGCGACAGCCCGTTCCCGGGACACCTCAGTGTCGTACTTGGCCTTGGCCACGTTGGCCTCTTTGGTGTATCCCGCCTTCTCCTTTTCTGCCTCCTGCTCCTTCTCAGTGGCCTCCTGGTCGGCCTGGGCCTCCGCCCTCCTGGCGTCGCGTAGTTTGGCCGCTATCTCCGGCCGACCCAAGGCCTCCAGATAGCCCTTGTCGTCGCCGATCTCCTTGATGGCAAAGGAGACGATCTGGAGACCCATACCCGCCAAGTCGTCAACCGCCACTTCCAAGACCCTCTGGGCGAAGGCCTCCCGGTCTTTGTAGACCTCCTCCACCGTCATCAGACCGATGATAGCACGCAGATGGCCCTGGAGCGTCTGGATGGCCACGTACTGGATTTCTTCCGAAGTCTTGTCCAGAAGCTGCTCGGCAGCCGTGGCGATGGAGGTGTCATCGCTGCCAATCTTGATCTGCGCGATACCGTCCACGGTGATGGGCACCGCGTTGCTGCTCAGCACGTTGTGCACCGCTACGTCGAGCGTGATCAGGCTCAGATCGAGTTCCTTCACCTCGTGCACGAAGGGCAAGACGATGGTCATGCCGCCCTTGACTATCTTGTAGTTGACCGTGATCTGCTCGGTCTCTGTCTGCACTTCCCACTCTTGGTCGTGGATCTCCGGGTGGTCCGAGGGTGGGGAAGACTCGTCCCATCCCGCTTTGAGCTTCTTGACGCGGCGGACGACGGTGACCTTGGTGCGCGTGCGCACACCATATACCAGGAGCGCCCTGTTGGGTGGGACCTTCCTGATGAACCGCAATACCCTGGCCATGGCCATCAAGAAAACAACTACCAGGAAGAGGAGTGCCACGGCAACGAGAAGGGTGCCGCCTCCCAGCAAACCCTCGATGATACCCACCTCAGCTACCTCCTTCTGCTGCAAACCCCGACCTACAATCTCTTGACCACAACCATCCCGCCCTCCATACCGAGAACCTCGACCTCAGTATGGGTGCGGATGGGCGAGCCGTCCTCAGACCGTGCTGGAACGTTCATCCTTTGGCCCTTGACCACGAGAGCCACCTGGCCCGGCTTGCCCTCTGGGATAGCGATGATCACCCGCCCCACCAGGCCCAGATAGTCGGTGGCCTGAATGGACGTCGAACCTTGCTCCCCATACAGGAAGCGGAGAAAGAGCCACATCCCACTGGCCGTCATCAGGGCCACGCCGCTGGCCGGCGCCAGGCTGACGGCATCGGAGAAACCCAGGCCCTTCCCGATCAGTCCCCCGGCCCCAAAGCCAACGGCGAACATGGCTACGGTCCGTAGAGAGAAGGGACTGGGGCCCTCGACTTCGTGCTCCAGTCCGATCTCGCCGATTTCGGGCAGCTCGATTTCGCCCAGGTCGACATCGGCAGCTTCAGCGCCGCCAAGGACGCCCTCCAGCGTTTCTCCGAGGCTGCTCAAGGCCTCCGCGGCACTGTCGCTGACGCCCTCTATGACGTGGCCGACGTCCTCACCGAAGTCAACCAACTCACCAACGAGGAAGGTGACGGCGATGTAGCCGCCTCCGATGATGAGCAGAGATAGGTAGAAGCAGGTCAGCATTTCACCTGTTCCTGGAGAGAGAAGCAGCGACGATCCCTAGGTTGCACCGCCCAGCGGGCGAAGAGTTGAAGGATTATACCACGTGACGGGGCCGGTGTCGAGGTCGCCTGCCGGATCAGGCAACACACCGCCATCCCTCCACCACTGGATCGCACCAGCCCCGCTCAGGGCACTTGTGGTCCTGTGAACTTGGCGCAGGAGCCCCGAGTAGCGCTAGTAGCTCTTCAGCGTGACCGGTACGTACACCAGATGCGAATCGCCCAACAGCCCGAAGTAGGTCATGTGGTCAAGGGTGGCGCTAACCTCCCTGGTTTCTGTGTCCAGGGTGCCCCCCTCGTCCACCCAGTCGCTCCCGTCCCACGAGTATAGACCGATAGTATCCTCGATAGCGGCCCGCTTCGTGTGGCTCGTATATCTCACGGTCATGCTGTACAGCTCGTTGGCGGTAGTCACTTCAGTCGTGGTGCCGCTGATGACCGCTGACATGTCGAAGATGTAGACAGCGAACTTGTGGCCTGTGGGTGGAGAACCGGCCGGGGTGATGGTGACCTCCGTGTCTTGATCCACCGAGCCCGCTGGAAAATCGGCCTTGGCCAGGCGGTCGGGCGAATGGACTGTTCCCCCTGAACTAGCCAGTACATAGCCGCTTGACGAGCCTGGTACAACGTATTGGGATATGCTACTTCCGGCGAACCACCCGTTGCCGAATATGTCGAAGTCTATCGTCTCTACATCGCTCGTTGTGAGCCAAGGGTCGTCCGTCTGGGTGAAGGTGGTCCAGTCTCCGTGCCCATCGAGGCGGGCCACACCCCTGTTGTGTCTCGTGCCAAACCACTTGTTGTTGTACTCATCGACGGCAACGCTACGCATGCCTGGATCCGCGGAACCAGTGATCTCTGACAAGGGACAACCCGAGTCATGTACGTCGCACACGGTCCAGTGCGAGCCGTCCCACTCCGCCGCGCCGCACATACCGTCGGCCACCCAAACGTGGCCGTCCTGGTCCAAGGTCAGATCCCAGACCCAATATGGCCACTCGGGCCAACACGATGGGCAACCACTCCCTGGCCAAGTCACCACCTGCCACGCGCCGCCCGTCCTCCGCGCCAAACCGTCATCCGTCCCAGCCCAGACATCGCTCCCGTCGAAGAGAATGGCGTTCACGGGCCCCGCCGCGTCTCCGAAATCATCATCGTCGTAGCTGAGCCATTGATCGTCGGCCTTGTTGAAGGGCGTGCCCTTGTAGTCCAAGATGGCGATGCGATACTGGGTCGTCCCAAGGCCAAACCATACACGCCCATCAGGGGCGATCTCCACCGTCTGCACACGATCGCTCTTGAGACCGTCGGCGGGCCTGAAGGTGAGCCAGGTGTCATCGTTCTTGTTGCGGAGCGTCCCGTTGTAGTCCAACACGCTGACGCCCACAAAGTGATGGCCCACCCACACCAATCCTGAGTCATCGACTGCGACGTCCCAGCAGTAGCTGTGAGCGAGTCCGTCCGCGGTGGAGAAATCCGTCCACTGCCCACCGGGGGATCGAACGGAGAGACCGTTCCAGTGAGCAAACCAGCAGTTACCAGCGTCGTCGCAGGTCACGCCGTTCACCAGTGCGCTGGGAGCGCCGATAGGTACATCTGCGCTTGTTGGCGAGAGATTGTCTTCTGACCCCAACCTCACATCTCTTGACCCGTCGAGTGGCGGACCACTCTCGGCCGAAACTCCGTCGGATCTCAGTCCTTGGGCCGCCACGGCCAACGCGAGCACCGAGGAGCACCCTATCACGGCAACGAACGCTGATAGAATCCGCGCTTTCATGGTCCTATCCTCCTTCGCAACTGCTGGCGGAGGGAAATTCCGCCTCGCCGTCACGTATCAGTTCGCCCTGGAACGCCAGCCATTGATTCGGCCCTGAGCAAACCCTCCAACGCGTCGCCAAGACTGCTCAGCGATTCCGCCATACCGTCGCTGACGCCTTCTATGGGGCGGCCGACGGCCGCGCGGAAACCCACCAACTCTCCAACGAGGAAGGTGATGGCAATATAGCCGCCGCCGAGAATGAGTAGGGATAGATAGAAGCAGGTGAGCATCTCGCCCCTGTCGTGCGACCGAAGCAGCGGTGCGCTACGGGCAACTGTGCGCAAGCGGCAAAGCGTGGCCGTATTATAGCACGAGCCAAGGGTGGTGTCGAGGACAGCCGTACGATCTCAAACGGCTCGCGCTCAGCCCGCATCCACCACTTACGCTCACTCGGCGGGCCAGGCGCGTAGGCCAACGGGCAGGAACACCAGAGCGCCTCGCTGAGGGTCCACGGAGTAGGTAGTGCCGTCCGTTTCGATGAGTATGGTTCCCTGGAGATCAGTCCTGTGCAGAGAAGCACCGGTGTCTCGCAGGCCCTGGAGGGTCTTGGCGCTGGGCAGCCCACAGAGATTGAAGGCACCAACACAGATCACCGCATCGGGTGGCGGCCCGCTGGAGTATGGTGGTCGGCTGGGATTCGTGGCTGCTCAGCCGCGCGGCTCCCCTGCCGCTAGTCGAAGACTTCCAGCTCCGGATGCGTCGCCGCCTCATCAACGACGGATCCCCTCACGGCGAACCCGAGGGCCAGACTACTGCCTCTCACCGTGAGCAGCCGGTCCCCTGGGAGGACCTGGTACTCCCTCAATGTATCCAAGGGCAGGGTGATGTAGCTCCCTTCCTCAATCGTGGCCCAGCAGTAGGACCTGCCCCCTGCCTTGACCACCATTGCCTCGCGCATCTGAAACGTGCGAAGCCTTGAGAAGCCATCCAGGACTGCAGACAGTGGAGATCCCGCCAGCAGCCCCGGGGTGGACATGGCAAAGCCGCCAGAGCGGCGGCTTCCACTCATCAGGATGACCTTGTCGTACTCGCTGAAACCATATTCATCCATCGCCTCTTGGGGTATGGCGATCCTCCCAGCTTCGCTCACTACAGACCAACCATAGGTGTGCTTTCCACCTTCGACGAGCTGTGGCATATCGAGACTCCCCCCACGAAGCATTCGTGCGCTGAACCACGTGCTCCCGCGCTGAACCTCTCCGCACCACGCCACCCATCAAGACGAGACGTGAGGTGCCGGGCATCGATCCCACACGCAAGACAGAGCGCCTGTTGCAGGCAGATTGTAGCACGTAGAGGAAGCGTTTTCAACGGCGCGGCCGCCGACGGTGACAGCCACATCAGGAGGAGGCCGGTACGAGAATCCAGAGACAGACCGCCAGCCCGTTGAGCGCTTAGAGCCACCCTTCGAGTGCCCGGCAGCACTCCGCTCCCTCGGTGGCACCTGTGCAGAACGATCCAAAAACAAGGCAGGTGCGACAATCAGAGATCTCGGTCATTGTCTACTCGTTTCTGGTGAGGTCGCAGTCCAGCCACCCCTGTTCCAGGAAGAAGCTGCATCATGGGAGACGCCGTAGACGTGGAAGGGCATCATCGGCAAAAATGCCTCAGTCTCTTGCTCGTTAGAGTACCTTTCAGAAACGTCATGGGCACGCTATCTGGTCAATCTGCTCTACACGCAATCCTCGTCTGCCTCTTGACAAAAGGGCTCAGATGTCTTATACTATATCTGTAGCAGATATATCTGCCCCGGATGTAGATCGGCAAAGAGGAGCATTCTATGACCAACTCTGCCCCAAAGATTGACGAGCACTTGCCCCTAACCTCGGCGGTGTTTCACATCCTTCTCTCACTGGCCGATCAGGAACGGCACGGCTACGGCATCATGCAAGAAGCGGAGGCCATGACGAGAGGCCAGATCCGGATGGGACCAGGCACGCTCTACGGCTCGATCAAGCGCATGATTTCGGCAGACTTGATCGAGGAGTCGGACGAGCGGCCCGATCCAAAGCATGATGATGAGCGACGTCGCTATTACCGACTCACCGATCTTGGCCGGCGTATACTTGGCGCCGAAGCACAGCGCCTATCCGACCTGGTAAACGTCGCGCAAAGCAAGGGTATTGTCGGTAGTGAGGAGGTCGTGTGATGCTGCACGTTCCGTCTGCCGCTGTTCTATCTGCTTCCGAGAGACTGTACCGCCTCCTGTTGTTCATCTATCCCCGAGCGTACCGTCGTGAGTACGGCCCGCTGATGATCCAAGCCTACCGCGACTTATGCCGGCATTCGTATCGGCAGAAAGGGATGGTGGGCATTGCATCGTTGTGGTCTCGCCTCTTGGCTGATCTGGTCACGAGTTCCATCGAGCAACACCTCGATGCACTACGAGAAGGAGATCGTATCATGATGAAAAAAGAGCACACTCGAGTCATCAAGTATGCGCGTCTTCTGTGTACTGTCTTGATAGCCTCAACGCCCTTCGCCCTTTCTGGAGTCTTCGTCCTGCGAAATGGATTCCCCGACCCCGACCCATTCCTCAACACCCCTCTTCATCCTGGGAGAGAGCTATTCCTTGACTCTTCGTTCCCGCCAGCCATCTTTTCACTGGCGATATCCCTATTGCTCCAGGTAGCTCTCGGCTACGCACTCCAAGCGCACTGGAGCAGTTTCAGCAAGAGCCTTGTCAGGATTTCCACCGGACTTGCTTTGATTCCTGTCCTTTGGGCAGTAGTCTTCGTAACCGAGTTTAATCTGAGGGTTCGCTTCTTTGCTCTATGGGATGTCTACGTGTCCGACATCCTCCGCGTGAGTACATCGTCGATTGTGTTCGGCGCATGTGCCACCCTATTGGTTCTGTTCATAACCCTTTACCCTGATATCAAAGGGCATTCCACCGCGTGACAGGTTCTGCCCCGAGGACCTCGAAGGTTGGAGCTGCGGCTGGGGTGCCAGCGCCATGTCGTGCGCTAGCCCGTTGAGCGGCTCGAGCCATCCTCCGAGTTCCCGGCAGCGGACAGCGCGTCCGCTACCCTCAGAATGGGCCAAGAGCCAGGCAATCCCGACATGCGAGTAATTCGGTAGTTTGCAGTCCGTTTCTTGGCTACAGCCGTTGCCCGGGCGCCCTGGTTCCAGGGAAGAGGCGGGATCGTGGAGCGGGGCACAGACACGTCGGTGTTGCGTCTCAGGGTAGGTGGCTCACCGATAGTGTATAGGCTTCGCCTGGTCCGTGGTAGCGATTTGTAGACCAGATGCGCACGGCGACTACTTCGTCGCAGACCGAGGTCCATTCGACGCGGGCTTCGCTGCCACCGGTGTCCCTCCATGTGCCACCGCAGGTGGGGATCTCCAGAGCGGTGGGGGCGAGACCGCCAAGGCTGTGGGTCAGCACCTCCAGATGCAGGCCAGTCCACACCCAGAGATGCACCACTTCCTCGTCGCCGTAAAGGTCAACCGTGCGGCCCTGGGACTCGTTGATGTCGATGGACGAGTGGTTGGGCGGGTCATCATCCTCAACCGCGTCGCCGATCGGGATCGGGGTGGGCGTAGGAGTGCGTGACCGGGTGCTGCCTACCATCACGCCCCAGATAGGCTACGCCGAGTCCGCCATCCCCATCCCCCACCCCCACGGCATGTAAGCTGATCGCAGCGCGCGCACGGGCGTCGTCTGTGTTGAACGCGCTGACACTGATGATATGAGCGCCCGGGGCCGCCGTCCGCCAGATGGCCACCAGCGGGAAAGGCGTGGAAACCCAAACGCGGGCTATTTCAGCACGACAAGTGGACTAATGTACCCTGGTGATACGCCACCAGAGCTCCATACCAAAGTAGTCCCATGAGATCGGCGCCGCTTCATCGCAGCCTTGATTGGGCGACTGCTCGCGGTGTATCTCGTCACTGTGCCCGTAGTTCACGTCCGGGCCATACTCCGCATCGATACGGCCCAAGAAGTCATCGTCCCAAAAGTCATCCTCGTACCCAGTGGCCATGATGTAGAGGTTCTCGTCTGGCGGCATCTCGAACTCAACGACGAACCGGGCTGGCTCCTCCTCGCTGGGGTGCCAGTGCGCCCACCAGTCGGGGTCTTCGCCGCCGGCATCTAGATAGAGGTCCAGCCAGGCCGTACCGCTGTAGGGATACCTTCGCGCGCCGCCAACCCACTGGACCTCCCGCAAGGACGGGCCATAGCCAGCAAAGAGCAAGAACCACTGTTCGGAATCGACGCCGGTGGTCTCACAAGGATAAGCAGCCAACTCGGTGAACTCCACACGCATCAGCACCGGCGTCTCGTAGATGTTATTGAGCTCGCCCTCCTCCGTCTCCTCGATGGTGTTCTCGGGGTCCAGGATCAGCCGCAGGTCATAGATGGGCAAGGAATCGAAGACCAGGGCAGTGCGAAGGAGCTGACTCTCTCCGGGGGCGATACTCACGTTGGGCCAGGTAACGGTGTCGAGGAACTCCCCATCAAGGCGCTCGGCGCGGAAGGTGACAGTTTCGTTCTCCAGGAACGCTGCACGGTTGAACACCTCGACGCGCAGTTGGTTGGTGCCAGGGTCCAAAGTGATGTCGCTGATCACGAGATCGGGGCTGTCGCCGGCCTCGGGGCCGACCAACACGTCTATCAAGACCGTCAACTCGATGCCGCGGTCCACAACGCTGTGGGGACCGGGGATGATCTGGCCCGGGAGAATGGTGTCCCAGCCATCGAAGATCATCCCGTCGCCGCCGAAAATGCGACCGCCGTAGGTCAAACTGTCGTGGGGACCCAACTCGACCTCTACGTGGGTGACCTGGGGAGCGTAGTTGTCCGTGCAGCTATACGCAACACAAGACGCCGCCTCCGTCTCGATAGCGGCGAATAGTCCGGCCAGATCGTAGGTGTAGCCGGGGTCCAGGTATCTCTCTGTGTCGTCCGTCGAGTCGAAGGTCGGAGGGTCCGACCTCCAATCAGGCAGGAGCGTCTCATCGTTGGCACTGAAGGTGCCACTGATGGGCCCTGCCCTGCGGCTCATGCCGGAGGTCTCCAGCGACTGAAAGGTAACGCGCACGGTCCGCTGGCATCCCCGGCCCTCCCATGCCTCGCGGTTGCTGGGAGGCGATTCGTGGTCCGGCACCCCTGTCGACCCGCTGTAGACCGTGACCTGAAACTCCAGCCTTTCGCTGCAAGCGGGAGCAAGCTCGCTGATGTCCAATGAATTGCTGTCTGGACCCACGCTCCTCCAGAAGCTCCCATTGACGTAGATCTTGAACCCCGTGATCCGATCCTCGTCCCCATCCCACCTCCACCTCAAGGTGAAGGGACCCTCGTCGCCATACCCAAGGCCTACCGGGGCCAGTAGGGGCGCCGAGAAGAGCGCCTCTTCGCACGATCCATCGCAGATGCGGTACTGCACGCGGAAGTAGTCACCCTCCGGCCCCGGATCCGAGAACACCTCGATCATGTGGCCATCCCAATCCACTTGGTCGTGGAAACTCTCGAAGGATCCCAGGTCCACCAGGGTCTGCTGTCCCAGGATGCCAACGAGAGCATAGCAGTCCGCATAGACCCTGAGCGGCTCATCCTCGCCCAGGGCCACGAACCGGCGGCCCAGGTGCTCGTCGATATTGAAGTGTCTTTCGTCTCCAGGGCTGAAGTACTCGTGGTCGTCTTCCGGAAACCTCTCCTCGGCTCCGTGCCCCAGCGCTGCGTAGCAGTAGACCCGGCCGTAGTCCTCAAAGATCTCGAACTCCAGAGCCTGGAACTCCACCATGGGTCCGGCCTCAATGGGCTCGTCAGGCGGCCAGAAGGGCTCTAGATCCCAGTCGAGAGGCCCACTTCCAGACGGCTCATCTGTGTCGTCGGTGCCGTCACCGTCAGTGTCGTCCACGTCCGGCGGTGGGCAGCCGTCGTGCTCGACCAGGCCTTCCTCTTCGGGGCACTCGTCGAACTCGTCGGGGGTGCCATCTCGGTCGCTGTCCGGAGCGTCGCCGCCGATGCCGCCAAAGTCGTCACCTATCTCGGGATCATCGGGCCGGACGTCGTCCTGGTCAGCGGTACCATCGAGGTCCGTGTCCGGGCAGCCATCAAATCCGGGCAAGCCCCACTGGTCGGGGCAGGCGTCGTCGCCGTCAGGCACCGCATCGCCGTCACGGTCGGGACAGCCATCCAGTTCAGGTAGGCCCCACTCCTCCGGGCAGGCGTCCGCGCTGTCCGTCACACCATCGCCGTCGGAGTCCCCAGACACGGTACAGCCATCATGCTCAGGTAGACCTGCTTGAGCAGGGCAGGCGTCCTCAGCGTTGGGCACGCCGTCTCCGTCGCGGTCGGGACACCCGCCAGTTGCAGACGGCCCCGCCTCCTCGGGACAGGCGTCGCCCCCATCGAGTATACCGTCGCCGTCGACATCACTCTCGCTGGGGGACGGGCATCCGTCGGCCTCAGGTAGGCCCGCTTCGTCGGGACAAGCATCTGTCGCGTCCGGGATGCCATCGCTGTCCCGGTCAGGGCAGCCGTCGGCGGACTCAGCTCCAGCCTCATCTGGACAGAGGTCGGCTTCGTCAGCCACCCCATCGCCGTCTAGATCCGCTAGCTCCACGGCCTCCATATTCACCGAGGCCTGGGACCGAGCGCCCTCGGCATTGATGGCCCTGACGATCACCGTGTGAGTGCCAGGAGAGAGGGGCCGCCAGTTGGCCAGCAGTGGGAAGGGAGTGATGCCTCCAGGGATGATGCTCCGCTGGGCTTCCTCCAACCCGCCGTCCACCCACAACTCGATACGGACGACTCCTGCTCGCTCATCGCGGGCGACGGCCTGGACAATGATGCTCTCTCCCACCTCCGCCTGCCCACCATAGGTGGGTGAACTGATGAAAACCACGGGCCTTGCCTCTACGGCCGGCACGTAATAGAAGTAGGCCACCCCTCCTGCCACGGCCGCCAAGCAGCACAGAACTAGGAGAAGGGCTACCACGATGATCACTGCTCTTCGCATCAACCAATCCTCCTTTGTGGCACCACCGTTGGCGTACTACCGAGAGTCGTGGACGAAAGCTCAGCCAGCTCTGGCCCCGTCAGCTCTCAACTGTCGCAACCTGCGAGGTATCAACGGCCAACCTGCTGGGTTCGCACCGGAGGTCGAGGTCGTGGCTTCTCCCCGCACTAGGTGAGGCTCATGGAGAACGTGCCCCAGTCCGACCACGGACCAAGATTGCCGGCACCATCCTCAGCCCGCACTGCCCAGCGATACCCTTGCCCACACTCCAGCCAGGCAGCCGGGATGATGAGTTCGGTCTCGGTCGTGGTCCAGGCCCCCGACTTGAAGGTCCCGGTCACCTTCTCCACCTTCACGTAGTAGGTGGCGATTCCACTGGGGTCGTTCGCTCGCCGCCAGCGCAGGGTCACAGCACCACAGTCCTGTTCCGCGTCCCCAACAGGCGAGATCAACGATGGGGCTGCTGGCCCCACAGTATCCGGTGTGGGGCTGGGCTCAACCACCACCACGGTGATGCTCTCAACGTCCACTCCACTCGGACCCTCCGCGCGCAGCTCGAACGCCCTCGTGGCTGTGGGACACTGCTCGCTGGAATCCGGAGAGGTTACACCATCCCCGTCGAAGTAGATCGCGGTAGGCTGCCCCTCGACACGCCAACTGAACCGGACGCATTCGCCAGCGGTGATCTGGCTACGGTCCACCTCGAACGACACTATCCTGGGGGGCAACGGGGTCGCCGTGGGCGCTGGTCGCGTCGCCGTGGGCAGAGGCGCAGTGGCTGTGGGTGGTGCCGGCGCCTCGCTTGGCGCCAGGGTAGCGGCTGGCTCCTCCGTCGTTGGGGTAGTCAGAGGCGGAGTCTCCTCAGGCCCAGGTGTGACAATGAGCTCCGGACCCTCGCCGGTCACGGACACGGTCACACTCGCCGGGTTGCTCGCCAGCCCGTTCACGTCCAGTGCAGTCACCGAGAGCAGGTAGGTGCCTGCCTCGTCGGCGAACCACTCTGCGGACACTTCGACGAACTGCTCACCAGCCTGGTCAGGCGCAACCACTCTGTACGGTTGCCGATTTACCGAGAGTTGGACCTCGGCCACCCCTTCCTCGGCGTAAGCGTGGGCGATCAAGGTCACTGTCGTGCCCACGTCGGTCTCGAATCCATCTGAGGGCCAGTCGATCCACGCTCGGGGTCCGGCTTCCATCGGGGCGCACGAGAGAGCCACCGCCATCACACCCAGCAAGACCAGGGGAAGAATCGTCATCGAGGATCTCTGCCATCGTCTCACTATGCACCTCCTCGTCCAGGGCTCTGACGTAGAACAAGCAGCATGGCCTTGCAGAAGCCACCTTCCAGTCGGCCCTCAAAGCAGAATGAGCGTCTCGGAAACCGGGATCTCTAGGGGTTGAGCGGTAGTATAGCGCAAGGTAGAAGACACGTCAAGCGGGGGGGCCGAAGATGATGGGCACCTATCAGCGCCGCGTGGGTAGGCAGAGACTCCTCGTTGCCGCTGATGCCCTCCTGCCCTGCACAGCCACGGGCGGCAGGTCACGTGACGCAGCTCTGGCGCCTACGCGCCCTCCAGCGGCACCTAGCCTCCGATCCAGTCCCATACGTGCATGTTCACGTCCACGCGACAAGGCACCACCAAATCGTAGCTCGGGAACACGTAGTAGTCAGTCTCACGAAGCTCATCGTACTCGATGGTAGTCTGAGCACTGCAGAGCTGGACATCTTCGCCCTCGAGATGATACTCCCAGATATCGAACCCGATGGTCAGATCGTCCCCTTCGGGCAGAGGGACCATGGCGTAGGTAGTAGATGGAGCC
>Ga0315549_1000613_pt1 | contig 41487 bp, 42 predicted proteins | sample SalMarSW160200MG_FD_203101 | JGI IMG/M metagenome (GOLD analysis project Ga0315549, IMG submission 203101) | Salt marsh sediment microbial communities from the Plum Island Ecosystem LTER, Massachusetts, United States - Salt Marsh Sediment SW1601-200 ...
GGATTCCATAGGTTATAATAATAATGAGTATATATTTACTTTTCTCCAGTTTTCAAAACCTCTGCTAATTCATAATAATTTAATATTTTTTGGGGTAATGATTTAAATCCTTGTACAAGTCTATTGATTTGGGGAGAAAATAGTAATGCATTAGATAATACGTTTCTTTTTAAATCATCTACTACTATTTTTCCTTCTGATAATAGAACTACCCTATCAGAGTATTCAGCGATACTCTCAACGTCATGAGACACAAGAATAATCGTGTTTCCCCTCTTTCTATATTCATTTAAATAAGAGAAGAATAGGTTTTTTTGTTGATAATCCATACCATGAGTAGGCTCATCCAACAATATTATTTTTGGATTAGTTACTAATATAGATGCTAAAGCTACTTTTTGTTGTTCTCCAACAGATAGATAACGAGGATAGGTATTTTGGTATTTAATCAGACCAAATTGATTTAAAGTAATGTCAACTAAGGATTGAATATCTTCTTGATTATAGTTTAGATTGTTTAAAATATAAGCGATTTCCTGCTCAACAGTATCATGATAAAATTGGTTTGCAGGATTTTGAAATATATAACCAATTATATATGCTAATTCAGCTATAGAACTTTTTCGAATATCTTTTTCATCAATTTGAACACTTCCTTTCCCTGGCCTCAATAATCCATTGATTAATTTAAGTAAAGTTGTTTTACCAGACCCATTCCTTCCCATGATAGCAATAAACTCACCACCATAGATTTTAAGATTAATATCCTCTAATACATTTTTGTTTTTTTCATAATTAAATGATATATTTTTTAACTGAACAAGAGGTTTTAATTTTTCAAAATTTTTTAAGTAATTTTCATAATTATCATCATAATTTTCATTTAAATTTAGAGGTGAAGATATTTCGGTTAGAATATTCATTAAGATTTCTCTACTTTCCTTTACAGTTAGAGGAATATCATTGATTCCTAGTTTATTGCAAATTTTTATAATAGGAGGAATAGTTATCCCTATTCTTGAAAGATCTTCTTTAAATACTTCTTTAGGTTGACCATCTCTAATAATTTGACCATTTTCAATAATGATAATTCTATCAATAAACTGGATAACTCTATCTAGTCTATGTTCAATTAATATAATTGTTATTCCAAGTTCATCATTAAGTTTTTGAATAAGCATCATAATTTCTTCTGCTGATTTTGGATCTAATTCAGCAGTTGGTTCATCTAAAATAATAATTTCGGGATGCATTGCTAAAACTGATGCAATTGCAACTTTTTGTTTCTCCCCTCCTGAAAGCTCGTTAATTGTACGGTTTCTTAAATATGCAATTCCTATAGCATCAAGAGTTTCTTCAATACGTTTTTTAATAGTATTTATAGGTAAATTTAGATTTTCAAGTCCAAATGCAATTTCTGCTTCTACTTCATTCATAAATAATTGATTGTCTGGATTTTGAAATATAAATCCAACCTTTTTTGCTAAATCTCGTGTTTCATTTTTAAATACATTCATTCCTTGGACATTTATTTGTCCAGAAATTTTTCCACCGTAAAAATGAGGAATTAATCCATTAAAGGTTCTCACTAAAGTCGACTTACCACTCCCAGAAGGACCTGTTATGAGAACAAATTCTCCTTCATTTATTTCTAAATTAATATCCTTTAATATTGATTCTTGACTTTGGTGATATCTGAAGGTTAATTGATCTATTTTTATCATTTTAATCTCCCTCTTAAAAATAATAGAAAAATAAATAAGCTATTAATTGAAAATATGAATATTAGGAAATAATAATCCATAATATTTAATGATGGAAATTTACATTGAGGATAAGGATTATACATTCCAAAATGCTGAAAAATAATAAAGTAGAGCAATAAAATTATAAAAATACAATTAAGAATGATGAGAATATAACCAATATATTTTAATTTTATTTGTTTGAAGATGATCCTTTTTTTAGAAACATTAAATGCCCGTGATTCTAAAGCTTCTGCTACTTGTATTGATCTTTCTAAAGAATTTGTCAGCAGGGGTAATATTAATGTAATTTTTTTTTTTATTCGAGCAAACCAAATTCCTTTATCTAATTCTACACCTCTAGAGCGTGCAACGTCTTTGATATTTTCCATATCATCCAATAATACAGGGAAGAATTTTATAGATAAGATTAAAATTAAAGACATCAGATAAGGCATTTTAAATTTTATAAAGATCTTCATTAAATCATCAGGATTTATAAAAACATTAATTAACGAGAAAATATAGATTACAAGAATAAGTTGAAAAACCATAATAAAACTATATACAATTGCTTCTAAAGTAATCTTTATAGTTCCATAAATAGGTATTTTTAATGGAGTAGTCAATAATATTGTAGCTCCATCATTCCTTAAAATAATATTTATAATAAAAATTACTATTCCCAAATATATCGTAGTTCTAATAAATCTAAAAACCTTTTTTATATCTTGTCCTAAAAATGTGATTATACTTAAGTTGATAAAAATGATGAATAGATAAAATGGATTTGAAATAAAAAAAATGATAAAAAAGTAAGAGATAAAAAGAATAAATTTCAATAGTGGGCTTGAATCATATAAATAATTTTTTTTATATCTATAAGTAATTGATAAACGATTGTAAGATTGCATAGAATTATTTTTCTTCACAAAAATCACCCTATCAGAAGATCTCGAAATTTTATTTTAACATTTAAAATTAATCTTCTATTTATTAATAAATCCGTATTGCCTCCTTGAATCAAAATCCTGAGATTTATCAGAAATATTTAAACTTATATTATAGGATATATTTCCTATTTAATTAAATCTTTTTTTTATAAAGTTTTTGTGTAAGATTTATATTTTATTTTTACTTAATTATATTAATTTAGGAAACTTATCCTAATGTATTTAAATCTTGAAACTTAAAGAATAGGAAATAATATGAAAAATAAGAAAATAATATACATTATAATAATAGGATTATTCCTTTTGGAAGGGATTTTCGTTTTAAATACAATTCCATTAAATAAAGCCACATCTAATCCAATAATAGAAAATTATTTCATCAGTAATGAAGAATATATATACAACGTTACTCAATTTGATTCATATTTCACATGGGTGGGCCTTAATTGGATGGATCCTCCAAAAGGATATGCTTTAACTAATCCAGGGGGACAAATTAAAATAAATTTTACTCGATTTGGGGATAAAGATCCCTATGATTATTCAGTTTTTTCAGAACCCGTACCATATATAAATGTTTCATTATTTGAAAATGTCTCAAATAGTTTAATAGTGAATTTTACAGAAAATGATATTTCTAATAGTGAAGTTGCGATGAATCTAGCCCTTAGCTATAATGCATTTTTATCTGGCTTTTTAATACCTGTTAATAATTTAACAGAATTGAAATCTCAAGCAATTGAACAAGTTAGTCCTACAGGATTTATGGAAGGAACGGTAGATATTGTAGAAACAAATATAAGTATTCTATTTGATTTTAGACATAAAGAAGGGAGTCAAAATTCTACTATGCTATATGATAAATGGTTGGGAATTTTGCTATGGGCAAAAATAGAAAATAGTCTGGGTCCAGATTTAGAAATTTTTCTTGTTAATAAACCCTATATTACTCCGACATGGAACACAATACCCTCAGATCAAACAGTTGAATTTGGAAACACCTTTTCTTATGAAGTAAGTGCATCAGATCTTTCCGAAATTGCATATTATGAAGTAAATGATACAGATAATTTCAACATTGATGATAATGGACTTATTACTGATAAAAATACTCTTAATGTTGGTATATATTGGATAGAAATATTGGCATATAATCCTTACGGTTATTGCTGCAATGCAACAATTATACTTACAGTAGAAGATAATACATCTCCAACATGGAATACAATACCCTCAGATCAAACAGTTGAATTTGGAATCAACTTTTCTTATGAAGTAAGTGCATCAGATCTTTCCGAAATTGCTTATTATGAAGTAAATGATACAGATAATTTCAACATTGATAATAATGGACTTATCACTAACTCTACTATTTTAGAAATTGGAAGTTATATATTAGAGATTCATGCCTATGATTATTATAATAATTTTTGTGATATTATAATTACAATAACAGTCAAAGATGATGATAAATCAATACTTCCAGGATATGAAATTGGGATAATTACATCCTTAATTGGAATAATATTAATTGGTATTGTTATATTTATTAAAAAAAAACATAAAGTCATATTTCTAAATTCAGAAAAATCCAAAAATTAATTAACATATTTAATTTTTTTTTTAGTGAGAATAATGAAAGCTCGAAACTATATATTTATCACGGTAATTGGAGCGATTAGTATTTTAGGTATTATATTTTATAATTGTAATATAATAGCTGGCCCTGAATTCTTAAATGAAGGAAATGAGGGTGAAAATATCAGATTAATTGTCAATTATAATAATGGTAGTATAAAAAATATAGAAAATATTCATGTCGAACCTGAAAATAATACAGTATTTGATATTTTATTAGCATTTTGTGAAGTAGAATATACCGAATATCCCGGAGGAGCAGTATTTATCGATGCTATTGATGGTATTGAAAATGAAGCTCCTAATTGGTGGCAATATTGGGTTAATGATACATATGCGCCTGTTGGTGCTTCTCATTACCATTTAAGTAGTAATAACGAGGTAAAATGGGTATATGGAGATTCATGATTGTTTTAAAAAAGTTGAATCTTTTCTTCTCAGAAATTTACATTTAATTTCTTCATAATCTCTTTATATCGAGATCTAAGGGTAATCTCTGTAACTCCAACTTTTTCAGCTATTTCTTTTTGAGTAAAATTAAGTTTTTTAAGTTTTACCGCGATATATATAGCTCCAGCACATATTCCTTTTGGATCTTTTCCACTTATTGGAAAATTTGAAGTGAATGTTTTTACTATTTTATCAGCTAATCTTTCGATATCTGTATTTAAATTTAATTCCCCAATAAATTTAGGAATGAGCGCACGAGGAGTTGTATTTGGAGCTTTAAGTTTTAATTCTTTAATTAAAGTTCTATATGATCTTCTTACGTCTTTATCACTATCCCCTGATTGACTTAAGATTTCTTGGAGTGTTATTGGCACTTTTTTAATTCTACATGCATAATAAATTGAAGCAGCAATCATAGAATTTATAGATCTTCCGCGCAACAATTTCTTTTTAAAAGCATCTCTATATACTTTCATAGCTTCAGTTTTTATGTGTTGAGGTAAATCCAAATTACCACTAATTCTTTTTAATTCAGTTGTAGCAATTAGTAAATTTCTTTTTGCCCAAGGCATCCTTGTATCCCATTTAGTTGCTCTCTTAAGATCGGGATTTTGAATTCCTTTTCGATCGATTACTGTGGTAAGTTTTATATCTGGTGTTAAATTAGAAATTGGTGAACCTAATCTTTCTCTAGCAGCTCTTTCTTGTTTAGTATATGCCCGTTTTCCACTATTTCCAAAATCAACACCTTTCTCACTCAGAACTAATCCACAACTACTGCAAACTATATCCCCAGTATTATCTATTGAAACGATTGGGCCTCTGCATTCAGGGCAAACATTTAATGTATTATTCTCTTTTAATTTTGTTTCCATTTTCATTCCCTCATTAAACTTTAATTTAAAATTAACTATCAGATTAAATAATCAATTGTATTGAATTTCAATCAACTATATTGTAAACCTAAACATTACAATGTTACAATTACATATATATTTCTGATCTTTTAAATCTTTTTATTTTTATTTATTAGATGAATCCAATATATCTTTTTAGAAATTTTGTTTATTACCTCCATATTTTATAAATAATAAACCATATCATTCTTTTTATTAACAATAATTATATAAAAAAAATTTTTTTGTATCATTTCAATTCTACTAATTTAAATTTTAATTGGTTATCTTTATCTAAATCTATCTCTATAATTTTACCTTTATCAAATTTATTTTCAATAATATTCAATGAAAGTGGATTTAAAAGATAATTTTGTATTGCTCTTTTTAATGGCCTTGCTCCAAATTGAGGATCATAACCTTTATCACTTAAAAAATCTTTTGCTTTATCAGTGAGGTTTATTCTCATCTTATTAGAATCTAAATTTTCATTTATTTTCCTTATTTGGATATCTACTATTTTTCTTATATCTTTTTTCTCAAGTGAATTGAATATAATTATATCATCAATTCTATTCAAAAACTCTGGTCTAAAATGATTTTTTAATGTTTTTAATATAATATCATGATCTATATCTTTTTTATTTTCAATAGCTCCTTGAATATATTCGCTTCCAATATTACTAGTCATTATAATGACCGTATTTCTGAAATTTATATGTCTTGAATGTGAATCCGTTAATTTTCCCTCATCTAATATTTGAAGTAGTAAATTGAAGACATCTGGATGTGCTTTTTCAATTTCATCAAAAAGTATTACCGTATATGGTTTTCTTATTATCTGAGAAAGCATTGCTCTATCTTCGTAACCAACATAACCTGGTGGAGCACCTATTAACTTTGATATACTATGTTTTTCCATAAATTCAGACATATCAATCCTCAACATTGCCTCTTCGTCATCGAATAGAAATTCTGCTAAGGCTTTAGCAGTTTCAGTTTTTCCAACCCCAGTAGGACCTAAAAATATAAAAACTCCGATAGGTCTATTTGGATCTTGAATACTAGCTCTTGATCTTCTAATTGCATTTGAAACTGTAATTAAAGCATGATCCTGTCCAATAACTCTCGTTTTCAAACGCTCTTCCATTTTTAATAATTTTACTTTTTCACTTTCTAACATTTTTGAAACTGGAATACCTGTCCATTGTGAGATGACCTCTGCAATATCCTCTTCACCTACTTCTTCTTTAAGCATGGAGGTTTCTTTTTGTATTTCATCCAAATTATCTTGATATTTTTTTAATTCTTTTTTCAAATCATTTAGAACTCCATATGTTAATTTTGCAGCTCTTTCAAGTTCTCCTCTTTTTTCAGCCTTTTCTGATTCTAATTTAGTTTCTTCCATTTTTTTGTTTATTTCTGTTATTTTTGATATAGCTTCTTTTTCATTTCTCCATTGTAATTTTAATTGGTCACTTTTTTCCTTTAAATCGTGTAATTCCTCTTCTATTTTTTCTTTTCTTTCTATGGCAGCTTTTCCTGTTTCTTTTTTAAGAGCTTCTTTTTGTATTTCAAATTGTATTATTTTCCGTTCAATTTCATCAATTTCAGTTGGCATACTATCTATTTCAATCCTTAATCTTGAAGCAGCTTCATCTATTAAATCTATAGCTTTATCAGGTAAAAATCGATCAGAAATATACCTATCAGCTAATTTTGCAGCGTTAATAATTGCAGAATCAGAAATTCTTACTCCATGGTGTATTTCATATTTTTCTTTTAATCCTCTAAGTATAGCAATTGTATCTTCTAACGTAGGCTCATCAACAAGGACTGTTTGGAATCTTCTTGTTAAAGCCGCATCTTTTTCAATATACTTCCTATATTCATCTAAAGTAGTTGCTCCAATTGCTCTTAACTCACCTCTAGCTAGGGCAGGTTTTAACATATTTGATGCATCAATAGCACCTTCTGCAGCACCAGCACCCACTAATGTATGAAGCTCATCAATAAATAAAATATATTTACCAGCACCTTCTTCAACTTCTTTTAAAAATGCTTTTAATCGATCCTCGAATTCACCTCGGTATTTTGCTCCAGCAATCATAGCCGCTAAATCCAATGAGATTATATCTTTATGTTTCAATGAATCAGGTATATCTCCATTTGCAATTCTTTGAGCAAGCCCCTCCACAATTGCCGTTTTGCCAACACCAGCTTCTCCAATTAAAACAGGATTATTTTTTGTTCTTCTTGAAAGAATATGCATAACACGTCTTATTTCTTTATCACGTCCAATTACAGGATCCAACTTATCTCTTCTAGCTAAATCTGTAAGATTTCGACTATATTTATCAATTGCCCGATATTTATCTTCTGGATTTTGATCAATAATTCTTTTGCTACCCCTTACTGATTTTAATGCTTGTAATATTCTATCCTTTGTAATTCCAAAATTTTTCATTATTTGATAAATTAGTAATGAATCTAATGATGACATTACCATAAGAATATGTTCTGTGCTTAGATATTCATCTCTCATAGTTTTAGCTTCTTTCCAAGCCTCGTCAAACATTTTTTTTGTATTAGGTGATATCATTACATTTGTAGCTCCCGGACCTGTTACACTAGGTAATTTATCAAGTTCATTATGTAAATCATTGGAAAAATGCTCAATATTAATTCCTAATTTTTGAAGTAATGGACGTGTGACTCCATCTTGTTGCTCAATTAATGATATTAAAATATGAACTGGCTCTATTTTTTGATGATTATTACTTTCTGCAAGTGATTGAGAAGCTACTAAAGCTTCTTGAACTTTAATCGTAAAATTATCTATCTTCATCATAATACATTATACCTCTATAAACCATTTTCTTTTAATTTTTCTAATAGTTCTTTTTGTTTTTTATTTATTCTACTAGGGATTTCAATTTTAACTTTAACCATAAGATTTCCTCTTTCTTCTGAATTTATTTTATAAAATCCTTGATTTTTAACTCTTAAAATAGTTGAATCACCAGTTCCAAGAGGGATTTTAACATTTAAACTTCTATCTATTCCTTGTATTTTAATTTTTCCACCAAGAACTGCTGTTGTAAAAGGAATTTTAACATCAATATATATATCATTTTCTTTTCTTACAAAAACAGGATGATCTTCAATGTTTATATTAATATAGAGATCTCCCGGATTACCCCCACTCATTCCAAGCATACCTTTTCCTTTCAATCGTAATTTTTGTCCTCTTTTTATACCCCTTGGTATTCTAACTTTAATGGATTCAATTTTACCTGTATTTGGATCATTATATTGGATTCCTTTACTACCTCCATAAAATGCATCTAGAAAATCAATTGTCATTTCATATTTAAGATCTTCTCCTTCTCTTGGAATATTTGTTGATCTTGTCCTAAATCCAGAACTATTAGATTTTCCTCTACCAAATACGTCAAATATATCATTAAGATCACCAAAGAAATCAAATCCACCTGTTCTTCCAGATCCTCCCCCAAGAATATCATTGAAATTAAAATCCTCTCCAAGTCCGCCAGAGGAAGAATAAAATACAGTACTCCCATTGGAGGTCTTATAAGCTCTAGGACGCCCTCCTCCTTGTCCTCCCCAATCATCATAAGATGAGGGTATTTCACCTTCAATAACACCAAATTTATCGTACATCTCTCTTTTTTTATCATCATTCAGTAGGGTATAAGCTTCATTAATTTCTTTAAATTTTTCTCCAGATTTCTCCTCATCAGGATTTACATCAGGATGGTATTTCCTAGCCATTTTACGAAATGCTCTCTTTATTTCATCTTTTGATGCATTTTTTTCAATACCTAATATTTTGTAATAATCTTTCTTTGGCATATATGATCCCTCATTTTAATAATAACTATAAATTAATTAATTTTTACAATCGTGATAAAATTAAAAAAAAAAAAGTTAATAATTACTCATACTCTGCATCTACTACCCCATCTTGACCAGTAGCTTTTCGAAATTGTTCTTGTTCCATTTCATCCTTGGTTTTTGAACTTCCTGCTGTATCACCCATTCCCCCAGGAGGAGTACCTTGAGTTCCTTGTTGACCATATATCCTTGAAGATACTTCGTGTAAAGATTTTTTTAGATTCTCGATTTCGTTTTGAATTCTCTTTTTATCATCAGATTGGAGTGCTTTTTTAAGATCCTCTATTTTCTGTTCAATTTGATTTTTTATATCACCAATTAAATTTTCATTTTCTTTAATTAGTTTTTCTGTTTGATAGACTAAAGCTTCTCCTTGATTTTTCACTTCAATTATTTCTTGGAATTTTTTATCTTCTTCAGCATTTTTCTCCGCTTCGTTGATTTTTTTATTTATATCATCTTCACTCATTTTGTTAGAAGCCGTTATTGTAATACTTTGACTTTTTCCAGTTGCTTTATCTTTAGCTATTACACTTAAAATTCCATTAGCATCTATATCAAATATAACTTCGATTTGTGGAATTCCTCTTGGAGCAGGTGGAATTCCTGTTAAATGAAATTTCCCTAAAGATATATTATCGGTTGCTCTTGGTCTTTCTCCTTGTAATACATGAATTTCTACAGCAGTTTGGTTGTCCGCCGCGGTTGAAAAAGTTTCTGTCTTTTTGGTCGGGATAGTTGTATTTCTATTAATTAGTTTAGTAAACACACTGCCTAAGGTTTCAACGCCTAAAGATAAAGGAGTGACATCTAATAAGAGTAAATCTTCAACTTCTCCTGTTAAAACACCACCTTGAATCGCAGCACCCATAGCAACACATTCCATAGGATCAACTCCACGTTCAGGTTTCTTACCCAAGATTTTTTCGAATTTCTCTAGTACTGAAGGCATTCTAGTAGGACCACCTACTAAAATTACTTTATCTATATCATTTGAATTCATACCAGAATCTCTAAGAGCTTTTTTAATTGAAGCTTCAAGTTTATTTAAAACAGGCGAAATCAATTGTTCTAATTTAGCTCTTGTAATTATCATATTTAAATGCTTAGGTTCCGAATTTGTAGCTGTAATATATGGTAGATTTATGTCAGTTTGTAGGACAGTTGAGAGCTCGATTTTTGCCTTCTCTGCTGCTTCTATAACTCTTTGTAATGCTTTTTTATCATTTCTTAAATCTACACCTTCTTTTTTCTTAAATTCTTCGACTATATAATCCACGATTTTATCATCCATATCTCTTCCGCCTAATTGAGTATCTCCAGCTGTAGAGATAACCTCAAAGACTCTATCATCCATCTCCATAATAGTCACATCAAATGTTCCTCCACCAAGATCCAAGACAACTATATTTAAATGCTGACCTTGTTTATCTAAACCGAATGCTACAGCTGCTGCAGTTGGTTCATTAATTAATCTTTTAACATTTAAACCAGCAATTCTTCCAGCATCTTTAGTGGCTTGTCTTTGATTATCATTAAAATATGCAGGCACTGTAATAATCGCATCAGTTACTTCTTCACCTAAATAAGCACTCGCATCTTCTTTTATCTTTCTGAGAATCATGGCTGAAAGCTCTTGAGGGGTGTACTTTTTGCTATCTATTTCAATTGTATAAGATGTTCCCATTTTTCTTTTTATACCCGATATTGTTCTCTCTGGATTTGAAATTGCTTGTCTTATTGCAGGTTCTCCTATAATTCTCTGCCCATCCTTTGTAAAAGCAATAACTGACGGAAAAGCTTTACCATAGAGAGTAATACCTTCTTTACTTGGAATAATCTCTGGTGACCCTCCACTTAATACTGCTGCTGCAGAGTTTGAAGTTCCTAAATCAATCCCTATAATTTTTCCCATATTTATTTCACCCTTTTATTTAATTTTATTATTTTCATTTTTTTTTTATTTTGTTTGACTTATATGACTTATTTTCTTGATTTTTTGAAAATCATAATCTTTATTTATTCTGATGTCAACCACCGGTTTACAACAATTGATTGTTGTTATATAAAATATGTAAAACGTGTTATTTAAAAGTTTCGTTTTTTAATTATAATCCTAAAATATCATTATTTTAAGAGAAAAAAGGAAAATCATTGTTTGTGTTTATTTTTTATAAGAAATTTTATCTTAAAAGTACACTAAATTTTAATTAAAAATAGGAAATGAAAATAAATGAAAAAATATTGGAATAAAAGATTTGAAATAGGGGGAAGGATTTGGGGAGATACTCCAAGTGATAGCACTCGATATGCTTTAGAATTATTTAAAAAAAAAAAAATAAAAGATATTTTAATATTTGGTGCAGGGTATGGTAGAAATTCAAAATTATTTGTTCAAGAAGGTTATAATGTAGTCGGGATAGAGATTTCTGAGAAAGCATGTAATTTAGCTAAAGAGTTCAATCCACAAACCAATTTAATTAATGCATCTGTTTTAAATCTACCTTTATCTAATAAAAAATTTGAAGCTATTTTTTGTTTCAATATACTTCATTTATTCTTAGAGAGAGAAAGGAAAATTCTCTTGAAAAATACCCATAAACAATTAAAAAATAGAGGTTTAGCTTTTTTTACTTTATTTTCTGAAGAAGAATCAAGTTATAAGAAAGGTAAAACTATTGAAGAAAATACTTTTGAAAGTAAACCAGGTAGACCAACACATTACTTTTCTAAAGAAGATTTATTAGAACATTTTAAAGATTTTATCATAATTGAAGTAGGAATGATAGATGAGAAAGAGGATCATGGAGGAAAAGAACATATTCATAAGTTAAGATATATTCTTGTGGAAAAAAATAACAAAAAATAAAGTGAATATTAATTTAACAAAGTTATCTTTTATTCTTTTAATAAAAGAGTTTAAAATTTAATTCAATAATGTTTTTTTATAATTATGGGAAAAAAAATACTTATTTTATATAGCACTAAAAATGGTGCTACTAAAGACAGTTCTTTGATAATCAGCGAAATATTACATAATGAGTTTTCATTAGTTTCTAATGTAATAGATATAAGAGAATTTAATAAAAAAAGTGATTTAAGTCAATTTTCACTCATTATTTTAGGATCTGGAATTAGAATGGGAAGATGGTATGGAAAAGCATTAAAAATGTTGAAATTTTTAGAAAAAAATCATAGTAAAAATAATAAGTTTGCGATTTTTGTTTCTTCTGGCCGTGCTGGACATGCTATTGTTGAACAAAATCAGGATAATTATAGTTTGTGTTTTGAGAGATATATTGAACAAAAACTCTCTAATTTTCCGAATCTAACCCCAATTATCTCAGAGAAAGCATTTGGAGGGAGAAAATTTAAAAATAATCAAATATCAGATGATACATGGAATAAAGAAGATATTCAAGAATGGGCAAGAGAAATTGGGAATTTAATAAAATGATAATTTTTCAGTAAGAAAATCTATATTCTGTTATTTAGTTCATCGGAATCAAATTTACTATAGTTAAAAGTTTAAGAATCTTTTTCTAATATTTTGGAAAAATCTGTGAGAATAAATATCACCATACAGACGGTTAACAATATCGAAATATAGGTAAATGCTATTGTATAATCAAATATTTCATAAAGTGCACCAAAAATAAATGCTTCAAATAACGATATTATTCCTACTGATAAATAATATGAACCATAAGCAATACCTCTCTTATTTTTACCTGCTAGATCCGCAACATAAGCTCTTGAAATTGGATCAACCGAAGCTAAATAGAATCCAAAACAACTAAATAGAATAATAATCAATATCAATGAAAATAATGAAATGGTAATAGGGAATGCAAGAATAATACAACTTACTAATAAGACAGTTAAACCAGTGATGATTATTGGTTTTCTCCCTATCTTATCAGAAAATTTACCTGTAAATGGAGATAATGCTACATATACTACATTAGACAATAAATATAAGAGGGGTACCAAATAAAGTAATTCTGATCCTAAATAGTCTTCAGATCTGAGCATAAGAAAAGCAACATCTAAACTCGCAAATTCTATCACTCCTAATATTATTATAAATTTTATAAATTTCTTACTTAACTTTTTCTTTTCTATTTTAGTAGTATTCTCGTTAATTCCTTTCATTTTCGTAATATCAATATCTTTTATCATAAAAATTAAAATAACAGCACAGATTCCTGGAATAATCGAGAAAAATATAATTTGTGAATATGTCCAAGTAAAATAAAGGAATAGAAAAGCTAAGAGGGATCCTATAACTGCACCCAAAGTATCCATCGATCGATGTAATCCAAATGCTTTTCCTTTTTCAATAGCATAATAAGATATGAGTGTATCTCTCGCGGAGGTTCTTAATCCTTTACCTGCCCTATCTACCGCTTTTAGACCTAAAACCATTCCCCATGAAGGACTAAAGGCTATAAATGGTTTTGATAGATTTGATATAGAATATCCTGCTACTACAAAGGGTTTCCTTCTATTAATTTTATCACTCATCCAACCTGTTATCCCTTTTAAAATATTAGAGAGAGCATTTGTGACCCCAGCTATTAGTCCTACTATTAAAGTGGTACCTCCAATAGATATTATAAAAAAAGGAAAGATACTTTGAATCATTTCACTTGAAATATCAGTAAATAGAGACACGAGTCCCATAACTAATACAGGAACACTCACACCTGCGATAATTCTTTGTTTATAGGTATTCTTATTTTTATCAGAAATATTTGAATCAGACATAATTCCTAAAAATGGTTATACTTTGTATTTTTACTAATTACAAAACTAACTATTAATAATTCTAATTTTCATTTCAATAAAAAAATGACCTATATAATTTTCTTTATTTATACTAAATAAATATGATTTTTATTATATTTTACTAAAGAAGCTTTATATAATTGGTATTTAAAGTTTTTAGTAAAATAATTCTTTATTTAATCTTAAAAATAAAAAAAAAATAAAAAAAAAACAGATAAAATATTTTAATTATTTATTGTCAATTATCTCTTTATTAAAAGGTTCTTCATACAAACAATTGTCATAATAACGAAAGGTAGTCCCAATTTCCAGAAATTTGCCCATGTAAATAGAATATCACTGAAGCCCATCGTTTTTGGTACGTCATATGGCATGACCATTAATGCTAAAAGAATCACCCATACAACCATATAAACTACCATTTTACTATCTTTTTCATCAAGTGGTGTTATTATTTTTGTTACTTTAGCAAGTTTCATACCAACTTTCGCAGTTAACTTGGGCAATATCAACATAATTCCAGCTACTAAATATACAATCCAATACGCAAAACCATTCATGAAAACATCACCAGCATCTACCTTTGCTGTTGCTACCCAAGGAGGGATTGGAAGGATAATAGTTATTTCAGCATTCAATGCTTGAACCATATCTACAAGACCAAAGACGATTAAATAAACACCGAGTACCATAGCGATCAATTCTATAATATCAGCATAGCCAAATTTTGCCATTGTATCCATGAAGGATTTATCACTTTTTTCTGCCATAATTTTTCACTTAGTAATTTTATATTTTTTTTAATTTTAAATTATAATTTTAAATTATAATTTTAAATGGTGAAAGTATATTATTTAAAGTTTATTTAAATTCTATTTATAAATGATTATTTACCTATGATTAATTTTGTGAAAAAAAAAGCAAAAATTGGATTCGATTTTATTTATAAACTGATCAAAATATAACAATACAAGTTAATAAAACTGAAAATTGGGAAGAAAATGCAAAAAAAATTTATAGTAATGTTACTAATTGCCGCTTTTATAACAGCGGGTATTTTTATATTTGGAATTTTAGGATATACCACTTATGGTTATATTGATGAATCATTTAAATATAATTATAGTACTTCTGGAAATGATATCGATGAAATCACTTTAGATACAGATATTTGTGATATTGAGATAAAATATAATGAATCAATAATCCCTACAAACATAGCAATGATGATTACCATAGATATTCATATGGAGGGATTTTTTATGGAAGGAAAGACATTCAGTAGTTACTTCGAACCAATTGATACAGTAAATAATAGTATGGTAAAAAGCCTAACTCTGAAGAGGAAACCTTCCGTATGGTTTGATCCCTCCTTTTGGTTTAAGAGTGGTAATGTTAAATTAATTGCTACCTTGAGAACAGATTTAAAATATAATATTAGTGTTGATGTAGCGACTGGAAATATTAAATTATTGACTTCAGAGAAGAGTGTACTTGATAATATTTCATTAGTAACAAAAACGGGAAATATCCAAGTTAATACTGCCGATTCTGAATTTACTGGTAATGTTGATTTTTCTACCATCACAGGAAATATAAATATTATTTGTGATAAAACAAATTTTTCAAATAACATTAATGTAAAAACTGCCACAGGAAATGTATATTATAATTTGAATGAATGTAATCTAGGAGGAGATCTTGAAATAAGTATTTCAACAGGGAATATCGATTTAAGAACTAATGATATTATTTCTTCAAATAGCAATACATGGACCTTATCTACCATCACAGGAAATATTGATATTCTAGTTCAGCAAAATATAGAGCTTGGATCACAAATTCAAGGAACAACAAGTACTAAAACAGGAAATATCGATTTAAACTACGTTGATACTAACTCTAATGTAGGTGCTAAATTCACTGGGAGTGTAGCCACAGGTGATATTTCTTACTCTAGTACTGGTGGATTTATTCAAGAAAATAATTCTTATAGATCATTAGATTTTGCTACAGCTTTTTATAAATATGATTTGAATTTGAATACAATTACAGGAAATATCAAAATTACAGGATCTAGTATTTAATTTCAAGTATAAATTTTCTTTTTATTTTATTTTTCTAAATTAAAAAAAGATGTTATTATTATTTTGTTTATTTTTTAGAAGCTTTCTCAAGAATTTCTCCAACATAATACAATCCAATTAAATTTCCACGTCTTTCGAATCTACGTGAAACTAATAGAATAATAACATGTTCATTTTCATTAAGGGCATTATTATCGACAGCAAATTCAACAGATTTTGCAATTATACTTTCAGCGTCTATTTTAAAAAAATCTATTTTTTCAATGTGATAAGGGTGAACACCCCATACGAGATGTAATTCTCTTGCAGTTTTTTTAGATGGTGTTATAGCTATTATTGGTAAAGGAGGTCTATATTTTGAAGTCATTTTTACACCATAACCTCCCCGAGTTATAATCAGTATCTTTCCCCTAAAGTTAAGCTCTTCCATTTCAGTAGCTAAAGAATGTATTGCATGACCTAATGTTTGAGTATGAGTTAACCGCTCAGAGTCGTAAACATCAGGAATTCTTTTTGGCATATGTTGATTTGCAGTAATAGCAATAGCATTCATTATTTTAACAGCATTTAATGGATATTTTCCTACAGCAGTCTCGGCAGAGAGCATAACCGCATCTGTTCCATCTAATACGGCATTAAATACATCAGCAGCTTCTGCTCTAGTAGGAACGGGTGAATTTGTCATAGATTCTAACATTTGCGTAGCAACTATAACTAATTTTCCTTCTTTATTACATTTATATATTAGTTCTTTTTGTTTCACGGGTACTTGTTCAGGGGCAATTTCAACACCTAAATCTCCTCTTGCAATCATTATTCCATCAGATATTTCTAAAATTTGGTCAAAATTTGTTAAAGCAATTGGTCTTTCTATTTTTGAAATTAATTTAATTTCATCATTTCCATAATTCTCTAAAATTCTTTTAACATGAAGAACATCATCTCCACTAGATACAAATGAAATAGCAACAAATTCTATATCCAATTCAGCTATTAATTTTAAATCCTTAATATCTTTTTCAGTTGGTATTTTTTCTTCTAATTCTCCTGTTGGAATATTAACTCCTTTATTATTACTTATGCTTCCTCCTGTTAACACCCTTCCAATTAAATATTCTCCATTCTTCTCTTCAACTTCAATTTTAATGATACCATCATTTATATAAAAAGAATCTCCAATATCTACAGAGTTCAAAAATCCTTTTGATGGAATCGAAAATTGTTCACTATTTCCTATTATCTCCTTTTCATAGACTTTAATCTCTTGACCCGTTGATAATATATATGTCTCATCATTCTCAAATTCTCCTACTCTAATTTTAGGTCCTTGAATGTCTGCTAAAATTGCTATATAATCATCAATTTCTCTAATTTTCTTGACAATACTCCTTTTTTCTTCATGAGTACCATGAGAAAAATTTAATCGAAAAACATCAACTCCAGTAGCTATTAATTTTTCAATCATTTCTTTAGATTCGGTTACTGGTCCTAAGGTTGCAATTATTTTTATAATATTTTCTCGAAAAGACATTGATATTCGACTTTTAGTTTCTTTCTTAAATTCTAAATAAATTAATTAATATAAATAGTGTTAAACTTTCTTTAAAAATTATTTATTTTCTGATATATTATTGAGATTTTTCAATTTCTCTTTGAATATTATAGTTAACTTTTTAAAATTATCAAGTATTTCATTATAAAGTTCTGCTGTGTTTATTTCTATTAAACTTAAAAGACTTACACGATAAGTGTTTGGATGAAGGCAAAATTGAATAAGTTTAAAGTTTTTATTTACAGCAAAATTTTTTACTAAATTTACAAGTAAATCAGAACTCTGTGATGCAATTACATTTCCAATAAAATATCTATATTTGGATTTTTTTTTGTGATCTTTTATTTTAAACAAATATAATTTAAGTGATTTTTCTTCAATTTTGTAAATATTTTTTATTTTTAGTAGTTTAATTTCATTATTAACTACTTCTGAGATAGGGGGATATTTCCCTTTAAATTTTTTAGCTTTTATAGTAAGTTCTTCAATAAAACCATTAAAATTCTTTTTATTCATAACTATTCTGTTGAAAATTTATCTTAAATTAAAAAATTAATTAATCAATAAATAAATTCACTTTTAGATTATAGAGTTTTGATTAATAGTACAAGTAAAACAATAATTTTTGCTTTGTGTGCTAAATTAAAAAAGTTTGTGTGAAAAAAGGTTTTTTCAGATATTTTTTATAAAATTTATAAGATTTTGTCGGAATATTTATATATGTTGTTTATCACGTTATATATGTTAAAAAAACTGCCAATAAGGAATACCTAAGTTCAAAATTACATTTTATTTGTATTCAAAAGAGAATAATAACTAATTTGGAATATAATTACATTATTTAATTAATCATTATCTTGGGGTAGGAAAAAAAAAAATGGCTTTAATACCTTCTTTTGACGAAGAAGTGTTTCAAGTAAGTAAATTTATTGATTTTGATAGAGATAAAAAAGTTTTTTATAACAATTTATATATAGAAGATTGCGATTATGTTGTAAAAATACCTCTCTCAGAAAAAAGGATTCTCGATAATAAAATTAAAATTGAAAGATTTAATTTAGCTAAATATACATATCTCCTCAATTATGAATAAGAAATAAAAGAAAAATCATTAGACGTTTTTATCTCAAATCATAAGAAAGAAAATTCCTAATTCAGATTTTGTTTAAATTATTATTTTGTTATCTTTATTTTTTTGTTCCAACAAGAAAAACATATATAGTCTTTATTTTTTAAAAGAACTAAATCTTTTACAGCTCGAATCATTCCACATATTTTACATCTTTTTTTCATTTAAAATTACACGGTTTTTTACTTAAATTACTCAAATCTGAAATAATCATATCTTAATACTTATTAAAAAGCTTATTTTCTCTTTTAGTATATAATTTTTAGAATACAATTTATAGCTTGAAATCTTTTATTCTTTTTATTTTTTTACCTCTTTATTGAATTATGACATTTCTTCTACCTAAGTTATCTAATTTTGAATATTAGTGATTAACTTTAAAGAAAAGTTAGTAGAAGAAAAAGAGAGATGGAAACAATCCCAATTCGAACAAAAAAATAAAAGGAAGAGTAAATTAAACTTTTTTTAGTTTAATAGAGGGCGAAATCCAATGTTAAATATCGAATTGCAATAAGGATTCTTTCCATTTAATATATCTTTTATTTTGTAGTTTAAAAAGATTAGAACATTATTTTAATTTCCGTGTTATCGCAACATACAAAAATCATACCAAATATAAATTATAGAATAAAAATGAAATATTGAAAATTATTAATTTCTGATATTTTTTTTTAATAATATTGAAGATAATAGGGAAAATTCTAAGGATATATATTGATTTATAAAAATTATTATATAAATTTAAATCCATTATTATTTGCTCTAATTATGATTTCTTTTTTCATATTTAGATCTTGAATATTATATAATGTGAAAATGTCATTGTCTAATTGATTATAATAACTTTGTATCTTTTCAATTAAGGTCTCTTTAATTGATTCCTCATCTTTATTGATAGATTTATACTTTATTATGAATTGGATAATAAATTTAATATTAAAAATAATACGTTTATATATTTCATCATTAATGTCAATAATAGGGAGGGGTAGAGATTTTATATTTGATTGAGTGAAATATGGTAATATTTCCTTATCAGGATCTCCAAATTCTTTTATGTAAAAATAATGGATTAATCTTGATGCAAGAATTCCAAGAAAATAATAAATTGATATGTTTTTAATATGATCTCTTTTCTTAAAAATATAAATTTGTTGATTTGTTATGAGAAATCCACTATGGACCATTACTTGAAGATTATAATCACTTGAGACTTTTCTTATTAATAATTTATCACCATGATATAAATCATTTTTACCCCACTTGATTTCTTTTAAATTTTTAAATCTATTATTTATATTTGCCTTTTTGATTTTATCTCCATAATATTTGAACGCTCGAGGTTTTCTATTGAAAAATAATTTATATAAATCTTGACCAATATATCCAGGAGCATTATAATCTTCGACAGGAAAATCTTTTTCAGAGATCAATTTAATTGATTTATATTGGGATTCTTCATTTTTTTTAAAAATATAATTACAACTTTCAGCTTTGCATCGTTTTACTTTTATCCTACTTGAATGTCCTCGACCAAATGGAGGATTTAATAAATTACATTTAGGGCAAACAATATAATTACCTTCTTTATTTGTATCAATCCCTCTTCCATTATAAAAATAGTATTTTAAGGGTTTAAAATTGTTATTTTTGATTATTTTTTTTATCTTAATATCAAAAGTATCTGAAAAAATATCAAAATTATAATTTGTATTTTTAAGGAAGTCTTCTTGATTTCTTAAGTATGAATTTTTTTTTACGATTTTATTAAGAGTTAATGATTTAAAAGCAAGATTTTTTTTATCTTTTTCATTTAATCCTACGGAAATAAGAGTTTTATTATTTTTAGAGTTTTCATAATTTATCTTCACTTTTTTTAGAATAATTAATAATGCAGGTTTTTGAACAGCTTGAAAAATATTAAAACCCATATTGATTATTTCTAAGATTTTGAATTTTAATAGATATTCTCTGAGATTTTTATTTAATTCTAATAAACATAGTTCATTTGGAACAATAAATCCAATAATACCATCATTTTTTATTAGATTTCGTATGCTATTGTAAAGAAATATAGAAAACGAATCAAATTGACCTTTTGAAATATCTTTATATTCTTTTTTAATGTATTCCTTATATTTATTAATATTGGCACCCCAAGGAGGATTTCCAATTATTATGTCAAAACCTCCTTGCCTAAAAACATCTTTAAAATTTTCCTTCCAATCAAAAGAAAAAGTATCCACATTATAATCATTAACAATACTATTACCGACTTTAAAAACCTGGTCTAAATCATTTTCTTGAATTATTTTTGTGTTAACTTGCTTTAAGAATAATTTCTTTATGTAATCTATATTTTCTTTATTAATATCAACTCCATATAGATTATTTTTAATGATTTTACTTCTTAAATTAACCTTAGAATTCTGATTTTGAAGATTAGCGATTTTATTATGAAGTTTAACTAATTTATCAAACATCTTTGAGAGAAAAGCACCATTTCCACAAGAAGGATCAAGGATTTTTAAATTTTTTAACTTCTGAGATAATTCATATAAATCATTATTATATTCAATGAGAAGATTTTTTATTGAATTCGTTTCCTTATTTTTCCTTAGAGAGTAAATTAGAGATTTATTACAAATATACTCTGTAATAAAAGAAGGTGTAAAATAACATCCCTCATCTTTTTTCTTGATATTTATCAGAGTATAATTATTATTCATTTTCAAAAATAACTGTAGTTGTTATCCTAATATATTGATATTTTTAATTAAATTAAAATTGTATAGATATTCTTTTATTAACCTAATAATCTTTTGTTAGATTTAAATTGAAGTTAGAATGAAGTAGGACCCAAATAGGAATGTTAATGATATTAAAGTTGGAATAATTAATAATTTTAAAGATGATTGAAATTTAGCTTTAAAATAATCATTACTATAAGCAACACATGGATGAATAGGTGTAATTAAATATCCTATAAAAACAGCAGAATATATATAAATACAATCAATTAAAGGCATGATACTAATATTATTTTGAACTAAATAAACAGGAATTAAAATAGAAAGAGGAACTTGAAATTCACCTGTTGCAAAACCTAGTAGAACACTTAAGAGAAGAAATATCAAAAAAGGTAAGTTTAGATTGCTTATGTCCTCTTTAATACCTGAGTTATTAAAAATCTCTAAAAATAAGAAAATAGAGAAAATAAGAAGAGGAAAACGCCATAATTTCATCTTTTTAGATATTTTCTTTATTTTTACAATTGGTACATTACCAATTTTTAACGTAACAAAAATACTAATCAACAAACCAATAACTAAAAAAAGATTTGGAAATATGTTTTTAAAACAATTTCTCCCTATAATATCTATAATAGGAGCTATAATTAATGGAATTATAAAGAAAAGGACTTTTTTCATATTTCTTTCATGTTTTTCATTAGGCTCATCAATTGAGTGGATGAATGTGTAATAACCAATAATGAATAACACGAAAAAAGGTATTAACATTGAGAATATAATAATATAGATATTTATTTTTGATAATTCGCTCAATAATAATAATGCTGGTGATAATGGATAAATTAAAATAACAATATGACGAAACCAAACATTTATTGCTACTTTTTTATCAGGATTTAACTTAGGGGCAATTTTATTAACAATTGGGGCAGACATTAATGCCCCACCAGCAACAGGAAATAATCCAAAAAGGCCAGGAGTTAGCATCAAGGATTTTTTATTAGATAAATCCATATTATCTAAAATTCCAGTCATCATTCCAGAATCATCAATTAAACCTCCTAAAATAGGTATTAAAGCAATAGCAAAAGCAAGAAGAATCATAGAAGGATCAAGTAATACAGTATGGAGTGAATCTATGATATCAATTTCACATAATAAACCAAAAAGAATACTTGATATAAATAGAACTATGCTTAATTCATATCTAGAAAATACTAAAATGATTGCAATTATAATAAGAAAGCTTAACCAAGGTGCTATCACAAATTAAATAATATAATTTTACTTAAAAATTACTTTAATAAATTTTAAAAAATATTTATTTTAATAAATATAAGATATACTATTTTATTTCAGGAAATAATAAGATAAAATTAGAACCTTTGGTATAATCATCAGGAACTCTGTTTTCTACCCATATTTTTGCTTTATATTTATCTAAAATATTAAGTACAATCGACAATCCTAAACCTAATCCACTAACACTTTTATTATTTCTAGTACCCCTTAAGAAGATATGTTCTTTCATAGCATCGGGTATCCCTCGCCCATTATCTATAATCTCCATTTTGAAATAATCAGTTCCATTTTTATTTGTTTTTGATAAAATTATTAAGATTTCGATCTCTTTATTAATATTATGTTTAACAGCATTCATAAGAATGTTGGTAAAGACATCGAATAGAAATTCGTCAGCTAAAATAACAAAATCATTATTATCACTTTTAATTTCGGTATTAATTTTCTTTTCATTGAAATCTTCTTTAATTGTTCTAATAACGCTATTTAATACTTCTATAATATTAATGACCTCTAATTTTTTATCTGATTCTTCGATTTCAGAAAATTTCTGAACTGTATTAATAAGTTTAACACCTCGATTAATTTGTTCTTTTAGGCTCTTCTGAAATTCTCGAATTGTATTATTTTTTTCAGAATCCTTCATTTCTAAATTAAAAATATCTATAGATGTTACTAATGCATGCAAAATATTATTCATATTATGAGTAAAGAGGTCTTTATAGAGGTTAATTCTTGTATATGCTTTTCTATAGTTTTCTTTTGAATTTTTTATTTTTTTTTCAGCTATTTTTCTATCTGTTATATCTGCTGTAAGTATATATCGAATTGTCATATTATTATCTTTAATTAATTTAGCATAATGATTATGAATACAACGTTTTTCTCCTTCATTAGTCTGAATCCAAATGTCTATTTTATTCAATGTACTCTCTTTTTTTTTTATAGCTTCTAAAAATTTAGTCAATCTTTCTTTTTCTTCTGGTAGTGCAATATCTAATATAGTTAAATTCATCAATTCTTTTTTAGAATAGCCAAGAATTTCTGTAACTCTATCATTGAGATATATGATTTCATTATTTTGAATAATAGTTAATCCAGCATCAATATTTTCAGCTATGCTTCTAAAGAAACTTTCGCTTTCTCTTAATTTTTTCTCTGATTCTCCTAATTTTTGATCTATTATACTTGCAAAGGATGTTGCAATTAAAAAAGTGATAAAAACGAAAGAACTACTATATTGAAATTCCAAGGATCCCATCATATTAAAATCTTGAGCGATCATTGAGAAAACTGCGGATGTTCCAACAATCATTGAAAAAAATAGAAATATATGAATTAAAGTCTGTTTTTTACGATATATTTTAAATAACATTATCATACTGATAATCATAAAAAGAAAAATAATTATTTTAATTCCAAATATTATAGGACTAAAATATATTATAATAGGAAATAACCTTTTCAATTTTTTTATTTCAAATACTTTTTTTATAAAAAGAAGATTATATTCATAGAATATAGGTATTAATATTGAAATTACACTTGCTAGATAAAGGATATGTGTAATAACTCGAGGGAGATTAGCAGGATACCATAAAGCATTATAAAATAAACCTATTGTAAATAAGAAATATGCGGGAACCCAACGGAGTAGTTCTCTGCGTTTAATTGCTGAATATAACATAATAATAGAAGCTATAAGCATAAAAATTCCTTGATGATAGCTTAATAAAAACATATCAGGATTATCTAATTCCATTTTATTCATTAAATAATTTTTTAAAATAATATCTATTTAACTATATTCTTAATGAATAAATATCCTAACTCTTTTTAAAATTATTTAATTTTCAATCATTCAATTAAACATTCTTTTTCTGATATTCATAACAATGACGTAAGTGATATATGAATTTAAAATCAATTTAGATATATTATGAATTTGATTAATTATGAATTATCTAAAATACTTAAAAACATAACACAAGGAGTGAAGGAATCTAATTTAGATAATTGAGTTAAAAAAAATTATTCAGGGAAAGATTTAACATAATTACAATTATTTTCTAAGGAATCCGACAAAAATGGCGTCCAGATTTTCCAAAAAGGTTAAAAACATGGATATCTTAACCTAATTTAAATTATTAAGTTATTATTAATATAATTTTAATTATTATACAAGAAGTATTATTAATAAGAGTGTTGGATTTTCACACATTCGACTTTTAATACCATAAACCGCTAGCAAAAAAATAAAGGTAAGATTTACCAAAAATATAATGAGGAAATATATTTTATGAGAATAAGATTAACTGAATTCAGAATCCGTAATTTTCGTTGTATTGATGATAGTGGGTGGATTAGAGCAGGAGATATTACAGCTCTTGTAGGAGTTAACGAGGCAGGAAAAACAGCTCTTTTAAATGGTCTACATACATTAAATCCTGGAAGTGGAGAAATAGAGTTTGAAAAGATAAAAGATTTTCCAAGAGACAGAGTTACTAATGAATATAATGAGAATTGTCCTATTGCAGAAGGGCAATTTATAATTCCAATCGATTATTTAAAGGAAAACAAATTAATTGAGCGTTTCAATCTTCCGATAGATAAGAATCTATTACTCATTTTAGAAAGAAGATATAATAAAGTTCTTTATTACGGATTTGAACCTAAACTTGAAAATATGAATTTCATCCAAGATCTTTTGGAAGCATTAAATAATTCAAGAAGGGTAATTAATAGAAAGCAAACGCTTAAAGATAAATCTAGCGAGGGAAATGTTTTTAGTAAAGAGATACAAAATTCTATATTAATTAATATTGATGCTCTCAGAAAGCAAGTTGAAGATATGGATAGTCCTACTACAAATCTTTCAATTCCAAGTGAACGTGAAAAATTCTCAGAACTTTTAGATACACATGTTAGAGATATAGCTAAATATCTAAATTCTGCAGAAGAAGAATTAAATCCTCTTCTAAATATTCTTGAAGATATTTCAGATAAGATGCGAGAAAAGAGTAAATCACACCAATTATATGATGAAATTAAAGATGATATCCCTATTTTTATCTATTTTGAGGATTATTATATTTTAAATGGAAGCGTTGTAATTCCAGATTTAATAAAAGCACTTAAAGGAGATCTTAGATACAGAGAATTCAGGATTCAGAATACATTATTTAAACATGTAGGATTAGATCCAAAAGAAATTTATGATTTAGGAGTTCATGGAGTTTTTGATGGGATCACCAAGGAGAAACAAGCAGATCTAAAAAAGAGAAAAATCATGTTAGATTCTGCTTCAAAAAAAATGACAGATACACTAAATAAATTCTTTCAAGAAAGGAGTTATGAAGTAGAATATAATGTTGATGGACAATTCTTAGAAGTTCTTATTGCTGACGATGATAGACGCTTAAAAATTAATTTAGAAGAAAGAAGTAAGGGATTTAGATGGTATTTTTCATTTTTCTTAACATTCTTAGTAGAATCTCTAAATACTCATAAAAACGCAGTATTACTTCTTGATGAACCAGGAATCCATCTTCATTTACAAGCTCAATTTAATTTAATAGAGTTCTTTAAACAATTAAAAGAATCTAATCAAATTATATATACAACTCATTCACCATTCTTAATTGATGAGGATAATTTAGACCAGGTAAGATCTGTGTATGAAAATGGGGAGGGAAAAACAAAAGTAACTGAAGATAACATTATACCAAAACAAAAATCTGTTTTTCCTCTTCAAGCCACATTAAGTTATAAGACAAGTCAAAAAATATATAAGGAACAAAAACAAATACTTGTAGAAAATGAATCTGATTATAACTTTATTAAAACTATTAATCTATTGCTCGAAAAACTAAATAGAGAAACTCTCAATAGAGATATAATGATTATTCCATGTAAAGGAGCATCTAAAATTGAGTATTTTGCGAGATTATTTATTGATTTAAAGAATTTCCCAATTATACTATTACATTCTGATGAAGAAGGACAAAAGGCGTATAATAGATTAACTTCAACATTATTTGCTGAAAAGAAAGAAAATTTAATTCTTTTAGGAGATTTATTTAATCATAAGCAACAATATGAAATTGAGGATTTATTTAAAAGAGAAACTCTTGTAAAATGTATGAACGACGTTGAATTAACTTCACCTTTAATTTCTATATCTAAAATTAATGATAATAACCATACATTCAGTAGTTCTTTAAAATATTATTGTAACCAAAATCAGATAAAATTACCTAATGATTGGCGTTATCAACTTTCTGTTAATCTAAAAACGGAAATTAATAAAAAGGATGCAAATGAAATCATAAAATATATTTCCTCCGAGATAATTGATAATCTTGAGAAATTAGTAAAGGAAATTAATCTTAGAGCAGGTAATTAGGTTTTTAGATTTCTACTAAATTTCTTATTTTTTTTTTATTAGGTATTTTTTATTATCAATTAACTAAGAGAAAAACCAAAAAAAGAAAACTTACCTTATTTTAACAATTTATCATTATTTGTAAATTTCATTTAAAATATCCCTTTTTATGGAATTAAATTCAATACTAGTTCTGTCTCTTGGTCGTTTTAATTTGACTGATACTATTTTTTTTATAGAACTTGGTATTTCACTTAATAAAATAATTCGATCTGAGAGATAAACAGCCTCATCAATGCTATGAGTTATAAAAAGAATAGTTCTCATTGATTTCTGCCAAATATTGATAATATCATCTTGTAATTTATTTCGACTTTGGGCATCCAAAGATCTAAGTGGTTCATCTAATAACATTATTTTCTGATCAATAGCTAATGACCTTGCTATAGCAACTTTCTGCTTCATACCTCCTGAGATCTCTTTAGGAAAGTATTTTCTAAATTTACTTAAACCCATTAAATTTAATAATTCTTTAGCTTTAACTTCACATTGTTGTTTATTTACACCCTGGATTTTTAGTCCAAAAATAATGTTCTTAAAAACAGTTTTCCATGGAAATAAAGAAAAATTCTGAGGTACATAACCAATTTTTATTGATGGCTTTTTTATAACTTCATCTTTTAATTTTATTTTACCTGATATAGGTTTATCCAAACCTGCAATAATTCTAAGTAAAGTTGTTTTACCACAACCACTTGGCCCAACAATAGTTAGAAATTCTTTATCATATATCTCAAAAGAGAGATTATCTAAGACAAGTAACCTTTTATCATTAGTGTCAAAGCTCTTGAATAAATTTTCAACTTTTAATATGATTTCCTGCAATTTAATATCTCCAATTACATTTATTTTCAATTAGTTTTACTATAGTATTCATGATATAACCAATTAATCCTGTTACTATCATTGCAACAACACAAACATCAAATCTTCCTATTTGCGCTGATTCATTTATTAAATATCCTAAACCTAGTGGAGGATTAATTCCAAATATTTCAGCAGCAATAACACACATCCATCCAACTCCTAATCCTATTCTAATTCCCGCTAAAAGTGATGGAAAAGTTGAGGGGAATACTACGTGAATTAAAATATCGGATTGATTTGCTCCAAGCGTTTTAGCAACATCCATATAGATTGAAGATGTATCTTCAACGCCCTTAACAATATTTGTTAAGATTGGAAAAAAGGCACCAATGAAAATGATAAATGATTGAGAAAATAGTCCAATTCCAAAAAAAAAAATGGCAAAAGGAATCCAAGCTAATGGTGGAATTGGTCTAAAAAGTTCTACAATAGGAGATATTACTAATTTAGCTCTTTTCGAAAGACCTATTAAAAGACCAAGAGGAATTGCGAAGATTAATGCAAAATAGAGTCCTGTAAGGATTCTTAATAAACTTGGATAAATATGTTCATAAATATAACTGCCATAATAATTCTTATCTATTAACATTTTTATAAATGTTAAACCTGTTTCTATTGGGTCTGGAATAATACTATATGGTAATAATCGTACAATAAGGTACCAAATGAAAATCACAAATATTATAACCGAAATTGAGATAAATATACGTTTAAATTGATTTATTTTCAAGATAAATTCCCCTTAAGTTCCTAAAAAGCTATCATCGAAAAAGTTTTGGAAAAAATCATCGCGGTCAGGAACCCAAGGAGGAATGCTAGGATTTAAACCTGTTAAGTCATCATAAAATCTTTCAATTTCAACCATATATGTTGGTGATGTAAAATTAAATATATATCCAATATTATCCAATGCTGCTTCTATAATTGAATCCTCAGAAATGGACGTATAATCTTTAGCAATTTTAATTAATTCATCGTGATTTGAAATATTATTCATCCAATCTAAAGCTTTTTTATGTACATTAACAAATTTTTCAACAATTCCTTTTTTATGTGAAATAAAATTTAATGAAGCTGCTATTATACAACAAGGATGATTAGGCCAAATTTCTGAACTATTTATCAAATATCTGCCTCCATATTTTACAGCTTTAGCATTATAAGGCTCCCATGCAACAAAAGCATCAATTTCTTCATTTAACAAAGCATTTTCCATATATCCTACCGGCATTTCGAGTCTGTTTTCATCTGGTAAAATTATTCCTGAATTATTTAACCCAATTTGTAAAATAAAATCTTGCATATTATTTTTTGAGGGAACTGCGATTTTTCTTCCATTTAAATCTGAAATGTTATATATTGTACTTGTAGATTTTACTACTATAGCACTCCCATTAACATTTACACCACTTACAACTTTTATTGGAGCAACTTGAGTTAATTTATGAGCCATCGCAGGAGCTAATCCCAAATATGCGAGATCTAAACTTCTGGCTTCAAAAGCAGTCATAACATCATTACCATTCTGAAACCAATAAATATTATCATCCGAAATATCTAATCCCTCATCCTTATAAAAATTATTTTCTAATGCAACAAACAAGGGTAGATGATGAAGATCTCCTGTAAGAGCACCAATTCGGATTTTAGGTGTTGAATATAATTGATATATATAAATACCTAGAAATATTCCTATTGTAGCAAAAGTAATTATACTGATTATTATAACCAATCTTATTTTTGAAGAAACCATAAATTTCACTTCTGTATAATATAAATAAAATATAAATTAATAAATTACATTATATGTTATTATAAATGTCACTATTATTTAGGTTTTATGTAATTAATTATAAAGAAAATTACATATATAAATTAAAAAAATAATATAAATTTTATAATAATGTCAAATCTAGATAAAAAAATAAGGAAATCAATCCATGCAACCATCTCTGATGAATCATTAGCAGTTATAAATGCATATGAAAAAGAATATGGTTCTAAATCTGCTGTTGTTGATAATGCTTTAAGAATATTAAAAAAATTTAAAGAACCTCACCAGAGTAGTATAAAAGAGATGTGGTGCCGAGCAAGAGAAGAATTGAATATGGTATTAGTAGGAAAAACAACTTTTTTATCATATCTCAAGGGTAATATTAATGAAGTTTTTAAAAATAATGTAGCTTTAGAAGTAATTGAGTGGTATTTAGGTAAGAGAAAAGAAGAAATGTCATTAGAAATGTTTATAGATGGTTTAATTGGTATGTGGAAAGTAGCTAATTATTTTTATAATATTGAATCTGAAAAAAATAAAAATGGTGCTTTCCAAGTCCGATTTAATCATGATTTAACAAACCAATACAGTCAATATTGGGCGAATTATTTTAAAACATTGTTGGAGAATAATTGGAATTGTGAAGTTGAGTGCTTTATTCGCAATGAATCCTTTTACTTAATTATAAAAGAGAGATGAAAAAAGACTCTACAAGCAATTTTAAAAAAAAAATTAGAAAAGAGAAAAAAAAATAGATTTAAGGATGTTTTAAGTGTTGATCCCAAACTCCTAAGTTTTTATTCACATGAAGGAAATCGTCATATATTTGTGTAAATAAATTTTCTTCCTCAATTTGTTCCTGTAGGAACCAATTTAACATGTCATATGCATAATATTCTTTCATTTCCTGCGCTAAATCCATTAGTCCTTTACATTTACTTGTAATATGTTCTTCATGTTTAATTGCAGCTTTTAAGGCTTCTTCAACATTAGCATAATCTACTGGTATTGAATCGATTGTACCAAGCTCTACTTTCCCTCCAGCTTCTATAATATAAGTAAAAAATTTTATAGCATGTTTGTATTCCTCTTTTTCAGCATGTGTCTTCATAAAATCTGAAAATCCCCGCAATCCCTGTTCTGCTGCCCATGATGACATTCCTAAGTATATATAAGCAGAACGGAGCTCTTCAACAATTTGTTTATTCATCAAATCGCTTAATTCTTTCGATATAAAATTAACCATTTTACATACACCTTTAAAAATTCTAGATATCAATTCTTTAAATATATTTTTCTTATAATTTCAAAGATAAATCAATTTAATTATAATTAGATTTAAAGTAAATATCAAATATAAAATTTAATTAATTACTTTCTCATATGCCTTAATTATTTTATCAATCTTTTTATTTATTTCATCATCAATAAACTTTCTAGTATTATCTTCATCAAACCAAGCCAATACTTTCTTGATTCCCTCTGAAAAAGGAATCGTTGCTTTAAAAGAAGGAACAAATTTTTTTATTTTAGAATTGTCAAATATTACACTATAGGCTTTATCCCCTAATAAATTATCTCCAGTTTCCTTATCAATTTGTGCTACAAAATCTGATGGAATATGTATAATATTTGCTTTAGTACCAACAGCATTAGCTATAATTTCATATATTTGATTCCAAGTTAAGATTTCATCAGAAGTTATATGAAATGCATGACCTATTGCTTGGATATTTCCCATTAGACCGATAAATCCTTTGGCGAAATCATCAGCGTGAGTTACTGTCCATAAAGACGTACCATCTCCATGAGCAAAAATCTTTTTTCTTTTAATTATCCTATCAATTATAGCATAATTATCCCAACCAGGCATAGCAATTGGAAAAACAGTATTATATGTTAAAGATGGTCTAACTATTGTAATTGGAAAATGATCCTCTTGATATTTTTTTATAAGAAATTCTTCACATGAAATTTTATCTCTACTATATTGCCAATAAGGATTTTTAAGCGGTGTTGACTCAGTAATTATTGGATATGTTGGAGGCTTTTGATAGGCTGAAGCACTACTAATAAAAATATATTGTTTAGTTCTATTTTTAAAAATATTATAATCAAATTTGACATCATCTATTGTGAATGCAATCCAATTTACAACAACATCGAATTTATGATCCTCTAACACTTTTTCAACAGTTCCTTTATTTTTTATATCAGCTGTGAGAAAATTAGCACCCTCCAAATTAACTTTCTTTTTACCTCTATTTAAGACATAAAGTTCCATTCCTTTTTTTAACGCTAAACGACTGCAAGCGATACTTATATTTCCAGTTCCACCAATAAATAAAATTTTCATCAATGATAAACCTATATTTATAATATTATGAAATTCCAAATTTTCAGGAATAATACATTTAATTCATTATAACTTTTAAGAAATTTCAATCGATTTAATTTAATTTTTTAATTTAAATATCCTAATTATATTTAATGACGATTGATGAAATTGATAAACAAATTATAAACATTTTATTTAAAAATGGTAGAGAAAGTTTAACTACTATTGGCGAGAAAGTATAAAAAATAGATAAAGAATCAATGAGTCATACAGGTGTTAATAAGAGAATTTCAAAATTAGGGAAAGCAGAATTATTAAGAATACAGGGTAATATTTCTATTAAAAATTTACATTATAATTCTTGTTTTATTCTTCTAGAAATGAAAAATTATGAGGAAACTAAAAAGATTATAATTGCTTATTCAAAATGCCTTAGAGTCTTTTTATTATCTCAAGTTAATGGTCGCTATGATTTAATAATTGGAATTGTTGGTCAAAGTATTAACATTTTACATAGATTTCTCAATAATTGTGGTCCAACAAATAAGGAAGGTATTTTACATTCAGAGATTTTATTCGTTTCTAATTTCAAAGTTCCTGAATATATGCCACTCAATCTTTTTAGCAAAGAAAGTCAAGAATGTAATTGTGGTAATGTATGTGAAAATTGTGAAGCTTTTTTAAGTGGTAAATGTGATGAATGTGGAAATTTCTAATTATTCTTTAGGGTTTCAATTTGAAACTTTTTTGATGGAATTGATTTAAATTGAAGCAAAGCTTGGTCTGATTGTTTAGTTTGCTTATTTATAATAAAGCCTAGATTTCTTATACTGATTATAATATTGAGTCAATTGTAAGATTATAAAAATTAATATTATAAATATAATGATTGTTGAAGATAGATATGTTATATCAAATATAGAAGAAAGAAGAGAATTAATTTCATTGGCACCATCAAGTAAATTCATATTATACCTTTTAAAACAAAGAGGCTCTTTAAATCGAATGCAAATTTTAAGTAAAACTTTACTTCCAAAACGAACTGTTGCTTATGCCCTAAAAACACTCCAAAGTAAATATTTTATCAGGAAATCCAAAGATAAAAAAGATAAGCGAATTAGTATTTTTGAATCTAATATATGAACTTATAATTCTAGGGCATTTTATATGTATTCTGAAAAAGTGATGGATCATTTTAAAAATCCTCGAAATATGGGAGAAATGAAAAATGCTGATGCAATAGGAGAAGTAGGAAATCTTACGTGTGGAGATTTAATGTTCATTTACATAAAAGTAAAAGATAATGTTATTGAAGATATATCTTTTCAAACATTTGGATGTGGTGCTGCTATTGCAACTTCAAGTATGATTACAGAGTTAGCTAAGGGAAAAAACTTAGATGAAGGATTGAAGATTAAACGAACGGACGTCGCTGATGCTTTGGATGGTTTACCCCCTATAAAATTACACTGTAGCAATTTAGCTGCTGATGGATTACATAAAGCTATAAATATTTATCTAAAAAAAAAGAAAAATTCTAATAACAAGAATATAAAATAAAAAAAAATATTAAATTTCAAATAAATCTGTTGTGAGATACCTTTCACCTGTATCTGGAAGGAGAACTACTAAATTCTGATTTTCATTAAAGTCTTTAGAAGCTATATTTAAAGCGGCCCATGTTGCTGCACCAGAGGAAATACCTACAAAAATCCCTTCTAATTTAGCTAATTTTCTTGATGTATCTATTGCATCAATATATTCAACTTGAATAATTTTGTCGTATATATTAGTATTTAGAACATCAGGAATAAAACCGGCACCAATCCCTTGTATTTTATGAGGCCCTGGACTTCCTCCTGAGAGTACAGGAGATCCCTTGGGTTCAACAGCATATATTTTTACATGCTTTCCTACTTTTTTTTTTAAAATCTCTCCTACACCTGTAATAGTTCCTCCTGTACCAATACCCGCTACAAAACCATCAACTTTTCCATCTAAATCTGTAATAATCTCCTCAGCTGTTGTTATTCGGTGAATTTCAGGATTTGCTATATTCTTAAATTGTTGTGGGATAAATACATTCCCATTATCTTTTGCTAATTCCTCTGCTTTATTAATTGCGCCCTTCATTCCTCCATCAGCCGAAGTAAGTACAAGTTCTGCACCATATGCTTTTAGAATTTTTCTTCTTTCAATAGACATACTCTCTGGCATTGTCAAAATTAGTTTATAGCCTTTTACAGCACATACTAAAGCTAATCCAATTCCAGTATTTCCAGATGTTGGTTCTACAATAGTAGTATCTCTATTAATTATACCTCCTTTTTCTGCAGTTTTAATCATAGACATACAAATTCTATCCTTAACACTTGAACCAGGATTAAAAGCTTCAACTTTTGCAAAAATGTTGGGTTTTATATTTTGGCAAATTTTATTTAATTTAACTAAAGGTGTCCCACCAATTGTTTCTATTATGTTATTGTATATTTTCATTTTATAAATCACTTTATTATTTGCAATTTTGACATATTTGGTCAAAATTTATACAATAAATGTTTTATTATTAAAGTTAATTTTATCCTATACAAAAAATATAACATTTAATCTTCAAAATTAAAAATAGTAAAATATCCCAAATATATATTTTCTGTAATATAGAGTTTTCCATCTATAAAAAGTAAAACAACTTTTATTACTAATAAATAAACCATTGAAAATTTCAATAATGTGAAAAACCAGCATAATGAATAACCCTTCTCTTCTTTTTTAATTTATTTTTTTCTCTTTGTCGGATCGGAAGGGGAGCAACTCTAAAAATTCTCGACTAAAAAGCTATATTCCCCGGTATTAGTAAAAATTAATAAGTCTAAAGGATCGTTTCTTACGGGCGAGACTTCAATATTGATATGTAGCTTTACTTCAACAAGCGTCTTTAATTCTTCTTCAATACAATTTGTTTCTCCAGATATATTTCTTCTTGACTTTTATTAATTCCAACAGAGATTACTTTTCCCATTTACTCTACCCCTTGGTTTTCAATTTCATTTTTAAATTCTATTATTAACTTATGTATATATTAAAGCTCCTATTATTACTTAAAAATAATATAGAAGGTTCTTATCTTATTTTATTTCTTTGCTTTAATTACTACAAAGGAACCTTTTCCATATCCATTTTGAACTTGTTCAATTTTATTTATAGCTGATAAAGGATGAAAAATCGTCTGACTAAAGTTAAAATTTTTGAATTTAGCTTTGCTTAGAAAAGATATAACCTTTTCTACAGAATAAAATTCTGCTCTATTGTAGAAAACACTCGATTCTTTATGTTGTTCGTATAATTTTCCAATTGCACTAGTTCGATCAATAAATCCTATTACAAAAACGCCCTCTGGCTTTAAAATTTTGAATATTTCTTTGAATGATACTTCTATATCATCAATAAAACAGATTGTAGTAACCATTAACACAAAATCAAATATAGAATTCCTAAATGGCAGATTTTCTGCAATAGAATCAATAGGATCTATCATTCTCTTTTTAGAGAGCATTCTCATCTTACTAGATGGTTCCACACCAAGTTTAATACCAAGAGGAGCCGCAAATCTACCACTACCTATGCCAATCTCAACCCCATTTTTACTTTTTGGGAGTTGTTTTTTTATTGCTAGTATTTCAGATTTGTAAGCATATTTATTTCTGATGAACCATTGATCATATTTGAAAGGATATCTTTCAAAAGGTTCAATTCTCGGCATAATAATTGTTATAATAAGTTATTAATTTATACATTTTAGCTCTTAAATTATCTCGAATATTTAAAGAATATTATTATAGACGACATAAAATAATTCTTTTTTGCTCTCGATCTAATATCATTTGTCTTTTAATCTCGAAAATTAGAGAAATAATTATTTTATAAGATGTTTTTTATCAAATTTTATAATAATTTAAAATTTGGGAGTCTTCAATCCAGGTCCAATGAAACATTGGTTTTTCAAATCTCTCTTTTAAATAAAGGCCATTTTCTTCCATTCTGGAATAAATATTTTTTAAATCAATATTATAGGCTCCTCCAATGTGCGTTGCATGATATGATAAGAAGCCCCCACTTTTTAGAACTCGCTGAGATTCTTTAATTAATTCTCTTCTTTCTCTTTGATTTAATAAATGATAAATGTCATAAATTAATACGACATCAACAGATTCATCGTTCAAGAGAAATTCTATTTCACCAGAAGTTTTAATTAATTCAATATTTTCTAAGTTTTCTCTTTCAATTTTATTATTAAGCTCCTCAAGCAAACCCTCCTCATCCGAATCGAGAGCATAAATTTTACCTTCTTGACCTATAATTTTAGATATAATTACTGTATAAACTCCTGAACCGCATCCAAAATCTAGTATCGTTTGCCCCTTCTTTATACCAACCTCTTTAAGTATAGATTCACCTTTATTATTAATCCAATCATCAATGTTAGTCATTTTACTTAAAAAACCGTTAAAAAATTGCTACATTATTAAAATTTAAAATATAATTCTATTATTAGTTATTTGAAATTTTTAATAACTTTTCTAATAATTTTTCTATTAATTTATAACTTTTTAGAAAATTAATCTAGAGCGTCATAAGAATTATTAACAATTAATAATATGAAAATATTATTGGATTGAGAAAATCTGGCTTTCTTGGTGAACTTTTTTTGCCTCGTCTAATGCTTCTATTAATTCTGATAATTCTAACTTCTGTAAACCTTTCGGAACTGTAAATCTTAATGGTTTCCCGCCCAAGAGTTTCATCCATGCTTGAAAAGCGTATAAGGAAACTCCAGCGCTTTTAGCTTCTTTTATTAATTCAAAAGGATCTGAAGGGATGCCCATTATAGCGGCATTTTTTTCTATATCCTTGGAATATGATTCCAAACCAGATGAGAACCTAAATCCTTTGTTCACGAATGCTACCAATCCTTCTTGCATAAATACAACAACTATATCTTCTTCTTTCTTCTTTTTATTCATTGCAATAATGAGGGCGCTTAGGTAAGAATTGATTGTCCCTTCTTTAATAGTCGTGAGGAACTCCTCTAATATGTAAAAGAAGGTGTTTATATCCTTCTAAATCTTCAATCCACCCATAATTTGCATTGTCCTTTGAATCTAAATCTTTAATATATGGTTTAATATCAAGCAATGGCGTTCCATCAAATACGTCTAAACCTGAAGTGAAGATTTTATTATCTACAATTTTCTTTATCCGAACAACGCTAAGTCCAATAAGATTTGGACGTAGAGGGGATCTACTTGCGAATATCCCCGCTTCAAGTCCATCTGTCCAAGGAGGGGATATAATATTCTTAACTTCTTGCAATACACGATGCGTATAATAGATTACATAAATATAACGAAATTTATCAAGTTTATGAAGCCCTTCAAGATATTTGGGATCAACAATAATTTGGAAATCAGCTTGTTCATTTTCGATTGGTTGATATGGTGCATTATCTTCATAAGGCGTATGAATAACTCCTATCCCTTTCACCTCATAAGGTTTTATGGAGTTTTCCCATTTAGGTATCAACTTTTCTTTTTTTTCTATGTTTTTAGTTAAATCTTTATATTCAATTTTTTCTGCTCTCTTTTTTGCTGATTCAAATATTTTATTCATTTTCTTAAATAATTGAATTGCATTTGTCAAATCGTGAGCTATCTCTTCCGAGATTGATCTTTTAATTTTTATAATCCATTTGTTAATTTCCTCTAAGTGTTGATTATTATGGTTAATCCAATAAGATAAAAGCTTATTAAACTTCTCAACATCTAAATCTTTTATATGTATTACCTCTTTTTATTTTATTTTTTAATTTAATTAAACGAGTTTAACTTAATTATTAAATACAATTAAATTCTTATTTATTTTATATATAATTTTAAAAGTTATTTTAAAAAACCCTTTTAATAGAAAATAGAGCTTTAAGTATGCGATTCTTGTTTAAATCAAGCTCTATTTGATTAAACGTGATTCTCTTTATTAAAAATTTTATATAAATTCCTCAATTTTTTCTAGAGTCTTTTCATTTACTTTTATTTTCTTTTGAAAATGTCTTTTAATTCTGTTAAGAAATCCTTTTAGTTCTGCTTCTGTTTCATAATGTGCCATTAACCCTTTTACCCATTTGATATTCTTTTCTACTTCTTCTGGAATTCTTTCGCTATCATGTCTAGATGCATTTTGTGGGCATATCTTATGACAATTCCCACATCTAATGCATTCTTTCATATTTATTTCAGCTTTATCTTCTATCATAGTTATAGCTCCTACAAGACATTCTTCAATACATATTCCACAACCATTACATCTATTTTTATCTATCCAAGGCATATAATACACTTCATATTAAAAATTAAAATCGATCATTATTTTTGTTTCTAATAAAGATTTATACTAAATTATATTTAAATATTAAAAAAAACTCCATTAAGCTGTTAGATGAATATATGATGTATTTTTCTTCAGCTATGAAGCGTGCATACGATTTAGGATTAATTGATAAAAAATGGGTTAGAGATTTCTGTTGGAGCGGAGGAAATAATTGCGTTAGAAAGGAGCGATTTGAAAAAGAAGGATATGCATCACCCAATTACGTTCTTCCAGATGAGTCTGAAGATCCTAAATTAAAAAAGGTTTATAAGAATAGATATGAGTAATATTTTTTAAATTATTTACATAGATTTTAAAATAAAATTACTTCCAATTCTTTTTTTCTAAATCTAAGAATTTTTGTCGTTCCTCTTGAGTCATTATTGTTATTTTCACCTCAAGTTTCGCACCAAGCTCCTCTAAAGCGGTTTTTATGCTATTAGATAGATAAAGAAAATCTGGCATTCTTGGTTAATTAATTATTTACTGTATTTTTTTTTCCATTCTGCTTGCTTTTTTGCCGGATCATCTCTTATCAGGCATTTATGATGGATAAGATCCTGACTTTCAAAGGTTTGATCGAGTAGATCATCTAATTCATCTTTAGATTTATTATCTTTCTTTTTAGACATAATAATTATACTCTTTTTAAAGATATGATATTTTAAGTTATTAAAAAGCTTTTTCCTTATAGTTTCTAACCTATTTCAATAAATTACGATTAAATGTTATATTTTTTGTAGAATCATTTTATTTCTTTAAAATCATTTGAATATAGGGAGAAAGGGAATAGTTTTGAAAAATAAAAAATTTACTTTACAAATAACTTAACATTTAATCTAAATTACTTAAAAAAAATAATAAAATAAAATTTGAATTCTGTTAAAAATGCTTCTAATCTAAAATGACGAGGTTAAGTTGAGAGCGTTATATACTTTCTCAGCTCTCTTTAATATACTTTTTAATTTTTTGTGATCTCTCAGATAATCTTTTCCATTCTAAAAATTCCTGTAAGAGATCATGTTCTTCTAAAAGAAAGATGATAGATTATAGATTTTAGTAGCGTAAATTTTCTCTAATTTCACCATTGGGAAGCATATTATTTGGGTGGTATTCGTTATTTTCCTCCATTTGATACCTAATACATTCTTTATTTCCTATTAAACAATAGTCTTCAACCCATTTTGGTTCAAGTTTTCCTTGATCTGTAAAATATTTAATTGGACAACAATAGTACCATTTACAGATCTTACCCATATTTTAACTCAATGAAGTTTAATATTTATTATTTCATTTTAAATGATGAATTACTCTTAATAAATTTTTATATTGGATGATCTAATAATTGTTTTAATTTCACGAAAACTTCTGTTGCTTTCCCTTTCAAAAAGATATCAACAATTGTATGAGTGTAATTGGATGGTTTAACATTAATTTCAATAAAATTCGCACCTTTATCCTTTGCTATGTATGGTATTGTTGAGGCAGGCATTATTTCTCCAGTTGTTCCAACTAAAATAAAAAGTTCTGCAAGTACTGCATTTTTAATAGAATCCTCATGGGCTTTTTGAGGTATTGCTTCACCAAAAAATACAAAATCAGGTTTTAATAGTCCTCCACATTTAGGGCAATGAGGAGGTAAATCATTTAAAAATTTATTGCTTTTAACTTTTTTCTTACATTTTATACAAGTTAATGTCTGTGCAGTTCCATGGAATTCCACAACCTTCTTACTTCCTGCCACTTGATGAAGATTATCGATATTCTGAGTAATTATTGCTTTTATTAGTCCTTTTTCCTCTAGTTCTGCAATAATGTAATGAGCTTCATTAGGTTTAGCTTGACCAAAAAACTCGTAAAAAATTTCATTTATAAGATTCCATGATTTTTTTGGATGAGCTTTAAAATAATTTTTATCTAAAAAGATTGGATTATATTTTTCCCATAATCCATTTTTTCCACGAAAGGGTGGGATTCCACTTTCCACAGAAACTCCAGCCCCACTAAAAATTACTGTAAATTTAGATTCCAAAATCCATTTAGCTGCTAGATGATATGCATCTTCCTTCAAGCTAAACTCCTCCTATTTGCGATAAAATTAATAATTTTATAATATATTTAAATAATATGAATAAAAATTTTTGCCGTTGGTATGATGAAACTTCTGCTATGAAGCGTGCATACGATTTAGGATTAATTGATAAAAAATGGATAGAAAATTTCTGCTGGAATGGAGGTAAAAATTGTATTCGAAAAAAAAGATTTGAAGAAGAGAGATATGTATCGCCTGATTATGTCCTTCCCGATGGGAACGAAGACCCGAAATTAAAGAAGTTTTATAAGAATAGATATGAGTAATATTTTTCAAATTATTTGTATAATTTTTGAAATCAACTTACTTCCAATTCTCTTTTTCCAAATCTAAGAATC
>Ga0315549_1000614_pt1 | contig 41470 bp, 37 predicted proteins | sample SalMarSW160200MG_FD_203101 | JGI IMG/M metagenome (GOLD analysis project Ga0315549, IMG submission 203101) | Salt marsh sediment microbial communities from the Plum Island Ecosystem LTER, Massachusetts, United States - Salt Marsh Sediment SW1601-200 ...
ACCGCCGGAGGCTGTTTTTGTGGCCGTGCAAATGGGGTGTTCCCCACAGGCGTGGGGATGAACCGATACTCGGATACCTCGGAACGTCCTGTAGCAAGTGTTCCCCACAGGCGTGGGGATGAACCGGCTCTGGCTTCGCTGGTACGGCATCCTGTCAGGTGTTCCCCACAGGCGTGGGGATGAACCGGATCTGACCGGCGAAGAGGATGCAGATATTTCGTGTTCCCCACAGGCGTGGGGATGAACCGCATCATACTCATTCCTGCGACGCCAATAATAGGTGTTCCCCACAGGCGTGGGGATGAACCGAATTCGGAGGCTACATGACAAAAATAATAGGAGTGTTCCCCACAGGCGTGGGGATGAACCGAGATACGCCACCGCCAAATTGATGTCGTCTTCGTGTTCCCCACAGGCGTGGGGATGAACCGATGTATAGACTCATCAGGCATGGGAGCCATAAGTGTTCCCCACAGGCGTGGGGATGAACCGAAGGGTTAGAAAGCAGTAATTCAAACGAGGTAGTGTTCCCCACAGGCGTGGGGATGAACCGGTGTCAGATTTAGTCACCGCAGGCAGGTTGTAGTGTTCCCCACAGGCGTGGGGATGAACCGTTCTTCGCCCCCGGTAGGCGTCTTGATTTTTTCGTGTTCCCCACAGGCGTGGGGATGAACCGGGTAGTTACTCCAGTAGAAGCGATTCAACACTGTGTTCCCCACAGGCGTGGGGATGAACCGCGTTTAGGGCCTGATCTAACTCGGAGACAAGGGTGTTCCCCACAGGCGTGGGGATGAACCGCGTCTCTACTCCTTATGGCCGTGTGATTTTGGGTGTTCCCCACAGGCGTGGGGATGAACCGTCAAGATGAAAAAGGGCATTACACCTGATGAAGTGTTCCCCACAGGCGTGGGGATGAACCGTTGTTATCGCCCCCTTTCCCGTTAAGTTGTTGGTGTTCCCCACAGGCGTGGGGATGAACCGTTTTTATTATGAACATATGCTCATAACACAAAAGTGTTCCCCACAGGCGTGGGGATGAACCGTTAAAGACTGACACTGGAAGCAGTCTCAAAAAGTGTTCCCCACAGGCGTGGGGATGAACCGGCACGAAAGCACAAAGGGTTTATTATATTAAAGTGTTCCCCACAGACGTGGGGATGAACCGATGAATCAATGAGTTCTGTTTCTTCCGGCGCAGTGTTCCCCACAGGCGTGGGGATGAACCGCCCGGTCCTACGGAGAACATTCTCCGGAGAAAGTGTTCCCCACAGGCGTGGGGATGAACCGTTCAGGTTCTATATGCGGCGACCAAAGAACATGTGTTCCCCACAGGCGTGGGGATGAACCGGAATTAAACGCGCAGATCTTGAAAATGATACCGTGTTCCCCACAGGCGTGGGGATGAACCGAAAAATTCAAAGCTGAAGAGGTGCCATTGGTTGTGTTCCCCACAGGCGTGGGGATGAACCGACCTGGGGGTATAAGAAAGTCAAAATCGGAGAGTGTTCCCCACAGGCGTGGGGATGAACCGATTTTTTTAGTATACTGTATTTTGGAAAGCATGTGTTCCCCACAGGCGTGGGGATGAACCGGTGATGCGGCGGATCGAGGGGGAATTGTGACGGTGTTCCCCACAGGCGTGGGGATGAACCGATATAGTCAGGCTAACCGGACTTGCGCCGAGGGTGTTCCCCACAGGCGTGGGGATGAACCGATATCCGGGCCAAATTAAGAACCGAGGTTAACGTGTTCCCCACAGGCGTGGGGATGAACCGACTCATAATCATAATAGCCCAGGTAAAATGCTGTGTTCCCCACAGGCGTGGGGATGAACCGGTTTGTCAAGTCTTAACAGGTCCTGTTAATAAGTGTTCCCCACAGGCGTGGGGATGAACCGAAGAATGATTTGACCACATTGGTTGAAAAGCAGTGTTCCCCACAGGCGTGGGGATGAACCGCAATGCTTGTTGGCATGAGTTACGAAGCATGCGTGTTCCCCACAGGCGTGGGGATGAACCGTTCATAGTCAGTGATGTCCGTAGCCTGATATTGTGTTCCCCACAGGCGTGGGGATGAACCGAAAACCTATCAAAAAGCAAAAAAATGGATCGAGTGTTCCCCACAGGCGTGGGGATGAACCGTCTCTTACTAAAGAAGTTCAAGGATATACTGAGTGTTCCCCACAGGCGTGGGGATGAACCGATGGTTGATGACTGAACGCCCGCGCCTAAAGAGTGTTCCCCACAGGCGTGGGGATGAACCGCCAAAATGTTTGTTCTTTGATGTTTGGTTTCGGTGTTCCCCACAGGCGTGGGGATGAACCGCTCCGTGAAATCCATGAGGTCATTCGCATCAGGTGTTCCCCACAGGTGTGGGGATGAACCGGGTTTTGGAGAAACTTGATTGATAATGATACGTATCTGATTCAACAGTCGCTCCCCGTGCGGGAGCGTGGATTGAAACGGCAAATCGGATCTTTTACAGGTGCCGAGATGTAGGAATTGAGGAGTGAATTCTATTAAAACAAGGATTGAAACTCAAAGGGCAAGAAGATCAGAAGTTAAGAAGATCAGAGTTAAAGACCTGATTCCATCATATAGAGTATTTCTGTATCCAAATGAAAAGAATTTAGCGGTTTAAATATTTTTTAAGCCTGCGATAGAAGTTTTCATGGGTTCCAAATGCATACAGGTAGAGATGATTTTCCACAACTTCATAAGCAAGAAGGACTTGTTCTTGCATGGATTGGAATTTGTATACCCGAATTCCGCCCAGATCACCGATTTTAAGATGGCCTGTTTCCGGCTCGTTTACAATTGTTCGAATCGCTTCATCCAAATCTCTGATTCGATTCTTATGCAACTTCTTTTTTTGTTTGGCGAAAAGCGGTGATTGAGTGATCTCTGCGATTGCTTTCATTCACCTTCATCAAAAACATACGGCGTTCCCATGCCGGCTCGTATTTGTTCTTTTCCAAGGAGGACATCCTGGATGAAAGGCAGTGGTAGATTGGGATTCTCCTCTACGATTTTACCAATTTGTGCCCAGTATTCGATTTGACCGGCGATGGATCTTTTAAATATTTTTGATTTAATTCGGGCTTGTGCGATTAACTCATCGGATATTTTTACGGCTGTCGGCATAATGATGCTCCTTTTTGAATGTCGTGGTTGCATAATATTGCATTTCAATTATATTTGCAACCATTAATTCTATTTGGTGCTATTCACAAACGCAGGTTTCATGACAATGAATTCCCCAAAAAGAACTTTCAGTTTCACGCTACAAGCTTTACCTGTCGGCTGAAGAAGAACTGGCAACTGAGATCATCAAAGAGCGCAAAACCATCGAGAATTATGGTTATTGAGGAGCACTTTGTAGCTTTTTCACGGCATGAATAACAACCTGGACGGCTTTATCAATCTGCTCAACAGTGGTCATCCGACCTACACTGAACCTCAAGGTTCCTTTGGCCCAGTCTAACGGAATATTCATGGCCTGGAGAACATGGGAAATTTCCAAAGTATCTGAATGGCAGGCCGCACCGGCGGAAGCCGCCACCTTAAGGCCGATCTCCTTAAAACCTCTTTATTTTCAAAAAATGTAGAATTTTCGAGACGTTAAATTGTTCACGAGAAATTTTGGTCAGGGGCGGCGCTTATCCTTTAATATATGGTTGGATATGACCATCCGTTGTATCTCCGAAGTCCCTTCGTAAATGGTAAACACCCTGGCGTCCCTGTAAAATCGCTCAACCGGATAGTCTTTCATGAACCCGTATCCGCCATGTATCTGCAACGCTTTTGCGGTGACCCGGTTAACCATCTCAGAAGCAAAAAGCTTGGCCATGGATGCCTGGGCCGTAAATTTTTTGCCGCGATCTTTCATAGCAGCAGCAGAAAGCATCAACTGCTGGGCCGCCTCTATTTGCGTAGCCATATCCGCAATCATCCATCGCAGGCCCTGAAATTTGGAAATCATCTGGCCGAATTGCTCCCTTTTTTGGGCATATTTGACGGCGGCATCGAATGCCGCCCGGGCCACACCCACCGACTGAGCCGCGATACCGATTCGACCAACGTCAAGCGCTTTCATGGCAATCTTAAAACCGTCTCCTTCATTCCCCAGCATGTTTACAGCAGGCACCTTACAATCGTTAAAGATAAGATCCGTTGTGTCGGAAGCACGCAGCCCCATTTTATCTTCTTCGTCTCCCACAATGAACCCTGGCGTTTCTTTTTCAATCAGAAATGCACTGATACCTTGGTGACGTTTGGTTTCATCTGTTATGGCTGTGACAATAGTCAGCCCGGAATTCCTGCCCGATGTCGTAAACCGTTTTGAACCGTTTAAAATATACTCGTTACCTTTACGTACGGCAGTGGTCGACTGGCTGACAGGATCGGAACCCGCATGGGGTTCGGTCATGGCAAAGGCGCCGATGATATTCCCTTTTGCAAGCGGTTTTAAAAATCTTTCTTTCTGATACTCAGTTCCCAACCGGTAGATGCTTTCACACACGATGGAATTGTGAACCGACATAACAACGGCAGTCGAAGCGCAGGAGTAGGCAATCTCAGAAAGCGCAAGTACATAACTCACGGTATCGTCGCCGGAGCCTTCATACTCAAAAGGAACCATCATTCCCATAAGTCCCAGTTCCCCCATCTTTTTGAGATTTTCAGACGGAAATTCCTTGGTACGATCCCGTTCCGCGGCAGTAATCGCCACAACTTTCCTTGAAAATTCCCTGGCCATGTTCTGAATCATGATCTGCTCATCAGTTAGCGGAAAAGACATTTATTACTCCTTTTCAACTGGGTATCATTTTAGTTTTATTAAACACCGAGGCCGATAGTTTTACGTCTTGGAAGTTCTACATCCTATTGTTATTACAGATATTTTGATGGTAATCTGTTTGTGCCATCATACATTCCATTATTCCAATTGGGGCGAAGCCCCTAACCCCTTACGGTCCGTAAATAACTACAATAAGCTCTGCTTTTTCTTTGTCATAACGCCGCCTTATCAATATTTATAAAATCCTTGTCCTGTCTTTCTGCCCAGCCGGCCGGCCTCTACATATTTCCGGAGAAGAGGGCAGGGGCGGTACTTTGAATCTTTGAATCCATCGCAAAGCGTATCCATAATGGCAAGGCAGGTATCGAGTCCGATGAGGTCGGCCAGAGCCAGAGGTCCCATGGGATGATTCGCGCCAAGGGTCATTACCGTGTCGATATCTTCCCGGGTTCCGACGCCGTGATACAGACAGTAAACTGCTTCATTGATCATGGGCATGAGTATTCTGTTGGCGATAAAGCCGGGGTAATCGTTTGCCTGGGCCGGTGTTTTGCCAAATTTAACCGCCAGATCCCGGGTTGTTTTGAACGTGTCATCTGAAGTTGCAAGGCCCCGGATGATCTCAACCAGCTTCATAACCGGCACTGGGTTCATAAAATGCATCCCGATAATTTTTTCTGGCCGTTTGGTTTGTGCTGCAATCCGGCCGATGGGGATGGAAGACGTATTGGTTGCCAGAATCACAGGGTGCGCACAGATTTGATCCAGGTCTTTAAATATCTGAAACTTGATCGGTTCATGCTCGGTGGCCGCCTCGATCACAAAATCGGCCGCTGACATCTCCTTGATATCTATGGTCGTTTTTATCCGCTTTAAAACCGCATTCCTCTCTTCATCTGCCATTTTGGTTTTGTCAACACTGCGCTGTAAATTTTTTTTGATGCTTTCAAGACCCCGTTCGACAAATTCGGTCTTTATATCGCTCATAATTATTTCAAGACCGCTCATGGCAGCAATCTGTGCGATTCCATTTCCCATCTGGCCGGCGCCGACAACGCCGAAAGTTTTTATGTCCATAGTTATCTCCTTATCGTTTTACAACCATGGCGACAGCTTCACCGCCGCCAAGGCACAACGAAGCAACACCGATTTTTTTGTCCTGCCGTACCATTTCATGCAACAGAGTAACAAGTACCCGGCATCCGCTGGCGCCGATAGGATGCCCCAGTGCAACGCTCCCACCGTTTACGTTGACCTTTGCATGATCCAGACCAAGTTCCCGCAGCACCGCCACAGTAGAACCGCTGAACGCTTCATTAATTTCAAAAAGGTCCACGTCATCTATAGAGATCCCTTCTTTTTTTAAACACTTTGGGATGGCCCAGATTGGCGCTGTAAGAATGTCTTTCAAGTCTACACCGTATGCTGCCTGGGCGCCGATGGTTGCTATGATGTTACACCTCATTTCTTTTGCTCTGTCTTTGGACATTAAGACCACCGCTGCAGCACCGTCACTAACGATGGATGAATTGCCGGCGGTCCCTTTTCCGTCCTTTTGAAACACTGGCTTCATCTTTGAAAGGGTTTCCAAAGGGGTCTCCCGGGGACACTCATCCTGATCAAAGACCACAGGGTCGCCTTTTCGCCGGGTGATTTTAAGCGGAACAATTTCATCTTTGAACCTACCGGATCTTATGGCTTCAAGGGCCCGGCCATAGGATTCGGCGGCATAATGATCCTGGTCTTCGCGGCTGATATTATATTTTTCCGAACTCAGCTCATTGGTAATGCCCATATGAAAGTCGTTAACAATATCCCAGATTCCGTCATGTATCATGTGATCTTCGATGTTGCCCGGACCCATGCGATATCCAAATCGGGCCTTTTCAAGATAATAGGGCGCCATGCTCATGCTTTCCATGCCTCCCGCGACAACAATGTCCGCATCATCCACCTGAATGGCCTGGGCAGCCAGCATCACCGACTTTAAGGCCGAACCACAAACCTTATTGACGGTGAGACATTCAACCTCCCAGGGCATTTCCGCCTTGATTGCTGCCTGCCTTGCCGGATTTTGGCCGTAGCCGCACGGGAGAGCCATCCCCATGATTACTTCATTCACATCATCCTTGCTTATGTGTGCCCGTTCAACCGCCGCTTCAATCACAAGGGCTCCCAGTTGGGTCGCGCCAACGGTTCCCAGCGAACCGTTAAAGCTTCCAATGGGTGTTCGTACTGCACTTACGATCACTGCTTCTTTCATTTTGTTTTTCCTCCAATTTCTATTAAACAAGTTTCCAGTTAATAAATAAGGGATTTATTCGAAGAGCAAGGCCGCACAAGAGTTTTCGACCGAGGCATACTCATAGTATGTTGAGGTCGAAAACTTGCGGAGAACGCTGCTCATCGGAGAAAAAACAATTTATTAGCTGGAAAATCTACATGTTGCGTCGATACTGCCCCCCCACATCATACAACGCCTGCGTAATTTGACCCAGTGTGCAAACCTTGACCGTTTCCATAAGTTCGGCAAATATATTGTCTTCGGACAACGCTGCTTTTTGAAGGCGTTCAAGTGCTTCGGGTGCTTGTTTTTCATTCTGTTTTTTGAATGCGGCCAGGCGACGGAGTTGTGATTCCTTTTCGGCCTGGGTGGCCCTGGACAGTTCAATACACTCGGCCATCTGTTCCATATCGGCGTCAGGATCCCTGAAAGTGTTAACGCCAATTATCGGAAATTTTCCCGTATGTTTCAGGTTTTCATAATAAATCGATTCCTCCTGAATCTTGCTTCGCTGGTAACCGGTCTCCATGGCTCCCAGTACCCCACCGCGTTCGGTAATCCTGTCGAATTCCGCTAGGACCGCTTCTTCCACCAGCCGTGTCAACTCCTCAACAACAAAGCTTCCCTGGTTTAAATTTTCATTATTGGCAAGTCCCCACTCACGGTTAATAATCAGCTGGATGGCCAGGGCCCGTCGGACCGACTCGTTGCTCGGGGTGGTAATGGCTTCATCAAAGGCGTTGGTGTGGAGACTGTTGCAGTTGTCATAAATTGCGCAAAGGGCCTGGAGTGTTGTCCGGATATCATTAAACTGGATATCCTGGCTGTGTAAAGAGCGTCCCGATGTCTGGACATGGTATTTTAGCATCTGGGATCGGACAGACCCGCCGTATTTATTTCTGATGGCGATGGACCAGATGCGTCTTGCCACCCTGCCGATAACCGTATATTCCGGATCCATGCCGTTGGAAAAGAAGAACGACAAATTGGGTACGAAGCTGTCAACGGGCATGCCGCGGGAAAGATAATATTCTACATAGGTAAAGCCGTTGGCAAGGGTAAAGGCAAGCTGTGTGATCGGATTGGCGCCGGCTTCGGCAATGTGATATCCTGAAATGGAGACCGAGTAGAAATTGCGGACATTGTTTTTTATGAAGTATTCCTGAATATCCCCCATCATTTTCAGTGCGAATTCAATGGAAAAAATACAGGTGTTTTGCCCCTGATCCTCTTTTAGAATGTCTGCCTGAATCGTGCCGCGAACATTGGGCAGAGTCATGGAATAAATGTCTTTGTATTCTTTTTCTGTTGGTTTCCTTCCTTTATCCGTGCAAAATGCGGTAACCTGCTGGTCGATGGCCGTGTTTAAGAACATGGCAAGCATTATGGGTGCAGGACCGTTTATGGTCATGGAAACAGAGGTATTGGGCGCACAAAGATTAAATCCATCATAAAGCAACTTGACATCGTCAATCGTGCAGATGCTTACGCCCGAGGTGCCGACTTTGCCGTAAATATCGGGTCTCGGATCAGGGTCATATCCGTATAACGTCACGGAATCGAAGGCCGTAGAGAGACGTTTGGCCTCATAGTTGGCGGAAAGAAGCTTGAATCTGTTGTTCGTCCTTAAAGGGTCACCTTCACCGGCGAACATGCGGGTCGGATCCTCGTCAAGGCGTTTTAAAGGAAACACACCGGCGGTAAACGGAAAACGGCCGGATACATTCTCTTCCCTCAACCACGCATAAATTTCACCGGGATCCTTAAATTTGGGGAGAACAATCTTCGGGATTCTGGTATGCGCCAATGATTCCGTGAAAAGCGGAACCCTGATTTCCTGGTTTCGGACACGGTATGTGAGTTCATCTTTGCTGTAGATTTTTTTGATCTCTTTCCAGTCATCGAGCAACCGGATCGTTTCCGGATCCAAAGATTTTTCGGCTTTTTCAATTTCCGTTTTAAGACGTGAAAGAATCCCGGATGTGTCTCCCTGGAGATCGTCACCGCTTATGGCTTTTGCGGCTTCTTTGAGATGCCAGGCTTTCCGCACCGCATCTGCCTGTTCTTTTGTGCGCCGGTGATAGGATCTGACGGTTTCCGAAATTTCAGCAAGGTAACGGGTACGTTCCGGCGGGATAATGATGGTTTTGGATGTAGATAACCGGGTTTCAGTTTCGGGCAAGGTCGATGTAAATAGTGTGCCTGTTTTTTCAGCCAGTTGATTCATAACGGCATGATACAGGGCGGTGACACCGTCATCATTAAATTTGGATGCAATGGTTCCATACACAGGCATCTCTTCGGGCGACCGGTTCCATGCCTTTCGGTTGCGTTGTACCTGTTTGCGAACCTCACGCACCGCATCTTGGCTGCCGCTTTTTTCGTATTTATTTACAACAATAAGATCGGCAAAATCGAGCATGTCTATCTTTTCGAGCTGAGTGGCGGCGCCGAATTCACCGGTCATGACATAAATAGACAAATCCACCATGTCCGCAATATTTGAATCGCCCTGTCCGATACCCGCTGTTTCGGCAATAACCAGATCAAAACCGGCTGCTTTTACAACGTTTAACGTTTCGACCAATGCACGGGGAATTTCCATGCCTGACCCACGGGTCGCTAAACTGCGCATGTAAACTCTTGGGTTCGCAATGGCGTTCATTCGTATCCGGTCACCTAGAAGTGCACCGCCGGTTTTGCGCCGCGAGGGATCACTGCTGATAATTGCCAGCTTAATATCTTTGAGGTCGTGTAACATTCGCAAAATCAGCTCATCCGTCAGAGACGATTTTCCTGATCCGCCTGTGCCGGTAATACCGATGGTCGGCGTTTTCCGTTTTCCGATCTTTTTTAAAAGATATGATCTAAGGGCGGCAAGATGTCCGTCTTGTTTTTCTTTGGCCAGTTCAACGGCTGTAATAAGGTTTGCCACCTCGAATTTATTATCCGGATTCAGACCGGCAAAATCAAAATCCGTTTTCCGGACGGTAGAAAAATCCATAAGTTTAGCCATATGGTTAATCATACCCTGGAGTCCCATTTTGGCGCCGTCCTCGGGGGAATATATCTTGGTTACGCCGTATCCTTCCAGTTCTTTGACCTCGTGGGGTACGATGACACCGCCGCCGCCGCCGAAAATCTTGATATGTGAAACGCCCTCCTCTTTCAAAAGGTCCACAATGTATTTGAAGAATTCCACATGGCCCCCCTGATAACTCGACACCGCCACCCCTTGAACATCTTCCTGGATTGCGGCATCCACAATTTCCTGAGCGGATCGGTTATGACCCAGATGTATGACTTCCACGCCGGTATCCTGGAGTAACCGGCGAGTGATATTTATGGATGCGTCATGACCGTCAAAAAGTGATGTTGCAGTAACAACTCTGATATGGTGTTCGGGCTTGTAAACGTCAACGCTCATTCCCCCTCCCTTATAAAATTGAAAATTTCCAATTTGTTTATGACCAGTTAGGGTTTAAGATTGATGGTCTTATAAAAAGTCGGACGATCAACCTTTTTTTAAAAATATCCTGTTTAAACATTTCCAAGAATAAATTCGGTTTGAAGCTCAATATAATCTTCAATACTGTAATGGCGTGCCAGAAACCATCGCCGGAAAGTCCACATATGGCCCAGGACAGAAATATTGTGTGCGACAAGTTCCATAGAACGCTCACTAATGTGAGGCAAATCTCCGGATGAAATAAGACGCGCGAGAACTTCCATAAAGATACCTGTAATACGGACTTCGTTTTCAAGTACTTTTTTACGCCATCTTGGCGGCAGAGATTGGGTTTCCTGGTATATAAGTAGAATATGATCGCTCATACGATTACAGACCAAAAAATACTCCCGGATCACTTCGGCCAACGGATTGTGGCCCCCGGATGCTCTGGCCATTGCTTGTGAAACCCCCCGTTCGACTTCAGCATGGATTGCGTCGCAAACCAGATACAGAATATCTTCTTTGGAAGCGATATATTCATATAATGAACCGATGGAAAAACCCGCGGCACGGGCGATTTGCCTTGTTGTGGTCTTATGAAAACCCTGTTCGATGAAAAGTTGAACCGCAGCATCAACAATTTGGCGATGCCGTTGCGCCACAAGATCAGGATTTTTTATCTGGGTCGGTATTCCTTTTATCGCGCGTATTTTTTCCATCAAGCCCCCACAAAATGATTTTTTGAAAAATGTTCACCCCTGAGTTTAAATTATGACTGAGCGCTCGTTCAAAATTAATATCATATATATGTTTTTTGTGTCAAGATTTTTTCACATAAAGGGCACAGCTTAACTCCTTACAATTAAAGGTATGAGAAAGATATTGACAAGTGAGGTAGCCAAAGATATAAACGAGCATTATCTTGTGACTGAGCGCTCGTTCACTATAGCATGCAGCGTAAGGGCTTTGCATTTAAAAAGAATAAATGAAGAATTTATCTGTCTTTTTATTTCGTTTTACCCGGTTATACGGAAAAAAGTTGCTTTTTCCAGCAAAAAATTGAATACATTAAAAAAATGTGAAGTGATCTAAAGTGACCTAAAATGCCTAAAGTGTATCCCGTTAAAAGCCCAAATTAACCGGGGTGTTGGAATTAGGAATGATATAAAATTCAAAAGGAGGGTATGTCATGGAGAACGAACCGATTTTAGTAGATAAGCAGGATATGATAGGTTTGATTACGCTAAATCGACCCGAAGAGATGAACACTTTTAATGTTCCCTTTGCCGGAAAATTGAATGACGCACTTCGGGATATGGATCAGGATGACGAAATTCGTGTCATTGTAATCCAGGCATCGGGAAAACATTTTTCAACGGGCATCTCACTTTCCGAGTTCAAAGACAAAAGCCATAAGGACTACCGGGAACTTATAAAATTGATGGACGAGCATAACCACACCATCGCCCGGATGAAAAAGCCTGTCATTGCCTCGGTTAAGGGCTATGCCCTTGCGAACGGGGCAGGACTTGTGTTTGCCTGTGATTTGGCGGTCGCCGCCGAAGATGCAAAGTTTGGAACCACTGCCATAAACGTTGGGTTAATTTGTCTGGGTCCGGCGGTTCCGCTGGTTCGTTCCCTGGGACGCAAAAAAACTCTTGAGATGGTACTGGCCGGTGACATGATTTCCGCTGCTGAAGCCGAAACGCTTGGACTCATAAACAAAGTGGTGCTGCCGGAAGAGCTCGAAGCGTCCACAATGAAACTTGCCGCCAAGCTGGCAAAGAAAAGCCCCCTGGCGCTTCAGATCGGGAAGACAGGTATATACGGCATGTCAGAACTTCCATACCATCAATCTATCGACTATTTGGGAGAGTTGTTTGCTTCGCTTTGCGCTACCGAAGATGCCCGGGAAGGGGTAACGGCCTTTGTGGAAAAGAGGAAACCCGTGTGGAAGGGGAGATGATATTCTAAATCTAATCGCTACCAAAATCGGAAAAGCAACCCTACTTGCTGTATGATACCAAGATAGGATTCCCCTATCCCAACCCGGACAAGCCGGAACCAAAAATATTTGCCACAAAGACACTAAGACACAAAGGATCTATTTATTATTCTTTCTTCGGGCCTTGGTGCCTTAGTGGCGGAATGGAAAAAGTTTTGCCACAAAAAGCACAAAATTTACAACTAAGGAACTAAAGGAGAAGTTTTGGACTTGAACAAAGCAGAGAAGATAGAAGATCTGGATCATGAAAATACTGCCCTGTTGGTTCTGGACATGTTTCATCGCATCATCATTCATTATGCCCTCTGGTTTAATGAAGTCAAACACCAGATGGGTATGGAAAAGGCCCTGGATATTCTTAAAAAAGCATCTAAAAGAAGTTATGGCATTCAAATGAAAAGGCTGTCAAAGGCCCTCGGGTTTGAAATGAAAGACGGCATCCCGTCACCGCTGTTGAACAACTCAAAAGAATCTCTGATGGAACTTATGGGTTGTGTGGCCGTAAACTGGCTGGCCAACGACGGGGTATGGTTTCAGGCTGTAGAATTTACACACGGCATGAATGATGCCAAGCGATGTAATGATTCCTGCTGGGCTCAGTTTTCACCCTTTGAAGCTCAAGCCATTAAGAATTTTTTGAATCTTTCTGAAAAACCCGGCCTGGAAGGTTTAAAAAAGGCGCTTAATTTTCGAGTCTATGCCTGTATCAACACGCAATCCATTGTTGAAGAAGAATCTGACAGGTTTATATTTCAAATGAACGAGTGCAGGGTTCAATCTGCACGGAAACGTAAAGGCCTTGACGATTATCCTTGTAAATCCGGAGGACTGGTAGAGTATACCTGTTTTGCTGAAGCCATTGATCCGAGAATCCGAACCCAATGCATCGGCTGTCCGCCGGATGACCATCCCGAAGAATGGTTTTGTGCATGGCTTTTTACATTAGGGCCTTAGAAAAAACAAATAACAAATCACAAATCATTTACCCTGTTAAATAATGCTGCGCATTAAATCTACGATTTATTTAACAGGGCAGGCAAATCACAATAACCGAAATTCAAAATTCTAAACGGGCTTTGATTATTGAATCTTGAAATTCATCTGTTTTTTGTGCTTATAAAAAAATTGTTGTTTAGTTGTTTAAGTGTAACTGCCATATTCCAATGACCGAACCCTCTGGTCGGGATAACCCGTTTTGGTCATTGGAAGTTGGAATTTAGTTGATATTTAGTGGTTGTGTATTTATTTTTTGCCATTAAATGCACAAAATTTACTAATAAGCGCTTAACACTTATGTTCGTAAAAAGCCGTTTTTAACTTTTTTTACGAAGCCTTTACATTCGCTACCGACATTATAACCTCAACCGCTTTTTGAATGGGAATAAAGCTCATGTTCAAAGTCAGATGAAACAAAAATGGGTCGTCAAATCTATTCCCACAAATCAAGCGGTGGAACCAAAGGTGATTTATATCGCTTTTCTCTAAAGTTTCCTGGACGCGATCAGCGGGTAGTTTTAATTCTTCCACCGCATATTTTTTTCGCCAATCCATTGGAGCAACCAAATGAAAATGATAGCAATTTTTCATGTCTTTTAAGAAAAAATATGCTGCGCGACCAATTATCACCACATCATCATCTTCGGCGGTTTTCAAAATAAGGTTTTTTAAGCTGGTCTGATATTCTTTCTCTTCCACAACGCTTTTATCGTGTCCTACAATTCGCTGAATGTAGCTTTGGCTGAATAATTTTGAGAACGTGTTAGATATTCTGTATTCTCTGCTTTTTTCAAAGGACTCCAGGGTTCTTTCCGAGACATTTAGATCTTCGGCTATTTTTTGGAAAAGAGATTTGTCAACATAATGATAGCCGAGTCTTTTGGCAAGCAACCGCCCCAGTTTCCTTCCGCCTGAAGCATAATCTCTGCTGATCGTGATTATTGCCATGTACTTTTCTCCTTTTTGTTTAAATGATTGTCATGAGAAAGAAATATGATTTTTTTTGGCTTGTATTAGGTTAAAAAAAGATTGTAATAGTTACAAGAAAAAAATCTTCCTTTTTCAATTTGCACCTGTATTTGAATTCAACGCCATGATGGTTTTGTATGCCATCAAAAACCCGATTTCAACTTGTTCTGATTATACATATCGCATAATTTCCGGAAAAGTCGAAAAGGACGATCCTTTTTAACAGGTTTCGCCCTATTAGAGAAACTTGATTTTTTTTCTGGACATTTGCTGCTGGTATAGCTTATAAAATGGAATCAAATTGACCTTATTTTCCATGGTACCCCCTTCTTTCAGACCTATTCGGCAACTCCTCCAATAAGGTCGTTTTCCCCCTGCTATTGAACACTAATCCCCTCCAATATCAAAAGTCAGTATTATTACAAACAATTATTGACAAAATATTGACGGAATCTGCTCTTTCCATTTTTGTACAGCCGTTACTATGTAATTCATATCCTTCTAATATTATTAAAATTCTATTCATTTTGATTCATATCATATTTATTAGCACAGTGTGGCATGAACATTGCGAAAAACTAGGCTTGATAATCACCTAAGAGGTGTAAGATGATGGTGGCGGGGTTGCTTTTAGACATTAGGTAAAAATATTCTCAACAGTTAAATTCCGAAACATTATCAAAAAAATCATGGTTAAAAGAATTGTAGATTTTCAAATAAAATTGAAAATAGACATTACGCTGGCAATAGTAAGGGCCTCGTGGGCGTCGACTGTTGTTTTGCTTCTCCTTCTTGGAGGATTGCTTCTCCTGCCCGCTGAGGTTTTGGCCGATTTTACGGATATCACCGGTTCCGCTGGCTTGAGCAATATCACCGGCACCTATGGAGTCGCCTGGGGAGATTATGACAATGACGGATATCCCGACCTCTATGTCTCAGTGGCCAACGCTCTCTACAAAAACGACGGTGACGGAACCTTCTCGGCGGGTCCGGCACTAACCGGCAATGGCCGTGGTACCCACTGGGGAGACTACGACAACGACGGCAACCTCGATTTTATGGCTACAATTGATGCAAATCTCAGCAAGAACAACGGTGACAATACCTTCACATTGCAGAATAATACCACCGTGGGCCTCACGACCATAAACAATCTGGGTGATGTCGCATGGATTGACTATAACAGAGACGGGTTCTTGGATATTTGGGCTCCAAATGGCAGTAGTCCCTATGCCTACATGTACAGGAGCGATGGTGACGGAACCTTTACCGGTATAGCCGGAAGCACCTTAGGCCTGGCTGCAGATACCAACGGAGAATCCACAGTTGTGGCTGACTTCGACGGCGACGGCGATACCGACATTCTCTATCGCGCCAGCACCGTCTACCTGTGGCAAAACGATGGCGACGGGACCTTCACCAACGTGACTGCAACGGCCGGCATCAGCCTTACCGGCACCAGCGGCGGGTACAACGGTACTGCCTTCGGCGATTATGACAATGACGGTGATTTGGACTTCTATGGGGGCCAGGACGGAGCCAACAAGCTTTACCGTAACGAGGGCGATGGCACGTTCTCCGATGTCACCACTTCCGCCGGCGTGGCCGGGTCGAGTCTAAACACCACCGGCGTGTCCTGGGGCGACTATGACAACGATGGTGATATCGACCTATATGTGGCGCACAGCAATGGGGCAAACCAGCTTTTTCGGAACAACGGCGACGGTACTTTCACCGATGTTAGCTCCATCTATGGGGTGAACGATGCATCCGCCGCCGGCGGAACCGTGTGGGCAGATTTTGACCTCGACGGTGACCTCGACCTGTTCGTGGCCAATAACTCCAGTGCCAGCAAGCTGTTCCAAAATAACCTGAACGACACCAGCTACCTCAAGGTAAAGGTCACCGGGCTTGGATCAGGATTTTCTCCTAAGGACGGCACCGGAACCCGGGTTGAACTCTACGATTCTTCCGGTACGACACTCCTCGCAGTGAGAGAGGTGTTTGGCAGTGAGGGGTATGGTTCGCACAGTCCACGTATCCAACACTTTGGGCTTGCCGGCGGTTGGGGCGCGGGAGATGGTACATATACGGTCAAGGTAACGTTCACCAGTGGGAATACGGTTACCCAGTCCAATGTTGTGCCCACCAGCGAATCCATCGTCATCGGTTCAACCACGCTGGATAACACCATAGAGATTGCCGAAACAAGCACTGCCCTCCCAGATATTGACATGGATGATGCCCGCCTTTATTACAGCCGAGACAGTGGGGGCGTCCCGAGGGCACGCAGCTGGGATGATTCGGCGTCCAGTTGGTCTGCGTCCAGAACCATGATCGCCGCCAACTCCACCATCAAATGGACAGTCAGTAAAATTACGCCAGATGGCACGGATGATGAACTCGTTGGCGTCCTCTCGGACACCGGAAGCGGTAGTGATTTAGACCTCCTCCACTGGAATGGCAGTGCCTGGAGCGTGGACTGGTCCTCAACGGCCATTACCCAGGCTAATGCAAACAAACGGGGTTTTGACCTGGAGTTCGAGGCCACTTCAGGCGATGCGTTAGTGGTCTATTCAAACAACACTTCCACACCGGTTTACCGCACTCTGAGCGGAGGGTCCTGGTCTGGGGAGACGGCCTTACCTTTGAACGATGGGGTCGGACCCAATCCGGATCCAAACAGCGGAACCGTCCTCTGGGTGGAGCTGGAAGCACGACCAGGTTCGAACGAGATCGCCCTGGCATATGCGGATGCCAATGCGGATTTAGTCACCATTGTATGGGATGGCACCCAGTGGATAACTGCTTCAGCGGACACCCTCGAAACCAATGTCAAACAAAATCCGGGAACGGGAACTGTCAGCAACCGGGCCTTTGATCTTGCTTATGAAGAAAGCACGGGTGATTTGATGGCGGCATGGGGGTAACACACCACGGCCGGTTTCTGGTATTCTACCAAGGCGGCTGGCAGCACCTCTTGGTCTGCGGCAGCGCAGGTTGCTGCAGCCCCGACAAATGGTGTTCCGCACTATGTTGACCTTGCGTCTGAACCGTCCGGCCAACGGATCGCTGCCGGAATATTCGACATGGGCGATGGTACGGAGCGACTCGGATTGGCTACCTGGACGGGATCCTCATGGGTGAATGCCGGCGAATACGACTCACAGACGTGGAATGTAAACGATACCGGGACCGGTGACTTTGCCGGGGCGGTGGGTTGGGTCGGGACCTCCGGGACTGCCGTGGCTTTGTACCCTGACGACCAGACCGGCACCCTGGATTGGGCCCGATGGACTGCGGCCGGTGGCTGGGCCGTCCAAACTGATGTTACCATAAGCGGCAAGGGATACACCGAATCCGTCCAGATAGAACCGTTTGCCGGCCAAAACAAACTCATGGCGATCTTGTCGGACAGCAACAGCGATATCTACGCCGCCACGTATGACGGTACCAACTGGACGGTGACCAACTCCGGCGTTCCTCTTGAAGCCCTCCTTTCCTCGGTAGATTCAACCCCGTTTAGCTTTGCCATAAGGGAAACGCCCCTGAACACCCCTCCAACCATCACCATGGTTCAGCCTGACGGTGTGGGAGACACTGGGGATACTTCCTACACCATCACCTGGACCGATTCAGACCCGGATGATAATGCAGATATCAGCCTTTATTATGATACGGATAATGACGGAGCAGGCGGCGTCCTGATTATTGGGACCCTCACCGAAGATGCTGCCGACAGCTACGCGTGGGACACATCAGGTGTTGCCCCAGGGAATTATTATGTCTATGGAATTATTGATGACGGAACCAATCCGGCCGTCACCTCTGTCAGCACCGGCACGGTAACCATTGATCATGATTCTGATGGAGACGGGCTCAGTGATCTTACCGAGAGCGGTCTTGGAACAGATCCCGACAATAGTGACACCGATGGAGACGGACTCTCGGATGGTAACGAGGTGAATGATCTAGGTTCCAATCCATTGAGTACAGACAGCGATGGCGATACCATGCCGGACGGCTGGGAAGTGCAAAATGGATTGGATCTCTTGACGGATGACGCCCATGGAGATCTGGATGGAGATGGCTTCGATAATATTGAGGAATATCTTTCCGGTACGCTCGCCAATGATGATACATCCACTCCGCAGCCCGACTTTGGGGATGCAGTAGATCCGACTTATCCTTCCCTGGACAGCAGCACCGGAGCCAAACACCTTATCTATGCTTATGAATGGTTGGGTGATTTGGTCGATGGGGAATCTGATTCAATCCAAGTCAACGGCGATCAATATGATGACGGCGTGATATTTAAAGATCTGCTTCTTTCAGGGGTGCCGGCGGATGTAGAAGTCACGGTAAGTGTTTCGGATGCCACAGATAGAGCTGGATATGATCCTGATGATCCCACCAAGCGTCTCTATCTTAATGCCTGGTTTGACTGGAACGGGGATGGGGACTGGGATGACGCCGGTGAAAAGGCCTTAGGAACCGGCAGTGGGATTACTTACTCAGGATACGCCAGTGATACCGTTACCATTGATCCTGCTGATTTTGACGGTTCGAACAGTTCTGTATTTGTTTTCAGTGTTACTCCTCCTGAGGATTGGCCGGCTTGCAGTTATGCCAGGTTTAGGCTGGACTATGGTGAAGATGGGGGTTCGGTTGGAAATTCATCGGGAACCCTATCGGGATCCATTGGCGTAGCCGTGTTCGGTGAAGTGGAAGATTATATGAATCCCCTTGTGGCCAAAGCAGCAATTGATAGCGCTGGGGGTACAATTACCGTACCGGATAACTGTGGGACATTGGTTGGGACCACTATGAATATCCCAGCCGGAGCCCTCAGCGAAACGGTTGACATTACCATACAGGAGGTTCAGAATTCCGATAATTATTCGGTAACACCAACAGGTGGCACAACGATACTCTTGCAGATGGGTCCCGCAGGAACACTGTTAAATACTCCGGTAACCATCTCTGTACCCCATGATCCGTCTCTAAGCCACAGCACTCTACCTCAGGTTTACTATTGGGATACGGACGTCGGCGACTGGAATACTACGGGGATTTCCAATATCGTCTTGGATGAGACCTCCGATCCTCACACGGTGACATTCGATACAGACCATTTATCTGTCTTCGCCGTGAGTTTGGGTGATCCACCTTCTTGTGAAGATAGTACCTCTTCGAGTTGTATAACTATTAGAAAAGGCCACGACGACTGCTTCATTGCCACGGCTGCCTTCGGCAGTTACCTTGATCCCCATGTTAAGGTGCTAAGAGACTTTAGAGACAACCATCTCCTGAGTCATCAAATAGGTAATGCCATTGTAAGGTTCTATTACAAGGTATCACCACCTATTGCGGATTATATAAGGGCACATGAGCTTTTGAGGATGGTCACAAGGTGGCTCTTAACGCCAGTAGTCTATGGGGTTAAGTATCCAAGGAGTTCCCTTTTTCTCCTTTTCGGACTTATAGTAGTTCTGAATCTCAAGAAAATTGCAGTTAAACTTTTATAAAGACGTTTCGCTTTTCGTCCTCTCTTGAGATGTAAAACTGGAACTCAAGAAACGTTTTCTATAATCTAATTTCTACTTTGTCCTTCAGATAATTTTTTACCTCGGGTATAGAAACTTCTTTTCTATGAAATATGCCGGCTGCCAGCGCGGATTCTGCTTCTGTTTTTGTAAATACTTCGTAAAAATGTTCAACGCAGCCTGCACCACTGGATGCGATTACCGGAATGGTTACGGCATTTTTAACGGCATTTATTAACTCGATATCATAACCGGAATCCGTCCCGTCTTTATCTATGCAATTTAACAGTATCTCTCCGGCGCCTAATTTTTCGGAGATTTGTGAAAGTGTTATGGCATCCAGGTCTCTGCCCTCTCTTCCCCCTTTGATTGTACATTGATACCAGCAGTACTCTTCTCCCAGGGGACCTTTTTTCTCTGTTCTTATTACCTGATGATTTGTTTTATCCGGTGATGATACATAAACTCTCCTTGGATCGATGGATACGACAACGGCTTGTGCGCCGTAGACTTTGGATATTTGCTCTATTGAGCTGTTACCGGTTTTTTTACCCGTTCTTAAATACTCTTCCGCGATTAAAACAGCATCACCTCCTATGGAAATTTTATCTGCGCCGGACCTGAAATATTCGGTTGCGACTTCCAACGCGGTATATTTCCTGCCCTGCTTATCCGTATAATCTCTGATGCCACCTCCGATGGTTAAAGGTACAAAAACATTTTTGGAAGTTTGTTTTAATACATCCATCATGGGTATATCTTCCAATGGAAAATCTCTGAACCCCGTAATATTTAGGAAGGTGATCTCATCAGCACCTTGTTCATAATATGTCCTTGCAAGTTCAACAGGGTTACCGAGATTTCTTACATCCCCGTTTTTTCTGACATCATATTGGTCACCCTTTGTAACAACCAAGTCTCCGTGGTCGTTTGATCTGACATCTAAACATGCAACGATTCTTTTAGACAGCCTGGTTTCTTTTAAAACATGTGTGGTTGCCTTTTTTTCACTGCCGGGGTCAAGAAAATTTTTCAGAACGTTTATTCCCACGGTTCCACTTTTTTCCGGATGGAATTGTGTTGCCGTGATATTTCCTTTTTGAATACCGCTGACAAACTCTACGCCATAATTGGTTGTTGTTAAAACAACGGAATCGTCATCGGGTACAACGTGATATGAATGTACAAAGTAAAATTTTTCATCACCGCGCGAACCGTTGAATATCCGGGACGGTTTTTTTATATTAACGCCGTTCCATCCAATATGAGGGACGGAAAGATGAATATCGAACTTTTTTACCTGTCCTGATATGAAACCCAGTCCTTTAGTGTCGGGTGCTTCCTCACTTTTTTCAAACAACGCATGCAATCCCAAACAGATGCCAAGAAATGGTCTGTCTGAAAGCAGATAATCTTTTAATGCATGGACATAATTTTTATCATTTAGAATCCGCATCATACTCCCGAAATTGCCTACCCCGGGAAAAACAAGCTTTTCAGCAGACAGCAAATCATCAACGCCGGATACAACTCTAACGTTATGCCCCAAACTTTCTATTGCATTTATGACACTTCTGACATTGCCGGCGCCATAATCTAATAACGTTATCATTTTTTTCCTATTTAATTCTTGGCACGTTGGTAAAACATCCGTAACTTCTCAATAAATTATGGATTCGGGTCAAGATCATCAATTAATACACCAGAACTTATTGAGAAGTTACAAACATCCGGTTTGTTACTTGTAGTAAGTGATCGTCCTTTTTTACCTTTTGGCTTAGTCATAAGCCAACCGAGTTTTTTCATCCGTCAATGTGGGTTGAATAATTTTTTCCCACTCGGGATCATCCCATGTTCCTAATTGATCATGAACATGAATATATTTTTGAGGTATGGGGTGAGTGCCATAAACCACTTCCAGGTCGTATTGTATCTTGATAAAATCATGAAAATATACAAGATGAGGACATGGAGGATATCCTACGACTAACCCGGTGGCAAGATGTATAATTTCTGCGCCATTTTTCTTCATTTCCTCTCCAGCATATTCAATGTTTCCACCCGGACACCCATCGCAGGTGGTATACCCCACGACGTCAACTTCAATATCCCGGTAACGGGCAAATGCTCCTTCTCTGTTTTGTAATGATTTGAAACACTTTCCACCGGCACACCTGCGGTAACGGTCGCAAATAATTATACCAATTTTTGTTTTCTTTTGCATGTTATCTCCTCTGTTTTCAAAAAATTTAAAATCAATGTATAATGGGAATCCACGGGCATGTCAAACAATGATCATGATCATTCGGTCAATTCCAAACATGCCCGAGGCTCACATTTTGCTGTTTCCTCCGATCATTGAATTTGACATTTGCGTTAACGAGTTGACAAGTTAGGGGCTTCGCCCCAATTGGAATGGTGGAATGCTGGAATAATGGAATAATGGGTTCTGGGATAATGCAATATTGGGTTAATGGTAAAATTTGTGTTGACGATAAAATTAAAAATGGCTAATATCCTTTTAAAAACCAACCTTCCAGTATTCCACTATTACATTATTCCATATTCGAGGCAAGCGTTCAAGCCTCAAAAAATGTCGTATATTTTCATTAAGTTGTAGAAAATCCGAGACGTTAAATTACGATTTCATCATCGGATATCCGCAATCAAGACGATCGGTTAAAGGATATAAATGGATAAGAAAAAAGTGTTCATTGTGTATTTTTCGCCGGCAGGGTCGACCCGCCATGTGGCCGGGGTTGTTGAGAAACAGTTTCAAGCCCTGGGTACCGATGTATGGGTATTGGATCTGGGTGAATGCAGGGACGGCGCCTCGGAAATTTCACGGCAGATTGAAGAATCAAAAGCCAACAGCTGTCTTTTTATCGGCTCTCCGGTTTATGTTTCTCATGCGGTTCCCCCAGTTATGGAATGTATTGCCGGCTTAACGAATGATTCCGGAGCATTTGCTGTTCCTTTTGTTACCTGGGGTGGTGCTTGCAGCGGTATCTCTTTGTATGAAATGGGCAAAGAATTATTAAACAAGGGGTTTACGGTTTTGGGCGCAGCCAAGATACTGGCCGTTCACTCCTTGATGTGGCTGCTTGAAAATCCCTTGGGCAACGGGCATCCGGATTTTAACGATGATCGAATAGTAAAGGAATTGGTGAATCGTATCCATGATAAACTTCACAGCGACACCCCCAAAGGGATAAAACTATCTGACCTGGCCTATCAGACCAAAGAAAATCATTTAGGGATGGAAAAAGTCAGCCTTGAAGCCGCCAAAGCGGATATGCCGGGGCGTGAAATCGATACGGAGTTATGTAACCAATGCCAAATATGCGCGGAAGTTTGCCCCATGGATGCGGTTGCACTTACACCGTATCCTGAGTTTGGCCATGACTGTGTTTTTTGTTTCAGTTGTGTGAAACAATGCCCGGAGCAGGCAATAAAAGTCGATTTTTCTGAAATTTGGCAGCGAATAAAAGATAGAGCGGCGTTTTTTTATGAACATCCTCATTCACAAATATTTCTGTAGCTGTTATTTGCATTGTTCCCGCATATCTTACTATAAGCTAAATTGAGCGATTTTTTACTCGACCTGCACTGATCTCTTGCGCATCAAGGATCCGCGAAAATCCTCGACATATCCACGGGTATGCCTGCGGTTTTCGCGAACCTTTATGCATCAAGATCTCAGCACATCTCTTCGCAAAAAATCGCTCAACTTAGCTATAATCCAAAAACCGCCGTTCCCAAGACCGACATGATTAAAACCATTATCATGAAAATGCAATCTAATATCAAATCAACAATTATATCGAACATATTTTCCACCCTAAGTTTCGCAGTTATTGTTGAAAAATTCTTGAGCTTCTTCAACGGAATCAAATAATATCCAGTCCCTTTTAATAGTCCTGCCGGCCTCTTTCCTTATTCTTTCGATCATTGTATTGCCATGGTACTCGTAACAGTCCTGAAAATGAGCGTAAAATGAATATCTTGTCATTTGTTTAACCTCCCGAAAATTAGTTAGTGTCCATCCATAAACGGCATCTTTCGGCCCCCGGCGGCGTTCTCGCTCGTTTTCAATCCTCGAAATAGCGCGCTATGCCTGCGGTTGAAAACTCGCTCGGGCCTTGCCGGAAACCAAAATCTACCATTTCTGGATGGACACGAGTTCGACTTTTTAATAAGTTACATTTAAAAACCCGTTTTTAGTTTCTCCTCCTGATTCAATTATATTCCGTCAATTTTCTGACACAGCGTTAAGTTTTTGATAAAAGAATTATGTCAAAACTTTTTTTGAAACCACAGTTAAGCAGCATAACTATTTATCGTTATTGATATAAACTTATTTTCATGTTTTTTGGCACAAAAAGTGCTGTAATTTTAATGAGGGGTCGGGGAGTTTTTTCGATTCAATAGCTCCGTGTATAATCAGCGACTCCATCATACAAACTCATAAATAAGAATTCGTAAAGATAGAACAGAAAATATAACTCTAAATAAATGAAGGGTCGGGGGACTTTTTTAATTCAACCGCTCCATGAATAATCCGCAATTGCATCTTACAAACTCATGCATAAGGGCTCGTAACCAAAGAACAGTGTATCAAAATAAAAATCAATGGATTAGGTGGATAACATTATTTTATTTTTTTATTATGAATTCGTAAAAGCGCTGTTCTTTCGCAACGATCCCTAGTTGAGGGTTTGACAGGTAAATTGCGGTCAGATATCAATTCAATCAATTCCCAAACCAATTACTATAAGGAGGTTAAATTTGGTGAAACCATATTCCATAAGTCCTGATGGCGAAAAGTTCCAGTTACCCGAGCCGAATGAGTATGCAAGGGAATTCGAACGGCTAAAGAATATAGTACATGACCAGCGAGACAAGGGTCGTGAGATTGTGGTGGTCATGGGCGTAGGATTTGTCGGTGCTGTAATGGCTGGAGTGGTGGCTGATTCGGAAGATGAAAATGGCAATCCCGTCAAGTTTGTCATTGGGATGCAGCGTCCGAGCACTCGCAGCTACTGGAAGATTCCCTTGCTGAACCGGGGATTACCTCCTGTACAGGCAGAGGACCCGGAGGTGTTGCCGATGATCCACCGCTGCGTAAATGAGAAAAAGACCCTTACGGCCACGTTTACTTACGACGCCCTGAAGCTTGCAGATGTGGTGGTTGTAGACGTTCAGTGTGATTACCTGAAGGAGTCTTTGGGTGATGTGAAGAATGGACAGGCGGATATGGCCGCATTGGAGATATCCTTGGAGATCATCGCCGAACATATCCATCCTGATGCGCTTGTGCTCATCGAAACGACCGTGGCCCCGGGCACCACCGAACAGGTGGCCTATCCCATTATGAGGAAAGTGTTTCGCAAACGTGGTATTGAGAGTGATCCCTTGTTGGCCCATAGTTTTGAGAGGGTGATGCCCGGCAAGCATTATGTTGCCAGCATCCGCGATTTTTGGAGGGTTTGCAGCGGAACCAACCAGGAGGCCACCCGCCGGGTGGTAAAGTTTCTCGAAGAAGTGATCAATACGGATGAGTATCCTCTCACTGTATTAAATCGGCCCATTGAGTCGGAAACGGCAAAAATCGTGGAAAATAGTTTCCGTGCAACGATTCTGGCGTTCCTCGACGAATGGAGCCTGTTTGCCGAACGAAATGGCGTAGACCTTATCAAAGTTCTCGAAGCGATCAAGGTTCGACCCACACACAGCAATATTATTTTTCCAGGACCCGGCATTGGCGGCTACTGCCTGCCCAAAGACGGCGGGCTGGGAATGTGGGCATACCGACACATTCACGGGTTTGAAGACGATATTTTCAAGGTTACCCCCCTCGCCATCAATATCAACGACACCCGGTCATTGCACGTTGCCCAACTTACCCGTGATGCACTCCGCAATATGAGCCGTCCGCTGGCGGCCGCCGAAATCCTGCTCCTTGGAGCCTCTTATCGTGAGGATGTTGGAGACACTCGATACAGCGGATCTGAGTTGATCGTTCGTAGACTGACTGAAATGGGAGCTGAACTTAGGGTGCACGACCCCTATGTACAGCACTGGTGGGAATTTGAAAAGCAAGACGAGTACCCTTCCCCGACGCATAGCCTGAAAAGGTTCTTTCGCAACCAGGACAAACTTGCCGACCTGCACGTTGAGCAAGACTTGTCACAAGCATTATACGGTTCCGATGCGGTTATTTTTGCAGTCAGACACAAGCATTATTTAGATCTGGACCCCGATAAAGTAGTGGAGACCGCAGGCTCTCCGCTGGCAGTAATCGACTGCTTCGGTATATTGGATGATACTAAAATCAAGCGCTATTTCGAACTTGGCTGTGAGGTCAAGGGGTTGGGCCGAGGCCACGTCAAAAGGATTAAGGATCAGGTGCGAGCCGAAAGAGAGGAAATGCTGCTGGCATTAAGCGCTGAGCACCAAGCGGATCGCACATAGGGTGGACTCCAAAATACTCGCAAAATTTAAAAGTAATCGAAACTAGCCGATATCTTTTAAAATAGGCCCACAAATGGATTAAAGCGCTTTTCACTACCGATGCTTGTTTCCGGGCCATGTCCTGAAAAGACCCTTACATCATCGTCCATTTTGAAAAGTTTTGTCCTAATGCTTGATATAAGGGTGTTAAAATCTCCACCGGGAAAATCGGTGCGCCCGATGGAACCGGCAAAAAGCGTATCTCCCACAAAAATGATTTTGTCTGTATACAGTGAAATACCTCCCGGCGTATGCCCCGGCGTATGAATAACCTTTAGCGTAATTTTTCCAAAAGAGACGGTATCTCCTTCTTCAATGGTTTGATCACAGGGCGGCGAATTTTCAACTGAAATTCCAAAAAAAGCGGCATTAGTTGAAAGCGAACCCAGCATGGGAGCATCAAGGGGATGAATCAGGATGTCTGCGCCGGTTGCATCTTTTATTTTTCCATTTGCACTGACATGGTCAAAATGGCCATGTGTATTGATGATATATTTTACTTTTAACTCGGAATCTGAAAGAGAAAATAGAATCCTGTCGGCATCTCCCCCGGGATCGATGACAACACCTTCTTTTGTTTCTGCACATCCGAAAATAAAACAGTTTGCCATAAGCGGCCCAACAACAAGTTCTTTAATAATCAACACAGCCTCCTTAGTGATTTGATTCGTAAACTCAATGAGTTGTTTTTTATCATTATAATTATAACGGAACGACCAAGCTAACTCTCGCGGGTGTAATCAAAATCGGGCACGTTGGGCCCGTATTTTTTATCGGTTTGGTTTTTTTGAATATTATTCTTTACAATAATCTCTTCTTTTTCAAGTGCTATGCGAATGCTGTCGAGAATTCCATTGATAAAAGCGCCTGATTCCTTGGTGCCGAATTTCTTTCCCACGTCAATCGCCTCGTTGATGGATACTTTATATGGAATATCATTGCAGTAAAGCAGCTCATATACGGCAACTCTCATGGTGTTTCTGTCAACGCAGGACATGCGGCTGAGCTTCCAGTTGTCGGAAAAACGTTCAAGGATCGAATCGATTTCACTTTTGCCCTGCATAACACCTTTTACAAGCTTAAGAAAAAAGGGAAGCATTTTCTTTGAAGGATTAAAATTGTTGCAGAAGCTTTCCAAAATCTCATTTGAGTCATTCTGACTCATATCCATATAAAAGAGCGCCTGCATGGCGAGCTCTCGGGACTTGCGACGGTTTCCCATGGTTATGCCCCGTCGACAACCTCAATCAAATTTGCCATCTCAACTGCAGCTATTGCAGCATTCCATCCTTTATTGCCGGCTTTTGTTCCGGCACGTTCGATGGCCTGTTCGATAGTGTCGGTTGTCACAATGCCGAAGATAACCGGAATTCCAGAATCAAGACTGACCATGGCGATCCCTTTGGACACTTCAGCACTAACATAATCAAAATGTGGCGTTGCACCCCGAATCACGGCACCCAGACAAACAACGGCGCTATATCGACCTGTTGCCGCCATTTTTTTGGCAATCAACGGTATTTCAAATGCACCGGGAACCTTAACAATTTCTATATCTTCGTCTCGGGCACCGGATCGTAACAGTCCGTCTACGGCACCCTTTTTAAGCCTGTCGGTGATAAAATCATTAAAACGGCTTACCACAAGTGCAAATTTTTTGCCCTCTGCCAGCAGGTTAGCTTCTAGAATTTTTGGCATTTATATTCCTCCCGGTTTAATAAATAGTGTCCATCCATAAATGGTAGATTTTGGCCCCCGGCGGTGTTCTCGCTCGTTTTCAATCCTCGAAATAGCGCGCTATGCCTGCGGTTGAAAACTCGCTCGGGCCTTGCCGGAAACCAAAATCTACCATTTATGGATGGACACGAGTTAGGGTATTGTATCAATATTTAACAGATGTCCCATCTTAAGCTTCTTGCACTCCAGATAACACCGGTTATATTCATTGGGCTCTATTTCAATCTTTATCTGCTCAACTATACTGAGTCCATATCCGTCAAGCCCAACAACTTTCTTGGGATTGTTTGTAAGGAGTCTCATCTTTTTAACTCCTAAATCAACAAGAATCTGTGCACCGATGCCGTAATTTCTCAAATCAGGCTTGAATCCCAGTTCTACGTTTGCCTCAACCGTGTCAAGGCCGTTATCCTGGAGTCCATATGCTTTTAATTTATTCACAAGGCCAATCCCTCTCCCCTCCTGGCGGATATAAAGCAATACTCCGGATCCCTCCTTATCAATTATTTCCATGGCCTTATGGAGTTGTTCTCCACAGTCGCAGCGGAGTGAACCGAAAATATCTCCTGTCAGACATTCCGAATGAACCCGAACAATTACAGGCTTATTGGAATCGATTTCACCCTTCACCATGGCGATATGAAGTAACTCATCCACATCATTTTCATAAACAATGGCTTTGAATTCTCCGGCAATTGAAGTGGGGACAACCGTTTCCGCTGCTCTTCTCACAAATGATTCGGTGCGCATCCGGTATTCAATGAGATCGGCGATGGCACATATTTTTATATCATGTTTTTTACTGAAATTTTCCAAAGCCGGCATTCTGGCCATGGTGCCGTCTTCGTCCATGATTTCACAAATTACGCCGGCAGGCTTTAAACCGGCAAGACGCGCCAGATCTATAGATCCTTCAGTCTGGCCGGCACGCACCATCACTCCCCCTTGTTTGCCCCTCAAGGGGAATACATGTCCGGGCCGGACAAGATCACTCGGTTTGGCATTATCTGCCACAGCCGTAAGGATTGTGGTGGCACGGTCTGCGGCAGAAATACCGGTGGTTACGCCGCATCGAGCCTCGATGGATACGGTAAAACCGGTCTGAAACCGCGATGTATTGTTGTCGACCATGAGCGGGAGGTCAAGGGAGTCGATCTTTTCTCCGGTCATGGAGAGGCATATGAGTCCTCGACCGTATTTTGCCATGAAATTAATGGATTCGGGTGTAACCGCTTGGGCAGCCATTGTAAGGTCGCCCTCATTTTCTCGATCTTTATCATCAACGAGAATGACCATACGTCCGGCCCTTATTTCTTTAATGGCATCTTCAGTGGTTATCAGTGGCATTATTAATTACTTTCTCCTTAATATAAGTTAGTTCGCTTCGCTCATCCCGCTATATAGCGGGAGAATGTTGGGATATTGGAACATAAGTCTAAAAAATACATTTATTTTCAATAAATTGTAGAATTTCCGAGACGTAAAATTAGGTAATGGATTTAGATAAAACCGGTTTTGGCCAGAAATTGCATATCGACAGACCCCCCGGTTTGATCTTTTTTATCATGGTCTTCTATTTTTGTGACAAAGCGTTCAACATATTTTCCGATCATATCCGTTTCAATATTGACGGGATCCCCCACCTTGCTGAGTATTATGGTTGTCAATTTTGCAGTATGCGGGATTATACTGACATCAAAACTGCTGCGATCACAGTTATTGATTGTAAGGCTGATGCCGTCCACTGCAATCGAACCTTTTTTTATCATGTACCGTGAAAAGGATTCAGGCACACCGATAGTAACAATTACGGCATTGCCTTTGTTTTGTTTTTGCTTTATGGTTCCCATGCCATCGATATGTCCTGAAACAAGATGACCGTCTATGCGTCCGGAAAGCTGAAGAGCACGCTCAAGGTTCACACGATCTCCGATCTTTGCCCTGCCAAAAGTTGTTTTTTCAAGCGTTTCAGGCGACACATCAACTTGAAAACGTTGGCCATGGATCTTAACCACAGTCAAACAGACGCCGCTAATTGAAATACTGTCTCCGATCTTGGTTTGCTCAAGAACAAAATCCGCGTTAAAAGCAAAACGTTTTCCCAGGCCTTCAGACCGTATCTCAATAATGGTTCCCAGACCTTCTATGATTCCTGTAAACATAAATAATAAAATGGGCGATATTGTTAAATCTAACTTCTGCAACCGATTAATAATGCAGCAAATCCGGCCGAAACAGGGTTCCTGAAGGGTTAACTTTTTTTGAAATCTAATCCGGATTTCATCCTTTTATTTTGCCTGTTATCGGCATACTAATATTGATAATAAGGTCTCAATACCGCATTGTAAATAACCCAAATTATCTTTTTCAAAAAAAGTTAATGTCGGTTTTAGTTAGTGTCCATTCAGAAATGGTAGATTTTGGTTTCCGGCAAGGCCCGAGCGAGTTTTCAACCGCAGGCATAGCGCGCTATTTCGAGGATTGAAAACGAGCGAGAACGCCGCCGGGGGCCGAAAGATGCCATTTCTGGATGGACACTAGTTTAGATTACTTATCAATATACCCTTGGATCATGACATCCTTGCCGAACTGTCTGACATTAATATCTTTCACCGGTATGCAACTTTTCATCAAATCCGCACCCTGTCCTTTACAGATCGGCACACCATCATCTCCGCCAAGGATTTTGGGGGCGAAAAAAAAGAAAATTTTTTCAACAATTCCGGCTGACAGGGCTGATGCAATAACCCGGCTGCCTCCTTCTATGAGGAGACTGGTTATACCCAATGCCCCTAAGCGGTCCATGAGTATATCTAGATCGATCAGACCGTCCTTGACGGGTGACTCAATAATCTTTGCACCCCGTTGTTCTATTCTGGCTTTTTTGTCCTCTGAAACCGAATCTCCGGTTATAATGATTGTATCAGAATCAGAATCAAGCCGCAACAGCTTAGCTTTTTCAACAATTTTAAGATGGGTATCAAGAACAATCCTTACCGGATCAAGGCCCTTTCGGCCTCCAAGACGGTTTGCCAAACGGGTTGTTAGACTGGGGTCATCTTTTTCTACAGTATTAATGCCCACCATAATAGCGTCCACAGCATGCCGAAGCCGGTGGACAAATTTTCTTGATTCTTCACCGGTAACCCACCTGGAATCCCCTGTTCTTGTTGCAATCCTCCCGTCCAAAGTGGCCGCACATTTGATGATTGTGAATGGACGATTTGTCTTAACGTATTTTATATAAATTTCATTAAGTCTTTTGGCCCGTTCTTCACAAACACCCGTTTTGATATCAATTCCCCGGTGTTTTAAATAATCTATACCCCCTCCCCTAACACTTGGATTGGGGTCATGCATTGCAACAACGACCCGTCTGATGCCGGCTGCAAGTATCTTTTCGGTACAGGGAGGTGTTCGTCCCGTATGATTGCAAGGCTCAAGGGTGACATAAAGGGTTGCTCCTTGTGCCAACGCTCCGGCATCATTTATAGCATTGACTTCGGCATGCGCTTTCCCCGCAGCATGATGGTATCCTTTTCCGACGACCTTCCCGTCTTTAACAATTATGGCGCCAACCATCGGGTTGGGAGAAGTAAAACCCTCTCCCTTTTTTGCAAGGCCAAGTGCCAGTTTCATGAAATATTCGTCGTTCATTATCTCCCGGCTATTCGGCTTTATGTTTGCTCAAAAGGCTTTTTAGCTCAGAAACAAAATCGTTTACATCTTTGAATTCTCTATACACGGATGCAAATCTTACGTATGCAACATCGTCTATTTCATGAAGTTTGGCCATGACTTTTTCGCCAATTTTGTGGGAAGGTATCTCTTTTTCCCCGGTTTCTCTGAGATCGCGTTCCATCTCATCAAGAAATTCTTCAATAATATTAACGCTTATGTTTCGCTTCTGACAGGCTTTTTGGATGCCTGAACGTAATTTTTCTCTGGAAAAAACTTCACGACGCCCATCTTTTTTGATAATCATGACAGGGATTTCTTCTATATGCTCATAGGTTGTAAATCGTCTACTGCATAACAGGCATTCCCTGCGCCTGCGAATTACATTCCCATCCTTGCTTAATCTAGAGTCGATAACTTTGTTGTTAATTTCTCCACAAAATGGACATTTCATGAATTCCTCCCTGCTAAGGGCCTCGGAAAAAATAAATTACTCCATCTTACTTGTCTTTTGGCTCGAATTCTTCGTTGCATCCACCCGTGAATACGTGACGTATGTACCTGTTGTGCGCCTCAAATTCGAACCAAAATCTGGCGTAATCTTGGGGGTTTATTTTTTTCTGAGGCTCTAACTGTAATTAAAATGAATTAATTCAATACCTGCTTCAGTAAACATTTCTTCAGACATGGCGTCCGCATATCCGGAATGGTAGTAAATCTTCTTTATTCCGGCGTTAATGATCATTTTAGCACATATGGAACACGGCATGTTTGTACAGAAAAGGGTTGCATCCTTTATGGAAACACCATGATAGGCGGCCTGAATAATAGCATTCTGCTCAGCATGTATACCCCGGCACAGTTCATGTTTTTCCCCTGAGGGCACGTTTAATTTTTCACGCAAGCACCCGATTTCACTACAGTGTATAATACCGGTCGGGGCGCCGTTATAGCCGGTAGACAGAATTCTTTTATTCTTTACAATCAAAGCGCCTACAGCCCGCCTGATACAGGTAGAACGTTTGGCCACAAGAAACGTAATATCCATAAAATAGGTTTCCCATGAAGGGCGATTTTTTTTCTGAGACACTTTTTATCCCGCTGCGCCAGACCCGTTACCATATAGAGGAAGAGGAAAAGCTTCACAAAGTTCGCGAACTTTTGTCTTTGCATCCTTAATAAGAGCTTTATTGTTGTAATTTTGGAGCACATCAACAATAAGCTCAGCGATTATTTGCATCTCCGGTGTTTTCATACCTCTTGTGGTAATGGCAGGTGTTCCAATACGAATACCGCTGGTTACGGATGGGCTGAGCTTTTCAAATGGTATGGAGTTCTTATTGACGGTAATTCCGGCACGGCCCAGTATGTCTTCGGCATCTTTCCCGGTTATGTTAAGATTCCTTAAATTGATAATCATCATATGGTTATCGGTACCGCCTGAAACCAATTGTATACCATGGTCCATCAGACGGTCAGCAAGAACCTTTGCGTTTTTAACGATATCTTTTTGATAAGCCACAAACGAATCACTCAAAGCTTCATGGAAAGCAAGCGCTTTTGCAGCAATGACATGCATCAGCGGTCCCCCCTGAATTCCGGGGAATATTTGTTTATTCAATTTATCGCTATAGTCGGTTCTCGCCAGAATTAAACCCCCGCGCGGGCCTCTTAATGTTTTGTGAGTTGTTGAAGTTGTAACATCCGCAAAAGGTATGGGAGAAGGATGAAGCCCGGCTGCCACCAGCCCGGCTATGTGGGCCATATCCACCATCAAATAAGCGTCTACAGATTCGGCAATTTGGGCAAATGCTTCAAAATCTATGATACGCGGGTAGGCGCTCGCACCGGCAACAATCAGCTTTGGCCGATGCTTTTCCACTAATAGCGCCAATTCTTTATAATCAATGGTTTCGGTATCCCGGTTTACGCCGTAGTGGAGAAAATTATAAAGCTTTCCTGAAAAACTGGCCGGACTTCCGTGCGTAAGGTGCCCGCCGTGGGACAAATTCATTCCAAGAACCGTGTCTCCCGGCTCTAACAGAGCAAAATATACCGCCATATTTGCCTGTGATCCTGAGTGGGGCTGGACATTGGCATAGGGGGCATTGAATAATTTTTTGACCCGATTTATGGCCAGATTTTCAGCAATATCAACATATTCACACCCACCATAATAACGGTTATCCGGATAACCTTCAGCATATTTATTGGTAAAAACACTTCCCTGCACGGCCATGACCGCCGGGCTGGCAATATTTTCCGATGCAATAAGCTCTAAAGTGTTTTTCTGCCTGTCCATCTCCATGATGATTGCATCGGCAATCTCATGATCCACCTTCTCAATAAGTTTCAAGTCCAAACATCATTCCTTTTTTAAAGATTGTGCTTTCGGATTTGGTTAAATTGACAACTCACATATTGGCTCAGGATATAAACACCACCTTTTTTAAATAAAAAGAGATGCCGGATGTCCAATTGTTTACATAATAGAATCTAATCCGTCATCGCGGTGTCTATCCTATCAAACTTATCCAATCGACGCTGGTGCCGTCCGCCTTCAAAGGGTGTTTCAAGCCAGACTTTCACTATTTCCACGGCAAGTACATCTCCCACAACACGAGCGCCTAAAACCAGTATATTCGAATTGATATGGCGTTTGCTCATAATAGAGGAAAAAAGATCTGTACACAGAGCCGCTCTGACATGAGGAAATTTGTTGGCAACTATTGACATGCCGATTCCGGTACCGCACATGAGTATCCCGCGTTCAAACTTACCCACTGAAACCATAGACGCAACTTTGATTCCAAAATCAGGATAGTCGACCGAATCTTCACTATGGCAACCCACATCCTCGACATCAATACCTCTTTCAATGAGGAATACTTTAACCTTTTCCTTCAAATCATAAGCTGCATGGTCGCTGCCGATGATAATAGGGGTTCTCTTTTCTGGCATTGCTTTATCCTGGCATTGGAATTATTCGGTTTCAATAACAGCGCGGCCTTTGTAAGTGCCGCAACTGGGGCAAGCATGGTGTGGAAGCCGTGCATCACCGCACTGGGGACAGCTCGTCAGGTTAGGGGCCGTAACTTTCTGATGAGTCCTTCTTTTATTCCGTTTTGATTTTGATTTTTTTCGTTTTGGTACAGCCATAAGCACTCCTATAAACGATTGTTTTTAAAAATTATTTACAAATCATTCTCCGTTTTCAAAGTCGAAATTTAACTAATTGAAATAATAAGGATTGTCAAGATATTTTATATTTTATCATCAGTGGGAGCCATAATTTATTGAAAAGTTAAACGGTTAATTATCCATAAGCCTGGAAGCGAGACCGGAAAGGCGCTCTGTGGGCTTGTTGTTTTTGAGGGCAATGTTCAGGGCTTTTTTTGTACCCACAAGAATTACCAGATTTTCTCCCCTTGTAATTGCAGTGTATAACAGATTCCTCTGCAGGAGAACAAAATGCTGGGTCATTATTGGCAATATTACAGCGGGGTATTCCGATCCTTGTGACTTGTGCACCGATATGGCATAAGCCAGGGATATTTCATTCATTTCAGTAAAATCGTAAGTTACAATCCTGCCATAGTAGTCCACTGAGAGTTGCTTTTCTTTTCTGTTAATGGAGCTTATGATTCCGATATCTCCGTTGAAAACCTCTTTCTGATAATTATTTTTCAGGTGCATGATTTTATCGCCGGTTTTGAAAGTACTGCCCATGGCTTCAATCATAACCGGGTTTGGGTTTAAGACCTTTTGAAGCACCTGATTGAGGTTGGTCGTGCCGATCACGCCTTTGTGCATTGGGGTTAGAACCTGAACTTCATACATAGGATCAAAATCGAAACGCTCTGGGATGGTTCTGGTACATAATTCAACAATCGTTGAAACCACCTTCTTTTGATTATTTTGTTCCAGGAAGTAAAACTCGGAAAGACCGTCCGAATCATCCAGAGGTTTCAGAACCGGAGATTCCCCACGCCGTACCCTGTGAGCATTCACAACGATAGGACTTTCATGGGCCTGTCTGAAAATTTTTTTAAGATAAAATACCGGTAGTAGTTTCGATTTGATCATATCGGAAAGCACGTTGCCGGGGCCAACGGATGGAAGCTGAAAAATGTCACCAACAAGTATCAGCACAGAGGTCATTGGAAGCGCCTTTATCAGATGATACATTAAAAAGGTGTCGACCATGGAAGCTTCATCAATGATCATTGCATCTGCATCGAGAGGATTATCCGTGTTTTTTTCGAAAAGACCCTCTTTGAAATTAAATCCAAGCACTTTGTGAATGGTTTTTGCCTTGCTTCGGGTAACCTCGGATAGCCGCCGGGCTGCCCGTCCGGTAGGCGCCGCAAGAAGAACATGTTTTCCTAACACTGAAAAGACGGCATTAATAGATCTTATTAGGGTTGTTTTGCCTGTTCCCGGTCCTCCGGTTATGATAACCGCTCGATGGGAAAGTATCTCTTCAAGGGCATTAAGTTGTTCGGATGAGAGCGTTATGGCAAGTTTTTTTTGAACTTCTCTTGAAATCCGTTCCGCGTTTATACCGGATGCTGTCACGGGAATAGATAACAGGGCTTTAAGTCTGTTTGCTATACCGGTTTCCGCCTGATGAATTTCTTTCAAATAAACAATTTTTTTGTCTGGGTCGCCCGGTGCACTTTCAATAACAAGTTCTCCGGCACTAAAAAGCCTATCGATTTCATTCAGGGTTACACCAGGCGTTATCCGGAAAAGATTTTTGCAGTGATCAACAATTTGATCTTGGTAAGCAAAAACATCTCCTTGATTTATAACTTGTTGCATTACATGAAGAATACATGCCCTCACCCGCCGGGGGTGGTCTTTTTCAATACCCAACTTCTGAGCGACAGTATCGGCAAAATAGAAACCTATGCCGGGGATATCGGTTGTCATACGAAAAGGGTCTTTGCTTATGATGTTGACAGCGTCCGGGCCATATTCTTTGAGTATTTTTGCACAATAAGAGGTTTGGACACCCATATTTTGCAAAAACTGCATTAAACTTCTCGCAACATGATGGTCTTTCCAGGCATTACGTATTAACGCTGCTTTCGCCTTTCCGATAGCTTTAACTTCCAGCAGTTTCTCAGGTTCTTTTTCTATTATTTCAAAAGTTTTTGCTCCGAAACAGCTGACGATCCGGTTGGCCATTGAAGGCCCGATTCCTTTGATAATGCCGGATTCCAAATATTTTCTAATACCGTCGATTGTTGCCGGCAAAACAACTTCATACGACGCAATTTTAAACTGCTGGCCATATCTGGGATGGGTTTCCCAGATTCCTTTAATTTTAAGGGTTTGGCCCGGATTGACCGCCGCCATTGTGCCGACGATTGTTACGATATTATGGGTCTTGCTGGTTTTTAGCTTTGCAATGGTATAATGGTTTTCAGCGTTGAAATAGGTGATTCTTTCCAGACATCCTTCGAGGGTATTCATAAGAATTAATGACTACTTATTATGGGTAATGATCCAGCCAACAGCTTCTAAAAGATCCCTGGCGATAAGGTCGGGAGTGATTGCTTTTTCTTTCAGAATCTTTTCAGCTTCGCTTCCGTTGCATGTTTTTACCAGAACAGCGTGTCCGCATCCGGCATTCCGGGCACATTCAATATCCTTAGCACTATCGCCAACCATGACAGAGGTTGCGATATCGATCCGGTATTTTTGCTTGGCCTTAAAAATCAGTCCCGGACTTGGTTTTCGGCAGTTACATCTGTCTTCCGGTACATGCGGGCAAAAAAATATATCTTTTATTTGGCCGCCTTTGGATGTGACGGCTTCTTTCATCATGGTATGTATGTAATCCAGCACTTTTCCGGATACCATCTTGCGATTGATAACCGATTGGTTTGTAATAACAATAGTGGCGAATCCATTTAAAGTCAGTAACTTTATCGCCTCTAAACTTCCAGGTAGAAACTCAAATTCGGACCAGCTTTTGATGTAATCCGGGGAATCCCGGTTAATAACGCCGTCCCGGTCCAGAAAAACAACTTTTCGGAGTATTTCTTTTTCAATTGTCTTCTGCAATTGCAAAGGCGTCCTTAAACCCGTTTTGAATCATAAATTCTTCATGTTTAATTGCCTGTTCCAGGGAGGAACATCTGCCCACCCTCACTCGGTATAAAGCACTATGACCGTCATAAAATATTGTTATATATACATTTTTATATGATTGGGCAAGTTTTTGTTTTAGTCTTTGAGCGTTTTTCAATTCACTGAATGCACCGATTTGAACGGTAAATTTTCCTTGATAATAATTTCCTGGAATATAGGATCGACCGGTGCTGCCGGGTAATTTTGCCTGAGCAATAGTACCGAGTGCGACGATTTCAACCTTAGCCGTACCCGGACCGACAATTCCAAGTTTTTTTGCGGCCGTGTAAGAAAGGTCAAGGATCCTGCCTCGGGCAAAAGGACCCCGGTCGTTGATTTTGACATCAATCTTCCTGTTGTTTTTTAGATTGCGTACGGTGATATAAGTTCCAAAGGGGAGGGTTTTGTGAGCAGCTGTCATGGCATACATGTTGTAAATTTCACCGTTGGCTGTCTTCCTGCCGTGAAATTTTCTGCCGTACCAGGAAGCCATTCCGCGTTGGCTGAAACCTCGTGCGTGCGGCAGTGGTTTGTACCAAATTTTCCCAATTTTGTAAGGCTTGGGATGCCCTGGGGGTGTTGGGGGAGGCGTTACGGTTGTACACCCATAAAAAAGAAATACCGGCAGACCGCAAAAAACAAGAAATTTGCAAATTAAAGGGAAATGTATTTTTAATAATTGAATGGCCATCATTATTTTTGGGATGCAATTTTCAAAACATCCTGCATTTTTTCTACAAATCGGGAGCAGATTTTATTCAGACCTAAATTGTGCGATTTTTTACTCGATCTGCACCTTGTATGTTTTATTACGCGTGAGCTTGGCAATTCGAACCTGGAGAAATCCGTTTGAATATGACGCAGAAACTATTTCAGGATCAATGGGCGCAGGAAGATGCAGGATACGCTCAAAATTACCGTACTGGATTTCCGCCAGTCTGTAGCTAGCGTTTTCTATGCGGGTGAATTCAGAACGCTTACCAAAAATTTTGATAGCTTTAGTGCTGATTTCAAGTTCCAGATCCTCTTTATTAACACCGGCGATTTCACCCAGGATAATTATTTCGTCCGGGGTTTCATAAATATCCATTTGAGGCGTCCAGCTTCGTTCTGCACTCGTAAACAAGGGGGTTATCGACCTGAATATATCCTCAACTGTTTTTTCAAACCCGGAACCGAGATGGTCAAAATCATCGATGAATCGTATTTTGATGTAGTCCATTTAAAACACCTTCGGATTAAAGCTGATAACTTTTTATCGTTTTTCGAAGTTAAAATCATACAATTAGACTTATAAGATTCCGGCCATAGGGGAATTCAGTTAAACTAACATCTTAACATGAGTTTGTAAAGGGAACTCAAATGCGTTTACCCTAAGGGCTTTGCTCCAATTGGCCTACGGCCCGTAAGGCCTAAGCCCAGGAGGGAATAATGGAATAATGGCGCAATGCGTTGCAAGCAATTAAAACAATTTGTTTTTTGTCTATAAATGCCTTACTAAACACACATGAATAAAGATTTCAGAAATTCATTTAAATTTATTATCGGTTCCCAGTATTTTTTATACTTTAGTGTGATGGGCATTTTTTTGCCCTATTTTAATTTATACTGCTATCATCTCGAGTTCAGTGGTTTTCAGATAGGCGCTCTGTCGGCGATACGGTCGGTGGCATTGATTTTATTTTCACTGGTCTGGGGAGCTTTGGCAGACCGCTTTAAAATCAGAAGACCGATATATATTTCATGTAATTTTATTAGTACCGCAATATGGGTTTTTTATTTCTATACCACAGATTTTTGGGCGATGCTTGTTATCACCGTTTTCTACGGCATATTTTACTCTCCGATCATTTCCTTTCTGGAAGCCTTTACCATGGATGTATTGGGTACACAGAAGAAAAGCTATGGGAGGTTAAGGGGATGGGGTACTATAGCGTTTATCACGACTGTCATCGTGTTGGGCAGGATAATAGACCTTTACTCCATCGAAATAATTCTTGTGCTCATTTTTGCCGTCTCCACTGTACAGGCTGTCATTTCTTCCAAAATTCCTGATATTCAGATTAAAAAACAGACGTCTTTTTCCGTAAATGTCAAAGTGCTTCTAAAACGGCGTGTCGTCGTTTTTCTGTTCTGTGCATTTTTAATGCTGGTGAGCCATGGAACATATTATGGTTTCTATTCCATTCATCTTGAAAACCTCGGATACGGTAATACATTTATCGGCATTTCATGGGCTCTGGCATCGGTTGCCGAAGTTCTGATTATGATAAAATCAGACAGCATATTCAAACACGTTTCCATGGATAATGTTCTGGTCTTTTCATTCATTGTGGCGGCGTTGAGATGGTTTGGACTCTTTTTTGCGGTATCTCCGGCCGCACTCCTGCTTTTACAGATTTTTCACGCGTTTACCTATGGCACGTTTCATGTGGCAAGTATTCTATACATTGATTCATTAACGCCAGATGAGACCAAGACGCTGGGACAGGCAGTAAATAACGCCATAACCTATGGACTTGGCTTAATGGTTGGTTTTTTCATTAACGGTTATTTGTTTGAAATCATGGGTTTGTTTAAGCTGTTTATGATAAGCAGCCTCATTGCCCTTAGCGGGGGGGTGCTCTTAAAATGTTCTCAGATTATGGATCGCAGGGCTGGCTTAAGTTAGGGCCTTTGGAAATCGCAACGTTGTAACTTCTCAATAAGTTCTGGTGTATTAAAAAATCATATGGACTCGTAAAGAAATATCAGAAAGTTAAAACCTTGTCCGCTTCCATGGCTAATTCATAAAGGTCATCCATCCAGGCTATGGGACAGGAGCTTGATCCCTCCAGACCGTGGGATTTCATACATACCCCTCAGACATAAAAATCGCCTTGGAACTGGTTGACCTGTTCCATCACGTTGACCTGTTCGTTACTGCTCTGTTCAAAAAGAACCCCTTTCCCCAACATGAATACACTGACGTCATCTCCATTTTTGACTGCCACATTGGATAATCTCATAGCATTGTATATGGTTTCAGCGTCTTCAGTGGAAATAATAAAAAGTACGTTCATTGCAGCCGTCCTTTATTTAGAGCTATAAAGTTATTAAAATTCGCCAGTTCATTCAAAACAAAAGCACCCTCAGGGCAAACGCATTTGAATCCCAATACAGGGAGAACGCTCCACGACAGCGTGTATCTCTTTCCAGCCGACTGAAACTTGTGCTTAAGCACCCGTAAGCCCGAGCCGCGCCAGAGTTATTAAGAACAATTCGTCGCTAAATTATCCCATTGATTTTTTAAGTCATAATTTCATTCGGCTCGGGCTAACGCGTGCTAAAGCCCTTCAAACAGTCAGTCG
>Ga0315549_1000616_pt1 | contig 41406 bp, 65 predicted proteins | sample SalMarSW160200MG_FD_203101 | JGI IMG/M metagenome (GOLD analysis project Ga0315549, IMG submission 203101) | Salt marsh sediment microbial communities from the Plum Island Ecosystem LTER, Massachusetts, United States - Salt Marsh Sediment SW1601-200 ...
GGGGTCCTGCTGCCCCGTGAAGTAGCCTACTATATGAGCTATCTCAGCAAGGTCAGCGACCATGAGCTGGCGGACACTCTGGGCAGGAGCATGTTGAACTACAAGAAAGCCCTTGAGTTTGACGCTATGATAAGAAGGAACTAAGAGGAGGTAGTAATATGAGCGAGAAAAAAATAAGATGTGAGAAATGCCCCTTAATTGAAGTCTGCCCTAACACAAAAAATTACGGCATGATGCAAACTTCAGTGAACTACAAGCCCATGTGTCCTTTATGGCGTTTAATACGTGATGAAGCACAGAAGCAACAGACACCGGATTATTAGGAGAAGCTAAATGCAAGAGCCTATATGCGGTTGGCAGTGGTACTGGCAGCACCGGCAAGAACACACCCAGCAGGAGATAGACAGCCTGACAATAGAGGTATCAAACGGCAAGTCTAAAATCATAATGCCTAATAATAATGAAGGGCAAGAGATACTGAAGTCTTACAGGGAGGTTAAGAAATGAGTGAATATACTAAAGTAAGGGGGAGAAGTGAAAAAGAAAAAAGGTTTTTATGAAGGTGAAACAGTAAGAGTAGATGAAGATACTCCGTCTTTTGGCGCTACTGACCATGCTGGTGAAATCGGGTTCATCACAGAAATTATTCCATATCTTGATGGTTTTTTACCCCCATTCATGGTTGATTTTGGGAATAGGGAAATCGAGGCTTACTACGATTATGAACTAGAGAAAGTTTATCCCTAGCCAAAGCAGAAGGCAAGTAGACGCTCTGTAATCGAAATCTAGCCGACTTTGAGCCAGCCCGATACATTTTTTACCTCTTCAATCAGGCTGGCTTTTTCTTTTGGATTTTCTATAGCTGTCGAAGTCCCTGTAAGATACAGCTTCCCGCTTCTTCAACTTGCAGGTCTTAAACTCACTGCACTTCTCGCAACTAACCCACCGCCGGCACTTCCCTGATATGTAGTTTAACGCCTTCTTTATCTTCCTGTCTACGGTCCTGATGTTTAGCTTCAATGCGCTGGCTATGTGCTGCTCTAATGCTTGCTTGTCCTCTGAAGATGCCGAGTATACCAGCTCTAATAGAATACCGTCTAAACCACATCTTTCAATTCGCTCCTCGAGTTCTCCCAGTATGCAGGCTGGCGTGTCGAATGGAGCTCGCCTGACTATTCTCTTGTTACCACCGATGTAGCCACTTTCTTTATAATCTAGCGGCCAGGTAAAGTCTCGTAGAATGTCGAGGTTGCGTAAAAGGAAAAATACCTGAGAGCGGGTGAAGGATATCTCATTCGGTGAATAGTAGTCATTAGTCATACTGAAACTTCAAATAGTCGGCTTTTCACTTTAATTAAAACCCAAATCAATGCTATGTTGTGAAATGTGAATAGTTGCCATGTTGGGCACCAAATCTCCTCGAGCTCAATGCCTGGACACTTAGGACACCAAGGACTATTTATAATAATTTGTCCCCCCAGTTTCGTAATTCGCCTGATTTCCTTCATAAACCCATTTTTTAGTATATCGGACATATCCCAAGGTGGGTCTGCAATTGCAGTGTCAGCGACTTCAGCTTTTATAGGAAGATATAAAGCATCAGCCTTTATATCAGTATTATCAGTAAATTTGTCTATGCGGATATCCCCAAATTGGCTGGTTCCATTCATAATATGAATAGTAAAACCTCGAGCTCTTGAAATAATAAAATCTTCTACCTGCTCAGGCCATGACCATGCTTTTCTGTACTTTAATTTGTTTGCCATTTATCTCATTCGGTGAGTAATAGTCTTTGGCACTCATCTTATTTTAGCTGGCTTATACGGTCTCTGTCTCATTATCTGCTCAACCTGACCGATATCTGGCAGGACTAATGGCTCCGGCGGAATCTCAAGTTCATAACCATAGTTCTCTCTCTGGTACTCAGACAGAGCAACTTTAGTTTGAATATCCAGCCTGTACCAGAGCGGATATACTGATACTGGGTAGCGTTGTTTCATCTTAATATAGCCTAATCTTCTAACTCCTAATCTTATGTCCTTAAATGTGAGGGTAATTCATTGTAATAAGCAAATCTGCCAGTTTCGGTATGGCATTGATGAGTTAAAATTCTACTAAAATTTTCGACTTTATCTTGTGGAACCCACCAGCCTATTCGATAACGCTCAATCGCTTTAGCAGTTTTGAAATGCCAGCACTCCTTTACTCCTTGAGGGTTATCGTGGTTATAATAATCTTGTTCACAACCAATACAATATTTTTTATCTCGCATTCTCCATCTCCTTTATTTTCTCTTGATTATATCTTAGTATCTCCACTATCCCATCAGAATCAGAAGGTCTGAAAAGGTAGCACTCAACGAATGGAATATGCTGAAGTATATAAAGCCACATCCACTGGTCAATAGATGGCTGGCTGTTTTTCAGGTCATCGGTTTTCAGCTCTGCGAATATCAGGCGTGGCTCTGGCTCAAGGCGCACCAGAACATCGTCGGGAAAGCCACTAGGAGAAAATTGAGACCGGTGTGTATGATAAAAGAGATAGCCATAACTTAATGCTTTCTTTCTAAACCACTCCTGAAAATCCTTTTCCGAGGTAAAACTTTGCTGTCGAGGCTTCACAGAATCGAAATTTAGCCTATCTTTTTGACTGGCAAGTATTTTTATACCTCTGTTTGCCTGCTCCAGGTCAGGATTATGGTCAAGCAAAGTTTCAAGCTCTTCTTCACTGATGTTCATTCAATTGATTCCTTATGCTGGATACTTTTTCCCTGAATCTATCGTCATACCACATTCTGAATGCCGTTCTCTGAAATCCATGACTTATTGTGGCTGGTGTCCTACCACCTAGAGCATCGCCAATCTGCTGTAATGTGTAATCAGTAGTCATCCATAAAAGGTACATTGCAACCTGGCGAGCTTTTGCAGTCTCCTTGTCCATCTTATAAGAAATCAAGTCTGAGACTTTTAAGCTGAAACTTCTGGCTACCAGCTCAAGGCAGTTCCTTTCAGTTATCTGAAGTGTCATTCAGAAATCACCTCTTCCCAGAAGGATTGCCACTCTTCAGGAAATAAATCGACACCATCTAATTTATTTAGTCCTCTATCTTCAATCCCTTTCTTTATCTCACCCAATATGAGGGGGAGTATATCTTTAGCCTGCGCCCTGCGCCTTTCTTTAATTTCATCATTACCAGCCACATTCCAGTCAATGTAAGAATCAGAATTACCATACCAATTTAATTCTTCAGCTACTTTCTCAATCAGTTCGTTCATTCTTGAGCCTCCTTTGGATTTATAGGGGTTATGGTTATCTTTGACGTTGGGTATTCAATTAGAATTTTTGTTGCACCATTGTTTATTAAGGCAGGAATAGAATAATCGTATCTTTCAATTTTAGCTTCATAAATAACCTTTTTACCGATTGTCTGTTTAATCTTTATCATCCCTTCACCCTCCTTTGGCTTGGGCTAACCTAAATATTTATCCCACGCCTTTATTACTTCCTCAAATGAAGCACCAAAGATATCCCAGCAAAAATCTTCCAAAATATCAGCCAATGGCATCTCAATGGCTTCATCATGTGGTTTGCCATCCCATTTTGCGTGATAAAGTCTATCCGCAATAAAAGCTCTAACTTCCAATTTTGAACCTCTTGGGCAACCGCCATTAAATACTTGTGAGATACGATATTCGCTCGCCTCCTTTTCTTCTTTGGCTAGTTCAAATATATTTTTCATCCCTTCACCCTCCTTTGGCTTGGGCTAAATACATTTTACAGAAATCAGCATTACTCCAGCTATGATACTAGCGAGTAACAGTCCCGTTATTACTCCGAGGGCAAACATCTGCCAGAATAAGTGCTTTCTAAATTTTTCAAAATCATCTTTCACTTCTCCCCCCCCTTTTAATATCAGCTAGTTGTTTTAAATTTTTCATAATAATCGGAAGTAACTCCAAAGCCTGCCCACTTAGAATAATTGCAAGTTGTCCTCCCGATAGCATCATCGCTGACTTTTCCTACTGCGTTAATATAAACATCACGTACATTAGTAGGCGTTAAGAGGTCTTTCATTGATTGCTTTAAGGCAGGTTCTATTTCTATTCTGATAGCTTCAACTTCATCGTGGCTATAATAATCATAGACTCTAGTATCAACTACGTAGCCAAAACTGTAGCGTAAACCACTAGGTCTAGGACTAACCATTAATACTACAGCAGGGTCGGGGGTAGTTAGATACCAACAAACTATCTCTTTATATGGGTCTGAACCATACTCCGAAATACCAAATCTGCGATACATATAGACAAATAAAGAAGCATAATCCCCATTTGGCAATATATCATCAGCATGTTTCCCGGGGTCAGCAATTCCTGCCATTGCACCATGCCAATGTTCGGCATTCCCCTTCATTTTCCATGATTTAGCATGCCATTTTCTAGCCATCATTCTCCTTTTACAGTTTTAATATCAGCTAGTTGTTTATTACAGGAGTCTAGCTGGGCTTGGGCTACTATTGTAATAATTCTCTCCCAATGACCTCTGCCTTCTACAAAGTGTTCCAATAACGCATCCTTTTTAAATGCTTCACGCACAATCGAAATTATCTCCTCATCCCCTATCAACTTCAAGTCGGGGGAAGTTGTATTCCTTACTTTCTTTATAATTGAATTAGATATACTCTCAATACCTTTATTATGCAGTCTTGCCGAATATCCTATATCATGGGCAGGACTTTTTAATTCGCCAGTTGTAAATCCCTCTATAATTCCCATGACTTCTCTTAGTAGTATCTCTTCTTCAGCCATTTTGTGCCTCCTTAATCATCTTAATATCAGCTAGTTGTTTATTACAGGAGTCTAACTGGGCTTGGCAAAATGTCTCCTCATATTCCCAGTTTGAATTACCATTCCTATCAATAACTGAAGGTTTTGACTTAATATATGCTTCTTCTATCTCCCCCTCCTCTATCAAATTCAAGGTGGGGAGTTTATCTGGTATATAAGACTCAAGATGCGACTCACACCTTTGCCCTTTCCTGTGCGGATGCGATTTACAATCATGCCCCCAAACCGCTTGATTGTTCTCTATATCCTTTCTGATTTCAGTATCGGTAAATATATGCTTACAATCTTCACATACCCATATTCGATATTCATTTGGTTGAGCATTTTCTACACTGTGAGGGTGTTTATGTTCAGGATATTTTATTTCCTCTTCCCTTTCAGCCATCATTAAATCTCCTTTTATTTGATGTGGACATTCTGGACTCTGATATGCATAGGGAAGGTATTCTTTACCGCATTTTCCACAGGTACTCTCAATCGCCATAAAATTGTCAGCCATTTTGTGCCTCCTTATTTGGCTCTGGTGGGGCTACCATCTGAAACTCCCCAGTTAAGGTGTTTAGGCAATCACACCCTTTCACCCCACCAGAGTTTTTGCCAGCTAGTCATCTGGTCGAACTCATCTATTTAAGATATGACACCTTTATTACCCCGTCCCTTTCGGTAGCTGGCTATTCTTGCTGGACGGGGATTTGCGCCTTGCCTTTTATAACTGGGCGTTGAAAGTATCCCAGCCCCGTTAGTTTCCCTTTCTTATGGGACTCTATACCCATAAGCCGAGTTCGGACACCAGCAAGCTATACTGTTAATGTGCTATTTCGGATTTTCCTTTATATGCTCAATCAGTTCGGCTAACTTCTCTTCATCCAGGTCATTATAGTCCTTGATATTCCACTTCATTGTGGCATTGCAGTATTGACCGACATCGGTTGCCGACCAGTTGCAGTCCTGCATTGTCTCTTTCAAAGACTTGACCGAGTTTTGCAATTTAAGTTCTTTACCACTGCCGTCAGGTGGATAATCTAGCTTAGGTGGGTAGTCTTCTTTAGGCTCTGGCTTGGACTTGGCTGTAGCCTCTCGTTCCATTTGTCTGAGCTCCTCATCAGTGGCACAAGTCTCGTCCGGTGGCTCAAGTTTTTCCTCTTCTTCTTTGGCTCCCTCAATCTCTTCAGGTGTCATTCTTTCGGCAGCCTCTTCCTTTGTCAGCATCCTGTCCTTTTCATCAGCTGGCCACTGTTTGATATCACCATACAACAATTCTGTGTCTGCCTCGACCTGTGCCATATCAGGCGGTCCCGCAATGAGTTCAAGCGGTGGCTTCCTGGCTTTTATCGCAGCCTCTATCATATTGTCATTGCTTCGGATATTGAGGACAAAAACATTCTTCTTAGTGCCACCCGGGGGAATTACCTCCATCTTCTCAAGGGTAAGCAGAAGCGGTACAATACTCACTCGACCGTAGATTGATCTGACCAGCTTTAAGCAATTATTGATATTAGTAATACTGTTTACGCTTGATGTGTCAATCTGCCAGATACCCAGTCCGCTTATCTCTGGGAGTATAAACTGAAGGTTCATAATCTCCCGGCAGTTGCCGGATTGATAGTCGGGACATTCCCTACCCTGGCAAGCCATCTCCCGCATTTCCGTGTTCTTGGAGTCTTTTGACGGCAGGTCGCCAGTTACTTTGTCAACTAACCTCATGCAGATTTCGCCATCACCGCGACAGACCAGCCCCCGGGTCCTTGTGTAGCACCGGTAATACTGGCTGGCTATTGTCTCTTCATCCTCAAGAGGGAAGATTATCCTGAGTTCCTTTGGCTGCTCACCGAATGTCTCAATGAGCTGTTCCAGTAGTTCACCACCAGGGGCATCCGGAGCCGGGTAAACGAAGTAGTCAACAGCAGACGGATATGTGGTTATTACCTGACCTTGCTTGTTTTTCTTTTCCTTCTTTATACCCAGATGTATCTTGCCTATTCGTGGCAGGCGGTTTCTTTCAGTTAGTCCTTTGATTGGTGACATATTTCACTCTCCCTTAATAGCATACCCATATTGATTTGAAAACTCAGCCAGTGGATACGCTTTATTAAATTGCTTAACTTCATCTTCTGAATATTCTATACTTTGTGGGCTTAGAACAAGAGAGAAAGCATCAAGTATATCCCAGATTTCTTCTTCAGTATGCGGTGCATCATCTTTAGCAAAGGCACTCCCATTTGAGAGATTGCAGAATATACCCCGCTTGCCTTGATTACACCAATCCACAGTAAGAAAATATCTATTCATTACTTAAAACAATCTCCTGTCCTGCAATTTAAGACATCCCCGGCATATTTCTGGCATGATGCCATGATGGTTCGCAATATGGTGGATGCTCATGACCGAATAGCTCCATAACTTCGTCAATCGTATCTTCAGAGACCTCTTTCTTGGGAAGTAAAGTAGACTCAGGCTCTTCCAGTATGAGTCTCAATAGCCTTCTTTTTTCTTTATCGTCCATTTATATTATTTCCTTTTGAAGTTTAAGAATTCTTCTCTTGGCTGTTCCAGTGTGATGAGCCATTACGCTTTGTATCTTTTTAAATTCTGCCATCCCTATTATTTCTCTGTTTTCAAGCAACCATCCTCTGCGCTCCCAACAATCATCGCAGATACTTTCACGTTTAGATACTTTGCGTTCTTCAATAGCTCCGCCACAATCACCACATCTAGGATAGTAATGTCCATCTTTTTCTACAAAACCCATATCTATTTACCTTCCTCTGGCGGTGGGTATCTCTTGTCCAGCTCGGCTACAAGGGCATCTGATTCTTGAAGCATCATCTCTCTTATTCGCTCGGGGGGTGCAAGTTCTCCTACTTCCTCACCGCTATCTCGCAACTCAACCGTGCAGTCATAGCTCTTGACACCCTTTACGCTAGTTCCAACATTAACCCTGTATCTTCTGCTTATCTCCATTTATCTCCTCCTAATCCTGTATACAAAATCTAAGATACACAGGATTAAAACTATTACAAAGAACACTATTACTACCGGACTCATCCAAGTTATTCCTTTATTATTGAGTTCTTTTCAAACGTAGGTTTTAATTTAATATCAACTGGCACTCCACCAGTATGAAAAATTGCTGGCGGTATGCTGAGACTATTTAAAATCTTATCGTGCATCTCTAAGATTAGCTTTTGTTGCTCAAGTATCTCTTTAATTATTGGTGGCGTTATAAACTCAATTTCAGGCACTATATTCTCCTTTATACTTCGTGCCATACGACTGGTGTTTCAGGCACTTCGCAGTAGGATATCATCATTAAGACATAGACCTTTTTACCTCTGTTATAAGGCAGTCTTGCCAGCCTCTCGGCTTCGACCCTGGCATCTTCAGGAGTATCGTGCCTGTAGTGATATCCCCCATCTGTCCCTTCTACCAGGCAGTTATAAAATCTCTCAACCATTTCTTTTCTCCTCCTTGGGGCAATCCTTCAGACTTGCCCCACATTCATATTCCTTTGCCTCCACATTCTCTTGAGTTCTTTAATATCGTTGGGTAGCCGATTCCCTCCGTTATTATTATTTCCAGCCTCAAGAGAATGTCGCTGCCTTATCTCGTCAAGTGTCTGGAGTTTAGGTCTGCCACCGGTGGCGTGTGGGACCTCGTGGCAATTTATGTCCTCAGCCACCGGGTCTATGAGCTTTACCAGCTCACCGTTTTCGTCATGCTCGCGATTGCAAATCAAGCAACGGACTTCTCCCCAGTCGTTAATCAGGATGCCGTTACAGCCTGGGTGCTTGCAGTCGTGAATTGACTTTTTGATTACTGGCTTAGCTGGCATTCTCTAATCCTTTTTAAGCACCTTCATGCACATTTCCACATTTTGAACATATGCCATATACTTCCCACCAAGCCCCGTCTAATCCATAGCCAGATGCAGCGTGTGTTATCTTTATAAACCTTCCGCAATGAGGGCATTGAAATGGATGAAAGGCTTTTCTCTTTTCTTCATCAATTTGCTGGTAGATTATTTCTAAATCCTCAGCCACCTGAATCTCCTGACCAATTCTACGTAAAAACGCTTACAGAGGCTTATTTTTCTATCCTGGGGCTTCTCAGGGGCGTTTGTGGTGTTATCCGCATAGCTGGTTACTTTACTCACATCAAAGCCCAAAAAAAATAGCACATCAAGTGCCATATCCGGGTAAGTCCTGCCGATTGCTTTTAGTAATGTAATACCAACATTCTTCTTTTCAGTGCGGATTTGCTGCCATAACTGCTGTGAGATACCCAACTGTTCTGAATATGCGTAGTCTGATAAATTCCCCTGCCTCTCCTTCAACTTAACTAATATCGCCTTCTCAACCATTCAAATCCCTCACAACTTTTGTGAAGATTATAACAATTAAAGTTCCTTTTGTCAATACCTTTTCAAAACTTTTTTTGCCAGTAATACGAAACTCACACTTTAGTACTATTGACAGACTGACAACTTTTGTTATAATTTTAAGCACTATGGTTGGAAAACTTGCCAACAAACTAAAGGAATTGAGAGAGGAGAGGGGGTGGTCTCAGCAAGAGCTGGCTAAACACTCTGGCATAGACCGAAGCACCATTGCCTATCTTGAAACTGACCGAATCGCCAGTCCTTCTGCTGAGACATTTATCAAGTTGGCGCAGGCATTTAATATCCACATAAATGAGCTGTTCATAGCTGCCGGTTACCTGAAAGAATTGAGTGCAAGTTACTACTATGAAGAGACCCCGGAGAAGATAGTAGAAGACCTGAAACTGAAATAAAAGAACGGGGGTTTGCTGGGGCTGGTGTATCTCAGACGGGGTATGCTCTTGTACGGCACCAAAGGCTCCATCACCCCTTTAAACCTTGGAGTCACCCCAGCACTCACACACTACCAAATCTTGATAATTTTGTCAAGAAATGAAAAGAAAAGCCCCCTCTCCTTCATAGGAGAGGGGGAAATCAACCGAAAGAATACCCTTCCTCTTTATTTTAAGAGGGCTTATTTTCGCTCTCAGAGCGTCCTGTTTTGGCTATTGACTTATGGTAGTAAGCCGTACCCTCACGGAGAAGGATATCAGCTATTGTTCTATCGGTCATACCGAGTTTTATTTTTCCGTCAGAAAGCATCTGAGAAAGCCACTGCTCGAACTTTCGAGCATCTTCGACTATGTATTCTATGTGCCCATTGGGGCAGATTTTCTTTCCGTCTTCTATTTTAACCCAGGGTGCTCCGCAAGTAAGGCATCCCATTTTATTAACTTCCGTTCTTGGCTTTAAGCCAGGTTATTAGCTCGGTCAAGACCTGACTGTGCTTCATCATTACGTCATTTCGCTCTCGAATAACATCATTGTATTCGTCAATAATGTGAGTAAGCCTGTCCTCCATGAACTTCCTGTCCTCACGCATCTGGTTTACCAGATACCTGTAAGCCCAGAATATAAGAAAGGCAAGAACCCCAGCTATGCCTCCTATACTACCTATATACTCTAAGACGCTCATTGTTCATCTCCCTCGGTTTTATCCTCTTTCTTTGCATCCAAAGCCATTTTAACAGCATTAGATATTGCGATTTTCGTTAGAATTTGGAGAGCTACTTCAGGTTCTACATTACCACTGAAATCAGCAGCCTGAGTCTCAGAATTGAAAGCAAAAGTAAACAGGATTAACGCCATTTGATTACTCTCTGTTTATCTAAGGGAAATGTATGAGTCAGCCCCAAGAAGTTCGGAGTGTCAACCTCTACCACGCCATGATAGCTGTCCCAAGTCATCGGTGAAGCCAGATATTCCAGCAACCAGCCTGTTGTAGCGGAGTCCAGCTTCTTCATAATCTCTACCCTTTCATCGGCTATTTTCAGCGTAGCCTCACAATCAGGTGAACATGAAAGGTGACTGTAAATCCTGATGCCGAAGTACCGCAAGAGGTTGTTTGCTAAAGGGTTTCCGTCCGGAGCCTCGTTGTTGTTCAGCCATACCGGGTCATAGTTCTTGGAGAAGTTCTCTTTGAAGTATTTTGAGCAACATTCTGGATAACCCAGCATTTCACCCATTGTTAGATGGTCACCGGTAAGGTCGGCCTCCTTGAACTTCTGGCCGTCCTCTACCGACCTCGTTATGCAGCCAAACCAGTAATAAGGGTCACCAGGCTTGACTTCCTTGTGCTGGTGAGCGAACCCTTGATAGTATCCACTCCTTCTCAAGGGCGTAAATACCAGCTTGTCTCTATTCAGTTTCTCAAGCAGTCTAGGCATATTCTCAAGGGACATGTGTTCCGTGCAGGCTTGCCTCTGACCTTCAATAACGGTCTTATACTCACATTCGGCAAACAGTCTTGAAGCAGATGTCAACTGCCGGCTGAGTTTTTCCTTGCCTACCTTCCAGATTATCCTTGTAAATCCTTCCATGCTAACCGTCCAGATGCCTTATAGTTCCGTCTATATGCTCGATGCCGTCATAATGACCTTGCACTCTCTCCTTACCCCCACCACCGTTATCCCCCTCTCCCTTTCTCAAAGGGAGAGGTTTACATTCTTCCTGGTTAAAAGACTGGATGTTCTTTATCACCTGAAAGATAGCCTTATACATCGGGCAGAGATAAGTTCTTTCACGCCAGTCTTTTGTCTGGCTGGGGCAGCCACCGTAACATGCTTCCCAGAACTCACACCCTTTGCAACCTCCGTAAGCCTGTTCAACCTCTTGGAGTATCTCTCCCCTTGTCTTGTATTCTGAGGGATATCTGACAAACATCCCCTTTGAAGATACCCTCATGCAGTTGGTTATGCTGCCATCTCCCAGAACTACCCTTGCCGAATGAGTGCAGAATATATCGCACTCTTTATAGACACAGACTACTTTTTCTGAGCCTCTCAAGCTGTCCCACATATCATAGAAAGGACTCCACCGCCAGCCGTGAGAGAAAACGAACCAGGCTAATTCCTTATAGACTTCAATAAGCCTGCCGTTCTCAAGCGAGCATTCGCCGTCATCATAGCAGGGGTTTATCCGACCGGTAATCCTGAGATTGGAAAGCGTGGCTATGAACTGTTTGAACTCACTGAGTAAATTGTCATTCTCGGCATTGGCTTTGCTAATCACAGCTATGAAACTGAGGTTAAGACCTCTCTGGTGCATCTCCAAGATACTGTTGAAAATCTTTTCGGTGGTCTTAACATCACATCTGTAGCTGTTAAGCTCTCCGAGACCGTCAAGGCTCACACCTACTGAAGTCTTATAGCGCGAGAAAATATCCATGTATTCACCGTCAATATTGAGCCCGTTTGTCTGGATGCCACTCTTACCGTTTTTCTGGTAGATAGCCGAAAGTATTGCCTCTACATCTCTTTTCGGCATCATAAGGGGTTCACCGCCGTGAAGTGCTATCTGCTCTCCGTCAGGTGCTTCATAGATAACCTTGAGGACTTTTTCAAGGTCGTATTCCATCTTCGGGTGATTTTCTGAACGCCACTTATTTTCGTAGCAATAAGTGCAGTTCATATTGCAGGTCAGGTTCGGTTTAACTAAAAGCATAATTCTCCTTAAACGAGAGCAGGTTCGTCTGTGTGAGAGTCTGTGTGAGAATCTGCATGGGCATCGTAATCCGAATGTAAGGTATTCTGGTGAGCACCGTCATCGTGGTCTTGATAAGGTCCCTCGTCAAGATGGTCAGTCCAGTCCCCGTGTCCGATTGTGATTACATAGTCGGTATAGTCCTGATGTCCCTCGTCAGTCCAGTCCACATGGTAGTCGTCATGGTCGTCCCAATCGGTATGTGGTGCATCATAGTGTTGGGTTAGGTCTCCGTGAGAGTCGCCGTGAGTGTCTTCGTGCCAGTATTTTTCATCTGCGTCCGTTTCAGCAGAGTAGTGAACCCAATCTCCCTCAATCCAGAGATAACCCTCTAATGTGGGGGCAGTTCCAATGTGTGAAGTCGGCAGATATCTCTCATCACCACCAGAGTCAATATAATGTATATTATCTCCCTCAATCCAGAGATAGCCCGGGTCTCCTGTGGCTGAGGTAATAGTGCCAATCTGTGACCTTTCATTACCACTACTATCAATATAATGAAGCCTGACACCCTCTATCCATATATATCCTGCTGTTGGCATTTTATCCCCAAACAAAAACCCCGATAAAATCGGGGTTACTTGACAAAATTTTAGTATTATGTTTTTAATATTATGAGATTAGAAATGGAAACATCTGATGTATGGATATTGCTTTATTTTCTAGTACCTATAATTTTCGGTGCTGGCTGGTACTTTGGTGCCAAATGGCAAGAGAAAGAAGATAAAAAGAAAGAAAAGCAGAATCAAAAAGACCGTGAATTCAGAGAACTAATTGATAATATTAAATAATTATTCTCTTACAACTACCTTCAGATGACTTCCCTGTATTCTTATGATTCCGTTATCATAGCCTGTGAAATTGCCAGTTACAGTAACAAAATCACCTATTTTAATCCAGTCATTCCATCTGACATCTGAAGACCCTTTCGGGGTTATGAACATATCCCTTACTTCAACGCCTCCGTCCATTCCACCTATACTGTCCTTAACAAAAGCAAACTGCAAATGAGCAGCCCAAACATCCGTTACATATCCACTGACGGTTACTTCATTTCCTTCGTATTTCAGGAGTGTCTCGGAAGCTTTATCCCTGAATTCTTCATAGATTTTGTTTGCGGTTGTATTCTCTGTGATATTCAAGTTTTCCTCTACCTGTTCAATTTCCTCTAAAATCTTCACATCAGCTTTTACTGTAACAACTTCTTCTTGTTCATCAGCTAGACTTACAACAGAACATGATGTCAAGGATAGTGCTAAAAGCAAGGCTGAAATGATTACTATTAACTTTACCATAACAGACCTCCTATTGGTACATGTTAGCCCCAACAGGAATCTTTGTCAAGGTATCGGCATAAGTTCTCTTGATATACCCATAGCCAAATTGCTTATCAGCCTGACCGATTGCTTCGCCACCATCTGCTGTGGGTTCAATCGGCACTTCAAGCATTACCGTATCACCTGCGTCTAAAACAATGTTCTGGCCTGAATAGATATTGAAGTAACTCGCCCCACCGTAAATCAGTCCTCTTTGAGTGCCAGCATCATTCTTGAAATATATTACATTACCCTTGAAAGTCAGACCGCCACTGTCAAGAATAACAGCTCCGGCACCAGCGTATATCTTCCCATCAGCTCCTACATAACACTGAATTGTGCCAGTTTTGGTCGGTCTGGTAGTTAGAGCGTTTGCAGTCCCGTATATATTTATTCCGTGAGTAGCATCTATTTCAACGCCCGACTCGTCATACCATTCTCCAACTACAGCAGTAGAACTTGTCAGTTTAATATGACCGGATGATATATCGGTTAGCAGGAGCTTTCCATAGCTAGTTCCATCGGTTATATCATCAAGGTCGCCAGTAACCTCTGTTAAAAGTACATGACCTGCCGATATGTCAGTAGCTAAAACCTTTGCATAGTTAGAGCCATCATCTATATCGTCAAGGTCGCCAGTAACCTCTGTTAAAAGTACATGACCTGCCGATATGTCAGTAGCTAAAACCTTTGCATAGTTAGAGCCATCATCTATATCGTCAAGGTCGCCACTGAGTGAAGTAAGCAGTACAGAACCCGGGATAAGACCGAGGTTTAAGAAATCAACAAGCATTTCCCAATTCTCAAACAGAGCAAGAATGTCATCGGATTGTGTGTTTATTATGTCTATAATCCACTGAGGAATACCTGCACCATAGGCTTCGTCTGCTAATGCCCCGATTGTCTGAGAATTAACCCTGCCGAAGCGGATTGTCATGTTGAAAGCACCGACACCATCTATCTCAGGGGCTTTGCAATTTCTCTGGATATACTGGACATTTCCTATCCTGGTATCTTCCTGGCGACCATCAGTGAACTTAACATAGTCCCATATTTCCTGACCGCAGTTCATAGGTACAACACCTAGACCCCTTTCAGCATCAAGCTCATATCGCTCAATTATTGCTGCCGCGATATCTGCTGCCTGCTCATTAGAAGTCAATCTCCTAATAGTGGTATGGATTTTAGGAGATAGCGCATAACTCGTAGCACTCGTAGCACTACCGGAGTATGCAGGTGAATGTGAGGAGTGGGACTTGACCACCTCTTTGTTCGGATTGATAAAGCGATTCCTTAAAGCCTTATTGAAGAAGGTGTGGTATGTTGCTACGGCCAGCCTGTATTCGTAGTCGTAAGTCTCGCCGGTAGTTGTCGGTTGAAGGATGTGAATAGCACCATCGTACTCAGTCCTTCTTTTGCAACCGGTAAGGTTCAATAGCTCCTTTATCTTGTTATCCCTGTTCTCATTAACACCAACCGAGAAATAGTCAGCCGGTATAAAGTCATCTATTATGCCGTCATCGTAGCCTGTATCGTATGTTACCGTTACGGCCGAATAATTGGAGTAAGGAGTATTAGTCCCATCAGTTAGAGAAGTATCTCCAACATCCGTTAATAAATCCTTTACAGTCTCCGTGTCATCACTGGCCAGAACCATTGCCGATTCAGCCTTATCCTGCCTCAACTGGTTGGGTATTCCGATAAGATAAAGTCGGCAAACTAACTTGGTCTCGGAAGATATGAACTCCTGGGAATCTACCTTTAGCGGAGCTGTAGGAGAATACTCATCGCCATCATAACCATCCATCTCCCAGGTTACAGTCCCGTCATCCTGCTGGACTCCAAGAGCAGTTCCCCAGGTCGGCTCGGTAGAAGCGTGGCTTGTTCCGGCAGTAACGCAGCGATACTGGTATCCATTGGCAGTAGTAGGAATAACAACATCGTCAACGGCATATTCGGTATCTGCTACCCATGCAGAGCGAGTTACTCCCGTATGATAGCCGGTTGAGATAATGCCCTGATATTGCTCAAAGTTAATATCGTTAAGAGCCAGGTCGCTGTTTTGAAGCAGAACCTCAGATATACCATTATCATCCTGCTCTGTGTGCTGGATTTGCTTTACACGGCTTCGGTCATAGCCACTGGTAGTTTGCCCTGACCTTGACAGGACTATCTTCCATAATGCCTCGTAAGCAGCACCGGTAACACCTGCTCCCTTTTGAGCAGCTAAAAGCGTGGCTGACAGTTTTCTCAATATATTCTCCTTATGGCAATGCTATACAAGGAGCTACATCATCTATCTTTTTTAGCTCTCTCAAAGCATCCTCATACTTAAGCTTTCCCCATTCATACATATATCGGTAGGGATTGGGACCGTAGTTTATCTTGTTAATATAGCTCCTAGCCTTGCTCATTGCAGCCTTACCAGCAGCCAGGTCGGCGAATGTACCCTCATGGCTGTATGACAGGGTGCTCAATTTGAACCTGACTGTCTCATTATCAACAACAGCATCCTTTAATGGAGGCCAGAATGAAACAGGGTCGCAGGCATTACTGGCTATTGTTCTCTGGTAATCCACAATGTATATACCGCGACAATTATCAATCGTAAACTCCTGACCTTTGTAGAGTGTGCCAATTGATTGAAGGTCATCCATAGCAACACTTGTCGAACCGGCAGCATAGCCAGCTTCCAGATTTATCTTACCGAGTAGCGTAGTTAGCTGAGATAGTTTATGGCGTAGAGCAAAATAGACCCAGACCTCATCGGCAGCATCCGAATCCTTTGTATCGGGTGGTTCATCGGTTATCTTGAGGCGAATGATATTATTCTCCTGAAGTTCCCACTCACCTCTTTTAAGGAATCTCGGAGGGTCTTGTAGTATCGGGTACTCTATCTTGTCAATTTTAAGCCAGTCAAATGTTCTCCTGCCTAAAGCCCCATCCGGCTGCTGCGGGGCATCTATGCTGAACTCTTTGCTATCAGTGCAGCCCTCATTGAATATCTGGTAAGGTTCATTTCCATCGGGGAAAGCATCTTTATTGAGAGTAAGTTGTGTCTCATCAACATAGGCAGTAACCTGCGCCCATGTTCTATCCTCGGAATTGTAAACCCACTTGCCAACATCGGTTGATAGGAACTGGTCTTTAACAGTGTCAACAAGAGCAGAGGCAGTATCGGTATCGGCAGTACCAGTTCTGCTCTCAAGATTGAACTCAGCCTTATAGATGTAGGGGTGATAGGTAGAGTATTCCCTCGATGCTTCTTCAATAGCATAATCCAACTCCGTTGTAGAGAAAACAGCATTGCCGGTATCCTGGAGTTTCTGCTCGATGACATCACGCATATTTGAATAGGTCAAACCTTCTGGATAACCCATATATCACCGCCTTTATAGATTTACGCCGCGAACCTTGAAATCCTTATCGGTACTCGTTTGAGCATTGCTCGCATATAGCTTGATATGCCTTGCACCGCCTATCTTGAGGACTATTGCCTTGCTGGTTGTCTCAGCCGCGGTAATCTGAAGAATATCTGTATCGCCATCTTTATCACCGAAGTCATAGAAGGGATAGAATGTCCCGCCCTTCTCATCTGATACCCTTACACTGATGCCGGCAGATGTAATTGTCGGGATAAGAACAACAAGGTGAGTGTAACTATCCTCTAAGTCTACTTCATCTGATAGCTGGTCATCTACCGAAATGTCTATCTGGCAATCATACCATTTACTGAACTTGTATTTCTCTGGATACATTGTTTAATTCCCCCTTATTTTTTCTTTTTACCCTCTGCAATCATTCTTCTCAGGTCTGACTGCGGTGTAGTTCTGGCTATCTTGGCAGCCGCTTCACTGTAAGAATAAGGCGTTTCACCCATCTGCATAGCCAGAGCTATCCCGAATAATTTAAGTTGCGCTGCTGTATAAGGCATTACACTAACCCCTCCCTTTTTACTTTTTCCATAGTCTTAGCCCTTTGACCTTCAGGCTGGTTTTTGCCTATCTTAACGACATTACCAAGAGCCTCTTTGGTCATAGCATTTTCTTCATTCAAAGGCTTACTCTTGGCAACCCGCTCTCTTTCCTTTTCGGCAGCAGCTTCGGCAGTGTATTCAACCTCTTCCCTTTCCAGAGCACCGAAGCTGGGAACGAATATTGACATACCGCCCGTCTCTTCCGCCGGTATAAACTTGCCCCTGCTACCTGAGCCGTAAGGCAATCTATCTCTGGTTTTAACTACTGCTGGTGCAGGAGCAGATATCGCCCTAACGCACTGAGAGCCACACAGAGGGCAAGATTCAAGAACTTCCCCACCAATAATAGGTCTTAATACCTGAAAAAGCCCGTGTATTCTACATCTGTGTTCGTAGATTGGCATTATACTGGTACTCCACTTATTTTCGCTATATCAGCCACAGCAATAGAGCCAGTTCCCATTCGTATGTTAGCTATATCCGCAGAAGCTATCTCACCTGTTCCTTGTCTTAAACTGGCTATATTAGACCAGCCTTCACCAGTCGAATATTCAATGTGGAGCTTGGCAGCGTAAGTTGGGTCGCCATCATATTGATATACCCTGTTGTCGCCATCTGTAATCCACGATACCCGTATCGCTATATGGTCTCCCTGGTCGTAATCACCCCTGTCTATCTTGTCCTGGATGATTGTCTTTATCTCGGGAGATTGCCGTTCGTCGTACTGGTTGCCAGTTGCGACTTCCCAGTTGACAGTCGCACCAGTAACACTTCTATCCCAAGGACTGGTAGAGAAGTCTGCGGCATCATCTTCGTCTGTCTGTTGGAGTTGGGCAATTCCTGTGTACCTCGTTGAGTATATATAGACTTTTACATAGCAACCATCTTCTACCGTAGCTCCTTTAGGCACATCAATGGGGAATCTTATGAATGATGCATAGTCCGCAGTAGAATGGGGAAAGTAAATAAAAGCAACGGCGGGATAGTCGAAACCCACACTGCAGGTGGTATCATCGTTGCTGGAATCAACCTGCTCATCGACTGAAGCCATAGTTCACTCCATCATTTGAATTCCTAAGTTTTATCATGCGTACTCCACAACCACAGGACTCGGATTCCAGTAAATAGTATCTGTTGCTACGGCAATTCCCAAGACTTGAACTTGATTGCCTGTTACTTTTGTCGGCATTGTCTTGGTTATCAATCCTGCTGTTCCTACACTCAAATAAACCGATAATCCAGTATCCCAAGCCCAAGAATCGTCCTCTGAATGAACCTCACCTTGCTCCAAGAATAAACCAGTAGCATTCTCTTCTATAGAGACAGAAATGCATAAATGTGTAGCAGGGATAGTTACCGCAGCGTCATCGGCCAGGGCTTTCTCCATCTTTCCGTCAGTTCCTACATAACAAGCGTTCCCAAAGACAAGGGCAGCACCGGCGGTCTTAGTTTTAATAATCCCAGAGGCAGTTCGGCTTCCTGTCGGTGTAGTATATTCTACCGCTTTGCCGGCAGCCAGGACTAATCCAGCAGCCTCAGCAGCAGCTACCGCTTCAGCATTGGTGTATTTAACGTGGTGGTCTGAGGTTGATACATCTGCTAGACTGTCATGGCTTAAACCTAGAGCGTCAATATCATCCTTTGTCTGGTCAGCAGTTGCACTAGCTTCGATAGCAGCCAGCTTGGTTTTCTCGGCATCGGTATATGCGTTAGTATCGTCCTCAGCCTCGTAGGCTGTCTTTATCTCTGCGCCGGTCTGGTCGTCTTTTGCCTCTGATTCTATCCCTGCTAGCTTTGTCTTCTCGGTTGCACTATATACTTTATTCGTTGTGCCGTCTTTATGGTTATCCACATCGAATACATCTGCTTCAACGCCAGTTGGGTCATAAGTCTCGGCGAGCATATCACCTGCACCACTGCCAGCAGGAGTCCCCCAAGTTCCATCATCCTTCAGATAATCTCCAACATTAGTCCCCTTTGGCACAAGCCCATGCTTCGATGTATCGAAGTCCAAATCAGTGTTATCATCCGGTTCTGCGAAGTCATCCAGCTTGATTGCTTTCGCTTCAGCCAGACTTATACCGCCACCGCCAACACTGATGTAGTCAGAAGACTTACCCGCTTTCTCGACTAAATCATTGAGCCTGTCTATCTCGCTTATAAGCCATTCGATATCCTCTTTGAACTTATTGATAGTCTTCTGGATAGAGTTCAAATCTTTGCTTACATTTTTGAATTGCTGACCATCAACAGTCTCAGCGATTCGGCTACTGATTTCTTTTATCTTTTCATTCAGGTCATTCAGTTCGGAAATAACGGTCTGGCGTTCTGCAGATAATTCGTTTACGGTCCCGGCCGTTTCGGACTCAGTCTTTATTATTATTTCAACAGCTTGCTGGAGCTGGTCAATCTTTTTCTGGACAGACTCTAGCTCGCCGGCAATATCACTTTTAGTCGCATCGGCATCTTCAACCGCTTTACTGATTAGAGTCAGGGCTTCTGAAAGAGCCTTCGTGTTAACCAGTAAATCTGCATCTACCTTCTTTTTCTTTGAAGTTAAATCAGGTGCTTGAATGAGTCTTTTCCGCATTACTTACGCCCCTTCTTTTTCTTCTTATGTGGATGTGGCATAAATCACCCCTTATGGTGCTTGGTATCCTGTCAATATTCCGTTGGTAAAAGTCAGGGTATGACCGTCAATAGTTCTGGTTCCCGAGATACCTGTGAATGAATCAGCTTTACCAGCCAGAGCATCGGTCAATCCTGTTATCGCTGACATAAGATGTTCGTGGAATTTAATCGGTATATCAATATCAAATGAACCGCTTGAAGTATTAAATTTCTTCAACTCACCAGTATCAGGATTAAGCCATATCCAATCATCCATATTAGCATCGGACTTTACTTTGCCAGATGGACTAGATGCACCAACTACTAAAACTCCAACATCAATTGACATTTCATCAACTCCCTACATATCTTCTGGTAATATTTGCTTTCCGCCTTGTCTTCTTAAAACTTCAGCATATTTATTGCGGTTTTTATCTTCTAATTTATTATGGACTCCTGAAGGAATACCGCTATCGGTATGCACAGCTTCAGTTACTCTTATACTTGCAGGTGCGGATATAAGCCTACTGGCTATCTTCCCACACTCAGGGCATGGGATTGTTTGTATATCTCTTGAACTGCATAGCTTCTCTGTGCGATGACCGTTATTACATTCAAATTCATAAAGAGCCATCACATATCCTCTGGTTCAATCAGTTTAATTGGCTCTGGTTCCTTGTCCATCTCTTCTGGTTCCATCCAATGAACATCAGGCTTCTCTGTCAGCATAGACGGATAATCCATCTCAGGTGCTTTAACTGGTTGTGGGAGTTGTAGCTTCTTGAGGTAAAAGGTTTTCTCCCATCTCCGTATTTTGACAGAGAAAGTAATACCGATACTCTCTTTTCTTAATGCAATCCCGAATAATACCATTTTAATCCTTTGGAGTGGGAGTGAGGGATTTCTCCCTCACTCCCTTTTTTGCCCTAGTCACTTGGTCGGAATGGATGCCCACACTTTGCACAGACACCCGTTCCCTTAGTTCCGCAGATAGGGCATTTCTGCTTCTTCTCTTCCGGCATACACTCCTCCTTATTCTATTTGGATGTAGATTAGGGCATCGCCGTAGTTGTTGTAGTACATCAGGTAGCCAGCGTGCTGGTCAGAATAACCACTGCCCCATGACTCGTCAACTGGCACGATACAACCACCAGGGTAGAAAACAACCTCTCTATCCCGAACAGCAGCCCCAGGCCATGTGCCAGTAATCCAGCACCAGTGGGGACCATGAACCTTACCCCAGAAGTAGTATCCTGATGTGATATCAATGTTTGCCATGCAAGCTACCTGCTCGTATGAATCGGAAACACCTGCATCCCTGACGTTGTTATAAGGACTTGGGAAAACCTGAACTGTATTTCCCGCATCATCCGTAACTGTGAATGGCGTAGATACATGAATCGTGTATTTATCACTGTTCTCTGCATCACTCTTCCAGATGTGCATGGTGTTGTCCCCGGTTGACCTTGGCTGAATCAGGTAGCCACCCTTGTAGTAGTCCGCTGCCCTGTCATTAGTGGCATCTACGATTATGCAACTGGTATCACCAACTGCAATCGCACTTGACAGAGCACATTCAAAGGCTTCGCCTCCAGCAGCAGCATCACCCAGGTATCTGTTGTAGTTCTGCTTAAACCTGTAGGGATAGGTCATAGCTGCACCGGCCTTGCAGAGCCGGTACTCACAACCGTCCTCGGTCATGCCCTTCATGCCAACATTGAATGTCTTGGTACTTAAGTACTCCGTGTTTACTGCTCTGTAACTAAGAGCAGCCAGATATGGGAAACTCATTTTTTTTCCTCCTTTTCTTCTTTCCTCCCAAACCTCCCACGAAAGCCCTCTATTTAATCCCGTGGACTTTCGCCATGTGCCTTGCTAGCCCTATATAAGATTTGACTATCTTGGCACAGCCCTCAACTGGACAGGTTATGGCATTATCGTTTACCTCTATCTTTACTGACTCGATAGCGTCCCTCAAGGTTGCTGCCTGTTCATTAAGTCTTTTTACTTCCGCCTCAGCTTCAGCTTTAGCAGCTTCCGTTTCAGCAGTAGCCTCCTTTGTAGCAGCAACTTGAGCTTCGAGTTCGGTAAGTGTTGCCCTCATGGAATCTATCTCTTCTTGCCCTGGTTCATTCCCGGGAGGCCAGAGCTTAAAACCCTTTTTATTGACGTAGTAGTTCATGTGGTAAGGGTCGGAAGGCAACGGTAGTGTTGGGAAGTAGCCGATAAACTCGTTATCCTTGCCGTAGTGAGGGCGGTAGTATATTCGCCTTTCCCTTCTCCTGTTTACTGTCGGGTCGTTTAAATCTATAGGTAACCCTGAACCAGAAGTTTGTGGGGCGATTTGTTCTTGAACCATAATAGGTGAAACCTCCATTCTTTATTTTCTGGATTCTACCTACATCTAACTGGTAGGCGCAGTTCTAACTCGTGGGTGCCGTAGCATCAAATAACAAATATCTGCCGTATGTCCCATCCTCTTCAACCATTGCGTAGTCGTGGACTATGCCGATTTCCCAGCCTCTCAGCGAGTCATCGTAAACCACCCAGTTCTCTATCTCGTAGCCAGTGACGTAGATGAAGGCAGCCTTTGAGTAGATTGCCCCGTAAGTGTCATCATCGGAGTCGATAGTGGCATTTGCATCCCTGAGAACTGGAACTCCGTAGAGCTTATCAATTCCCATGAAATGCTGCCTGAGAACATTCCACTGGAATCCCTCTGGCATGGTAGCTGAACTGGCCGGAGTAGCGAGAGCATCAACCAGTGGATGCCACATATATGTATGTCCTACGGCAACCATCGGCATAGGACAGGGTTCAGCCTGACCCATACACTGAGTTACGCCAGCAGCCAGATAGCCGAGAGCGATTGAAGTATTGGCATGGCTCAAGCCGCTGTCAAGACCGGAGTATAGAGAAAGACCGTCCTGGTCAATCTTTTTCTGCATGGCATTTCCTATGACTTTGCCAGCAGCCCGGAAAGCATTTGCCTTCAGGTGGTTGCGAAGCCTCTTGGTGACGATGACCTTGCAGCCAGACTCATCGGTTGTATGGGTAGTTCCGGTGATGGTAAGTGTCTGGGAGTTTGCCATATCAACGCCATCAATCAGGTCCTCGGAAGTGACTGTCCCGAATTTTGGAATATAGATTGATTTCTCACCTTGCCCCATCTTCATCTTTGTGACTGTATTGGTGAACACGGCTTGGTGCTCGATTGTAACAGTTTTGTTACTCTTCCTTACGGAAGGGAATGGTCATTTCTGCCAGTCTCTGCATATCGCTATGCAGCTCGGACTATATCTTCTCTTAAAAGAGTTCGGCGTATAGTCTCTGAGGACTCAGCCCCGATAACCTCTTGCATTAAGTTGTTTTATCTTAAAGATAAAATTTATTTCTTCTTCAGAATACAACCTATCAGCATTAGTTAATTTATTGATATTCCCTTTGGCATACCTGCTTTCACAGAACCTATACAAATATAGGGCCGCCTTCCCTTTTCTACCAGTCATATAAGGCAAAACAGCAGGTAGAATATTTAGCAGTTTCGCATGACCCAGTATGAGAATATCTTTGGCTTTGCTATGTTTCGGATTACTTCTTGGTTTTTCATGGACATGAGGGTTACCACCTATTCTTTGACATATCGAAACAGCCTTTTCAATCAACTCAAAATCCGTATTCGTTATTGTCAATCTCGGTGATGGACTATTGTTTCTACCATTCGGGTAGCTACAAGTTATTGAACCCTCACCATCTATTAAACCCGCAAGCCAAGCCTTTTCAATTTCGGAGACTGTTGCCTGCTGGTTGTCTGCAACTTCGGATTTTTGCATATAAGCACCTCAGTATACTCAGATATTCCAGCATATAGCCGAATTTATGCACACCCTACTTAATTGAGCGTGCTTCACCAACCATAGCCACAGCGCCGGCAGCAAGGTCAGCAGCAGTTGTTGGTCCTGCCATTTGCTTGTACCTCCTTGTTTTAGTAGGCTACTCCGAAGCGTTCACGGGCTTTAGCATATTCCTCCGTAGTTATGCGACCCTCATTATACGCTTTGTCGTAGTCCTCCATCGTGTTTAAACCCCTAGTGGCAGAACGAGAACCTAAGCCTGGAGCTCTTGTTGTCTGACCCTTTATTTCCTCTTCCTCCCCTTCTTCCTCCTCGCTCTTGGGTACAGTTTTCGCAATGTCCTCCATGCGCTTCAGGTTGTAAGTTACCCGGCCATCCTCAGCCGTATCAGAACCTATCTGGAGAATAAGGTCAGCAGTCAGACCGCTTGTTTTGGCAAGTTCACTGGCTTTATTTTCAGCCTCAGTTTTCAGTGCCTTGTCAATAGCAGCCTGATGTTGAGCTTTATCTGCATCAAGTTCTGAGCGTTCCCTGGCAGCCGCTTCCCTTTCATCTTCTGCCTGATGCTTGATTCTAACCGCATCCACAAGGTCTGGCTGTCCTTCAACGGATTTCAGTTCCCTCTCTCTTTCCTTGTCCTTTAGGGATTTAAGAGTCTCTCCAAGAGTATTAATCTGCTTACTCTGCGCATCGAAGTTTCGTTGTAGCACAGTATTAGCTTCAAGAGTGGTCTTGAGGCTCCTGCCTAATTCCGTTGCAGCCTTAGCCTGCTTGGTTAGTTCCTGGTGTTCCTTTGGAGTCAATGTTATTGGCTCTTCGGGTTCTGGCTCTGGTTCTGGAGTAGTTTCGGGTTCGACTTCCGGGGTCGTTACCTCGCCCTTCTCATCTCCGCCGATTTCGTCCTTTTTCTTAGCCATATTTTTGTTAAAACCTCCTATTAAAATTAATTAGTTTTTTACCCAGTCCTCCCCATTCCAGACTTTGTTATGAAGCTCTTTCTGTGCGAAGGCGAGCCAGAGTTGTTCCATTGAGGCGAAACAGTTGGCATAATCATTTGGTGTGTAGGTTACGCTGGTGTTATTCTGCTTAAAGTCATAACAAAATAGAAAGAACCTTGGCATTATTGACCACTGGTCTGTTTCCTCTCTTAACCTAATCCCTCTTGGCAACTCAGTGAAGAACTCTCTACCATATACCATCTCCTGCAACTGGTCTTGGCGTTCTAATTGAAAACTTTTATGTTCGGTTGAGTAATACCAATCTCCCTTAACATCAACCCACACATCGTTTTCTATATAATTGCAAGGACATTCTATTGGCATACCCATCCCCAAATCTGGTATTGCTGCCAATCTCATCTTTATATAAGTCTCTGAAGTATCCATTATCTTTTCTCTCCCTCCTTTTTAACAAAAAGCTATTTCATAGCCTTGAGTCTCTTAGAAATCTCTTCCTTCAGCCTCTCTATCTCGGCCCTCTTTTTTGAATAATCTATTGCAAATTTCTCAGCAGTTGTCATCCCGGCTTCCTTGTCGTACTGCTCTATTGTCTTTGACACTGCGCCGATAAGAAACAGCCAGGCATCCAACTTCGGATGGCTTCGCCTGAACTCACGCCTTGCTGCAATTTTACCCATTTCAGCAGAGCCGATGATTTGGTCATAAACCAGATACATTTTGTAGACATCTCTGGGAGGGACCTTACTGAAATCCTTTGGTTGCCATTCGCCTTTATCTACCATTTCTTTATAAAACTCAGGATGCTCCATGAGATACCAGTCATCTTCAAACCAGTATTTCTCCCATGATGGTTTGCCTTTAGCAGTGATTCCCTTATAACCGACATAATCTGGCACAAACTCTTCCTGACCTATAAAAAGTAAGTAAGCGTCCTGCTCCCATCTGGCTTTCTGAAAATCGGGATTACGTATCAGCAATCCCTCCCTTACTTCAGCCCTTCTTTCTTTATCAGAAATGTAGTTCGGCGATGTTCCCTGACCGTAAGATTCCCACTCTTCAAATAAGTCCTGAAACTCCATATAAATCTGGTCGTATCTTTTATCAGGTACTTTGGTCTGGTCAATCTCATCCCTTACGTTATCGCCCATAATTTCAGGGTCGGTTAAGATTGCATAGAGTTCCGGATTGTCAAGAAGATAATGTTCCTTGATATACCCCTTGCTTGATAGTTCATAGAAGTCCACGTATCTATCCCTAACAGAATCGGTTTTTCTGGGAGAAGGTATATCTAAAAAATAGAAATCCCTCTGCCTTCTGGCTATACGGTAATCGGGATTATCTCTAAGGTAATTGGCTCTGGCATCGCCTTCTGCTGACAGCTCATTGTAGAATTTGTCCTGCTCTCGCCACTCGACATTGATTCTAAGAACATCCTCATTCCAGTCCTTGCCATCATCGGTGAGAATTCCATTATCCAGAGCCCACTGATGGACTTCAGGATTATCAATAAGCCAGACTTTAGCCTCTGAGCTACTACCTCCATACTCATCCACTATCCTACCTCTCTCTACCCAAAGCTCAACCTGATTCTTAGCAGTTTGCCCACTCAACGACCTATTGAGGACATTAAGAACGTTAAAATAACCAGTTAAAGCGCTCCGAACTGCTACTGGCGATACCTCCATCTCCTCTTTAGAGGCAGTGCCCGATTCTAGTCTCCTCAGCCATGCTGTATCTGCCTTAATATTTTCTTCAATTAGAACAATAGAACTTTTAATATTCTCCTTATTTATAACGCCAGACTTTATCTCAGTCAGATTGGCAAGAATCTCATCATACCAACCCATCACTTTCTTATCCCATTCTTCGCCCCATTTTAGATTCTCGTGGGTCTTTCTTGAGCGTTGAATCTGGTCAATCGCATATTTAATCTTTACTTCTTTATACAAATCCCACTCAATATCCGCTTGGCTCAATTCAGTAGTTAGACCATTCTCAAATGCATCAATCCTCCTCATATCATCAACCCACTGAGGGTTGTCAGCCTTTAATTTAGCCCTCTCTTCGTCTGTTTCAAGGGAATCATACTGCTCGAATAGCGGTCTGTGCTTTATTTTCAATTCCAGTGATTCTGGTGGCGTTTCTATGGGTTCTCTGCCAAGCCATTCCCTGAGTTCATTATCCTTAGACATAAGCAACTGGACTTCCCAACTGTTGTAGCCTGACTCCTCGCCTTTATCAAGGTAATCAAAGTAGTTCTTGACTGATGCTTCAGGAGGAAGTGTCATTTCAGGGACGGCATTATCTGGTATATCCAAATCATTGAGAATCCTGTTGAACTCGTTATAGGCTTCCATAGTGTAGATTTTAGCCTGTCCCCAGACAGCCAGTTGAGCATTTTCCTTCGGATGATTCCTGAGATAGTCCTGCTTGAGATTAACACCTATCTCGGATTTATGTTCCTCAAGAAATTCTGCCTGCTTTACCTCGTCAGTTATTGACCAGTATTCGTTTAGCAGGGCGAACTGTCTTTGGGTGAAGTTGCCGAGTTCCGCATCCCTGTATTTATTATCAAACTCCTTTAGAGCTTCTTCATCACCAGATTCGACAACTTTCTCCCTATCCTTCCACATCTGGTAATAGTCGGCAAAAGTAGTCCCTTTATCCGGGTCCGCATTGATGGAGGCCAGACTTTGATTCGGCAGAACTACCAAATCATCTCTGATTAACATTGCTTCAGCAATAGCTCTTATGTAAGGCGGATATCCCTTCTTTTCTGTCAGGGATTCCGGGTCAACATCTTTGAATTGCGAAGCGGTATCAGCCCAGAAGTCCGCCGTATCGTAATAAGGTTCGGTAATACCATAAGCAAGATTATCAGTGTATTTAGGTATTCCGAGTTTATCGAAGTTTTCCTCCCAATCTCCGGTGTATGTCTGAACGCCCTCGCCATACCATCCAAGAGGAGTTGCTATCGCTGCACCCTTCCATCCTTCGCCTTCAAAGGCTTCCCAGACATCTTGAATCATAAAAGGCAAAACTCTATCAAGCCACTGTCTCGCATTAGTAACTTCAACAACTTCTCCTAAAAAGTTTCGACCAGTCCAGAAATCAATTAATGTGCTGAATAAAGGAGATAATGAACCTCTTGTAAAAGTTTCCTGTGCCCTTATTGGGTCAACATCGTATTCCGCCCCAGTTACAGAAGATATACCAGTACCATTACAAAGGCGGGCATATAGAACGACAAACTGTCGGTATCCAGCCCAGGGGTCAATTCTAATCTTACCAATACGGGCACTCATAAACTCAGCATTGCGTGGGTCTGTCTCTAAGTCCCAAAGACCAAGCCAAGCACCGAGGAACATTATCCCGCCAATCTCAGCATTTATGAGTAGAAAGTCCTTCCATGCTTCTTTCATTACTCTGGGATTAAAACCAATCTTACCTTCACGAACATGGATTCCAAGTAGATGTTTCGGCAAAAGAAATCTACCTAATTTAGACCTCATAGCAAAGAATATGGCATTCATAGCTGGTGCTAATCCTGAGAACTGTTTTAGGTTTGCCCTCTGAATAAAATCACCAAGCATGGATTGGTGGTCAGTCATCTCCTGAATAATATCAAATGCTTCACCTTCCTTGAGCTTTATCTCTCCAGAGGCTATCTTTTCAGCCCTACGCAGGGTCTCCGCATACTTGATATCAAGAACTCCAGCAACAATCTCATTCGTACCAGAAACAAATGCTCTTTCAAATGGTTTAATATGCCACAACTTAGAGGTTATTCTCGGAATAAGTCTCTCGACTGTAGGGAAACCAAACTCCTCAGCACCTCTCCATTGCTCTGTTCCCTTTTCCATTTCCCAGCTAGGTACTCTTAGCGGGTCATGTCCAGTTTCAATTCTAATCTGCTCGTATATTGGAAACCATGGTCTCCTTTTTATCCGTTCCCTAGCTGCCTCAGCATCCTTCTGACTAAACATAGTCTGATAGGAAACAACTTGCCCTTTCCATGCCACAAAAGGATGACCAGCAGATAATACTTTAGATTGCCTCAAGAAAGAGTTATCCAGCGTTGCTTTAGTGGCTCTAAGAAAGTTACCAATATCTATTGGAGACCAAAGAATTTCCTTAAATATCCTGTTCAACATTCTTTGTTCCATAAAGTTGAACATTGGCGGTTTCTTAAAAGCATCAGAAATAGGTTTATCGAATCTTGTAGGAGGTACAGGCGGATACGCATCATCTCTGGCTTTCATCCGCTCTAACTGGTATTCATCAAATGTTAGTTCGCCTTTAGAAAACCTCTCGCCTAGTTCAAGTTCGGCTTTAGCAAACTGCAAATCGGCAGGATTTCTCAAATCAGTAACTTGTGGATTATTAAATTCTGGCTCAAGTAATGTTTTATAGCCTTGTGGGATGTCAGACAACTTTCTGAGATAATCTGCCGTTTCCTGGTCTATCGGTATCGGCTCCCTGCCTATCTCATGGTACAGACCTTCAACCACATCTTCCAAAGGCTTTTTCTCGGTAGCAATTTTATCTATGGCCTTGAGAACCTTCGGCTGGTCGCCGAAAACCCTCTGTAATCTGGTATAAGCAGACCTGCCAGTTACTCCGGGTTCTCTCGGTATAGTTCTACCAGTCAGAGCATTTGTCAGAGCCGTTACAGTCGAAGCCATCTCAAACGGTTCGTTCTTTGTTACATGGTAGACTTTAGCGAATAGCGCATCTCTTAAATCATTCGTCATACCCTCAAAATACTCAGTTGCAGCAGCAGGCAGTTCACCGGCAAGCGTATCGCTTATTGCCTGCTTCATTGCCTCTTCAGAATTTAATCCTTTGGTTACTATAAGCTCCTGCGCTCTTGACTTCAGATTTTCCGCCCTTCCAGCCCTTGTCTCTCGCCTTAATTCCCTTGTCAGTTCCCAAGCCCTGACTGTAGTAGGCTCATTGATATAGTCAGCGAAGAATCCCACCAAAGCATTTATCTGCTTCATGTTATATTTTGGCTGTCCGGTAATAGCCTGGTTTTCAGCTACTTCCTGGCTTGATAATTCAGTCTGCGGTTCTAATGGTTTCTCAGTAAAATGTCTTTTAATATCAGATTGAAGTTCGTTTATTTTCCTCTTTTCCTGCCTGATATCCATAACCCTATCGGCAATCTCGTCAGGAGTCATATTAAAACGCTTTGTCAAATCGTCAAGAGCAACATCTCTTGGCACTCTGTTATACTGCGGAGTTCCCTTCTGAGTATATTCGCTGAAATCATGTCCGGGGAATAAAGACTGAGCCTGTTTGAAAGTGAAGTATTCAGGGAATGTCTGTTCTCTGATGGAGATAAAAGCATCCAGCCCGACATTCTTACCGCCAAGTTTGAACTTTGCTTGAGCTACTGGGTCGGTCTTTTGAGTAACTTTCAATCCCTCAAGTTCAGCCTGCGCTTCGTAAGCCTCTTTAGCTTCTGCAGGTGCTTCTTCGGCAGACTGTCTAGCCTGCTGAAGTTTAAGCTGGTCTTCCATTGAAATCTGGACTATCTTACCCTTGCCAGCAGGTCTCACTTCCTTCTCGGTTACGCCTTCAATCATGGCAGGCTGATAGCCAGCTTCAGGATATCCAGCTTCGGCTTTGGGAGTAGGCGTTTTTAATTCGGTTATTTCATTTGCTAGAGACGCTATTTCATCTTGGACAGCAGCTATCTCTTTATTAACTTTAGTTCTTTCAGCCCCTTTGAGTCCCTCAGCTTTACTAAAGAGGTCGGTTTGCTTTATTTTTAATTCTTTTATCTCTTGCTGTAAGACATCAACCCTATCAAATCTTTCCTTTACAGACATTCCAGTTGTTACTTCAGTTACAGCTTCAGGCATACCAGCTTCAGCTTTGGGGATTGCTGGAGATAGCTTAAATTCAGACTCATATGTTCTGGCATACTTAATAGCTTCTTCCATAGTATTTCTGGTGCCAGCTAGTTTACCATCTGGTCTATATACATCAAACTGACCTGATATCTCCTGAACTTTATATCCTTCTGGAATTTTCAGTTCTTCAGGTTTTTCCCCTAGTATTTCAAAAGCACCCCGTTCAGGTCTGACTCTGGCTTCCTCGATAGCTTCACTGATTTTCGTTTCTACATCTGCGCGGATTGAAGGTTTAATACTTATGCCAGCACCAGTTAGACCAGGAAGGAGATTTGCAATGGCAGTCTTAACCGCAATGTCAGGCAGGTTTGCCAAGATGTCTCTATTCTCATCGTAGACTTTCACCGCAGCGTTAGCCACGACTTCCTGCATTACTTCGGTCGCTGTCTCTGAAAACTCACTGATAGTAAAGTTCCTGCCGAACTTTTTTATAACTTCAAACAAAGTCCGCTTTACAAGCTGCTTTGATGCTTCCTGCTTAAATTTTCTGAAAAGCACAGGACTAGCCATTTTAAGCAATGGTATTCTACCGGCACTTTCAAGAAGCCCTATGATAGTACCTGCAAAAAGAGCAAGATATCGAGCTTTGTCTTTAGGAGCACCGGCAGCTATCAGGTCTTCATATACCTGCATTCCTTCTACGGGACCCATGATAGCCGTACTTCCGACTATAAAAGCACCCCCTGTCCCCCCTGTCAGAAGTGAAACACCAGCTATAGTAACTATAAACGGAATAATGTTAGCCAGCTCATAGGCGTAATATCTTGGGTCTTTCAACAATTCAGGATGCTGGAAAGCACCTTCCTGGAATTTAATATCGGGTACTATCTGGGGATTAGCCTTAATCCATTCCCCTAACTCTTCCTTGTTTTCTGTATAAAGCCAGTGCATATCCTCCCGAGCTTGCCTGTTCTGCTCATTTATCGTCTCGCCGAACTCACCTAAAAATCCTTCAGGCAATTCCGGGTAAAGCATCGGTATTAAAACTTCCAGAACGAAGTTCTCTCCCGATTCCCACATAGTCCTCGATGTAAAGACCACAGTATCCCAGAAGTCCTTGAATATGTTTTCCTCTGGCGTAACTTCAATCTGTTTCGTGACCTGATTATAAAAGCCAACCCTATCACCTTTATCGTCATAAGCGATATTAGTGCTTGCGTCAAGGAAGCAGAGTTTTCTTACAGGAACTCCGTCCTCAATGACCGTTACGGTTGATATAGGAGTCTCAACAGGTGGCAATTCTGCAAATACGAGGTCAATATCTCTTTCGTTCTCAAGCAGAAATCTAAGGACATTTTCGGTATCCTCATTCCTTCCCATTGCCTTGATATCCTCAAAGAAATCTTCTGGATGCTCAAGAGCGAAAGTATGTAAAGTTTCAGCAACCATCTGCGGTATTTCCAACTCTGAATAACCGTAACTGGCTTCAGGTCTGAACATCTCGGGGTAAAGTGTTTTTAGAGACTCCGATACTGGAACAGGCAACTCAAAAGGCTTTTCAGGCTCCTCTTCTTCGGGAACAGGAATCTCACCGTATCCGGTAATCCCAGGCACAACTGGTTCTAAAAGGAAGTCCTCACCTTCCGTAGTTTCAAAGCCAAGCTCTTTAGCCTGATAAGGTTTTAGCCATAGAGGTCTTGTTAGCTTTTTCTCGGCAAGCGTTCCCTCAGCCTTATAGCGTTTTAGTAGATTAAATTGAGTTTCGCTTATATATTCTCTAGTCTCTGAAACCATCTACTTCCTCGGTAGTCTATTCTTCCTGTTCAAAATGGATTGCCTTAACGCTCCGGAGAGCAAATTACTGCTACCAATCGGCTTTTGCTTTACTAAAGCTCTATTGATAATATCCTGAGATAGCTTCTGTAGTTCTTTATCAATGAATGGCATTAAATCTATACCTCCTCTTCCATTTCGCCGGCTCCAGGCGGTTCTTGTTTCCTGGTTGTTCTGACCGCCCCTTCAACCGGTGCGCCCTGACCTATCATTAAGGCATCGGCTTTCTGCTCCGGTGATGCTTCGGGAATTTCAACGCCACTCAATCTGGCTACTTCTCTCTTTGCTGTTCCTTCAAGAGTCTGACCGACCTCAATCAGAAGAATCTTGGCTTCGTCTTTCCTGCCCTGTTTATCAAGAGCCTCAGCCTGCTGGAAAAGTGCCAGCGCCCTGCTGACTTTCTGAGCCGTCTGAATAAGGTACTTCTCATCAATGTCGTCATAGTCCCGATATCTCAGAATGTTCTTTCTGATAGACCTGTCATCCATCCATCTCTGAGCCATATTAGCCAAGCCGTAAGCTGCTGCCGTTTCCTCCGGCAGAGCTGTGAGATATTCAAAGTCCATCGTATAATCGCCGGCCAAATCCTCCGCCGTATAAGTCCTCTTCTTGCCAGTCCTGCCAATGTCAGCAGTCATATTGAATGTCTCAAACTGCCAACGAGCTTCCTTGAAGCACATCCGCTTGAACCTCTCCATAGTCTTTATCCTTGGAGTAAACACCTGTCTGGATGCACCGGCCAGAGTAGCGATAGCTACCTGTGATAGCTGGAACTGCAGGTTTCCCCAGTCTATATGGCTTATTGAACCTCGCTGAATAGCACCGCCCAGCATAGCCTGGAAGAATCTGGTTGAAGACTGAATATCGGGACCCTCTATCTTCTGCAATCCTTCCTCAGTTTCAATAGCAAGAATACGACCCAGCCTGTAAAGCGGCTCGTCAGGAAGTTTCTTGCCCGATTTGCTTTTAAGAACCTGCGGCGGAGCCAGCGAAAGCATATTCATTGTCTCAAGTATGGAAGCTATACGGTTGGTTTCAGGGTACAATTCCCTGTTTGCCGAGAATATCGAGTCTCCCCTCATTCTCCTTGCTCTGTCTGAGGTGTCCAAAAATGTTCCCTGCTGGCATAACTGAATTACAAAAGGTGGGTGAAGCAATTTATTGGGAATCGAATCATAGTATTTACCGTCAAGGAATATGGTTTCATTAAAGCCGTCCCAAGAATCCCATCGTGTTATAGAATCTCCGATAGGCACATAGTCCGGGTATTCCTCCTTGCACATCGCTTTATCCAGAGTATCCCAGAAAGCTACTTTTGAAAGACCTCTTGAACCCACGCTGTAAATGCACTTCCGCATATCAATCGGAACTATATCAACATCGAAGCCGAATTTATCCTGTGATAAGAGAATCCTCGCTCCGACCCTGCCTCTGATTGCGATTTGCTCCCAGAGGTATGTATCTAAATCAGGCATAAGAACCTGGTTGAGATTTTCATTTGCAATATAAATCAGGTCTGTCCACCAGTCCTCGATAACCTTAGTCTCATGGCCGTCAAGCTCTCTGCCGTTTCGCTGACCGTTAATCTCTATAAGCTCTTCGGATTCATTAAGGACAGCCAGCACCCTTTCGCCGAATACCCGGGCATCGTTCATTGTTACGCTGATAACGTCATCCAGTTCTTCTCCCTTAGCGTCCCTGAGAATATATGGGTCTTGAACCCACAGCTTCTCGTCCTCATCCATGCGCTGAAATATATGCTTGCCCCACTCAGCATTGACGGAGTTTATCCATTGCATAGTCTCATCATCAGATACAAGGGAAACAGGCATCTGAGCCGTTAAAGAAGTTGATTGCGGAACTGCTTTACTTCCTTTGAGGTCTTTGATTTTCGTCATTAAACCCTCCTGCCCACGGGAGCCTTTTCGGTATCTCCTGGCACTGCCGATATCGGCCTGAACTGTGTCATCATATATCTCTCGGCCGCCATGAAATGAAATATCTGCTCGTCCTCAATCTTGTTCTCGATCGGATTGTAGTTTGTATCCAGCTCCCTTGAGAAAGTCTGCTTCTCCGATATATAGTTCTGGCAAGTCCTGAAGACCTTATGCCTGTGCAACTTCTCAAATCCGTAGACCCTATTTATTTGCGACCAGACATCTCTATCAAGCGGTTTATCAATCCTCCACCCAGCCTGTGTAAAGTCTCCTCGCCAGCCATCTTCTGTTGGCGAACCGCCCATCCTGGAGGCAATCCTTTCGCCTTTAGAAAGTTCAATCCAGTTTGTCACATGCTCGAAGGTAGAAAGCTGCCCCATTGCGTAATCGCGGTAAGTATAGAAAGTCCCCGTACTCGGGTCGTAAGCTCTCCATAGAGCCACAGTATTAACCGGCCCGAAGTCATGTCCAACGTATCTCGGCCACCCCGTGGGGATTTCAAAAGGTTCGATAACATCATTCACGGAATCAAAAGCGTCATAAATCAGACCGGCTGGCTTGGAGAAACGCCCTCTGTGGAACATATCGAACTTCCACGCCGGCATGAGTTTCTGCATCCTCTGATATTCATCAAGAGGAAATGCCGGGTTAGCCGTAGAGTCGAACTGGATTACATCAATATCGCCATTCGGGTTTTTAACCCACTCGTCATAGATATCGGTCTTGAGCCAGCCAAGTCCGTAGAGCGTTGTCGTCATCAGAATGCGAGCCTTATTTATCAATGTCCTGCGCCTTACGGCTTCCCAGGTCTCTCTCTTAAACTGTTTCTGACCGCACTCATCCAGCCAAACGCCCTTGACGGTAGCTGACTCCATAGACTCGGGGTTCTGAGCCGAACCGATAAAGACCTTGGTATCTATATCCGAATCGGGAAACATCACATAGTCGTTCTTTTTCCTTACAGTCTTCTTGGTAAAGAAGGTAAATATCTTCTTGTTGTCGTTATAAGTCCCATAGTGAAACAAGTCCTGAAATACATATAGAAATTCAGGCAGTAGCTTCCTATCGAGCAGAGGGAAAGTCGAAGTCCCGACCAGGTAATCTCCCGGCCCCCTTGTCCTTATCTCCCTATCAAGCCAGTGAGGTCCGAGTACGGTCTTACCGCCCTGACTACCCGCTTGCATATCTATTATCCGCTTCTTTGAAAGCCATGTCCTAGTCTGACCCGGGTGGAAATTAACCTTCAACTTACCGTCAGAGCTTATCTCACGGAAATGCTTTATCTCAGTCGCTTGAACCATTTTACAACCTTAATAATTATTGCTAATGGTGTGAAATAACTCCATGAAAATTCAACAGCAATAGGAATTTCTTGAAATATTCTGCCGTAACGATAGACCCACCAAATACCTCGCCAATACTTTCTAGCGAAAAACTCTAAAACAACAGCAATGATAGCAGGGTAGGTTTGTGTGTAGAAAAAGCTACGGTACTCAGGGGCATAAAAAACCCTCCTTAGCCCCAATACTTTAAGGCGATTCTCAAATTCAGGTTCTCTATCTAGTAATCTTCGAGCAACCAGATGAACTCCCACGCCGTGCCATTTCATATCCGGCTCAAGGATTTTAAGAGTTTCAAGAAATGTCTTTCCGTCTACTGTTATCGATGTTGCCTCTATCATTTCTACTCCTTTACCCATATCCTCATTAGCCACACCAGCCAATCTATCTCTTCTATAATCTCCAGTATCTCAGGGTCTTCCCTTATATCGCATCGTTTAGTTTGAGCCATCTCTCACCCCATTTATCAATTATTGGAGTTGCTGGAAATCTACTATCACAATTTCTGCAATACCATGTCCCACCATATATATCCATTGAACGATGCAAGCACTCAGGGCATAGACTGTTACCATCAAATATCATCGGTATACCGATTAGACCAGCCAAATATTCCCTTATCGCTTCCTGTTTGCTCATTTCTCTCCTTTCCCCAGGGAACTATATACTTGACACAACTAGAATAGTATGTTATAATGGTTGTATAAAGTAAAGATAAGGAAAAAACCAGAAAGGCATAAATCCCCACCGCTTTCTCGTTATAGGCATCTTACTTTTACACCTGCTACAAGAACCTCTTTTCATATCTTCTCCTTTTTCTACCTTAAAAAAATTACGGGTACCTATAGTAGCTCTCGCCTCTCAAGGATTTACACGCCCACCCCCTCTCCTTGCCTACAGGGATGGTACTTTAGCCAGGGCAGGACAGCGTGTTTATGCGGATGCGACCCCCGCTGCCTTCTGTCTTACTGGTGGGTTTCTCACGCCTGACAATCTGTCCACATCTGGCACGCTAAAAAGCTAGGCGTGAAATGGTTCGCACAATGGAACTTATGTTAACTACCAGCCTCAAGCTCTGGTATCTCTCTTACCTCTCCCTCGATGGTCGGCTCCTGCTCAGGCATACCCAGGTTATACTCGACATGGGTGATTGTGATTTCCTTAGTCTCGTTTATATCCACCCGAGTCCTGTCCTTCCTGCCCCACCGGTCAGGATGGCGACGTTCCAAATATGTAGCTGCTGATAGCCATTCTCCACCAGTCTCGGTTATTTCTATAGTCTGCTTGCCCTCATCATCAGTTCTGACAACACGCTTTCGTTCTCCTGGCATAGCGGCATCAACTAGGCGTGCCACAATTGTGGCCTCCTGTTCAGCTTCAGCTCTTTTTACTGCACAAAGAAAGGAAAAATACATACCACCGCCGTTTTTTTCTTCTTCCTGAGCTTTATCAAGCCAATTACTATAAGTAACTGGGGTAATACCTACGGCTTGGCAGGCTACAGAAAGATAGTTACCCTCGGCTATGTATTTACAGATATTCTCTTGGAGTTCTGGTGTCAGCTTGGTAGGTCTGCCGGTTCCCTTGTAGTTCGCTGGTTTACTGGTTGTCATTGTTGCTTACTCCTCGGTAGATAGATTTTTCTTTGGTTCTTTCTTTTTACGCACTCACACAAACACACTCAAAAAGAGGGGACATAGTTGCATAGTGTAGAGAGTAGGAAAATCTGTGAACTATTAGCTTTGCTCAAGCGTAGAGAAAGTTCACACGCAAAATTAAATTGTTCACAGAAAAGCTCAAATAGTTCACAAGATAGTTCACAGATTTAGAAATGCTCAGGCGTAATAGTTCACAAGTCCAATTGTGAACTATTCAATTATCTTTATCGCCATCTAGCTTTTCAGAAACATAAAATAATGCCGTCTTCGTAGCACCCTTTTCCTTCAAAACTCTTACCTCTTCCCTCTCAACAGACGTCTGAACGATAACATCGAACTCCCTAGCTGTTTTGTGCATTATTCTTATAGCGTCCTTTCGCTGAACCCCGCCATTTCTTCTAGCAAGATTTAAGAATTTCTGAACATCGAGTTCCAACTTTGACTTGATAAACCCAGTCTCAGCTAGGTTAACGGCCTGCTCGATAAGCCACATGCCGAGGGTGGTTGCATTTAACAGGTTATCTTCATTGAGTATGTACTTGCCTAACGGCTCCGGCTGCTCCGATACGCATAGCAGGACTGCTAACTTGAGAACATGGGAAGCCAGCCGGGACTGAAAGCCCAGCAGCTCGGGGTTATAGTCTTTCGCCAGCTCCTTTTCAGCTTTGCGTACCCATTCATTGTATTCGTCAAGTATCTGGCTGACATCTACCCACGACTGGTCAAGTTCTTTGATGCCCTTCAAGAACTCAACCAGCTCAGCCCGCTTCGCCTTGTCATAGCCCAGCTTTAAGCCCGTGTCCTCGCCCTTGGTGGCACCGGGTATAATAATGAACCGCCCCATCAACCCGCCCCGCAGGTCCCCTTCGGTCAACTTCTCTTTCAACCAGTCAAGGGTACTAGCTGCCAGTATGTTCAAGGCCGGTCGGTGTATCGTCTGCTTGCCATCCCTCAATGTCTGCCGGCTGTACTCCTGCCGACAGTCGAAGAGGTCTACAACTATTTCCCTGAAGCCTTGGGCGTAGTCTCGGTTCCACATGGCTAATACTGCTGCAAACTCTGATATCGGGTACAAGACATTAGGGCTAGACTTCAGTACTGCTAAAAACTTCTCCCGCGACTGCTCGCCTGATAGTATCAGGTCGGTGTCAACATCGGCTATCAGGTCTTCAGCTATTCCGACTGCCGTTGACTTCCGGTAAAGCCCGGAAGGAGCTATCAACAGAGTGTAAAGGTTAGTCCACTGCCGGCGACCACCATAACCAGGATAGATAATGCGTGAACCGCAGATGGTAGCCAGTGCCGTCAGGCCAGCCCCAAGATGGAACTCCAGAGGCGCATCAGTAAGGCTAGAGGCATACTTTAGGTACTCGGCAAGGAAGCCGGTCAATTCAATCTTCTCTATTATGGACTTCACCGGCCACTCCTCAGAATACGGTCAGTAATGTCCTCCCTGCCTTGCTCACCTCCTGACTTTACTTCTTTGCCTTCTCTCTCTTTCTGGTATAGTAGCCTGTTTATACGATTGACCTCAGCCCTGAGCTGGTCAATATCCTTGTCAACCGGGCGAGTTCTGAAAATAGGTGCGCGCGCACCTATTTGAGATTCAGGCTCCGGTTCTGGCAGTTCATAACTCCCCGGGTCCGCCCAGCCGTGATAACTGCATAAAGCCCTGTAATAGCTGTATGAAATAGGGAAGTCAAAATCTTCCGGCCTTACCTGGTGGTAGTGCTCAGGCTGGTTGAACTCATGACACTTGCAGTAAACGAAAGCATGAGGCACCAGCCTGCCCGACTTACTCCAGAAAGGGATTAAACCAGAGCCGTCACACTCAGAAAAAGGGCATCGTGAAGGGGCTTTCTCATTCATTGACCACCCCCTCACCGTCATTCAAGTGCTGGAAGTTCGGCCTGCGCCTGCTCGCTCTACAATTCGGGCATCTCTTCGGCTCGGCAAGGAACCGATCCTTGAAATACTGCTGCTCGCCGGCAGTAAATATGAACTCAGCCCCGCAATCCTTACATATTAGATGCTTGTCCTGGAACTCCTGTATATCTTCCATAGCTTACCCTCCCTTGTCTATCTGAAATGAAAGAGGACTACCGTTTTTTGTCGCAGTAGTCCCTTGGTGTTAGTATATGCACATTGTATGTGATAAAGTCAATAGATCAGGACAGACAATTTTTGTTTAAGAGTAAAATAAATTTTTGTAGTAAAACAGTGTTTAGGCTTAAATCTGAAATTTGAGCGTGGAGTTTTGCAGTGAATTTACGATATTAACAAATGTTTACAACTATTTTTTGCGGTGCAAACTTGCATGTTCGCTAGGCGTAAGAAGCTCCAAGTTATCAGGTCTATCATCGTCCCTTATACCATTCTTGTGATGTACAACCATACCTTCAGGGATTGGCTCGCCAGTTATGCTTTCCATCATTAGATTGCAAAGCTTAATATATCCCTGAGCATCCTGTCTCGGATGCCCTTTAGCAAATATGTAAATGTAACCATGCCTATGATGCTGACCATTTCGTCTATTTGGTCTTGGTCTCTTTTCATTATTAATGCGTATCCTTCCATATAGTACCATCCTGGCTCTCCAATATGTATGGTCAAATATCCCGGTTGGCATTACTCAATTCTCCGGGGTTGCTTTAATTTCTCTACATCTTCACGCCTTACTAACTTCTTTCGCTTGTCCAGTTCATCAGAGTATACCGGGAGGACTCCTTGTTTAACCAAGCGCCAGATTTTAGGCTTACTTACTTTCAGATATTCTCTCGCTTCTTTCAAAGTCAAGTATTCACTTTCCATGTTTTAATTGTAACAAAGGATTACTATTCTGTCAAGATAGGTTAAAATATTTTGCAAAAGGGTATTGACAAAGGGTTAAACTGGATATATAATAGGTTACAGAAGGTAATGAAAAGGAGGCAATCAATGGAGTACATCATCAAGAATCAGACAGTCACCACCTGCCGGGCAGTATGGGAACCCGATGAACCAGCAACATCACAGCTTATTGACCCTCTGCTTGCTGATATTTGCGGTCAAGAGGTTGATGGGGCATTTCTAGCCACCCGGGAGAGAGCGAAGGAAATCCTGACCTGGGGTCAAATGAAGATGGCAGACTTGGAAGTAATACTTACTTCCTACCATGATGGATACACATCAGCTCTCATGATATAATTGTTAGTAACCTCACGGAAATGGTGAGGAAATAAAAGAGAGGAGAGGTTAGATAAATGAGTATATCTTTTGACCTTCGCCAGATTGTAGAAGGTAGTGATAAACAAACTAACTTTACAACCATGCTGTTGAAGCTAATATTTAAGGCTGATTTATCAAATCTTGAAAAGTTACGCAAGGGCTTCCCAAATGCTGTTCAAACAATAGAACATTATAAAGCCACTGGCGACATTTTAAATCTAGAATCAGATTGAGAGGTTAAGGAAGTGGAAACAGTAAGAGACAGTGCAATCTCAATGATCTGCGGGAACCTGGTAATGGCCGGGGTCCTGCTGCCCCGTGAAGTAGCCTACTATATGAGCTATCTCAGCAAGGTCAGCGACCATGAGCTGGCGGACACTCTGGGCAGGAGCATGTTGAACTACAAGAAAGCCCTTGAGTTTGACGCTA
>Ga0315549_1000622_pt1 | contig 41199 bp, 34 predicted proteins | sample SalMarSW160200MG_FD_203101 | JGI IMG/M metagenome (GOLD analysis project Ga0315549, IMG submission 203101) | Salt marsh sediment microbial communities from the Plum Island Ecosystem LTER, Massachusetts, United States - Salt Marsh Sediment SW1601-200 ...
AATAGGCGGAATTCTGCTCAACGGCGGCGTGGGGAACCTGCTTGGCGCGCCAATAGGCACACTGACCCTTCTGGTAATCAACGAACTGATCCGTGCGGCGGGTGTCCAATCAAACTTTCAAGCGATGGTAAGCGGGCTCTTGCTGTATCTCTTCATTGTGCTGCAAAGCATTGTTATGTCGTTGCGTGGCGGGAGGAAATTCAGAATTGCTCTACCGCCCTGGCTGAAGGGCAAGAAAAAGGCCGAGAAACAAAGGTAGCTGAAAGGGCCTTGGAGTGCGGATAATCACGGCCGAGGATGTCTTCCCGGCCGATTAAGTTTGACAAAGGATACATAGTTAGTTAAAATTACTAACATATGTATTTTAATTTAAAATTGTTTTTTGTTTCAGGAAGTTGATGTTAGCTTACTAAATAGAAATAAAATTTTTTAAGAAAGGCTTAAAATGATAAGGATAGGTTTTGTTCCATCTCACAGATCGCCGTTTAATAAAGAATGGGCAATAAGTATGAGAGATAAGGTAATCAAGTCTATTGAAGAGAACATAGGGGAAGTTGAATTAATATTCCCTGATAAAGAATTTACTGACGGCGGGCTGGTTACTTTCATGGAGGATGCTAAAAAAGTTATTAAACTCTTTAAAGAAAAAGATATCCAGGGTCTTCTTATAGGCATGATGACTTTTGGTGAAGAGATACCAAATCTCTTAATTGCTGAAGCTTTCAGCAACATTCCTATTCAGGTTTTTGGCACAAAGGAAGGACCGTTTACTGAAGATGGGAACAGAAAGTCAGACTCATTTTGCGGTACCATCTCCACTGCAGCAGGACTATCAAGAAGAAATATAAAGTTTGATTTTTCGGGGATTTATTTTCCCGAAGAAGAGGGATTCATATCTGATGTGAGAAAGTTTTCTAAAACGGTAAATGCTTTAGAAGGCTTTAAAGGAATGAAGATAGGCGCAATCGGTCCGAGGCCTGCTCCCTTTGAGACATGTGCAATAAATGAAGTATCGCTGATAGAAAAATTTAGAATTAAAGTTGTACCTTATACTCTTCTTAAATTGAAGGCAGATATTGAGAGTATTGGAGAAAAGGATGTAGAGGAAATAAAAAATGATATAGAAAAATCTTTTGAATGCAAGCTTGTAGATAGTAAAATAATATCTAAAATCGCAAAGCTTGAGTATGTGCTTAAAAAATACGCAGCTGAAGAAGATCTTTCCGGTTTTGGGATACAATGCTGGACAGCGATGCAGGAAGAGATTGGGTTATCTCCCTGTGTCAGCATGGGAAGACTCACCGATAAAGGTATAATGTGTGCATGCGAGGTCGATCTTCACGGGACAATTACGATGGTAATACAGTATCTTTTGACTGCAAATCAGGGCGTACCTCATTTTGTTGACTGGACCATACAGAACCAGGAGGACGAAAATATCTTTCTGGCATGGCACTGCGGAAATGCCCCGGCAAGCCTGAGGTGCGATTCATGCAAACCAAGGATTGATACGCACTCGATACTGGGCTGGCAGATTGGTTATGATAAAAGCTATGGAACAGGAGAATTTCAGTTAAAAGATGGACTCTTAACCATAAATAGATTCGGGGAGATAGGCGGAAAATTTAAGATGCTTTCTACGGTTGGTGAAGCAATACCTGATAATAGAACACTCAGGGGTTCCTGGAAATGGGTTAAGGTAAAAGATTTAAAAAAGCTTTATAGAACCATAATAGAGGAAGGCTTTACACATCATGCCAGCACGATGTACGGAGATTTGAGGAAGGAAATGAACACTTTTTGTAAATTTGCGGGAATAGATATTATAGAAGTATGAGTTTTGATATTATAAATACCAAAAAATATATAAATGATAAATTGTAATTAAATGCTATAATTTTTTTATTATGATTTACAGAAAAGAAAAAAATAATATTTCACTGAAAGAAATAAATAAGAAAAACATACTTAAAATAGTAATAGATGTGGGACAGATCTCCCGGATCGACATATCAAGACAGCTTAAAATAAGCCGTCCTACTACTTCTGCATATATTGGGGAACTTATCGAGGAAGGCCTCATAGAAGAGATTGGTAAAAGTGATTCTACTTCATCCGGTGGTAAAAAAGCAGTACTTCTTCAATTTAGAGTCAGAGCCGGTTATATATTAGGAGTAATGATAGGAGTAAAGAATATCAGAATTGCTCTAACTGATTTAGGATCAAATATAATAGAAATAGTAAAGATTCCAACTGAAGAATGGCTTGGGCCGGATGCAGTAATAGATAAACTGGTGAAGAATATTAAGGAAATCATAAAAAAATTCAAGATTAACAAAGAAGAAATAATAGGTATTGGGATTGGAGCAACGGGCCTGGTTGACAGCAAGAAAGGTCTGGTTATTTTTTCACCTAACCTGAATGGATGGAATAATATAAAAGTGAAAGAGACCGTAGAGAGAAAAATTGGTCTTCCTGCTTTTATTGAAAATGAATGCAGGGTTCAGGCAATCGCAGAGAAAAAATATGGGCTTGCTAAAAATATTAAGAATTTCGTCTGTGTTGAAACCGGGACCGGCATAGGTACCGGTGTGTTTATAGATAACAGGCTTGTAAGCGGGGATAAAGGGATGGCAGGAGAGGTCGGACATATAATAACTAATCTGGCGGGAAACAGGGTATGTCATTGCGGAAACATAGGATGTCTTGAAACTCTGTGTTCGACGAGCTATCTTTTAGAAGATATAGCAGATGATATAAAAAAAAGCAGTACATCTTCTGGGAAGAGTAAGAGCGGTTTAAAATTGGAAGATCTATATGATCTTTATAATCAGGGTAATAAAATAGCTACAATAAATATAGAGAAAAACGCTGAATATCTGGGTATCGGAATTTCTAATACAATCAAAATGTTTAATCCGGAACTTATTATAATTCATGGAGAAGTTATCAAATTCGGTGAGAAGTATTTAAAGAAAGTAAAGGAATCAGTTACTAAAAATACATTCCCCAAGGTTAAGGATGATTACAATATTCAATTTTCAGAAATGGGAGATAATGTCGGAGTTATTGGGGCCGCATCTATTGTTTTTAATAATATTTTCGATCTTGATAGTTCAAGTGTAGCCGGTCATTATATTATAAAAAAGATAATAAACTAAAGCTGAACCTTTTTTGATAATAAATATCTTAAGAAAAATACAATATGAGTAAATCCAGATATGTAATGGGTATTGATTTTGGCACTGATTCTGTACGTTCGATCATTGTTGATATTTCAAATGGCGAGGAAATATCTACTCATGTATCATATTTTAAAAGATGGGCTGAAGGGCTGTTTTGCAGCCCTGAGAAAAACAAGTTTCGGCAGCATCCTCTGGATCATATCGAATCCCTCGAAGACTCGGTAGTCGGAGCGCTGAAAAAAATTAATCCGGATACCAAAGGTAATATAATAGGAATAGGGATAGATACAACCGGCTCTACTGCCGGACCGGTAGATCAAAACGGTACGGTGCTGGCTTTAAAAGAGGAATTTTCTGATAACCCTGATGCTATGTTTGTAATGTGGAAGGATCACAGTACCGTAGAAGAAGCAGAATTGATAAATAAAGTCGCCAGATCATGGGGAGGAGAAGATTATACCAAATTTGAAGGCGGAGTATATTCTTCCGAATGGTTCTGGTCAAAGATACTCCATATATTAAAGAAGGATGACAGGGTAAGAAAAGCTGCTTTCTCCTGGGTGGAGCATGCAGACTGGATACCTGCCATACTAACCGGTAATATAGATCCGCTGAAGATGAAGCGCAGCAGATGCGCTGCGGGGCATAAAGCGATGTGGCATGCTTCCTGGGGAGGATTGCCTCCGGAAGATTTTCTTAAAAGGATATCGCCTCTGCTGTCAGGTTTAAGGGACAGATTATATGCTGAGACATACACCTCGGATATTCCTGCAGGAGGATTATCTGCGGAATGGGCAGAAAGGCTCGGCTTAAAGAAAGATATTCCAATATCGGTAGGAGCTTATGATTCTCATATGGGAGCAGTAGGGGCAGGAGTTGAGCCGGGTGTTTTTGTAAAAATAATCGGTACTTCCTGTTGTGATATAACAGTAAGTCCAAAAGATGAAATCGGAGAAAAACTGGTGGCTGGCATATGCGGGCAGGTTGATGGTTCCGTAATACCGGGTATGATAGGACTGGAAGCAGGACAATCTGCTTATGGAGATGTTTATGCATGGCTTCGGGACATACTTTCCTGGCCCATGGAAAATTTACTTTCAAGTACCCTGGATAAAAAAGAGATTGAAAAAGCAGTTGATTCAATTTTTCCCGGAATTACTGAAGCGGCTTCTAAAATCGATCCGGAAAAAAGCAGTTTAATTGCTATTGATTGGTTAAATGGAAGAAGGACTCCTTTTGCAGACCAGAAGCTAAAGGGAGCAATTTTAGGTTTGACACTGGGGATCAATGCACCCAGGCTATTCAGAGCGTTGATTGAGGCAACTGCTTTTGGAGCAAAAGCTATTATAGAAAGATTTAATCAGGAAAATATTACAATAAACCAGGTGGTAGCAATAGGAGGAGTACCTAAGAAATCACCATTAGCCATGCAGATACTATCAGATGTGCTGAATATGCCTGTAAAAGTAACTAAATCCAAGCAGGCTGTAGCTCTGGGAGCCGCTATATTCGGAGCAGTAGCAGCCGGAACATATAAATCAGTTGAAGAAGCCCAGAAACATATGGCATCAGGATTTGAGACCGTGTATTATCCGGATAAGAAAAATATTTTCATTTATAATAATATATATGCCAGATATAAGAGATTAGGAAGTATACTGGAGAATGAATTAAGAAAATGAGTCTTTTAAAACTAAAAAAAGAAGTGCATAAGGCCAATATAAGACTTTATCAGAGCGGTCTGGTTACATCTACATTTGGTAATGCATCCGGAATTGATAGAGAGAGATCGCTTGTAGCTATTAAACCAAGTGGAGTGCCTTATAAAAAGCTAATGCCCGGAGATATAGTATTGGTAGATCTTGATGGAAATAAAATAGAAGGAAATCTGAATCCTTCTTCTGATACAAAAACTCATCTGGAACTTTATAAAGCTTTTGCAGATATTGGGGGAGTGGCCCATACGCATTCAACTTATGCTACTGCCTGGGCTCAAGCTGTAAAAGCCATACCATGCCTTGGTACCACTCATGCCGATTTTTTTTATGGTGAGATACCCTGTACCGGGATTATAGAAGACAGTTGCATATTAAAAGATTATGAGTTTGAAACTGGAAGGTTAATTGTAGATACTTTTAGATCTATAGATTATCATTATATGAAAGCGGTGCTGGTAGCATGTCACGGGCCATTTAGCTGGGGAGATAATGCCGAAGAGGCTGTAAAAATTAGTATTGCACTGGAGGAGATTGCAAAGACAGCACTTTATTCAATAATAATTAATCCATCACTTAAAAATATAAAAAAGAACCTGCTTGATAAGCATTATTTAAGAAAACATGGAAAAGGTGCTTATTACGGGCAAAAAAAAATTTCTTATTATCCCAGACATAAAAATTAAACTTTTCGGCATCTATGATAATAGAATAAGAATATTGCGGAGAGCAGGTGGGTACTGTTTTTTTATAGCAATTAAAAACTGCCCAATTTTTTGAAGTCGTCTTTTAAGTCTTTATATAATGATTTATAAATCGCGTATAACTTCTTATATTTTTCGACATTTTCGGCTGCAGGATTATTTTCTTTATCTTCACTTAATATTTTTTCAATACCTTCTTTTATGCTGGCATATATCCCGCATCCTGCGCCTGCGATGATAGCAGCTCCGAAAGCAGCACCTTCTTCAATATTTAAAGTAACTACTTTTGAATTAAAAACATCTGCTATAATCTGTCTCCAGGTATCGCTTTTTGCGCCGCCGCCAAATAGGATTATCTTATCCGAATCAATATTGAGATCTCTCATCAAAGTGAGGCAATCAAGCTGGCTGAATGCTACTCCTTCCATAATCGATCTTACAAAGTGATCCGGACCGTGCAGGTAAGAAATACCAAAAAATACGCCTCTTGCATCCGGATCCGTATATGGTGTTCTCTCACCTGATAGATACGGTAAAAATATAAGTCCATCAGATCCTGCCGGAACTTGTTCTGCCTGTTTATCCAGTAAATTATATCCTTTTATATCAGGAAAATTTTTTATTATTTTTCCGGATGGACCAAACTCATCAAAATACCATCTGAGTGATCCGGCAGCAGAAAGCGTTACTCCCGTGAGGTGCCACTTACCGGGAACTGCGTGACAAAAGGAATGAACCCTGCCCTGAGGGTCATATAAGGGTTTATCCATATGTGCAAATACTACACCCGAAGTTCCTATTGAATCTGAAATAAGCCCACTTTTTATAATACCGCTGCCAACTGCTCCGGCAGCATTATCACTGCCGCCTCCTACTATAGGTGTACCTTCAATTAGACCTGTAAGGTTGGAAGCTTCTTCACTTACTTTTGAAGTTATTATATCGGATTCAAATACTTCCGGAAGCAGGGACTTTTCTATATTCAGTCCGTTTAAAATTTCATTTGACCAATTTCTGGAAGGTATATTCATAAGAATTGTACCGGAAGCATCCGAAACTTCAGTTGCATACGTGTTTGATAACCTGTATCTTATATAGTCCTTCGGGAGAAGTATTTTTGATACTTTTTTATAATTTTCAGGTTCATTTTCTTTTAACCATAGTATTTTAGGTGCAGTAAATCCGGGAAGAGCCCTATTATATGATAGTTTTATAAAACCATCATAGCCAAATATTTTATATATAGTTTCGCATTGTTTGAAAGTTCTTTGGTCACACCAGAGTATAGCGGGTCTGATTACATTTCCATTTTTATCTAAAAAAATACTTCCGTGCATCTGTCCCGATAGACCAATACCGGCAATATTTTTTGGAGAAACATTGGATTTTTTTATAACATCTTTTATAGTATTTATTGAAGCAATCCACCAGTCATTTGGAATCTGCTCAGCCCAGCCAGGTTTTGGAGTTATTAGTTTATAATCACTTGTACTTGAAGCTATTAGTTTACTGTTTTCATCTATTAACACAGCTCTGGTTGAACTTGTTCCTATATCGATGCCTAAAAGATATCTCATAATTTTTGATATACCTACTCTTTATATTATTTCATTCTTTTTGCTAATATTAATTCGATATCACCCCGGTGATTTTCCGGATCATAGTATGCTTCCATTATTTCTTCGTTGGGTAAATTATTGATTCTTTCATTCATAATGTTCATTACCATAGAATTTATTTCAATAGCTTTCTGGACAGGCATTCTTTCCGGATTGATATCCATGCCAAAATATTCATTGTACCCTGACATTTTTAATGAAAAAAGCGAAGCTTCAGCCTGCTGCCATTCAATAACTCCAACATTTAAATCCTGGTCATAATTACCCATAGGCTGGCTGTTCCAGTGAGTATGGAATAGTCTGCTGTCTCTTGTAATTCTGCTGAAAGCATAAGGAGCATCTTCAAATCCCATTCTGATATGTCCTATCTCAGGCTGCATTCCCAATAACTTATAACCTTTGTCGATAAGATCCCTATTAATTTTGGATTTTAATCTTGATTCAATATCCCGGCAAGCCAGTAGTCCATCAACGGTTGTCCTATAAACATTGTTTGGAGCAGGTTCATATGGTTTTGGTTCTATGGCTACCGGTACTCCCGGTACTTCATCCATAGCATAAGCTACTGCGTCTTCAAATCTATCCCACATATCATAATAATTCGTACCCAGAGAGTAAAGATATCCATCAGATCCCGGCCATATACCGGCATGGTGCAAACCATTGTTTTTTACAAACTTCAAACAATTTATCAGAGTTTCTATTGCTTTGTCTCTATATTTATCAATAGGATTTGATAATGAACCAAATTCATATTCTTTAGGATAAAATATTGAAGGATAACAGGAAAGCAACTTAATTCCGGTCTCCTGTTCGAGTTTTTTATAAAGGTGATAATTATCTTCATTTGCTTCTGCAGGGTAATGAGCCTCTATGGCTTTAATTCCGTATTTTGCCATTTCTTTTGCCATTTCCAATCTCTGTGGAATATCTTTATTAAGTACAAATGCTTCATGAAATCTTCCACCGCCCGGCGTAAAATACCATATACCTATAGAGATTTTAGGATCAAGGTCATATGTGTTTAGATGTTTTATTAGTTCTTCTTTAGATCTTCTTTTTTCCTGATAACGAGTGTTTATAATGTTTTCCATTGGACCTTTCTATTGTTAGAATTATGTTATAAAATTGATTATAAATATACTTTTCTTATAAGGATTATTTTTAACCACAATGGTTTTTATAGATTATAGTATGAGAAATAAAATGGTTAGTCAAGTAAATTATATAAATATGTTAAATAAATGCCTTGACTAACCAGCATTTTACTTTTATAATAACTCAAATCAGTAACTATTATAAATCAGTAACTATAATAAAATTATTATAAAATTATTATATTATAAAATCCATATAAAAATTAATCTCAAGCAATAAATTAGCAAGTAGTTCAAATATCTTAAATCCTGGGGATAAATCGATAATGAAGGAAACAGTATTTTACATACTTTTAAAAATATTCCAAATAAATTTCAATATCAATATTAATATATGTAAAAATAAAGGGAGGAGATGTCTATGAAAAAAAGGGGTTTGCCTATCTAATATTAAACAAATCCCGGATTATATTTTATCAAAAAAAGTTTATTTAAAAGGAGATGAAAAAGGTGAAAAAAATATTATTGTTTGTTCTAGTTATAGCTTTGATGACTTCAATGCTATTAATTGGAATTTCTTGTAAAGAAAAAGCAGCTGAGAAGGGAGAGCTTATTGGTGTGACTATGCCTACAAAATCCCTGCAGCGTTGGAATCAAGATGGTGATAACATGAAGAAGCAGCTTGAAGCAAAGGGTTATACAGTAGACCTTCAGTATGCTGAAAATGATGTAAATGCCCAGCTCAGCCAGCTCGAAAATCAGATCACAATGGGTTGTAAAGTTCTGGTAATTGCTTCCATAGATGGTTCTGCTCTCTCAGAAGTGCTAAAGAAAGCCGTAGATGCAGGAATACAGTCCATTGCTTATGACAGACTTATCATGGAAACGCCTGATGTTGATTATTACACTTCATTCGATAACTTTAAGGTAGGCGCATTACAGGGAACATATATTGAAGAAGCTCTTGGTCTGGCAGATGGAGCTGGTCCGTTTAACATCGAACTTTTTGCAGGTTCTCCCGATGATAATAATGCTACATTATTCAATAATGGAGCAATGAGTATCATACAGCAATACATTGACAGCGGACAGCTGGTAGTAGTAAGTGGTCAGACTGATTTTCTGACAATAGCTACACCTGCATGGAAATCTGAAACCGCTCAGGCAAGAATGGATAACCTTATCACAGCAAACTATGCAGGCGATACAAAGCTTGATGTTGTTCTTTGTCCGAATGACAGTACTGCAATAGGTGTTATAGCAGCACTTGATAACGTTGGTTACGGAAGCGCAGATAAACCATATCCAGTAATAACCGGACAGGACTGTGACATAGCAAACGTACTTGCAATGATTGATGGTAAGCAATCGATGTCAGTGTTTAAAGACACGCGTACGCTGGCTGCACAGGCAGTAGATATGGTAGATGCTATTATGAAGGGCGAGGAAGTCCCGGTAAACGATACAAGCACATATGACAACGGTGTTAAGATAGTTCCTTCGTTCCTGTGCGTGCCCGTATTTGCAAATGCAGATAATTACAAAGAGATTCTGATTGATAGCGGATATTATACAGAAGATCAGCTTACGAAGTAATTAATGGACAAAAAAGAGTAAGCTATTTCTTGTAAAGACTGCAGGTCGAATATTTAAAAAGAGTATTCGACCTGCAGTTTAAAAAAACAATAAACAGGAGATCTTATTAAATGCAATCAACGATTCTTGAGATGAAAAATATAACAAAGATTTTCCCTGGCGTTAAAGCGCTGGATAATGTGAACATGGATGTAGTTGAAGGGGAAATCCATGCTCTTGTAGGTGAAAACGGTGCAGGAAAATCTACGCTCATGAATGTTCTTTCCGGAATACATCCTTACGGTACTTATACAGGGAATATTATATATTACGGCAAGGAGTGTCATTTTAAAACTATAAGAGACAGCGAGCATGTTGGAATTGTTATTATTCATCAGGAATTGGAAATGGTGCCGTATCTATCTATTGCTGAAAATATATTTCTGGGCAATGAACGGGCAAAGAATAAAATAATAGATTGGGATAGAACTCATTATGAGGCAAACCAGCTTTTAAAACGTGTGGGGCTGAATGAAGATACGCAGAAACCAGTAAAGGATATTGGTGTCGGAAAGCAGCAGCTCGTTGAAATAGCAAAGGTACTTTCGAAAAAAGTCAAATTATTAATACTTGATGAACCAACTGCAGCGCTGACTGATGAAGAATCCGAAAAACTTCTAAAACTATTACTTCAGTTCAAAGCAGAAGGCATAACATCAATAATGATTTCACATAAGATACATGAAGTCTCCAAAATTGCAGACCGGATAACTATCTTACGCGATGGGGGCACTATAGAAACCCTAACAAAAGATATAGATGATATTGGAGAGGACAGGATAATAAAAGGAATGGTTGGCCGTCCGTTGACAGATAGATTCCCTAAACGTGTATCAAATATAGGAGAGGTAACTTTAGAGGTTAAAAACTGGAATGTCTATGATCCTATGGTCGAAGGCAGGCAGGTAATAAAAAATGCAAGCATAAATGTTCGTAAAGGTGAAGTTGTTGGTATTGCCGGTCTGATGGGTGCCGGGAGGACTGAATTTGTAATGAGTATTTTTGGAAAGGCATATGGCAGAAATATCTCCGGTCAAATAGTTTTAAACGGAAAAGAAATAAATCTTAAAAATATAAGAGCAGCTATAGATAACGGGATTGCATATTGTACGGAGGATAGAAAATCTGCGGGACTGGTGCTGATCAGTGACATAAAAACGAACCTGACACTTGCCGGACTTAAAAAAATCAGTAAAAAAACAGTTATTGATCAAAACAAAGAAATAAGAATGGCAGAAGAATATGTTAAGAAACTTAAAATTAAAACTTCTGGTTTAATGCAAAAAGCCGCTAATCTATCCGGTGGAAATCAGCAAAAACTTATACTTTCAAAATGGACATTTGTTGAACCTGAAATTCTGATACTGGACGAACCAACAAGAGGAATTGATGTTGGCGCAAAATATGAAATATACTTAATTATAAATGAACTGGTTTCTGAAGGTAAATCAGTGATTTTCATTTCTTCGGAGCTTCCTGAAATTATTGGTATGAGTGACCGTGTATTTGTCATGAATATGGGTCGCATAGTCGGCGAGCTTGAAGACAATGAAGCTACCCAGGAATCAATAATGAAATGTATAATGAAGAGTCAGAGTAAGGGAGTGCAATAATATGGCAAAATCTAAAATTGGCGATCTTTTTAAAAATAATATACGTCAGTATGCTATGATTATAGCACTTCTGGCAATTATTATTCTGTTCCAGATATTAACAAAAGGCATACTTCTATATCCGCAGAATGTAGCCAATCTCATACTGCAGAATGGTTATGTAATAATACTTGCCATCGGCATGATGTTATGTATACTTACGGGCGGAAATATTGACCTTTCGGTCGGTTCAATAGTTGCTTTTACCGGTGCAATAGCAGGATCATTAATAATCGGGATGAAAATGGATGTATGGCTGGCTGTATTAATTACCATTGTTGCCGGTTTTATTATTGGCGCATGGCAGGGATACTGGATTGCATATATCAGGGTACCCCCATTTATTGCCACACTTGCAGGCATGCTTATATTCAGAGGACTTACAAACGCCATACTAAGGGGTCTTACCCTTGCTCCGTTTCCGGATAGCTACCTTGTTTTAACTGCTGGTTTTGTAAATGATATATTTAATTTTCCTGATTTAAAACTCAATATTACGTCCCTTGTGGCGGGTGTAATAATTATAATTGCTTATATTTTCTTTTCAATTAAAGGTCGTATAAATAAGAGGAAGTATAATTTTGAAGTTACTTCACTACCTTTATTTATACTTCAGGTTCTTATAATCTCTTCCGTTATTATGGTATTTTTCTACTGGCTGGCCCGTTACAAAGGTATGCCGACTGTCCTGGTTCTAATTGGTATACTTATTATTGCATATACATTCGTAACACAGAATACGGTATTTGGAAGATATATATATGCAATGGGTGGGAACCAAACAGCAGCACGTCTTTCGGGTATCGATACTAAAAAAGTCTTATTTTGGGTGTATTTGAATATGGGCGTACTGGCTACAATAACAGGTATTGTATTTTCCGCACGTCTTAATGCTGCTTCCCCGGTTGCAGGACAAAATATGGAACTGGACGCCATTGGTGCATGTTTTATAGGCGGCGCCTCTGCTTCAGGAGGAGTGGGTACTATTATTGGAGCTTTGGTAGGTGCCCTGGTTATGGGTGTATTAAACAATGGAATGTCTATAATCGGAGTGGGTATTGAATGGCAGGCGGTCATTAAAGGAATGGTATTACTCGCAGCAGTTGGATTTGATGTGTTCTCAAAATCCAGGTCCAGAGCTTAATTTTATACAGGTAAAAATTGCTAGGATCTCTTATATCTTTTATCAGAAAAAAATAGATTTTTAACCTTGAAATTACGTGTTTTCTCTAAAGGCCTGGTTTTTTAAATATATATGATTAAATAGACAAATAAGTTATGTAATTGGCTTGACTAAACGATTTTTTAATCTTATAATGAAAATTCAAGTTAATTAGTATAAAAAAATAATTTACTCGAACAAAACTTTTTAAAAACTTCTATCTTATGATTTCTATAAAGAAACAACAAACTCTTAAACAGGCAAACAGGAAAGCAATATTAAATGTTCTTCGCAATTCCGGAGAAATATCGGTAGCTGATCTTTCCAAAAAGGTCAATTTAAGCAAGCAGACACTGATGAAAATAATGAATTATTATACCAGAAATGGAATGGTTATTATTACAGGGAAGGGAAATTCTACAGAAGAGGGTGGTAAGAAACCCAATATTTATAAGTTCAATACAGACGGTGGTTACGCAATTGGCATGGCTATATCGGCAAATAAATTATTTTCTATAATTACTGATTTGAAAAGTAAAATTCTGGATGAAATTTCAGTAGTTCTGGAAGCTGATGAAGAGTTTGACAGTATTCTACAGAAAATAATTGATTCATATAATTATCTTACAAAAAATCCGGAAATTAAAAAAGAGAGAATTATCGGTCTGGCAATTGGGGCCTACGGTATAACTGATTTCACTCAAGGGAAAGTTATTTTTTCACCACATTTTCCATCATGGGGTAAAGATTTAATGCTGAAAGAAAAAATAATGGAACGAATACCAGAGAATATTCCGGTAATGGTTGATAATCATTCAAGGTTCCAGGTTTTTGCTGAAAAAATTTTAGGTCTGGCTAAAGATAAAAACAATGTTGTTGCCTTACAGGCAGGAAAAGGGCTGGTAGCAGGAGTGATAATAGAAAATGAAATCAAAAGGGGTAATCATTTTTTAATTGGGGAAATAGGGCACATGATAATAGATCACGAAGGAAGAGAAATATGTTCTTGTGGAGGTAAGGGCTGTTTTGAAGCAATGGTGTCAACCCGTAGAATATTAAGAATGGCTAAAGAAAAGTATAAAGAATATCCTGATTCCATAATTTTTAATAATAATGGTCCTGATGGCATAGATATCTATGATGTATTTGATGCATCAAATAAAGGGGATACACTTGCACTGTATCTTATGAATGACATAATTAACTGGTTTGGAATTGGGATATCTAATATTATTCTTATGTATGATCCGCAGGTTATGATTATTCAGGGCATCTTTACAAAAGCAGGGAAATATTTTATTGAAAATTTAAGAAAAAAGATTAATAAAATTTCCTTATTTTCCATAAAAAGAGAAACTGAAATTAAATATTCCGAGCTTGAGGATAAAGCAGGTGTGCTGGGAGCAGCATCTTTTGTTCTTTCCAGATATTTTGAATAGATTTCAAATTTAATATAAATTATCAAAAGAGAAGGGGGGTACTTATGAAAAAACATGGGATTTGCCTAAAGCCCTTTACAGGCTTAATCTTAAACAAATCCCGGATTAATTTTTATCAAAAAAGAAATTTTGTTAAAAGGAGATGAGACAATTGAAAAAAATATTAATTCTTACTTTGATTGCAGCTTTCATGATTTCAATGTTGTTTCTTGGAACTTCCTGCAAAGAAGAAGAAGCAGCAGCTGAAGAAGAAGTTGTAGCCGAAGAAGAAGAAGTTGCAGAAGAAGAAGAAGTAGTAGTAGCCGAGCCAGTTACTGTTACCTGGTGGCACATACAGACTGAAACAACCCAGGCAGCTTTATGGCAGGATTACGCTGACATGTATATGGCTGAGAATCCAAATGTTACTGTTGAGGTTACAGTTTTGGAGAACGAAAACTTCAAGGCCAAACTGACTACAACTATGCAGACCGGCGAAGTACCTGATATTTTCCAGAGCTGGGGTGGTGGAACAATGAATGATCAGGCCGAAGCTGGATTACTGAAAGACATTACAGCATTTCTTGATGCAGATGGATGGCGTGATACATTCTCACCAGGTGCTCTGGGTGTTTATGCCTATAACGGAGTAAACTACGGTGTACCAAGAGATATGGGAATGGTTGGCTTCTGGTATAATACGGAAATATTTGCTGATGCAGGAATTGATAGTCCACCTGCCACCTGGACGGAGCTTCTTGAAGATGTCCAGACATTAAAAGATGCAGGTATTACTCCAATTTCTGTTGGCGCTGGAGATAAATGGCCAGCTGCTTTCTGGTGGGAATATCTTTGCGTACGTATTGGCGGCCAGGCAGCTTTTCTCGCAGCTGAATCAAGAGAAGGTTCCTTCACCGATGCTCCATTTGTAGAAGCAGGAGAAAAGATTCTTGAACTGGTTGATATGGATGCTTTCCAGGACGGTTTTCTTGCTTCAACATGGGGTGATGAAGCTACCCTTATGGGTAATAGCGAAGCAGCCATGGACCTTATGGGACAATGGGCCCCCGGTTCATTCAGAGAAAACAGCGCTGATGGCACGGGACTGGATGGTAAAATAGGATGGTTCCCATTCCCGATGGTTGAAGGTGGAGCAGGCGGCGCAAGTGATGGATTAGGCGGAGGCAATGGATTCGTAGTTGGTAAAGACGCCCCTGATGAAGCTGTAGATTTTCTGAAATTTATAAGCAGTGTGGAGTGCCAGACGGCACAGGCTGAAATAGGTATGTCCGTACCTGTTGTAACAGGTGCTGAAGTTGGACTGACTGATCCGACACTTCTGATGGTTCAACAGGGTGCAGCAGCTGCTGAATATTTCCAGCTGTACTATGATCAGTACCTTCCACCGGCAATGGGTTCTGTAGTAAATGATGCTGTTCAGGCAATTTTTGGAGGTGCAATGACACCATTAGAAGCTGCTCAGATGGTTGAAGACTCGGCTGCAGTAGAATTGCAGTAATAAATTTCTGAGTCTATATTTGAAAATGGGATTGGGCTTAATGCCCAATCCCATTAAATAAAAAAATATTAATAATTTTAATAAAAGATAGTATTATGTGTAAGGAGGCTCAAAATAGAATCAACAAAGAGAATAAAACCCGGTGGTTTTAGTGTTGATAGAATAAAAATTTTTTTATTTTTAATTCCAGCTGCTACACTTATACTTGTTTTCCTGGTTATTCCGATATTCCAATCTGGCTATTACAGTTTTTTTAACTGGAACGGAATGGGACCTGCAGAAGATTTTATAGGAATGGCAAATTTTAAAACCTTATTTACCGATAAAATCTTTCTTAAGGCTGTAGCTAATAGTTTTATTATTGTTGCGCTATCATTATTCATACAGCTCCCAATGGGCTTATTTCTGGCTATTTTGTTTGGACGCGGATTAAGGGGCCGTGCTTTTTTTAGAACGATCTTTTTCCTACCATATGTTTTCTCAGAAGCTATAGTTGCTGTTATGTGGCGGATTCTTTACAATCCAGAACCAAGCAGAGGTTTTATAAATGCAGTTTTTCAGGCATTTGGGTGGGAAACCCAGGCATGGTTGGGAAACACAGACCTTGTTCTTTTTTCAATATTTATTGTGCTTACGTGGAAATATATTGGATTTCATATGCTTTTATATATAACAGGTCTGCAAAACATCCCGAAAGATGTTGAAGAAGCAGCTTTGATCGATGGTGTAAACAAACGGCAGATGTTAACATATATAACCTTACCATTATTAAGCGGCACGATAAGAACATCGGTATATTTATCAGTTCTTGGTTCACTGCAGGTATATGCAATAGTATGGATTATGACCAAGGGTGGTCCGGTTAATGCAAGCGAGATTCTATCAACATACATGTACCGCTTTAGTTTTGTGCGGTTCCAACTTGGTTACGGTGCAGCTGTGGCAATAATAATGTTAATTATTGCACTTATTTTTTCTATAACATACATGAGTTTTGTGCGCAGAACAGAACATATAGTATAGAAAGGATTGATTTATGTCATATGACGGTACAAAAAAAAGTACAAATTTTAAAAATATAATTCTGGTAACATTAAAATATGTTGTTCTCATATCGGCTCTACTTTTTATTATTGTTCCGATAATAATTATTATATTTGGCGGATTAAAAACACGTGGTGAATTTTATACTATTCCTTATATTCCCCCCATACCGCCTAGATGGGGAAATATTGCGAGTATTTTAAATATGCCGGTTTTCTGGTATATGTTGCGTAATAGTGTGGTGGTAACAGTCACAGGCACGGTCATAGTAATAGTCGTTGCTTCAATGTCAGCTTTTGTATTTGCCCGTATGAATTTTAAAAGGAAGGGCGCTTTATTTCAATTTTTTACTCTCGGTCTAATGTTTCCGGCTACCGTGGCTATTTTACCGATTTTCCTTATAATAAGACAGCTAGGTTTACAAAATAATCTGATAGGGGTAATACTTGTCCTGGCGACATTCCAGGTTTCTATGTCAACCGTAATCCTTCGCAATTTTTTTATGGAAGTTCCTTCAGAACTTCATGATGCCGCACTCATAGATGGGTGCAATACAATAGGATTTTTCAGGAGAATACTGCTCCCACTGGCAAAGCCATCACTGGCTGCAGTGGCGTCTTTATCTGTGGTTAATATATGGAATGATTTGCTGGTAGCACTGGTTCTGCTAGATTCAGAAAAGTTATGGACATTGCAGCTTGGAACAATGCAATTTCAGGGTCAGTATGGGCAGGATTTATCTCTGGTGTCGGCGTTTCTTATTTTAGCAGCTGTACCTGCCGTAATATTTTACATATTTGCCCAGCGTCATATTGTTTCAGGATTAACCGCAGGTTCAATAAAAGGTTAATTATATAGAAATATCATTAAATATAAGGTTATTCACAAGTTATTCAAATTTTAAGAAAATCCATAAAATATTGAATCCTATATTCCTGATAATAATTATTTTTTTATATAAAATTTACATGAAAGGAATCATAAGATAGATAAAAATAATGATAAACAAAAAAAAGATTATCCTGAGAAGAATCATATAGTAGATAAAAAAGTAAAGAATCTTTTATCACTCATGACTCTGGATGAAAAAATTGCTCAGCTTGGTAGTCTCTGGGTGTATGAAATATTAGATAATAAAGATTTTTCCAGTAAAAAGGCAGATACTCTATTTAAATATGGTATTGGACAGATAACCCGTCTGGCCGGTGCAAGTAATTTTAGTCCGGACGAATCCGCCAGAACAGCTAACCGTATACAAAAATACCTGATTACGCATACCCGTCTTGGAATTCCGGCTATCATCCATGAAGAATCCTGCAGCGGATATATGGCAAAAGGAGCAACCTGCTTTCCTCAGATTATAGGAGCGGCCAGTACATGGGAACCTGAACTGATAGAGTCAATGGGGAGTGTAATAAAGGACCAGATGAGATCAGTGGGCGCCCATCAGGCTCTTGCCCCCGTGCTGGATATTACACGTGATGCAAGATGGGGAAGGGTTGAAGAGACTTTTGGGGAAGATCCCTATCTTGTTTCGAGAATGGGAGTATCTTATATAAAAGGGATCCAGGGCCGGAACTGGACGAAAGGTATAATGGCAACCGGCAAACACTTTGCAGGACACGGTGTTCCGGAGGGAGGTATGAACTGCGCACCACCGCATATACTGCCGAGAGAATTGCGCGAAGTATTCCTTGCGCCTTTTGAAGCAGCCGTCAAAGAAGCAGGTATTGCCTCCATAATGCCTGCTTATCATGAACTGGATGGTATTCCCTGTCACAGCTCAAAAAAAATGTTGGGAGAAATATTGAGAGATGAGTTAGGCTTTGAAGGACTGTTAGTATCCGATTATTATGGGATAAATATGCTGTATGATTACCATCATATTGCAAAGGATAAGATCGATGCAGCAAAGTTGGCACTCGAATCAGGTATTGATATAGAATTTCCGAGTACCGATTATTATGGAAAAACATTGAAAGCTGCAGCTAAAAAGGGTTTTATCAAGGAATCATTAATTGATATATCTGTCATGAGGGTGCTTAAAATGAAATTTTTACTTGGACTGTTTGAGAATCCTTATGTAGATGAGAAAAAGGCCGCCAGTATATTTGATACGACAGAACAGAGAGCACTTGCCCGTGAAATAGCACAAAAATCGATTATACTATTAAAAAACCAGGGTGATTTACTTCCTGTAAAAAAAGATGTCAAGTCGATTGCTGTAATTGGACCGAGTGCAAATACCGCAAGAAATATTATTGGTGATTATGCATATCCATGCCATATGGAAGCATTAGTCGAGATGAGAAAGAGTGCGGTAATTTTTAATACACCTATACCTGAAAAGATAGAATTGGTTGACAGCTTTGTTCCAATCTCCAGTATACTGGAAGGGATAAAAAATAGAGTCAGCGGCAAAACTATTGTCCGCTATGCAAAAGGTTGTGATATTAGAAGCAATTCCAGGGATGGTTTTGCCGAAGCTATTGAAGCTGCAAAAAAATCGGAAGTGGCAGTTGTGGCTGTAGGAGATAAATCCGGTCTTGTTGAGGATTGTACGAGCGGGGAAACCAGAGACAGGGCTGATCTTGATCTGCCGGGGATACAGGAGGAACTCGTAAAAGTCCTTTATGAAACCGGCACACCCATAATTATCGTATTAATAAATGGAAGGCCATTATCCATAAATTGGATTGCCGGGAAAATACCAGCAATAATAGAAGCATGGTTGCCCGGCGAAGAAGGAGCCAATGCGGTTACCGATGTATTATTCGGGGATTATAACCCGGGGGGCAAACTGCCTATATCTTTTCCGAGATCGGTGGGGCAGGTTCCTGTATATTACAATCACAAACCATCCGGTGGACGTTCTTACCGGAAAGGTGATTATGTAGAGATGAGCAGCAAACCACTGTTTCCATTTGGTCATGGTCTAAGCTATACCAGTTTTGAATATAGCCATATGATTATAACGCCGGAAAACGTATCCATAGACGGTCAGGTTGAAATAAGTATTGATATAAAGAATGCCGGGTCCTATGCGGGAGATGAGGTTATGCAGCTGTATGTAAACGATGTGCAGTCTGAGATAACAAGACCTGTAAAGGAACTAAAGGGTTTTAAGAGAATTACCCTGAAACCTGGTCAGAAAAAGACTATTACATTTGTTTTATCAATAACGCAATTAGGTTTCTATAACAAGGACATGAAGTATGTTGTAGAACCAGGAACTATAAAAGTTATGCTTGGGAATTCTTCAGAGAATATCGTTTCAACAGGAGAATTTGAAATAACCGGTGCAGTAACAGAAATAAGCGATAAGAAGAAATATTTCACATCAGTAAGAGTTAAATGACGAGTGAAAGCTAAAGTGGTAGCTAATATTATTGAGGAATAAAGGAATTAAAATGAAAGCAGCTATATTAAAAAAGCCGAAAGAAATAATCATAAAAGATATTCCCGAACCAGAATACGGTGATAATGAGATCTTGATAAATATAAAGGAGGTAGGTCTTTGTGGAAGTGATGTGCATTACTATAACACTGGTAGAATTGGGGATTTTATAGTAGAAAAACCCATAATTTTAGGACATGAAAGTTCCGGGATTATTGCAGAAGTTGGGAAAAATGTAAAAGGTCTAAAAGTAGGAGATAGAGTAACAATTGAGCCGGGAGTTCCCTGCTACAGTTGCAACTACTGCAAAAAGGGGGATTATAATTTATGTCCAAATATAAGATTTATGGCCACCCCTCCTTATGACGGGGCATTTGTGGAATATGTGGCTTATGATCCCAATTTTGTTTATAAATTACCTAGTAATGTTTCCTTTACCTCGGGGGCTCTTATAGAACCACTTTCAGTTGGGTACAGTGCTTCAAAAAGAGCAAAAATTGGCCCAGGAGATAAGGTACTTATTTTAGGTTCAGGGCCTATCGCAATTTCAATCCTGGAGATAACCAAAACATTTGGAGCTTCCAGAATTTATATTACCGATATTAATGACTTCAGGTTGGAGATAGCCAAAAAACATGGAGCATATAAAACAATAAATATTAGAAAACAGGATATATTTAAGGAACTTGAAGATATTAAAATAGACTCGGTTATTGAAGCTTCAGGGGTAGAAAGCTCTATTATAAATTCTATAAAGTTGGTAAAGCCAGAAGGGACAGTAGTCTGGGTAGGAATGGGAAAAGATGATATTGAAATTCCGTATTCTAAACTTACTTCCAAAGATCTAACCGTAGAAGGTATCTTTAGATATAGGAATACCTATCCTTCGATAATCAGTCTGCTTGAAGAGAAAAAGGTTAATATTGAAGATATTGCCACTCATTATTTTAAACTTGATGAAATTGATAAAGCTTTTAATGTGGCTAATAATCCTAATGCTGACAAAATGAAAATTATAATTAGGATTTAAAAAATTTTTATTATAATGATAGAAAAAAATTCATTTTAATAAATACGAGTATGGCATTTCTCTATGAAGTAATAATTTGTTTTGTATTCATGACTATTTTTTATGTTATAAGAAGGGTAAATTCCCTGGGTGCTGCACCAGGATTTATTGAAGGATTATACACGGTTATTAGATTTGGTTTAATTGTCGGGGCTTTGTTTGGATTTATATTTGCTGTCATTTTAGGGATGCTGTACAGACCTTTCAGAAGTATTGTTTTTTTTAGAGAAGAAGATAATTTTTTGGCTGCTTTAAATGCAGCTGTGGTGAGAATTAATTATAAATTTAGCAAACAGGATAATAACTTTTATATTTTCAGGGAAAAGAAAAACAAACTTGCCGATATCCAGGTCAGGATAGATGATAGTAAAGCAACAATTTACGGGCATTTTAGTAAGGTTAAAAATTTGAATAGATACCTCCCGGGACAGTCTCCATTAAATCTAAAATAATCCTAAAACATCTTATTTTTATTATAAGATGTTTTCGATAACAGAGATTTTTAATATTTAATTATGTTTTCAGAAAATATTTAGTATAATCATAAAAATAATAAATTTACCTGATTAATATATCTTTCTAATTTATGCGTATTTTATAAAAAACTACAAGGAAATAAGGAGTAAATTATGAATGAAGATTTGAAAATAATAAAAGAAAGATGTGACAGTAAAAATTATGAAAAAATAGTCGAAATAAAAAATGACTATGTTTTTAAATTTGTTGCAAAATTCATAAAACTTCTAAATCCCGGATCAGTATTTGTCTGTGAAGATTCTCTGAGTGATTTCGATTACATAAGAGAAAAAACCATAAGAGATGGTGAGGAAAAGAAGCTCTCGACAGGAGGGCATACGGTTCATTTTGACAGCTATTACGATCAGGGAAGAGACAAAGAGCATACAAGACTTCTGGTCCCAAAGGGATTTTACCTGGATCCAAATCTGGATACAATGGACAAGGAAACAGGGATCAAAGAAATCCTGGGTATTCTGGAAAATATAATGCGGGGAAAAGAATTATATATACTTTTTTTCTCTCTGGGACCGGTTAATTCCAATTTCTCTATTCCTGCCATTCAATTAACTGATTCAAGCTATGTTGCACATTCAGAAATCATACTTTACAGATCAGGATATCAGGAATTCAAAAGATTAGGGAACTATAAAGATTTTTTTCAATTCGTACATTCGGCCGGAGAAATCAAAGATGGTGTAAGTATAAATATCGATAAAAGAAGAATATACATGGATACGGAAGAAGACATCGTATATTCTGTAAATACTCAATATGGAGGAAATACTATCGGACACAAGAAGCTTGCAATGCGTCTCGGAATAAATAAAGCCTCAAAGGAAAATTGGCTGACGGAACATATGTTTATTTCCGGAATACATGGACCCGGAGGTAGAGTGACATACTTTACCGGTGCTTTTCCATCAATGTGCGGGAAGACCTCAACAGCGATGATATCAGGTGAAACAATAGTCGGGGATGATATCGTTTATATTAAAAATATAAATAATAAGGTATATGCGGTCAATGTGGAAATAGGTATTTTTGGGATAATAGAAGACATTAATCATGTGGACGATCCTTCCATATGGAAAGTTCTAAACGAACCAAACGAAATCATATTTTCAAATATACTGGTAACCGAAGATGGAACTGCTTACTGGGTAGGAAAGCCGGGAAAGGTACCTGAAAAAGGAATAAACCATTCCGGGCAGTGGTATCAGGGTAAGAAGGATACCGAAGGAAATTTGATTCCGCCTTCTCATAAGAATGCAAGATTTACCGTAAATCTTAAAAATCTGGATAATCTTGATGTAAATTATGATAATCCTGAGGGTGTCGAGATAAAAGGGGTAATATACGGCGGAAGAGATTCGGATACGCTGGCTCCACTGCTCGAGGCATACAACTGGAATCATGGAATAATAAGTATGGGTGCTTCTCTTGAATCAGAAACAACTGCAGCTACTCTTGGTAAAACGGGTGTGAGAACCTTCAATCCCATGTCTAATCTTGATTTTCTTTCGATTCCGGTAGGAAAGTATATAGATATCAACCTGAAGTTCGGCCAGTCACTGAAGAATCCACCCAAAATATTCAGCGTTAATTATTTTCTTATGGACAGCGAAGGTAATTATCTAAATGAAAGGGCTGACAAAAGGGTATGGCTGAAGTGGATGGAACTTCGTATTCATGAAGAAGTGAAAGCAATCGATATCGGTACGGGTTTTATTCCACTGTATGATGACCTTAAAGTGTTATTTAAGGATGTTCTGGGAAAGAACTACAGCCAGGAGGAATACATAAAACAATTTACTTTAAGGATTCCTGAAAATATTTCGAAAATAGATAGGATCTTAAAAATTTATACCGGCCTGGGTTCTGGAGTTCCTGATATATTGTTCAGGATTCTGAAGGAACAGAAAATTAGACTCGAGATTTTGAAAAATAAAAAGGGAGAATACCTTTCTCCGCTATCATTTTAACTGCTTTTTATCAGTGATCGAGCTTATACATTATGAGACCACTTGAAGGTTTTGGATAAAAGTAAGTAGATTTTTCAGGTAATATATATCCTGACATGCAAATCTTTTCCAGTTCTTTTGCTGTAATCACATTTATAAGAACTCCTACATCAAAACTTTTACTATCAATATTCTCTATTAAATTATCTATGGAATGGGTATAATTAATTTTTTCGATTTGAAAAGAACCGCTGATTTTATCAATTAAGAATTCCCTGAGTATATTTACATCCGTGTTTAAATAAATTTCATTGGCTGATCCCGGATGAATGGTGCTGGCTTCAAAGGACTTTTTCAGTCTAATAAAATATAACTTTTTATTTTCACCATAAACAAAAAAGCTCTTAAAACCCCTGGATTTAGATTTTAAAAGTTTTTTCGTGAGATAGGAAGTAGATTTCAGAGTATCTGTCTCAATATCGAAAGTACCGGTAAGGCTCTCCATTATTTTTTCAATTCCCGGGTAACTTTTAAATTTAATATTTCTATGAGTAGGGAATATGATAAGATCGCTCTGGCTGCTTTCAACATATAATGTCAATATAAAATCTTCGGGACCGGTTACAGATGGATTTCGCTCTCTTTTATTATCTGTTTTATTATATTTTTCTTTGTAAGCCAGAGATGTTTCATAACGGTGGTGTCCATCCGCTATTATTAGTTTCCTGTCTCTCATGATCATTATAATGTTATTTATTTTATCTCTATCGGTAATTTTCCATACCTTGAATCTTAGAGTGGAATCATATCCTGCAGGTGTATCTATAATTGGATTTTTCTGTAAAGTCTCTTCCAGAATATCCGATATTTTACTTCTGTTGTCATTATAAAGCGTATATACCGGCCCAAAGTTTGTTCTGCAGCCTGCCAGCAGCCTTAGCCTGTCCTCTTTGATTTTAGAGTAGGTCTGTTCATGAGGTATGACCTGAAGCCGGGAGTAGGGCTCTAATTTCGTTAAGCCAATAAAACCAGTAATTTTCTTAAGTTTGTTATTTAAATAGTAACTTTCTTCGATTACATAAAAACATCTATCATTATCGAATTTCAGGATTTTTTTATTCATCCACTCATTTAATGTTTTTTTTGCTCCGGTGTATTTATCATCGTCGTTTCCTTTTGGAAGTATTAGATTAACAATGTTATTGGGATGGGTACCCAGAAGTTTTTCCCTGAGAGATTCAGAAATCACATCATAGGGGGGTGAGATTACTCCGGAGATTTTTCCGATTTTATCTTTATTATAAATAAGTCCGTTGAAAGGTAAGATATCTACCATTTATAAAAGTTCCTTTATGGTATCTGTTTTAAACACTGTTTAAATTAATATAAAATTGATTTGAGATTATAGCAATATCAATTTTAATTATCAAATAAAATATTTCATCTGTGACAAATTGACATTGAATTCAGTTGAGGTAATATAATGTAGATTTTTGTTTAATTTTTTAGGAATTTAATTATAGAAAACCTGGCATCTAAATATGAAAATCGAAGTTATCGAAAATGTATTGAAATATAATAAGGACCAGGCTGACAAAAACAGGAAGTTATTTAAAGATAGTATGCTGCTTGTTTTGAACCTGCTTTCATCTCCCGGATCCGGGAAGACCTCGCTTATACTCGAGACCTTAAAAAGACTCAAAGGAAAGAAAAATATAGGAGTAATAGAGGGGGATATATCTTCTACTTATGATGCTGAAAAGATCGGAAAACTTACGGATAACGTTATACAAATAAATACCGGGGGTTCCTGTCATTTAAATGCTTCTATGATAGAGAAGGCCGTAAGTAAATTGAAAATTAAAAGCCTTGATTTACTGATCATAGAAAATGTAGGTAATTTAATCTGCCCATCGGGATTCGATCTGGGGGAGGATTATAAGATTGTGATGTCATCTGTAAGCGAAGGAGATGATAAACCGGTAAAATATCCACCGGTATTTATCAAGAGTAATCTGGTTATATTGAACAAGATAGATTTGCTTGAAGTAAGTGATTTTGATCAAAACTTTTTCGAAAATAAAGTAAAAGAACTGAATCCTATGTCCGATATAATAAAATTATCATGCAAGACTGGTTACGGTATGGAAAAATGGATAGAATGGGTGCTTGACCACTGTAAGATATGTAATAATTTATAAGAATATCAAATATTTGGAATTGTTAAATGCCATATCATAAATGACAGATTTATAAGAAACCTCTTCGGGTTTTATTGACATTGGTAGATGTAAATGGTATTTTATTTCGTGTTACAAACCTTTTACAAATATACTACGTAAATAGCTTCACAACAATAAAGGAAGGAGAATTTATGCTATATAAAGTCATGGATAAAAGCGTATATCAGGATTTTATAAAAGCTCTTATTTCCAATTATGAATTTGTAGGTCCCGTAAGAAAAGATAAGTCGGTACATGATTTTGTTCCGATCAAAGATATTTCGGAACTGGATACTAATTATACGAAGACAACCATTCCTCCGGCAAAAAAATTATTATTTTTTCCGGCAGAGAAGCTGGTTAATTATGAAATCGGAAAAACAATTGATATAAAACCTGTAGTGGAGAGCAGAGAAAAGATCCTCTTTGGAATAAATGCCTGGGATATAAATGGAATGAATTTTTTAGATGAGTTGTTTACTACGGATTTTATCGATGAGAACTATATTTCAAAAAGAAAAAACCTTATAGTGATCGGAATGGATAGTCAACCGACTGAAACAAATTTTTCTCCCAGTATGGGTGCGGATTATGCAAAGAGCGGTTTTGATATATATCTTACTGAGCTTAATGATAAATATTTTTTAAGGATCGATACCGCGAGAGGAAATGAGATTATACAGAAATATGCTAAAGTCAGCGATGCCACGGCCGATGATTTTAAAGAGTATAATAAGTATCTGGACGATTATCGTATGAAATTTAAACTTAATGTTGATATTAAAAATTTTTACGACAATTTCGAATTGATTTACAATGATGAGGAATTCTGGAAGAAAGTTGCAAAAGACTGCTACAGCTGCGGATCATGCAACCTTGTCTGTCCCACCTGTTTTTGCTTCAATGTAAAAGATGATATGGAACTTAATTTGAAAGAGGGAAATAAAATCAGAGAGTGGGATTCATGCATGATACCGGAATATGGACTGGTGGCAGGCGGCCATAATTTCAGGCCCAATAAAGAAAACAGGCTAAAGCAGAGATACAGATGCAAACTTAAAACTTTTGTCGATAAGTTTGGTAAATATTCATGTGTCGGCTGTGGAAGGTGCATAGAAACATGTCTGGCCAAAATTAATATTGCAGAAGATATAAATTCGGTAAAGAGAGAGGTGAGCGTATAAATGGTTTTGAAAGCAAAAGAAGAAAATAAAAATTCCATATATGTTCCCGATATTGCCCGAATAAGCCGTATAGAAAAAGTAAGTCCCACCGAAAAATTATTTAATATTGCTTTTGAGGATGAAGAAAAACAAAATAATTTTAAATTCCTACCCGGTCAATTTATAGAGCTCACCATATTCGGATTAGGGGAGGCGCCTTTCTGTCTAGCATCAAACCCAAATAACAGAGAATTTTTTGAGCTCTGTGTAAGAAATGCCGGTAATGTCTCCGGTGCCCTTCACAGAATGGAAGAAGGTTCTAAGATCGGTATCAGAGGTCCTTTCGGAAGAGGATATTTCCCATTTGAAAAGATGAGAAATCATAATGTCCTTTTGATTGCCGGAGGTCTGGGATTGGTACCGTTAATGTCGCTAATAAAATATATAATGCAATACAGGGAATATTATAAAGAAATAATGATAATATACGGTGCAGTTAATCCTGATAGTATTTTATTTAAAAATGATATTGGGTACTGGAGTAACCGCAGTGATATCTCAATCTGTATTTCTGTGGATAATCCTGATGATAAATGGACCGGAGAAATCGGAGTATGTACCAAGCTCATACCAAGAGTGAATTTTCCACCCGAAGACACTTATGTCGTGGTTTGCGGGCCTCCTGTCATGTATAAGTACGTGATTATGGAATTGGAAAAGAAAAACTTTAAACCCGAAAATATTTACCTTTCGCTGGAGAGGAGAATGGAATGCGGAGTTGGAAAATGCAACCACTGTCATATTGGCAATAAACTGGTATGCGTTGATGGTCCTGTATTCAGTCTATGGGAAATAATGAATTTGAAGGAGGCAATATAATGAGTAAGCCAAAAGTAGGAGTATTCGGATTTACCGGATGCGGCGGATGCCAACTGGAAATATTAAATCTTGAAGACCAATTACTGGATCTTGTAAATGCAGTTGAAATTGTCCATTTTACGGAAGCCATTACCGAGCACAGCGATAATTATGAAATCGCCCTTGTGGAAGGTTCCATATCCACCGAGCATGGTGTTGAAAGAATAAAAAAAATAGGCGATATTGCAAAGATAATAGTGGCAGTTGGAGCATGCGCGGTATCGGGCGGATTGAATTGTCTAAAAAATTTATATGGTCTTGAAAGAGCCAAAGAGTTGGTATATGGGGATAAGAAGGATTGGATAGATTCCATTGAGGTAAAACCCATTGACCAGTATGTGAAAGTCGACTATTATGCGAGGGGCTGTCCTCCTAACAGGTTCGAGATAGTGAATATAATAAAATCCCTTATTGTGGGTAAAAAACCTGAGATACCTGACTATCCGGTCTGCGTCGAATGCAAAAGAAATGGTAATACATGCGTATATGAACTGGGAATAACCTGTATGGGTCCCATCACAAGAGCGGGCTGTAATTCCAGATGTCCCAATAGTGTTTCAGGTTGCGAAGCCTGCAGGGGAATAATAGATGATCCGAATGTAAATGCCCAGAAAGATCTGCTCGCAAAATATGGACTCACGGTTGAGGATATAATGGAGGGATTCAACCTTTATAATGCCTGCAAAGGAAAAACTATAGAGAAAGATAAAAATAATAATATTTCCGGAGGTTTATCATAATGGCCAAGAATTTAAATGTGAAGATCTCACCGGTATCAAGAGTAGAGGGTCACGGTGATTTGATAATAAATATAAAAGATAAAAAGGTGGAGCAGTTGACATTTAGAATACCGGAATCGCCCAGATTTTTTGAAGCAATGATGGTCGGGCGGAAGTATGACGAACCATCTCATATTGCTTCAAGGATTTGCGGGATTTGTTCGGTTGCTCATACCTGTGCATCGATTAAAGCTACCGAGAAAGCATTGGGTATAATCCCATCCCCGCAAACCATAAGCTTGAGAAAACTTGTATATCACCATGAAAATGTCCAGAGCAATGTGCTGCATGTTTATTTTCTGGCTGCCCCTGATTTTTTTGGTGTCGGCAGTGTGATCCCGCTGGTAGAAACACATCCCGAAGTAGTAAATATTGCTCTGAGAACAAAAAAGATGGCAAATGACATGATCAGAATAATTGGAGGCAGAGCTGTCCATCCGATAAGGATAGTAGTCGGTGGGTTTACCAAGCTGCCCACGGAAGAAGAAATGGTGCAGATGAAAGAGATGCTCCAGGGAAGTTATCCGGATTTTGAAGAAACTCTTGGTGTGCTAAAGACTCTGAATATTCCTGATTTCGAAAGAGAAACAGAATATATTTCTATAAACGATCCGGTTGATTATGCACTTTATAACGGCAATATAAAATCATCAGATGGCTGGGAGATCGATGACCAGAACTATCTGGATAAAATAAATGAAAAAATAGTCCAGCACTCGACTTCAAAACATTGCTGGGCAAGCAGGGATGCATTCATGGTCGGTGCTCTTGCCAGATTTAACAACAATCACGATAAGCTTACGGATAATGCCAAAAGATATGCCGAAGAACTTGGGCTTAAAGCGCCCTGTTATAATCCATTTATGAACAATATCGCACAATTTGTCGAGATTATTCATAGTGTCGACGACAGTATAAGGTTAATAGATGAAATCCTGGAAGAGGGTATCGATAAAGATAAAGCTATGGTAGATATCATTCCAAGAGCAGGCCGTGGTGTGGGAGTAGTAGAAGCTCCGAGGGGTTTGCTTATTCATGATTATACTTATAACGACAGGGGCAGAGTGGAAAAAGCTAATATGATAATCCCTACGGGAATGAATTATGCAAATATAGAGAAAGATATGGATGCAATGGTTCCGACTGTAATCGATAAAAGCGAGGATGAAATCAGACTGGCCTGCGAGATGCTGATAAGAGCTTATGACCCATGTATATCCTGTTCGACACATTTTCTGAATGTCAAATTAATAAATAAATAGAATCTATTGCTTTTAAATTACTGATTATCATGATTTCTTCCGGTAAAAAAATCTCAAAAGAAAAGGGTTATGGTTGGACAAATATTAGAATCGTTGGTTTTGGAAATAAGTTCAGATCTGATGATGGAATAGGTATCAGAGTGATAAAAGAACTGGAAAAATTGGAATTTTTTAAGGATATAGAGATTATTGACGGGGGAACATCAGGGATCGATCTTGTTTTTTGGGCAAAAAACTGCGAAAAAATAATAATAATAGATGCCGTAGATACCGGAGAGAAAATCGGAGACGTTGTAAATATAAAGGTTGACGATATCGAAGAATTTGTAAGGAAGGATTATAGGAGCCTTTCTCTCCATGATCTTAATCTTGCGGATGTTTTAAAACTTATAAAAGCATTAAAAATAAATACCAGTATATCAATAATAGGCATTAAACCAAAGAGTATAGATTTTGGCGATAAGCTGTCACCTGAGGTAGAAAGAAAAATTCCTGCGATAATATCGGAAATTAAAAAAGAGACTCATAAATAATCCGATATTAAATTTTAAAAAATCCTTTTTAAAAATCATCATATTTATATTGTAACAATTGACGCATACAATTATAATAAGAATAAAAAATCAAGTAGTTTTTTAAGGAGGATCATTATGTTTAAAGAAATAGAAGATTTGAGAGGGACCTGTGAAAATATAATCAAAAAATCCGAAAGTATAAGAAATCTGGCAAAAGACATGGTAAATCTTATAAATGAAATAAAAACCGGAGTAAAGCAGGAAGATGCTGTAGAAATGACACTTGCGGTAAGAAAAGAACTGGCAAATATATTTATCTTAAACTCCAATATTGAAGATAATTTTAAAATACTTCAGAAAATATTCAAATCTATAAAGAATCTAAATAAAATACAGTAAGAACTTATCTTTTATTTTTATTGAATTACTATTTTTTATGGAAGCGTTAATATAACCAGCAATATTATTTGAAATCTAGCATATCCTTGGAAGCTGTTCGCAATATTGAAGGTCAAGTGTTCTTATGGTGCCAAGTCTTGTGATTAAAAAGATATTGCCTTTATCATTTTTTTTACCGATCATACTCTTTTCATATTTTTCAGTTACTTCTCCTATGATCCGGCTGTCTTTTCCATATTTATTCTTTTTCATAGCATCAAGCACTCTATCGGCATCATTTTTATCTGAAAAAACAATCATCTTTCCTTCATTGGCGATATAGAGGGGATCCAATCCGAGAAACTGACAGATTCCCCATACTTCTTTTTTGATTGGAATTTCATTCTCGTATATTTTGATACTATACCCGGATGCTCCGGACATTTCGAATAGTATCGATGCCAGTCCTCCTCTGGTAACATCTCTCAGTGCATGGATTTTTTTGGATACTAAAAGTATATCTCTGACAAGTGAGGAAAGGGGGGCGCAGTCGCTTTTAATGCTGCTTTTGAAGTTGAATTCTTTTCTGCTGCTGAGAATAGCTATCCCATGTTCGGCAATTCCTCCGTTAATCAAAATTTTATCTCCTGCTTCGATTCTGCGGGGGAAAAGGTCAATACTATTATTGATGATTCCTATACCTGATGTATTTATGAAGATTTTATCTGCACTTCCTTTTCCCACTACCTTGGTATCACCGGTAACTATTCTTAAATCATTATCATTTACTGTATTTTTTATTGAAGAAAGTATCTTTTTAAAATCCGAAACCGGAAAACCTTCTTCGAGGATGAAAGAGAGACTCAGAGCAATGGGAATACATCCGGTGGTCACAAGATCATTTATGGTACCGCATATGCTTAATTTACCAATATCACCACCCGGAAAGAATATAGGATCCACCACAAAGCTATCGGTAGTATAGGCGATCTTTTTACCACTGAAGTTAATGACCGCACTATCTTCAAGCTTATTTAAGATTTCATTTCCGAAATATCCGAGAAGAAGGTTGCTTATGAGTTCCCCGGTTTTGATTCCACCATCACCATGTGAAAGCTGGATTATTTTATCATCGAATCTTTTATCTATCTTTTTATTCTGGCTGTTTTTTTCTGCTCTCATATGAATTTTAAATGTCAGACTTTGATATTTTTATATTTTCTTTCATATTTATAATAGGCTGCACACGACCCCTCGCTTGATACCATACATGGCCCTACGGGGCTTTCAGGTCTACAGGTTTTTGAGAATAACCTGCATTCAAAAGGTTTCTTTATCCCCTTAAGGACATTTCCGCACTCGCAGCCTGCTGGTTCTGCGGATTTGATTTTTTTTACAGGGAACTGGGTTCTGGCATCGAATCTCAAAAATTTCTCCTTTAATTTTAAACCGCTTCCTGAAATATTCCCCAGTCCTCTCCATATCGAATCGGATTTATCGAATATTTCATAAATAAATTTTACTGCTGCAGGATTTCCTTTTTTTTTAACGACTCTTTTGTATTGAATTTCGATTTCGGAAGTTTCTTTTTTTATCTGTTTCAGTATCATTACTATGGACTGAAGTATATCTTCCGGTTCAAAACCGCTTATTACACAGGGTATTCCATATTTACTGGCTAAAAATCCGTAGGGTTCACTCCCAATAATAGCGGAGACATGTCCCGGGCACAGAAAAGCATTTATTTTTATTTCTTTGTCGTTAGCCAATAGTTCAAGTGCTTCGGGTATAAGTTTATGAGTATTGAAAATATAAAAATTGCTGATTTTTTCAAGATATGCTCTTTTTACGATTATCGACGTAAGCGGAATGGTGGTCTCGAATCCGATTGCCAAAAATATCACTTTTCTGTCAGGATTTTTTCTGGCAAAATCAAGGGCATCTGCCGGTGAATAACATATATTTATATCTCTGCCTTCTGCTCTATTTAAATAAAGGCTGGACTCTGTTCCCGGCACTCTCAGCATATCTCCAAAAGTAAACAGGGAGATTTCATACTGTTTCGTGATTTCCAGTATCCAGTCTATATCCACGGCAGGGGTGACACAGACAGGGCATCCGGGTCCGCTTATAAGATTTATGGTTTCAGGGATAAGCTGCCTTAATCCATATCTTGATATGGTCATGGTGTGGGTCCCGCAGACTTCCATTATATTTATCCTGTGAACGGGTTTATTACTCGTTAAGGATAAAGTAAGTTCCTTAATGCTGCTGTTCATCCAGGTATTCCTTCCAATAATTTTGTATGGATACTGCATCTTCTTTCTCTATGATCTGTATTGCAAATCCGGCATGGACTATGACAAAATCTCCGATTCTGACCGCAGGAACCAGAGCGATATCGATTTCTTTTTTTACCCCAAGGGTTTCTACTACGGCTGTTTTTTTATTTATTTTAATTATCTTTGCTGGTATTGCCAGGCACATGACTTACCTCTTTTTCTTTGAAGGTAAAATTTTCAAGGCCGATATATAGATTTGTCCAAGAGAAATACCCCCATCATTTACAGAAACATTGAAATTTGAGTATACCTCAAAACCATCTTTCCTTAATATATCAAAACATCTTTTCAGGAGGAAGTTGTTTTGAAAAACTCCACCACTCAAACCAACCCTGTAAATTCCGCTTTTTTTTCTTATAATATTACTGATTTCAAGCACAGCCGATGCCAGTGTATTATGAAATCTGGTAGATATTTTATCTTTTGGTATTTTTTTTTGCAAATCTTCGAATATCTGTGAAAAAATATGATGATCGTCTATTAAATATCTTCCATTTCTATAATCGATTTTTAAAGGATATTTTTCCTTAACTTTATAGTCAGTTATCATTTCAAGGTGTACTGCCGCCTCGCCTTCGAAACTTGATACATGGGTGCAATCAAGAACGGAACTCACGGCATCGAATAATCTCCCCATACTGGTAGTTATCGGGCTGTTAAATCCGGTTTCCATCTGTTTTTCGATAACTTCAATTTCGAAATTTGATATTATTTTCTTATAAAAAGGTAGATTATCATATAAAAACCGGTAAAATTTGTTTTTACTGTACCCGTTAATCTTCCACAGATGATACAGATAGGAAACAGCCATCCGGTAAGGTTTTTTTATGGATATTTCTCCTCCGGGAAGAATCTTTTCTTTTAAATGACCCACTCTTATAAAATTTAAATCCCGGTTTACCTTAAATATTTCGCTTCCCCAGATCTTTCCATCATCACCATAACCGGTCCCATCCCAGGCAAAACCAATTAAATTTTCATTTATATCATTTTCGGCCATTACACTGGCAATGTGCGCCTTATGATGCTGAACTTCGATCCGGGTTTCTATATTTTTCAGTTTTGCAGCAAACTTTGTAGAAGCATAGGCAGGATGTTTATCATAAGCTATCGCATCTATTTTCTTGATATTAAAAAGTTTCCGATAATGGTTGAATGTAGAGTCGTAAAATTCGAGAGACCGGGTATCATCAAGATCCCCGATATGCTGGCTTAAGATAGCATAATTCTTGACCAGGAGGCAGAAGGTATTTTTCTCATGGGCGCCTGCTGCAAAAACGACCTGCCTTCCGATATCTTTTTTAAGTTTTACCGGATATGGAGAATATCCTCTGGCTCTTCTTATTATCATCTCTCTATCGTCAAATATTTTTATGACCGAATCATCGAACCTGCAGTAAACATCCCGGTCATGCATCAAAAAATAATCACAGATGTCTTTCAATTTCTCAAATGCCTCCGCGTTTTCAGCTGCTATAGGTTCTTCGGATATATTTCCGCTGGTCATAATAAGGGGTATGTCTATATGGTCGAAAATCAAATGATGCAGCGGAGTATAGGGGAGCATTACTCCTTCATACCGGTTGTATAACGAGACATAGTGAGATACCGGATAATTTCTGGTATTTTTTTCAAGGAGGACAATAGGGGCTCTGGGAGAGATGAGGCTCTCTATTTCTTTTTCATTTAGCCTGTAATATTTTTTTATATACTCGATATCTTTGACCATTATTGCAAATGGTTTTACAGGCCTTTTCTTTCTTTTCCTGAGTTCCATGACAGTATTATTCGATAGGGCACTGCAGGCAATCTGAAATCCTCCAAGACCTTTCAAAGCAATAATTTTCCCCTGGCGCAGCAGTTCCGAAGAGGCGGATAGAATGTCTCGGGAATTTATTTCACTCCCTTTTCTATCAATGAGAAGTAATTTTGGGCCGCATTTTTTACAGGCGTTTGGTTGTGCGTGAAATCTCCTGTTTGCGGGATCATTATATTCCGCGGAGCAATCTTTACACATCTGAAACTTATGCATGGTGGTATTAGGCCGATCGTAAGGCATTTCCTTTATTATGGTAAACCTGGGCCCGCAATTGGTACAGTTAGTAAAGGGATAATCGTGCCGGCGAGTGTCATCATTATTTCTTATATCATCAACACAGAGACTGCATGTGGCAATATCCGGAGATACCAGCTGGAACCCTTCTTCGGTCTTCAGGCTTTTTCCTATTTCAAAATTCTTTAATTTCCGGAAAGGGGATTTTTCTGTCTTTATGCTTTCGATGATTGCAGCAGCAGGTTTATGCAATCTGATATTCGAAGAGAATTTTTCGGCTGTATCTTTATCCGGAACATTGATTAAGACGGTAACGCCTTCTGTGGTATTGGTTACAGTTCCATTCAAATTATGTTGCTGCGCCAGCCTGTATATAAAAGGTCTGAAGCCCACTCCCTGGACGATGCCGGATATATTTATAGTAAAAGTCTTTAAATTGTTATGTTTACTGCCTGACATATTTTAAATCGTTGATATTTTAACAGTAATATTAAAGTAAAGCCAATTGAACTGAAAGTTTGGTTTTAAGTCCCGTTAGAAGATATAATATGATAAAAGACTGAATTAAATCCTGGATACTTAGTTATAAAAATTATTTGGAAAAGATTGTAAATATTAATATTTCTTAACTTATTTGTTAAAAAAAATAATAAAATTAGGCCGTTTTCAGTTTGCGCTTCCGGTATTTATGGTTTTTTCCTGCGGATCATTATTAGCGATGCTTTCGAGTGATGGATTTTTTAATGTATCCAGGTTTATATTCGGATACCTTATCTTCTTTTCTGCACAGCTTTCAGTCCAGTATAGCAATGAATATTTTGATTTTGATGCCGACAGATTGACCATCCCGACTTTTTTTTCGGGTGGAAGTAAAGTTCTAAGAAATAATTACAGTCTAAAGATTTTTTCAAAGTGGATATCGATTTTTTTGGCTATAGTCTCAATAATACTTTCCGTCTTATTTGTTTCAGTTTTTAAAGTATCTATCAGGATAATTATCTTAGCTGTATTTGCGAATCTGCTGGGCTGGTTCTATACTGCGCCGCCATTAAGATTTTCATATAGAGGATTAGGTGAGATAACAATTATGTTGATCATAGGGATAATGTTGCCCATAGCCGGATTTGTTACTCTCAGAGATACTCTGGATAAAGAAATTATTATAATTCTAATACCACTATTATTGTGCACCGCTATGCTTTCTATTGCGGTTGAAATTCCTGACTACAAAGCTGACAGGATTTCCGGGAAGAATAATCTTGTTTCGGTATATGGCAGAAAGACAGGGTATTTAATGTTAACAGTCTTTTCTTCGGCAGCTTTTGTATACTTTATAATTATAGCCGTGTTGAATATGATATATGGATTTTATAGATATGATATAAATTTTATACTGCTCGGATTGGTTTCAATACCTTCCCTCGTGACTTCGTTTTATGGAAGTATGGTCAATCCCTCTGAAAGAAGAAAAATAACATTATTTATAAATGTGATTATTTTTTCTTTGTTTTTCATATTGCTTATTTTCAATATTCATTTAATTATTCTGGTTTTATCAGTGTAAAAATCTTTTTTAAAAGATTTTTCATATAAATAATCAATTTAAATATTTTATGAATTCATTATAATCTTATTTATAATATTATTTTAAAAAGAAGGTTAAAATGAGTTTTTACGAAATCGCAAAAGCTGACGATATACCAGAGGGAACAATGAAGGCCGTATCGGTTCAGGACAAAGAATTAATTGTAGTAAATTATGAAGGCAATTTTTATGCCATAAACAGAAGATGCACGCATATGAGCGGTGATCTATTAAAAGGAAAGCTTGAGGGAAAAATAGTTACATGCCCGAGACATGGTTCCAGGTTTGATGTCACAACGGGAAAAAGCATTTCAGGACCCAGAATAGGTTTTCTTAAGCTAAAGACAAAAGACGAACCAAACTATCAGGTAAAAGTCGAAAATGGCAGCATCAAAATAGATATTTGACATAAAGTCTTTTATAAAGAAACGATCCATGGACGGATCTGAATGATATATTGAGTTTCTATAACGATACTCCCGAACCAAAGGAATTTTACAGGATCGAAAACACAAAACACCGCTTCGAAAGCTGCAGCTATTTTCAGGATAACCCCGGGAAATTGATAGATTGGCTGAATAGGTGGATGTAATTTTCTTTTTTTATTGTTGGTACAAATGCTGAAAAACTTTCAAATTTATCCCATTCATCTATACTGACGTCTATAATCGGGGCAGTATAGCATTTATACGAAAATATAGGAATTCCGGTGGGTATGGTATTCTGGGTCCTGAAAATAGCCTGATCAAGGACCTGGTTTTTCTTTTCTTCGACATTGACGCTAATAACATTGTCTCCTTCGGGCTCTATATCATACCGGACTGTAAATGTTATTGTATTTGAGTTTGTTATTATATTACCGGCACTATCTATAAGCTGAGCCATAATTTCATATTCACCCGAACTGCCTGGATTCCAGTTATATTCGTAAGGGGGAGAAGTAAATGATTTTATTTCATTATCATTTACCAGGACTTTTATGATATAGTCTGTACTCTCTACTTCCGGTGCCCTGATCTCTATATAGGGACAGCTTCACTTTCATTGATAAAATCAAAAGCTTTATCATTTGTAGGAGAAGATATAAAAAGCGTGTATTCTACCTCTTCTACGGTTTCTTCTTCTGCCCTGAAAAGAAAGTTAATGGCATGCAGCTTATAATCGAGAAAAATATTATCACTGCTGTTATAAGGATTAGCCAAACAGGATATAGGGGATTTTGTCCATTATAGGCTTATGTCTTTTGTGGATCTTTTTCATTCCTTCTGCTTGTTCCTTTCTTCGGTTATTTTCTGAGCCAGCATTGGCGGAACTTCTTCGTAATGTGAAAATTTTTGAGTGAAGCGCCCTCTTCCCTGGGTAAGAGAAGTCAAATCAATAGTATAATTAAAAGTCTCAGATTGGGGTAAAGAAGCCTTGATCAGTTGCTTTTTATTTTCAATCGGGTTTATCGAGATAATTTTTCCTCTCTTTGAATTTATATCGCCGATTATATCTCCCATATATTTCTCAGGCACAGTGATTTCAAGTTCATTGATGGGCTCCAGAATAACGGGAGAAGCTTCCTGCATGCCCTTTTTAAATGCCATGGATGCCGCAATTTTAAAGGCCATCTCGGAAGAATCGACAGTATGATACGATCCGTCATATAAATCTACACTTACATCTACTACGGGAGATTCTGCAAGAACACCTTTCAGAAGTGCCTCCCTGATACCTTTTTCCACGCCAGGTATATATCCTTTTGGTATCGCACCGCCAAAAATACTGTTCTTAAACTCAAAACCTCCGCCACCTGGCAGCGGTTTGATCTCGATTAAAACATGTCCGTATTGCCCTCTGCCACCGGATTGTTTTTTATATTTGTATTCCGCTTTAGCATCTTTTCTTATCGTCTCCTTATATGCAACCAGAGGTGTCAATATATCAATATCGATATCAAATTTCTCTTTTAGCTTCTCTTTAACCATGGAAATATGAAGTTCTCCCATGCCCCAGATCATGTTCTGATGCACTTCTAGGTTTAGCTCCTGTTTTATTGTCGGATCTTCCTGAATCAATTTGGAAAGTCCGTTACTTATTTTTTCTTCATCGCCTTTGCTCCTGGGTATGACAGCTCTGGGCAGTGTGGGAGAATAATATTCCGTTTCAGGTATTTTCAACGGTTGATCCTGACCGGAGATAGTGTCATCATTTAAAATGTCCATAATCTTTGAAACGGCCACAATTTCTCCGCAGGAAGCTTCGCCTGTATCAATTTGATTTTTACCCTGGAGTTTGAACAAATTGGAGAATTTATAAGTTTTTCCGGAACTTGAAACATAATAACTTTCATTGATCCTGATGGTTCCCGAAAAAATTCTGAATATCGATAACTTGCCTATATAAGGATCTGCCATTGTTTTAAAAACATATGCCAGTACCGGCTTATCAGGTGTGGGTTTAATTTCTATTTCTGATTTATTATTCAAATCCTGCGCCTTTACGGGCGATACATCAAGTGCGGAAGGAAGTAGAGAATTTATATAGTCCATTAATATATCTATGCCAAAATTTTTTCCGGAGGAAATTGCAAATACCGGAATAACCTTACCTTCCATTACGGCTTTTTTGAGGTTTTCGTTTATTACGGTTTCATCGATTTTTTCACCTTCCAGATATTTGTTAAGCAGTCCGTCATCTGTTTCCACGATGGTTTCGATAAGTTCATTATGGTGACGTTCGATCTGATTCTTAATGCTTTCATCTATTGGAATCTTATTACCGGTAAAAATCTTATCTTTATATTCATATGCCTGATTTTGAAGTATATCGGCGACTTTTGAAAAATTTTCACCGCTGTTCAGCGGAACGGTTACAGGTACAAGTTTTAGCCTGTATTCATTTTTTATATCTTCAATGACTTTAGAATAATCTATATTTTCAAGGTCCAATTTATTTAATACGAGAAATGCAGGTTTGGGATTTTTGCCAAGTAATTCCATTACCAACTCGGTTGGAGCCTGCACTCCTGATTTTACATCAATAACCAGAAGTGCACTGTCTATTACTTTGATTGCGGCCTGTGTTTGTCCTATGAAATCCATATATCCCGGACAGTCTATAAGGTTTATATTAAAATCTTTCCATTTATAATTAAGTATACTTGAATTTATGCTGAAACCTTTTCTGGTTTCCAGCGGGCTAAAATCCGAAGTCGTATTTTTTGCTTCTATGGTTCCAAGCCTATCGATTGATTTAGAATTGAATAAAATGCATTCTGTAAGCGTGGTTTTCCCGGTCCCATTTCCAGAGATAAGTCCGATAACTTTATTATTAGAGCAACTTTTACCATTCATTAGCACCCTCCGCAAAAGTGTAAGATTTTTTAGATAGTACTTAAGCCGCAATTAGGCAATAGAAGAAATATACCATAAAAATATTTTTGTGTAAAAACAATATTGGCATGCCTGCAGGGTCCGAAATTGACCATGGCCCATGATTATATTTTTGCAATTGGTTATATGATATAATTTAAAGTTGTTTATTTTTAATGTGGAAAAATGTAAAATATTTTATTTTAGAAATGATTAAAATCAAGCAGTCAGGAGGTTAGTATGCTACCAGGTGTAATTGCTGCAATAGCAGTGATATTTGGAATAGTGATACTGTTAGTTGTGATCGTGATAGGGGTGTATAATTCCATAGTATCACTGAGAAATAAAGTAGATAACTCGTGGCATCAAATAGATGTGCAGTTACGTAAAAGATATGATCTGATACCAAATCTGGTCGAAACCGTTAAGGGGTATGCAAAACATGAAAGGGAAACCCTGGAAAAAGTAATAAGCGCCAGGAAAATGGGAATTGATGCTAAAACGATAAAAGATCAAGCTAAAGCCGAAAATATGATAACCGGGACATTGAAGTCATTATTTGCATTGTCTGAAAATTACCCCAATCTTAAAGCTGACCAGCATTTTTCAAGATTAATGGAACAGTTGAATGGTATTGAAAGCAATATTGCATATGCCAGACAGTTTTATAATGATATGGTCATGAAGCTTAATACCAGAATACAGACTTTTCCGGGAAATATGTTCGCCCGAATGTTTAATTTCACTACCCGTGATTATTTTGAAATAGAAGAAGCCACAGCCAGAGAGCCGGTCAGGGTCCAGTTCTAGAAAAATAGTTTAGAAAAAGGTGTGATTTAAGTAATGTATGAACAAATTGCCAGCAACAGGGCAAAAACTGTATTTATAATAATAGGATTTGTTGTTTTTATAGCCGCTGTAGGATTTGCAG
>Ga0315549_1000632_pt1 | contig 40803 bp, 41 predicted proteins | sample SalMarSW160200MG_FD_203101 | JGI IMG/M metagenome (GOLD analysis project Ga0315549, IMG submission 203101) | Salt marsh sediment microbial communities from the Plum Island Ecosystem LTER, Massachusetts, United States - Salt Marsh Sediment SW1601-200 ...
GGCTCGATGATTACAAAGATGTACAGAAGCTGGCCCAGGCCTTAAATATACCAATTTTGAACTATGAGCGTTTTCTGTACCTCATCGGTTACAAGAGCCAGTCGGCTCGACCGGGCGCCTTCTCAGACTGATCTGTGACGCTAGTGGTAGTTACGGGCGCCGTAATAATACAGGCCGGTAACTTCATCCTAACTAATTACCTGATGTAAAACTATAGCCCTTTCGAATAAAACGGTTTTCTTCTATGCCACTGGCGGTTAGCATCATGCGTCCATATTTTTCTGCAATAATGTGCCTGCTAGTCACCGAGAAAGGAGTGGCACTTCCCATGCTCGTCAGAATCAAGTGGCCAAGCTTAGACTCTGACGGCGCTCCCTCTGGTTCTTGCAAGAACACATCTATTTTTATCTCATTTTTACCCAAGTTTTCAATTCGTCTTACGATTAATGAATCCGTATACAGATCAACAATCCGAGCTTCAAGACACAAGATGCGATTGAGAGACATGTCTTGTCCAATATGGAAATAATGATAGAGCGAAGAATTATACATGGTCCCATTATGAACTGTCTGTTGTATCACGAGTTCGGGGTGGCCATCTTGGTTCAAGTCGTAGAAATATACAAGTGGTTTCCGAAACAGAAAATGCCCTTCAGTACGGCCGCTTATTGAAAAAGTCTCCTTAGAGAAGCTTGCTGTATTGGGATCAAACATAAGAAAATGAAATCTATGTTCCTGCGGTGAGCGGCTACCCAACCAATAAATTTTAAACATATATAATCTTTTGTTCACCAAACATCGCATACAATAAATAGGTCCCAGAAACGATTCGATTGGTGGAACTTCAGCTCTTGCTTCATTGATACTTGTATACTCTTCGTAAGCACTGTTAACTGCCTTGTTAATTTTCTTAACGACCGGCAACGGGAGAACTTCAAATCCATGTTCATCGGATTCGACATGCTGAACCGAAGAAATCCTGTGAACTATCTTCGCTCGTTTTATGGATTCTGGGGAATGTGACTCCTCTGACATGCCCAAAAAGATAAGGAATGAGAAAAATAGTGTACAGAAAAAGATAAAAACTGATTGAGAATTTCTTTGTACCATTGAAATCCCTTTATTGATCATTATCTAATCCTTAGGTTCTACGCCGATTGAGGCGACGTAAATGTCGCCGGTGTATTGTACGGAATCAGGATTTTCCGCAAAGCCTTTTTTTACCGCGACGAATGTCACGGTGCTCCTTGCTTCTATCGCGGCGCCAAGGCTGTCGCCCGTATCACAATCTAAACCTGAAGGGATATCAACTGCAATTATCGGTATCCCCTGAGCATTTATTGCTTCTATGAGTCTTTTATAATCTCCCCGCACTTGCCCCGTCAAACCCGTTCCGAAAATAGCATCGACTAATATTTGGCTGCCTTCGGCAAGCTGTGAGACCTGACTGTCCAGATCCGTTGAAGTTAAATCGAACTGCTCGACAGATTGGCCGAGGCCGGTCAGCAAATCCAGATTTATCTTTGCATCACCTTTGATTTTGGCAGCATCGCCGCAAATAAAAACCCGAATGTCGATTTTGTCATTGAGCAGATGGCGGGCGATTACAAATCCGTCTCCGCCGTTATTGCCGGTGCCGCAGAAAACGCAGACCTTTGGCTCCTCAATACCGGCCAGGTCCTGTTTAATCAGCTCGGCACAACTGCGGCCTGCGTTCTCCATCAAGACAACGCCGGCTATGCCCAGCTCGTTTATCGCCCATGCGCCAAAAGCACGAACATGGTCCCTGCTCATTACCAAGGTTTTTTTATTCGTCGAATATTTTTCCATAATCGTTTTCCTTTGACAGGATAACCCATCTTCGCCCAAGCTACGCCGGGCAGGCATGATTAACAAACTCATTCATCTTAAACTAAGGCAAAATTGGGTTTGAATTGGGTTCGTTTGGGTTCGTTTTGGGTTCGTTTTTTGACATAATCACAGTTTTTGAGCCAAATACGCACAAAATTGGGTTCGTTTTGCATAAAAAGGTTGTAATTGGACAACTGGTATTTTCCATTTTTTTTGCCACAGAGAATGAAAAGTTGGTAAGAGCCACAGAGTTCACAGAGAACACAGAGAAAATAGTATATAAAGTTAGAAAATTCACAATTTTAAAGGATTCATTGGGTTTTTAAGTTGCCTAAGTTTACATTTTATCGAACAACGCCGGTATTATATCATATATATAACTTTTGTCAAGGACAAAATTAGCGTTTAGCGGATAGCGGACAGCGTACAGGAAAGACTATGAACTACAGATTTGCACAGATTTTTCATCGCAGAAGACGCAGAGAATCAGAAACAAGGAACCGAATGTCAAATATTGAACTCAGGATGTAGAATTCTGAAACGCAATACGCTTGGCCGCCATGGGCAGGATGGTTTTTTTATGGCACGCCGAGAAGAAACTTTCTTTTGACCGGACATTATCGCTGCTATAAAATGAAATAGAGAGGCAAAATAGCGGAATACTTAAATTTTAAGGAGGTCAATGATGCTTATTATGAGTACCTTAAATATAATACTTATAGTTGTAGGGGTCGGCGTTCTGATTCTGGCTATTGTTTTGAAGAAAGTGAAAGGTTAGAGCAGAAAAGAAAACCCTCCTTTTGACTAAACAATCCAAAATTTAGTTTTAAGCGGGCTTGCTCGGCCCTTTTAACTCGACCACAATTCCTTAGGGATGTGCATCAAAGCTATGGGAGTATTTAACTATTTGTTTAAATAATTAAATATTTTTTAAAATGAATGAGTTTTTCCAAAGAATTAACACAGATTTACGCGGATTAAAATGTTTTTGATATAACATAAAAATCATAAACTTGGAGTCTGCGATGAAGTCATCTCATTTAATATTGAATTTTGCGATAATATCTGCTTTGCTTTTTATGGCGATTTTTTTGTCGAATTGCAAGTCTCAGGCAAAAAAAGATTTAGGATTTTTATGTATAAGTCAAGAATGGGATGCTGGTAAATGGGAAAGTATCTCTGATGATTTAGGAGACTATGCTATTTGTGGGACCGAGGACGACAAAACTCTTGGCCTTTCATTTTGCAGGCATTGCAGAAGTGTAAAGGTGATTGATTTTGAAGAAAAGCAGCAACGTATAGTTCTATCTCCCGAAGCAAAAGCCTCGGAATGCGTTCACAAGTGGGTGGCTGGATTAAGCAAACGAGCTTTCGAACTTATTGAAGAGGGTGACTATTTACTCGCGATAGAGAACGGCAAGCTCTACATTATTAGGATAGACAAAATATCCTGGCCTTTTTCTCAGTTAATATACAAACGGAATATTGTTGATATTTCGAAAACACATTACAAGATAAAAACGGAAAATTTAAAATGGAAAGAAAAAACAGCTAAGTCACAAATCCCATTAGCCTCGCATAAAATTTCGTTTTATAGTGATTCATCTTTACAAGAAAAGGAAAAACCGCATATTGAGTTTGAATATGATGGATATTATGGTGGAGTATATGGCCCTCAAGCTAAGAGGGCAGAAGACAGTTTGTATATTGCCGTGGTTCATAGTTCAGACTTAGGCGATGAAGCCATTATAGACCTATCTATGTTTAGATTTAAGACATGGGAAGATGGACTTGGTAATCGTTGCGACAAAATCAACGGGGCTAATCGATAATGAAAGTCGTCGTTCCCGTCTTCACTGCGCTTCGCCGCGGTAAACCGGCGACTGCTAAACGAATAGAAAATCCCGGACTGTGCCCGGGGGGAAATATAATAAGGAGAACCCCCTGCAGTGCAGGGGGCTAACAACACTTTTTCCTTTGTACTTCTTAATTTCGGCCTTATTATACGATTGTTATGCGAATACTTTTGACCAATGACGATGGAATCTTCGCGCCGGGGCTTGCTGCAATCTATAAAAAGCTTGTCAGCCTTGGTGATGTTACCGTCGTTGCGCCGGCAACCAGCCGTTCCGGCGCCAGCCACAGCATCACTTTCAACAGGCCTTTCGTATGCAATAAGGTCGATATTAACGGCCTGTTCACCGGTTACAGCGTCGAAGGCTCGCCAGCGGACTGCGTTAAGCTGGCAGTTCTCGAATTGTGCAAAGGGCCGATAGGCCTTCTAATCTCCGGTATTAACAACGGAGCAAATACAGGAATCAACATCTATTATTCCGGGACCGTAGCAGCAGCAATGGAAGGTGTATTTCTGAAGATACCGTCGATAGCTATGAGTCTGGCCTTCGAGGAAGGGCCGATGAACTTCGAGCTTGCCGCAGAATATTGCCGGGGGATTCTCAATAAGCTGATGCCCGTTCAAAACGGCTCGGTGATAAATATAAATATACCGCCGCTGTCGACGGGCAAGCCGAAAGGAATCAGAATCGTGCCACAGTCATACGAGGGCTTTAACGAACATTACGTGAGCCAAACCAATGAGCAGGGCCAGATGCTCTATCAATTAGCAGGCGGCGAACATCGTGACGAGCAGACACCAACCGATACAATCTCGCTCGTCGACGGTTTTATAACAATTACAGCTCTTGCTCCGGGCAGGACTGATTACGAAGGAACAGAGAAACTGAAAAAAATAAAATTTTGAAACCCGACACATTCAGGCCGGGCCACGGAGAACAACATGGCCGCAAAAAAAACATCTCAAATCTGTATCGTTACAGTAACGGGAATAGACAAGGTCGGTATCATCGCCAGGCTGGCCAATGCAATGGCCGGCGCCAATATCAACATCGTTGACGTTAACCAGAAAATAATGGAAGAGCACTTCGTGATGACTATGGCGATTGATATGGCCAAGGCCGATATCGATATCGTAAAGCTGAAGAAGAAACTCGACCGTATCGGCGACGAAATGTCACTGAAAATAACCGTACAGGACGCAACAATCTTTAAGGCTATGCACAGGGTTTGATTATGCCGATAAGTGTTGAAGAAATCTTCGAAACAGTAAAGATGACCCTCGACCATCACTTCGATATCCGTACGGTCACGCTCGGCATCAATCTGAAGGACTGTATGGACCGCAACCTCGAAAGGTTCGTCCGGCGTATAGAAACCAGAATCATCGAAAAGGGATTGCTGCTGAATAAATTCGCCGACACCGTCCAAAACAAATACGGTATCCCTATCACCAACCGCCGCATCGCCGTCACGCCCGCCGCCCTGCTGCTCGAACCGCTGCCGCGAGATATAAAGACGGCGGTCGGCCTGGCTCGCGCACTGGATAAGGCCGCGAAAAAAGCAGGTATCGATTTTATTGGCGGTTTCGGCGCTATGGTGCAGAAGGGAATGACAACGGCTGATGAAAAACTTATCGACGCTATCCCACAGGCCCTTTCGAAAACACAGCGGCTATGCGGATTTCTCAACCTTGCTTCGACATCAGCCGGAATGAACATGGACGCGGTCGTCAAATTCGGGCATACCTTAAAAAAACTCGCGCAGATGACCAAGAACGGAATAGGCTGCGCCAAAATTGCCGTCTTCGCCAACGTACCCGAGGACAATCCATTTATGGCCGGTGCACATCACGGAATCGGCGAGCCGGACTTCTCGCTCAACATCGGGATATCCGGCCCGGGAGTTGTCCGTAACGTCGTACTGCAGAATCCGAATTGCGACCTTACCGAGCTGTCGGAAGTAATTAAGCGGACCGTCTTCAAAATCACCCGCGCCGGCGAGCTTATCGGAAAAGAGCTGGCCGGGCTGATGGGCGTCAACTTCGGTATCGTCGATATCTCTCTGGCTCCAACTACCGCGGCCGGTGACTCCGTTGCAGAAATAATCGAAGCGATGGGCATAAAGAGTATGGGCCTGCCCGGCTCGACCGCGGCCCTTGCGCTGCTGATGAACGCGGTCAAAAAAGGCGGTGCAATGGCATCGGGTAACGTCGGGGGTCTGAGCGGAACCTTTATCCCCGTCAGCGAGGACGCCGGCATGATTCGCGCTGTCCAAAAAGGGACACTGACACTTGAAAAGCTCGAAGCCCTGACCGCAGTATGTTCCGTCGGCCTTGATATGTTCGCAGTGCCCGGCGACACCCCTGCCGAAACGCTGAGCGCTATTATTGCCGACGAACTGAGTATCGGTGTCGTAAACAACAAAACAACTTCCGTCCGTGTGATTCCCGTCCCGCGCAAAAAGGCCGGTGACATAGTTCACTTCGGCGGCCTTCTTGGTTCGGCTCCTGTTATGCCCGTTCCGAAAACAGCCTCGCCGAAATTCATCGCCCGCAAAGGCCGAATACCGGCGCCTATCGGCGCGCTGCGAAACTAAAAACACTTTCGGAGAAAAAGAAAATGTGGAATGTTCTTGAACAACCGTGGACGCTCCTGACAACCGCCGCAGTGCTCCTGCTCCTGGTCGCTGTTATAAATCCTTTTATTCAGGCAGAATCCAAACGCCGGCTCTGGCTGATTCCTCTGCTGGTTGCACTAATGGCCCCCGCTCTTGACTTTGCAGTCCGAACCGACCGCGAAAAAATCGAAGACGTAATCGACACCGGCGTGACAGCCCTGGAGGACGAAGACTGCGACGCAATATCCGCCATTCTCGCCAATAACTACAGTGACTCCATTCATTCGGATAAGGCTGATTTTATGAGGCGTTGCCGTACAACGCTTCAACCCCCCATGGTAGGCAAAATCTATGCTTCAATTCTGAATCTGCAGATATCCGGCAACACTGCAAGCGTGACGATGCTCAACAGAATTTTTTTTGATGAGCAAAGCGACTACGTCGAATTTGCAAAGCTCATACTGGTCAAGGTGCAAATCGAACTGGAAAAAGGTTCGGAAAGCAACTGGCTGGTAATCCAAACCGAAATCCTGGCCGTCAATAATCAGCCTTCACAATGGGAAAAAGTCAATTACCAGAACTGGTAATTGCTCCTCTTTCAGCCCCGGCAGGTTTTCTGTGGATTATAACTTGACCGGTTTACACAGGTTCGCGCTTTTGGCCGCGACACGACCGCAGACCTTACACATATATGCGGCTTCTTTGACCAGCTCCCTGTACTCGGCCGGATTGCTAAGCTGCATACCGATATTATTCAGGTAGCACAAATGCTTGTTATGCCCCGGATGCGGCATCTTTTCCTTAGCCATAAACTTTACCTCCAGATTCAAAAACACATATAAGCTTACTGGACCTGTCTAATTAAGCAATAATATCGGAATTAGTCAACTTTTTTAGGCCTGCTGACGGGATTTTTTCACGCCTTCAAATCACTCAATTTGAGACCCTGACGAATTACTACACTTCCGTCACCAATCGTGCCAAAGCCGCCCCTGGTTTTAACCGATAAAACGACCATGCGCAACGGCAATTTCGATAACACTGAAGACGGTTTGGCGGCCGAGGAAAAATACGACAGGCTGTTCCGGGCCAATCTGAAAATATATGAACTCAAATGGTACCCCAAAGGAATAACCTGCCTGTCGCCGGGCCATTGGTCGGTGAAGCCCGTTAATGTACCGCCTTTGATGGTAAGAAAGGCCCAGTGGCGCAGATAAACTTATCGAGCATCGATTACCTTCCTGTCTTAGTCCCGATGTTTTTTATTGAGACGAGGACGGGTCGATAAAAAGGCCGGTTTCAAAATCGTAACACTTATTTTTTGTGAGGCAAAAAAGTGTTTGTACCGCGCATAGGAGAAATCAAACAAATTCAAAACCAGACTGAGGAATTATTCGATATCGGTCAGAGCGTCACCATTGCCGACGCTGCAAAGCAGATGAGCCGGCACCACATCGGCTGTTTGGCTGTTTTTGACGAAAATCAGAACTTCGTCGGAATTATTACCGAACGTGACATGCTCTCTAAAGTCCTTGCCCGGTCACTGTCTCCAAAAAACGCGCTCGTCAGTGGCGTTATGACCTCTTCAGTTGTTTCCTGTGAACCTAAAACAAGTATTACCGAAGCCGAAAGGCTGATGGCCAAGCACAAAATCAGGCATCTTCCGATACTGCAGGACGGAAAAGCCGTGGGGATGATATCCAGCCGTGACCTCATAGCCTATCGGCTCAAGAGCAACAAGGACATGCAGGCCGCAGCAGAGCAGCTCGCTATGCTGCCGGCGGGCCTGAAAAGTCTTGAACTCAAAGATGTTATCTCTCTTGCCATAAATGAAGTACCAAAAAGCTTCGGTGCCCAAAACGCCGTACTATGTCTGGCTTCAGGAAACCTTCCAAAGCCAGTCATACACTGCAGCAACTGTGCAATGGCGCATAAGCAGCTCATCGATACTGCCTCTTCGAAAAAAATGCCGCAATCCGTACGCATACACGTCGAGACTACCTGTACAGGCTGCCAGGATACGAACCGCGTACTTTCGAAACTTGTTATACCTCTGAAAATTCGCACGCAGGATAATTCTCACCCCGGCGAAACGATAAACGGCTTTCTGTGCATGTGCCATCCGGCAGTGCCCGATGAAAAGCCGGAACAATCACAGCTATATAAAGCCTCGCTGCTTCAGCAGGTCCTGAACATCAATCTGACAAACGCGATATTATACCAAAATTACCTCGACGCCCGACGTGACAGTGAAACCGACCCGCTGACAGGCGTCGGCACCAGAAGGGTGCTCGAAAATGTTCTCAAGGCCGAATGCGCACGTTCCACGAGATACCAGAGATTGTTTTCCGTCGCCATCGTGGACCTCGATAAATTCAAACAGATAAACGACCAGGCAGGCCACGCCGCCGGCGACAGTGCCTTGAAGCAACTCGCAGCCCTGATTAAAGATAACGCGAGGGAAACTGATATTATAATTGCCCGATATGGCGGCGATGAATTCGTACTCGTCATGCCTGAAACAACTATCAGCGGCGGAGCGGTGCTGCTCGAACGAATAAGGGAGCAGGTTTGCAGACTGTCGATACCGGGTGTTGACAATCCGACAATAAGCGGCGGCCTGACCCAGTGGAATCCGGAGCCGCCTGATACCCCACAGACCATAATGGAACGTGCCGATACAGCTCTTTATGAAGCCAAGCGTACCGGACGCAATAAAGTCATCGCCTTGCCTCCAGCCGAAACGCCAGTTGCCTGAGGTTTTTAGAAAATGCAAATTCTACTGAGGAGTGATATCCAGCGTTTGTTTTTACTTAGACGGTTCGAATACCCTGACCGTGTTCTTACCCGCTTGTTTGGCTGTATATAGTGCCTGGTCTGATTGGCTGGTGATATCTTCAGGTCTTTTATGGCAGTCATATTCGCCCAGTCCCACACTTATCGAAAGAGGAATCTCACGCTCATCGGCCGTTATTGCCGACCGTGCCACTATCTCAACCATTCGCTCAGCGGCTACAACGGCCTCTGCAAGCGATGTATTCGGCAATATCACTGCGAACTCATCTCCACCATATCTGGCCGCTGTATCAATCTGCCGGATACACTGCTTAATCTTTCGACTGACCTGCCTTATGGCCTTATCCCCGACTCTGTGGCCGTAAGTATCGTTAATCTTCTTGAGATTATCGACGTCAACCATTATGACGGATATATGGCCGCCGTACCGGCGTGACCGCCACAGCTCCCTTTCGAGTATCTCGTAAAACGTCCGGTGATTCGCCAGACCTGTCAGCCCGTCCATGGTGGCCTGTCGCTGGGTCTTCTCGAACAGTTTGATATTCCCTATAGAGGCACCAATAAGCTGGCCCAAAAGCTCTACTAATGCGATATCATGTTTGCCGAAAAACCTTGGCCCTTTCTTATCAGCGAGGTTCAAAACTCCTACGACCCTCTCCTGGCAGACCAGAGGCAGAATCAGGCAACTTTTAGTGTTGTAGTTCTCAAGGAACCGACGCTGGGACCTGTTTATCACCGGTTTTTTGTGCGCATCGATATCCTCCGTAAGAATAATTTCTTTGCTGCGAACCGCCATAACCATAGGTGAAGGAGGATTCTGATTCAGCGATACTATCTTGTTTATCAGGTAGGGATGATTATGGCGAAGCAAATGAAGAATATTGCTCGTCTCATCCAGCACGTATACCGATGCGAATCGGACTTTCACAAATTCCGGTATGCTCGTTACGCACAGTTCAGCTATGCGCTGAATATCCAGACAGTTTATCTGCCTTGCCAGCGGTGTAATCTGCTCCAGGACAGAAATATCAGACTTGCCCCTGCCCTTATCCTCTGAGTTCTCAGCCTTTGAGTCAAAACCTAACATAGAAATAGCATCCAACCTTTTTCATTGGAACGGCTTCAACACACGAAAGAATCTGCTGTAACATCTATCTATCGGTTTTTCTCTCAGGGCTTTGTTCCAAAAAACACTCTGCGGTACACAAAAACTCAAGATGCTCAAACCAGTCAATTGAATCAACCCGGCGAAGATAAACTTTACGGCGATGGATTTTTATAGGACGCTTCGCAGTGCATATGAGACAAGTGTTTATCCCAACGTTTCTTATGGGATTGTCAGCCCTGTTTATTTCGGCGGTCTTGATTTTTTCGGCTTGGCCCTCTTTGTTGTCCGTGATGGTGGTCAAAAAAATACTCTCATCCATGGCCGAATTGAACAGCAGGCAATTTCACCACTAACCACGATTCTTTATCCACGAACCACGAATCCGACAATTCAAAATCGCCTGTGAACACTTATGTGGCCACTGCCGCCATTCGAGTTACAATCCACCATATATTTACCCATCCTGTTTCTTTCAGGAAAATCATTAAAAGGCCCGAGAAAAACACGTACTATCGCCTGTTTATCTGCCTTTTGCCTAAGGTTTCCTCTTACAAGCACCCGTCGAAAACCTGAAAAACTTCGTCTCCATAAAAATTTTTAAAAAAAATCAAAAAAAAGTTGACATAATATGAATAAGCTTTTACATTTTGCAAATCGCAAAATGCCTTTTTGCTTATTTTCTTTGACTTGTTGGGGCACAGCATCGGTGGAAGGAACATTTCAAATACCGGCTAAGTTGTACCGAATCGGAGACCTGATTCGTTCCACCCCCCTCTCAAGACAAACCATACATAACTACACAATCATGGGACTTATACGTGAAGCTCAATGGACCGAAGGCGGACACAGGCTTTACGACGAATCAGTCTTCGAGAGACTTGCAAGAATCACCGAGCTGAAAAAAACAAAAACCCTTCTGCAAATAAAAAACATTTTAAACCAAGAATACAAAGACCGGAAAACAGCTTAAACAAAGCAATCCGCTCATTGAGAAAAGTTGGAGACCAAAAAGGTGATCACGGACGAAAGCCTTAAACAAGTGGGCAAGAAGCAGGAAGCCAAGTCCACAATTGCGACAGTAGACAACCTGACCGAAATCCTGTTCAAAGTCCTCGAATTCACTCAAATACGTCAGAAAATCCTGGTTTCAAACTTTCGAGATGTGGACAAACCCGGATTCATACCTACAGACCTGCCCAACTGTGAATTTGCAGATGTGCTGAACGTCGCTCTCGACGAGCACATAAAAAATAACCGTCTGTTGTTCACTGACACAAACAACATCAAATTTCTCCGGGGTGGGTGTTTTGAAGCCAGTCCAGTCCCCGACAATTACGCCAGGTATTTGCTGAAAATCAGCAGAGAGCGATATCTTCGTTTTCAGGTCGATAAAATCATCGAAAACGCTCTAAATCAGAAATTTGCCGCTCAATTGCTCCGGCAAAAACGGCAATTAACAACAACTTGACGATTTAAGTCGTTTTTCGGCTTTCCTAAAGTCTCAGCCGAATCGTTCGATAATCAGTATACGGCGGTTTTTTGTACAAATGACCGCTCTTGAAGTTTAAAGGCCAGATTCGAATATAATTTTATGGGACCAAAATACCCGAACGTTTTAAGCCCGATGGAGGAACTCGATGGAAACTACTGAAAAGATTGACATCGAAAAGGCATGGAAGGACTTTTTCAAAGACCACGGCGAGGGTTCTCGCAACCTCCTGATGGAGCACTACAGGCCCTTGGTCAAGTACGTCGCCGAGCGTCTCCACACCAAGCTGCCCGACAAAGTCGAGGTTGACGACCTCATCAGCGCCGGTAATTTCGGCCTGATGGACGCCCTCAACGCATTCGACCCCGAACGGGGCGTAAAGTTCGAGACTTATTGTTCTCCGCGCATCAGGGGTGCAATACTCGACGAGCTCCGCAGCATGGACTGGGTCCCCAGGCTCGTCCGCGCCCGTGCACATCAGCTTACGCGAGCTACTTTGGCCCTTGAAGCCCATCTGGGCCGAAAACCCACCGAGCAGGAAACGGCCTCGGAGCTGGATATCGATATGGAGGAATTCCACCGCCTTAAACGTGACGCCAATGCCGTCGGCCTGGTCTCACTAAACGCCAAGTACGGTGAAGAAGAAGGAGATAAAGACTTAAGAGAGATAGACATCCTGAAAGACCAGAAATCCGCCGACCCATTGACCGAGGCGCAGAAACGGGACCTGAAAAGCCTGCTAACCAAAGGCCTGACACGGGCGGAACGGCTGATTATCGTTCTTTATTATTATGAAGAAATGACTATGAAGGAAATCGGTGCTACGCTCGATTTATCCGAGTCCCGTGTCTCGCAGATGCACTCATCCATCGTCGCAAGGCTAAAGGCCCAGCTTAACCACAGAAAACCCGAATTCCGCATCTGACTGACCGCCCCCTGGTGGGTACAAACACAGTCTTCGACCTGTATTATTACTGTGCGATTATGTGGTGCCTGCCCTGAGTATCTTCGAAGGAATCAGCAATCTCAATTCAACGCCGGCTCGCGCTGAACGTACTGGGAGGTTCCGGGAATGTTTCTGTTTTGAAGCTCATAGAGCAGAACATTTTTTTCTATGAGCCTGGCAATCAAATTAACCAGCCCTGTCATAGTTTCAAGAAGACCTATATTGGTAATAGCGTGCTCTGGTCCATCCTGTTTCATTATCAGAGCGATGTAACCGCATCGTGTTCGCTCGGTGGTCAGTTCAACTGCTACGATAGTGCATTTATCCGTCTGGGCTATGACAGGCTCTGTGCCGTCGTCGATTCTGGCTCCCAGCTCACTGAGGTATGTGTCACTGATATGCAGCCTGCCAAAGGCCTCGGAATCATTCGGCCAGTGATGGCCGGCGCGGTCCATAATCAGAACAACCGGCCCGTCATCCGGCAATATTTCAAACACCTGCCGGGCCACCTGTTCGTTAAGCAGATAAGCCGGAGATACGAGAGGGTCGTAAATATTCATTTTTTGTTCCTTCAAAAAGAATTCTGTCCGTCTTAGTCATTTCGGTATAAACGCCCGGCGACTTTCCCGGCCTGTTTGTTTTGCGATTTTTCCTGCGAAATGAACAGAAAAAAGGTCTCGGGCAGGAGTTTATTGGACCAAGTCAAAACAGATTATTTGCGAGTATGCGAAGCGGGACTTTTCGCCCCGCGTGGAAAGCGGACCATGTGTACTGAATTACCAATTTCATTAAATTCAACAATATCCATATAAGAACGCATGAGCAGAAGCCCCCTGCCCTCGGTCTTATAGAGATTCTCACCGACGCGACAATCCGGGACGTCGTCCGGGTCGAAGCCGCTACCGGCATCGGTCATCGATATCTCGATGCGGTCGGGACCAATAAGGCAATCGATTTTTACCTTCTTGTCGGCAGTCATTTTGTTGCCGTGCTTCATAGCGTTATAAAAAGCTTCCTGAAACGCAAGTTGAACGGCAAAAACATCATCATCGCCATATTCGAATTGATTAAGCTGCGACAGCAGCCATTGTCTTGTTTGCTCAATGGCTGCCGGGTGACTGTCAACCAGCACGGTTTTTTTTGTCGCTCTATCCGGCTTCATAAAACAATTTAATGTTAAAACCAGAGTTCATTGTCTCAACCGGCCCGGCAAATTTCAAAGGCCGGTCAAGAGATTATATGATGCTCCGCCGAATGCTCCCCCGCGTTCTATTACTCCTGTTCGGCCAACCGCCTAATTGCGGTATCAGCATCTTTGTATATATCGAAGATTTTAGTCAGCCGTGTTATCTTAAAAATCTCATAAATTTTCGGACCTATGGCACAAAGTGCAAGTTTTCCCTCGCGTTCATACACACGTTTGCTGACCTTAATCAGCAAGCCGAGGACGGCTGAAGACATAAACCGTACATTCGAGAAATCCAGGACCAGGACGATACCGTCGGCCTGTTCTATGAGACTGGCCAGGGACTGCTCGACATCTCTTACATCCTTTTCCTCAAGAATTCTCTCATCGGTAAAGGTTACGATGGTAGCCGTATCCTCATAGCTGACGGTTATACGCGGATTCATCTGCTCCATACATTATACTCCAGTGTAAGGTAATATTTCGATTGAAAATCGTATTAGAGACAGCCCCGGCTGTCAAGAACTTTGAAAATTTTGTCCTGTTCAGCCTTAAGAGTAATCTTCCGGATTTTTTGTTTTACTCTTTTACTATTGATTGTATTTCCTTAATATATGTGATTTGATAAGGAGTAGGTTTGTTATTTCCCACAATTAAGATGGTATAAGGTATTTGTACCACAAAAATAAGGAATATCCCTATAGCTGTTGTCAAAGTCAGATGTATAATATCCCGAAATAGCAAAATAGCAGAAGGGGTAAGTTTGAATATAGTCATTTTTTAAGGAGATTCCTAATGAGGATCAGCAGGTCAACAGGGTATGCGCTTTTAGCTTTGGGCTACATCGCAAGGAACCAGAACCAGAAAATCATACTTTCGCAGACCATTTCCAAGGAGTACAGTATTCCGCTGGAGTATTTGCTTAAAATTCTACAGCAGATGGTACGGGCAGGGATACTTCGCAGTAAGCGCGGCCCTCGCGGCGGGTTCAGCCTCGCTCAAACACCGAAAAAAATAACGATGCTGCAGATTATCGAGGCGGTTGACGGACCGATGAGCGGTCAGTATGCTATGTTTGAGGCACCGGCTAAGGGCAAATTCACAAACAAGATTGAGTCGGTCTATAACAAGGCCGTCAATCAAGCCAAGGCCGTGTTTGATAAGTCCAAGCTGTCGGACCTTATTGCCTAAAAGAAGCCCTCGGATTGATGGATATTAAACAATTCCAACGTCTGATTGCTGAAAAATACGAGAAGCGCGATCGCCAGAGAGGAATACCAGCCACATTCATGTGGTTCATGGAAGAGATTGGTGAACTGGCGACCGCGCTATCCTCTCAAGACAAAACAAACAAGGCCGAAGAGTTCGCTGATGTTTTTGCATGGCTGTGCACCTTAGCCAATATCAGCGATGTTGACCTAGAAAAAGCCTGTGAAAAGTACACCAAAAACCAGGTTGATGGATTTAAATAACAGGTTCAGGTTTTTTGGATTTGGTCCTCGTCACCTATTTCCTCCGGCAACTGCGGTTCATAGGGACTTTGCGGTTTTTTCATTGCTCTGTAAAAACACCAGGAAATACCGAGCACTATCAGGACAAGAAAAATCACCGTCAGTTCGTAAACAGGCACTTTTGCCGCACGGGCTTGTTTCTCAGATGTCCGGTATATCAGGCTGGTTGCTATAAAACCACCGATTCCTATCGTTCCTATCATACCCGCCCAGCGTGCAAACCACGAGGACTCCGTACGCTGCCTGTTGTAGCGCGATAATACAATATTGCTCAGCCAGACCGAGATTACAGCCGAAGCCAAAGACACCCACAGCATTGAGCGATTTTGACGACTGTTGTTCGCTTCGAGAAGTAGAAAAATTAAAACAGCCGCCGAGAAAAGTGAAAGTATAAACGCCGGAAAGGCCATCGCAGTCCCTTTAGCGCCTACATCCGCGGGCTTTTGTACGTGGGGCCGGCTCGAAGCGGATTTTATCAGGGAAAAAACAAGTGCAAATATCAAAGTCAGCACCATAACGGACAGACCCACACAGTCTGTGATAATCCATTTGCCCTGCGGGCCGCGAAGAAAACCACTGTCTCTGGTGAGGTCGGAATACAGGCTCCAGATAAACAGCGAGCTTAAAATTACAGGTATAATGATACGAATCAGATAATCCCAGAGGCGTCCCAGGTTCCAGTCGCTTCGAATATTGGCGTGCCGGCGGAGAAAATCGACTCGCCAGAACCACCCGATTAATATGCACTCGAGCAAGCCGACAAAGCCGATGCCCCAGGTTCCGTAAATATAGTCTGCGACCACACCGAGCCATCCCAGGCCTCCCTGTGTAACAAAAATCAGGCCGAAACCAAAACCAATAAGACTCATAACGGGCAGCACAATACCACGTCTCCAGCCGGTCTTATCGACTATTGAGGCGAGAACTGATTCAGTTATAGAAAAGGCCGAGTCTATCCCAAGTGTGACGAGGGTAAAGAAAAACAAAAAGCTCCACCACGCCGAGCCGGGCAATTGGGCCAGGGCATAAGGAAATGCTACAAACGCCAGTCCGGGACCGCCGTCAACCACCTGCTCAACAGACACTGGGTGGCCCGACTGGGCGGTTACATATGCCATTGCTCCGAGTGTGGCGAATACGGCAAGACCTGCTATAAAGCTGGTGGCGAAGTCGGCGATGACAATGATTGCGGCATTGTTATTTAAGTCACTTTTTCTATGCAGGAAACTGGCGTATGTAATCATGACTCCGAATGCAAGACTGAGGGAAAAGAATGCCTGTCCAAACGCGGCCTGCCACGTCGCGGGCTTGAGAAGCTGCGACCAGTCCGGCACGAGGTAGTATGAAAGCCCCTCGAAGCTACCCTTCAGAAGCAAGCCGTTTATAGTCAGCACAGCCAGTATCAACCAAGGCAGCGGGACTGTCAGCCAGACAATCTTGCCGACAAGCTTAACACCGCGGAAAATACAGAAGTACATCGCCATCCAGGCAATGAACAAAGGTAACACGATTCGCCACTGGATGGCACCCAGAGCCAAACTGTCATGCTTATGCAGGTAAGTTATGTTGAAAAATTCCCGTGCCTTTTCCACCCCTTCGAGACCTTCACCTGCCCAAGGTAGTTGGCCGCCGTTGAAGATACCTTCGAGGCTGAACCACAAAAAGCTGAAACAATAGGCAAGTATCACCGGGTAAAAAGTGATAATGACGAATCCGAGAATGATTCCCCACCATCCGACAAATTCAAGCTTTTTATTGGCGGCGGCAAAAGCGTCCGGGGCGGCCCGCTGGGTGAAGTGTCCCAGGCTGAACTCGAGTATCATAACAGGCAGTCCGACAACAAACATCGCGATGACATAAGGAACAAGAAACGCCGCCCCGCCACTGTCATAAACCCTGAAAGGAAATCCCCAGAGGTTGCCCAGCCCAACAGCCGACCCTATCGCTGCAAGAATAAAACCTCCGCGGGAGCCCCAATTTTCTCTTTGCTCTTCCAAAAGCTCCGTCAAAGTCTTTTACCTCCTTGTAAATGACAGATACTGAGTTTATTGGCTGATGCCCAATAACTGCAGCGAGTCCCGCTCGACAACTTTCCTTAGCTGGTCGCGCGGGACGGCAGGAAGATTGGTATCTCCGAGGCGTTTATTGAAACCGAGCAGGGCCTCTATCGAGGAAGCAGCGTCACCGCAGGGAAAACCGCTTCCAAACAACAGCTTGTCCATAACGCCGCTCTCGAACGCAGCAATTACAGTCGTGTAAAGCTGCCAAGGTCTGTCCACTTTGATGGTCAGGTCGGCATAAACATTCGGGTGCCTAGCTACCATCGTCAGTGTCTGTTCAATAAAAGGATATCCCATATTGCCGATGATTATACGCAGCTCTTTGAACTGTCCGGCAATCTCATCGAGCAGGTAAGGCTGAGCGTACTGAAGTGACCCACCCGGACTAATATCGCCGCCGTTATGAAAGAATACAGGTACAGACGCCTCCTGGGCAAGCTCATACAGCCTCATCGCCTTTGTGTGGGTCGGATGGAAATCACAGGCTGAGCAATAAAGAACGGCCCCTTTAAGGCCCTGTTTTTCAGTCAGAGTGTTTATGTACTTTTTATTGAATCCGTTTCCCACGGGGTCGAGGAATCCGAAGCCGACCATCCTTTGAGAGTATTTGGATACGAACTCAGCCAATTGGCTGTTGGCCCGGTCGGAAGATTCGCCGGGACCGGCCAGCACAATACATTTATCGACGTTTGTCTGGCCTGCCAGCCGCTCAGCCAGACCCTGTTCTTTACTGCTCGGCCAGTTTATATGCGTATGACAGTCAACTATCATATCTATACCTTCTACAAAAGGTTATCGGCAATGAATACCGAATTCTATCAGCCCCGTCAAGCACAAATCTCGATGCTGGATGTCGGCGGCCGCAGGCCGTTGTTGACGGGCGGGTCGGTTTAGAAGATAATGTCCGGCGGAGTATCCCTTGCCAGAGATATCACAGCATATATGAAGAACGAGGCATACGAGAAGTTTAACTCGAGAAATTTTATGGCGGAAGAGGAATAAGATGGAAAAGGATATAATTGTCCGGCTACATAAGGATTTTGAGCAAAGCGTTTACAGGGACGAGGAAACCGGTCTGGAATTCTGGCTCGCCAGGGAATTGCAGAATTTGCTTGGTTATATACAATGGCGAAGTTTTGAGGCGGTTATAGAAAAGGCAAAAACCGCCTGTAAAAAGTCAAAGCATAACGCAGAAGACCATTTTGCGCGCACGCGCAAAATGGTCGATATAGGTTCTGAAGCTAAACGCGAAATCGATGATATTGCCCTTACCCGCTATGCCTGCTATCTCATCGCTCAGAACGGCGACCCGTCAAAAGACCAGATTGCCTTTGCCCAGACTTATTTTGCCGTTCAGACCAGAAAACAGGAAATTATTGAAAAGCGAATAGCCGAAATCGAGCGGCTCAACGCGCGACGTAAATTAACCCTGTCCGAAAAGGAGCTGTCCGGGATAATATACGAAAGACTGTCCGATGAAAAATCCTTCGGACGCATTCGGAGCAAAGGTGATACGGCATTATTCGGCGGAAAAACCACCAGACAAATGAAAGAAAAGCTCGAGGTCCCCAAATCGAGGGCCCTGGCTGATTTTCTGCCAACTATTACAATCAAGGCCAAGGATTTCGCCAACGAGATAACCAATTTCAATATCAAGCGGGATGACCTGCGAACAGAACCGGGTATTACAAGAGAACATGTAAAAAATAATCAGGAAGTCAGAAAACTGCTTATTAAGCGAAACATCAAACCCGAGGAACTGCCACCGGTAGAAGATGCAAAGAAAATAGAGAGAAAACTTGCCACGGAACAGAAAAGATTGATAACTAAAGCGAAACCACTGGATACGACAGAGGATAAATAACAAATTACATTTCCCTTTACGATAACATCGAATAAATTACTCCGTTAAAAAATTCCGTGCGGGATTTTCGATTATTTTGTACTATATTTGCATATTACTATAAAAGGCTAAGGTGTAACAGATGGATTGTCCGGTATGTAAGAATGCTATGGTGGTGCTCGAACTGCAACAGGTCGAGGTGGACCACTGCTTCGGTTGCGGTGGTATCTGGCTCGATGCCGGTGAGCTTGAGCTGCTGATTGACGATGCCGTCCGCTCGGCGGAGCTGCTCGAATCGTTCAAGATTGATACCAATTGCACCGAAACAAAACGCAAATGCCCTATCTGCTACAAAAAGATGGACAAAGTGGTCGTCAGCCCGTCTTCGCATCCGTCTACGTTACACTTCGCCGTGACAAGTCGCTCCGCCGAGACAGGTAAAGACAAGCCGACGCTGCTGCTCGACAGGTGCCCGAAAAAACACGGGCTGTGGTTCGACAGCGGTGAACTGCAGGACATACTGAAGCGAGCACAACTCGACAGCGACAGTAAGATTCAACAGTTACTGGCTGAAATGTTTTCAAACGCTAAGCCTGATAAACAGTAAATTCGCAGGCACACTTCACCTCGACTTACCGGCAGCGGATGAGCAGATTCGAGTCATACTTAATGTTGGGGATATAAGTTTTGATATCGGCGATGAAGCGCCGGCCGTCCTTAAAGTATCCAGCGGTTGGTTTTAACTGTGCGTGATGATTCAGAAAATAATCATTTATCCGTTCAATCAGCAACTCTCGCACATATTTGCTGACCATCGAAGCAAGGCAGACGGGCATGTATTTCTGGTCGGCTTTAATAACAAAATGAATACGCATTTTTCGGTCGGCGTTTTTCAATTCGTAACTGCTGGAGTTTGGCGATTCATTAATTACAGCCAATTCCAGGTCTGAGAACATCCGCTGAAGGTTTTTCCGGTACCGGCTTCTGCCGCCCTGCCGGTCAACGATTATCTGTATGTTGTCGTCGCGGTAATTGTCCCAGATTGATTTAATAAGTGCCGCGGTGGTGGAAAACAAGACGCTTGCTTTGTTTTTTACCGCGGCGATGAGCTTGTTATAGTGGGCCACGTCGAGACAGTGCGACTGAATGCCAAGCAGCCTGATGCCATGCCGGGCCATATCGGAGGCAAAAACATCCGAAGCGATTTTCACATCGGCACGGTCGTAATCAAGCGGTACCCTGATACCATCGGGATTACAGTACCAAGGATAAGTTTTCAACCTTTCGGGACAGTCGGGACACAAAAAGGCAAGCAGGCCGTTGAGGTCCGTTGGCTCTGTACCAAGGCACCTGAGCATAGCAAGCGTCGTTCTCTGAATGTGCCTGATTCCGGCGGCGCGGCTGTAGGCCTTTTTACTATCGGTTATGAGCAGGCGGCCTGCGAGATGTTTTTTACGGTCGGCAATACTTTTTTTAAGAAGCTGCCAGAGGTCAGCTTTTAGCAGAGATTCGTGAATTGAAAAGGCCGAGGCAGAAACGACCAGAGGCCCGAGAATCGGGCCATAGCCTGCTTCATCAATCCCTGCCAGAACAGCCATCGGCCAACCTCCGTGTACCTGTGTTACCGCACGTCCTTTTGCTCGATGCGGATATTCTATCAAAGCCCATCCGATTGTCAAACAGTAGTGAAGGTTGCAATTGGGTGCAATACCTGTAGAATAATAAGCCGTGGCTGGGTAAACCTTTAGCTCATAATTTTTAGGAAAAAACATAAATGAGCACGGTGTTGATTGTCGGGGCGGGTGGTGTAGGTAACGTAGTAGTACACAAATGCGTGAAGGTACCCGAAGTTTTCGACAAGATAATCCTGGCGAGCAGGACACTTGAGAAATGCAAAAAAATTGCTTCAGCATTGAACCGGCCGATACTTGTCGAACAACTTGACGCCGACGACGTGAAGCAAACGGTCTCACTAATCAAAAAATACAAGCCCGATATGATTCTCAACATTGCTTTGCCTTATCAGGACCTGCCTTTGATGGATGCAGCCCTGGAGACGGGGGTCGATTACCTCGATACGGCCAATTACGAACCGCCGGATATAGCGAAGTTCGAGTATAAATGGCAGTGGGCCTATCACGACCGGTTTAAGAAGCGCGGTATTATGGCGCTGCTTGGAAGCGGGTTTGACCCGGGCGTGACGAACGTCTTTTGCGCTTATGCCGCCAAACATCATTTCGATGAGATTTACTACGTCGATATCGTAGATTGCAATGCAGGCGACCACGGTAAGGCCTTTGCGACAAACTTCAATCCCGAAATAAATATCAGGGAGATTACACAAAAAGGAAAATACTGGGAAAACGGCAAATGGAATGAAATCGAGCCGATGTCCGTATCACAGATGTTTGATTTTCCGGAGGTCGGGCCCAGAAAGGCGTATCTGCTATATCACGAAGAGGAGGAATCGCTGGTCAAACACATAAAAGGACTCAAACGCATTCGTTTCTGGATGACGTTCGGCGAACAGTATTTAACGCACCTTCGCGTGCTGCAGAACGTTGGGATGACGAGTATAGAGCCGGTCGAATACGAAGGGCAAAAAATAGTCCCGCTTCAATTCCTCAAGGCGCTGCTGCCGGAGCCGGCTTCGCTGGCGGAAAACTATAAGGGTAAAACGTGTATCGGATGTATATTCGAGGGAGTCAAAGACGGCAAGAGTAAGAAGATTTTTATTTATAACGTCTGCGACCACCATGAGTGTTACAAAGAGGTTGGCGGCAACGCCGTATCATACACCACGGGCGTGCCGGCGATGATTGGGGCAAAGATGATGCTGACGGGTGTATGGCGGGGAGAAGGTGTATTCAATATGGAACAATTCGACCCTGACCCATTTATGGAAGATTTGAATCGGTACGGCCTGCCATGGAAAGAGATACAGCTTTAGAAGATGTCGCGTCGCAGGTAAAAACACCGTGCTACCTGATTGACCTGAATTTACTGCGCAGGAATTGTGAAATTCTACGAGGTGTTAAGGAGCGGACCGGCTGTAAAATTCTTCTGGCATTAAAGGCCTTTTCGATGTGGTCGGTGTTCGATACGGTCAATAAATATCTCGACGGGACAAGCGGCAGCAGTATATGTGAATGCCGCCTGGGAAAAGAGGAATTCGGCGGCGAAGTACATATCTGCTGCCCGGCTTACCATGACGACGAGATTAAACAGATTATGTCCATAGCAGACCATATCATTTTCAATTCGACAGCACAATTAGAGCGGTTCGGCGAAAGGATTTTGTCCGAGTCCAAAAATATGGAAATCGGCCTGCGTATAAATCCGATGCACTCGGAGGTAGAGGTTGACTTGTACAACCCGTGCGGGCCGGGCTCTCGACTGGGTGTTCGGCCAAACCAAATGCCGGACAGGCTGCCTGAGTATGTTTGCGGTCTGCACTTTCATACGCTGTGTGAGAAGAATTCTGATTCGCTTGAAAGGACACTAACGGCCGCTGAGAAACACTTCGGCAGGTACTTCGATAAGATGAAATGGGTGAATTTCGGCGGAGGGCACCATATCACCAGAAGCGACTACGATATTGAACTATTGTGCAAGCTGATAACCGGTTTCAAGGACCGTTACGGAACTGAAGTATACCTTGAGCCCGGCGAGGCGGTCGCGCTAAACGCAGGCTACCTTATTGCAGAGGTGCTTGATATAATGCAGGCTGATATACAAATCGCCGTCCTCGATACCTCCGCGGCGGCACATATGCCGGATGTTATCGAGATGCCCTACCATCCGAATGTGCGTGGGACGGACAAAGCAGGAAAAAAGAAGTATACTTACCAGCTTACAGGCAGGACGTGCCTGGCCGGTGACGTTATTGGAGATTATTCGTTCGATGAATCTTTGAAGGTCGGGAACAGATTAATTTTTGACGATATGGCCCATTATACTATGGTAAAGAATACGACATTTAACGGCCTGATGCTGCCTGATATCGTGGTCTATGACAGTACTAATGGCAGCTTTAAGGTCCAAAAGTCCTTTGGTTATGCAGACTTCAAAGGGCGCCTGTCGTAGAAATTCAGGGGTAGTCTATATGCGTAAAGCAAAGAAAACCCAGCGCGTCAGGATAGACAAGCTCAGCGAGGAAGAGCTCCTGCAAATGCGCGTGATGGATTTGAAACTGCGTATTCGGGGCTCACTCGTTGAACCAATGATAAATCAGCTATACGCCGAGCTCCAGGCCAAAGGGATAAGTTTTCGTCCTCCATGCTATCTGTCCGACGAGTGGCTGTGTCCGGATAAGATACCTATGATTGGCATTCCTTTTTTTCTGGCACACCCAAGCCTGAAAAAAATCGAACAGAAGATGATGCTGGACGTTGAGGGCGGAACCGAGAAACAATTTATGAAGCTTTTACGGCACGAGTGCGGCCATGCCTTGAATTACGCCTACGAATTATACAACAGAACGCGCTGGCGACAGTTGTTCGGGCGATTCTCAACCACCTATTCTGATTCATACGATTTTCAGCCTTACTCGCGGCGGTTCGTCGTGCACCTCGCCGACCACTACGCCCAGTCGCATCCGGATGACGATTTTGCCGAGACGTTTGCGGTCTGGCTCAGTCCGGATATTAACTGGCAAACTAAATACAAAGACTGGCCCGTGATAAAGAAACTGCGCTACGTGGATCGATTGACAAAAAAGATAGAAAACAAATCCGCTTTAAAAAAAGCTGAGCGAAATCCTCCTTTCAGCGCCGACCGAATGAGGAGCACGTTGGGCGCTTACTACGAACGAAAACGCCGAACACTGGGCCCCGAATTTCAGGGTTATTATGATGATAGTCTTAAAAAGATATTTTCTGAAAACAAGGCCGGTGATTCAGCGATAAAAGCCTCGCAATTGTTGAAGCAACACAGACGCCATATTGTTGACAGTGTCACAGGCTGGACAGGACATCGCAAATACGATATAAGCCAGTTACTCAACAAATTTATTTTAAGGTGCAATACCCTTGGGCTTTTTACTCACCTCGGCGAGTCGGAAAGCCTGATTGGAGTAACTGCATTATTGACTACCATCGCAAGTAATACATTCAGAGCAGGGGTGAAAGGGCGCCACTAATGGGCAGGAAACTAAAAATTACGGTTTTAGTCGATGAGTCTACTGTCACCGCCGACGACCCGCAGTTCGAGTCGCCACATGAAAAGACCGATACCGAATACCACGTTATAGAGGCCTTGCGGGATATCGGATACAAGATATCAGTCGTCGGCGCAATAAACGACGTGGGCGCTTTTGTAGAAAAGCTTACCGAGCACAAAAGCGACCTTGTCTTCAATCTGACCGAAGAGTTTAACGGTGACCGAAGACTTGACCAGGGAATTGCAGGCTTGCTGGAATTGCTGGGACTGCCGTATACCGGCAGCGGTCCGGCCGCACTTATGCTTTGCAGGGATAAGAGGCTGTGTAAAGAACTTCTCAATCTCCATAAAATACGTGTGCCGGGTTTTCTATCTGTCCCGGTCGGTAAGACGATTCGCGTGCCTAAGAACATTCACTGGCCTTTGGTTGTAAAACCGGCCTTTGAAGACAGCTCCGAAGGCATCTCCAACGCTTCTGTTGTGCACGACGCCGATGCCTTGACGGCACGGGCCAAATTCGTTCACGACAGATGGAACCAGGCCGCTATCGCCGAAGAATACATCGGAGGCCGGGAATTCTACGTAACCGTACTTGGCAATAAGCAATTGACAGTGTTGCCGATTCGCGAGTGCGCGTTTGAGGCAAGTGAAGAAGGCGGACCTCTGATGGCCACTTACCGGGTGAAATGGGACGCTGAATTCAGAGAAAAGTGGAAAATCCGGTTTGGCTTTGCCGAACTTGATGAGAAAACCTTCAAAGACATAAACCGGATCTGTAAAAAAGTATATCGTGCACTGCATCTGCGCGACTATGGACGAATAGACCTGCGACTAACACCCAACAACAAAATCGTTGTTCTCGAAGCCAACCCAAACCCCGACCTTGCTTACGGAGAAGAGGTTGCCGAAGCCGCTGAAAAAGCGGGTATTCACTACAATGAATTCGTCGACCGTATTGTTCGCAACGCGCTACGCAGATACAAGTAACAATGCCCGTAATTTTTGGTTAAATTACCGTTTTACCAGCTGTATTCCGACACTTAATTTGTAAATATTCAGGGCGTAAACAAATTTCAAACCTATAACTAATGACTAACTCAGGATAAATTCATTTTCCCATCTTCAGCCAAAAAACCGGCAATAATGGACAAATTCAATTAAACATTTTTAGTTCTGTTTGTTGTTTCATTAATTCTATTCAGAAAACAACATAAGTTCTTGACTTCTAAAGCGTTAAATACTATAATCTACGTATAATACAGAGTGCTTATATCTCTTTGTATTTTATGAGCAAAATCTCATGAAGACTTTAAAAAGATGTCTTCTGGTCACGCTGATTTTATCCGCTGCGCTATCAGTATTAACTTTCTTTATATACATCAATACCATCGGTAAAGTTGACAGGACAGAAAACCTGATTGAGCAGCTGAAGAGTTTTAACAGAAACATTCGAGAGCAATCCGCAGAAGCTTTGGGCCGGACCAGAGACAAGCGTGCGGTTAAACATCTTGTCGCTGCCTTAAAAGATGATGATGGTGATGTCCGGCAAAAAACCGCAGAAGCCCTTGATAGACTCGGTTGGCAGCCTAAAGACGAAGATGAACAGCAACTTTATTTTATAGCAAAGAAAGACTGGGATAAATGTTTAAAGATGAATCCGGTAACAATGAAAGACCTGATTAGAGTGATGAACGACGAGAACCCACAGGTTCGAAGGAAAGCAATAGAAACATTAGGTAGAATAGAAAATCCGGCTGTTGAACCACTCGTTGCTGCATTGAGAGACGATAACAGTAGAGTTCGCGCCAAAGCAGCAGAAGCCCTGATTGAGATAGGAGGGATTGGCGTCACACAGGCATTTATCGTTGCTTTAACAGACAGGAATCCTTATACCCGTGAAAAAGCGGCTGAAGCCTTAGGCTGTATAGGCGATAGCTGTGCCACAAAACTCCTCGTTGCCGCACTGAATGATACGAATTGGAAAGTCCGTGAAAATGCTGCAGAAGCATTGGGCCTGATTGGAGATACCTCTGCGATTGGGCCTCTTGTCGTCGTCCTTGAAGATGATGACAGCGACGTTAGGCTAAAGGCCGCAGAATCCCTCGACAGACTCGGTTGGCAGCCCGGTGACGAAGCTGAAAGACGACTTTATTTTATAGCAAAGAAAGACTGGGATGAATGTTTAAAGCTCAATGGTGTGACCGTCAAAGCTCTGACGAGGGTGCTGAGCGATAAGAATCCACAGGTCCGAAAGGAAGCAACAGAAACACTGGTCAAGATTGGAGATTTAGATACTGTGGAGGCGCTTATACTCGCGCTGGAAAACAATAACAGCGATATCCGAAAAGAAGCGGCTGAAACATTAGGCAATATAGGACAAGGCGAGGCGGTAAAACCGCTCATTGTTCTATTGAATGATATAAATCCGGATGTCCGCCAGACGGCAGCAGAAGCACTGGTTAAGATAGGCGGTCTTCACACCATGGAACAGTTAATTTTTGCATTACAAGACAGGAACAGCTATGTCCGGGAAGCAGCAGCAGAAATCCTAGGTAAGATAAGCAATCCTGCCCTGGATCCGCTAATGTATGCGCTATGGGAAAGCAATTGGGAAGTCCGAATAGAAGCAGCAAAAGCTTTAGGCAAGCTCAGAAACAGCCGTGCAGTCAATTCTCTTATTGCTGTATTAAATTATGAGGGCCGTGATACACGAAGCGACATAACAGAAGACTCCGGTAAGATAACAAGTTCTTTAGCGGAGCCATTCATTGCTGCCGGTATGACTCAGGATATTCGTCTTCGAATAGAAGTAATCAAAGCCTTGGGCCAGATAGGCGACAAAAGAGCTGTTCCAGCTTTGGTTGGAGAGTTACAGCATTGGAACACCGCTCAGGATGCGACAGAAGCCCTGGAGAAATTAGGCTGGTCGCCCCAGTCTATTGACGAGACAGTGCACTCTCTCGTCGCTAAAAGAGATGGAAATACACTCAGACAGAACTGGGACCAGACAAAACAGGTATTGTTGAACGATTTGAAGTCAGACGACGATAGAAGCATTAAAAATGCACTATATGCTTTCATCGCTCTTGGCAAAGAAGAAATTACAAAAGAACTTATCGATACTCTCAACACAAAAGGTGACAGAATCGTTGCTATAGTATATCTTAACTGCGGAGACAATAAATTAAGCAGCGCGGCAATGGATTGGGCAAAAAAGAGTCGTGTCTATATCAGGGCCGATTCAGTTGCTTATCCCGTCGGCTGGGGTTCCTGGTAGCTCTAAATCTTCTCCAGTAAAAGACCAACAAACCTACAGCAAAGATTTCTCCGGACTTAATGTGGCATAAAACGTCCCCGAGAGGACTCGAACCTCTAACCTTTGGCTCCGGAGGCCAACGCTCTATCCATTGAGCTACGAGGACTAAATCAGGTATATTTAGTAAGTCAAAAACAGCCCTAAGTCAAGAGGTGCATACTCTAAGCCGTAAATATGTTTTTTTGTCCCTTCAGCCCACCAATATGCTATAATAACTTAGCTATTCATTAAAGGGCGGTGATTTTGTCTCAAAGGGGTGGTTTTTTGATAGTTAGATGTTTGCTTTGTCTGTTTTTTCCGGCGATAGCATCACAAGCGTTGAAGCTGGAAGATACTACAGGCTGGCAAAAGCAACAGGTGAACTGGCGCATTTCCGCCGGGCGCCAAATCAAGGCCATATATTACCCCCAGGACCAGAACCTTTCGACTTTTGAAAATCGAGGCCCACGCAGGCCGATCGAGCTTCACACGAGAACGGTTGAGCGGGAAACTGGATCTGCGTTTTTGACGATAAGCGAAACTGCCGGGTCGGCAGTATATGAAAATGTTATCAATGCACCACCTATTAACGGATTTATTCCATACCTTGCGGTCGCAATCACAGATGAACGTTCCGAACCGTTCGATTTCGATGCTTACACTCAATATTCCGTCATCGGTGATTACCTTACGCAAAGCCCTGAGTCTGACTATGCAATCGGGATTCTCGATACCGGCGCCAGCGCACATGTCATTAACATCTACGATGCCTTTACCACAGGGATTTATGACGCCGACCTTATAACTTCCTTTCAAGTGACTCTCACCGGCGCTGTTAATGACGTCAATGCTCTTGTCAGTCAGCCGCTGGGTATATTTGCCGATGGTCTTGGGGCAATTGACGCTAACACACAACTGGCCGATGATTCCAATATGGTCGGCCAAAGCAACGTCGCCGTCGTTATCGGAGACATCGTCGAATCTCCGCTGCTTCCGACCGTCATCGGCTCGCCGCTGGCCTTTTTCTATACCACAGTCATTGAAAACAGTAAAATAGTGAGCCGGACTATAGAAGACGAAGAAATTTCCAGTCCCGGCATACGGCTTTATCAGCACAGCAGTGACTCCATCCCGGACTATTCAAATAAGATATACCTCGAGCTGCTCCCCTCCACCGCATATGCCGTGCAGTACCTGCCCTGTTTTGAGACTCTTGGTGAGGAATGCCCCGAAGGAGACGGGGAGCCTGTAACGCCCTCGGTGGTTTTCGGCTCATCGTTCGACGTTCCGCAGAGTTTGTTCTTCGCAACACGAACCGACCTGGCCCACGGCAGCAGGACATCGCAGCAAAACAACTTTATGTTCGATACCGGCGCACAGATAACCGTCATAAGCGAATCACTGGCTGCCGAACTCGAACTGCTGCAATACGACCCCGACTTCTACGTCGAGATATTCGATGTCACCGGCAGCGTCACAATAGCTGATGGTTATTACATCGACCTGCTCGAAATAACCGCCACACCCCGGTGGCTTGCCTTCACTAATGTACCCGTAGTTGTTCTTGACGTGGACTCGCCACAAGGCGGTATTCTGGACGGCATAATCGGTATGAATCTGTTCGTCGATATGGATTTCTACATACGCGGAGGCGGACTAAACGGCCAGGACGAACCCTATGTAAAATTTGCGTTTCTGTCGCCCGGCCTTCCGGGTGACATCGCACCGGCCGGCGGCGACGGCTTGGTCAATTTATTCGACCTGGCTGCTTTCACACAGGCCTGGCTGTCGAATCCCATCTCGCCCAACTGGAATTCACAGGCCGATATGGTAAGTGACGCTGTTATCAATTTCCGTGATTTTGCCGAGCTTGCCAAATACTGGCAGCAGGCCGTCACCCCTTAATCTTTCGGTCCGCTCATTCACGAAGCATTTGTTTGACACATTAAAAACCAGCCAATATGATTTAACCGGTTCGTTCAACAGGAAACGCTAATGAAGTATCTAATGGATTTGATTTATATCGTTGCAGCAGCCGGATACAGCCCTGTAATCGTTTATCGCAGGTTGAAATACGGGCGATATCGAACAGGATGGCAAAATCGATTCGGAAAAATTATCAGAAAACATCCCGACAAAAAGTGCATCTGGATACACGCGGTCAGTGTCGGTGAGGTCAATGCGACGCGCACTATCGTGGATGAGCTGTCAAAAAAGTTCAGCCAATACGAAATCCTTATTACCACAACGACGGACACAGGCTACTCGCGGGCAAATGCTCTGTATGGTTCACAGTTACAGGTATATTATTTTCCGCTGGATATTTCTTGGATAATGCGACGGGCTTTTTCGGCTATCAGGCCGGCAGTCTGTATCCTGATGGAACTCGAAGTCTGGCCTAATTTCGCGCAGAGGGCCGCCGAACTGAATATACCGATCGTCGTCGCCAACGGCAGGGTCACAGAGCGAAGCATGAAACGCTACGGGCTGGTCAAGCCCTTCGTTAAAAAGATGTTCGAAAATATCTCGTGCATTTTAGCACAAACCGAACAATACGCCGAGAGGTTCAGGCAGCTCGGATGCGCGCCGGGAAAAGTGATTGTCACCGGCTCATTGAAATATGACACCGCCCAGATCACAAACAAAGTCGAAGGCGCCGATACCATTGCGAAGGAGTTGAACATCGGCTCGGAGAGACTCTGGGTGGCCGGAGGAACGGGAAACGACGAAGAAACAATCATACTCGATGTATATAAGAAGCTCAGAGAGCAGGAGGAATTCGCGGATGTGCTTCTGGCTATAGTCCCGCGAAAACCTGAGCGGTTCGATGAGGTAGCCCAGTTGATTAAACAAAACGGCTTTGAGCTGCTGCGTTACAGTGAAATAAAGAAAAAAGCCACAGAGGACACAGAGAACACAAAGAAATCAATAATCAATAATCAATTATCAATCAACACTGTTGTCCTCGGCGATACTATGGGGGACTTGCGAAAGCTTTATTCACTGGCGACAGTTGTTTTCGTCGGCAGGTCTCTTGTACCTATGGGCGGCTCGGATATGATGGAAGCTGCGGCACTTGGAAAGTGCACCATCTTTGGCCCGCACGCATTCAACTTTAAACAGACCGTTGATGCCCTTCTCGCCGATAACGGCGCGATATTAGTAAACAACGCAGATGAATTGTACAAGGCTGTTCAGAAAAGTCTGCTTGACGATAATTTTCGCAAACAAACGGCTCAAAACGGTCAGCAGGTCATACGAAAAAACCAGGGAGCAACTGAGAAAACTCTATCTGAAATAGCCCGGCTTCTGGACAATTGCACAACCTGAGGAACGTTACTTGCGGAGGATTCGTGTTATAGCCTTGATGTACCTCGGGCCTGTTCCGCAGCAGCCGCCGAGAATTGTAAAACCTGCATCGCGGATTTTTACCAGGGCCGCGGCAAATTTCTGTGGAGTCACCTTATAGACGGTCTTGCCGTCAACGATTTCGGGGATACCGGCGTTCGGCTCGGCCAGCAGCCTGATGTCGGAATCCATAGACTTTAGCTGCACCGCAAACAGACCAGCCAGACCCACATAACCATCGAGCTTCATCTTGCCGCAGTTAAAACCTACGACATCGACACCCAGTGAAACAACCGCCGATACGAACGATTTGACATCCACGCCCATCATCGTCTTGAAATCTCCGCCAGCCGTCTCGAACGACATCGAAGCAAAGACAGACAAATCACCCGCGGCATCAGTCGCAGCCTCGACCGCTAACTTTATTTCATCCAGAGCGGTCATACTCTCGACAATCAGCGCATCAACACCGGCATCTACAAGCGTTTTGGCCTGGATATCGAATGCTTCTTTGACTTCTTTTGGTTTGAGCGAGCCCAGAGGTTCGAGAAAATCTCCAGTCGGACCGATATCACCCAGCACATAATGGTCATCACCGGCAACCTCGCGCGCAAGTTTAGCCGCTGCAGCGTTGATTTGCTCTACCTGCTCGCCGTGGCCGTGCCTGGTCAGAGCGAATTTGTTGGCGCCGAACGTATTTGTCAGTATCGCGTCGCTGCCGGCTTTGATGTAGTCGGCGTGCACGGCCTTGACCATATCGGGTGAAGACAGATTAAGATAGTCGTTGCAGACGCCGGCTTCGGCGCCGCGGGCAAAGAGCTGCGTACCCATCGCGCCGTCGAGAATAACAAGACCGCTGCTAATTGCATTTTTCAATTCCGGTCGTGCCAACGCCGTTATCTCCTACTTAGGCTGGTTCAGTTTAATAATTCGGCCGCCTATCATCTGGTTTATCTCTTCGAATCCCTTTGTGTCCGGCCGTTCAAAAACACTATCCTTTATTTTATCCGCAGGCTTGACCGATTTCAATCTAATCTCGAACGTATCGGCGGTACCGTCGTAATTGTGATTTATAATCGTTATCTCGGCCGGCACAAACATTCCGTCGATATTCTGATAATCCCCCAGTTTCAGTGTAGTCGCAAGCTCCTGCTGGCGGTCGAAATATTCGATTCTGCTGATATGGTATTGGCAATTATCAATATATACTTTTCTCACGAGACGGCCGTCAGCGTTATAGAGTGTAAGCATATCGCCTGACTTATCAGGCGAAAATGACCATACCTCATCGTCCCGTGCGTCGATTACGCCAAGGGCCTGAAGCAAGACCTTCGGGCTGAGCATCATATCAGTCTCTTGGGTTTGTTTGGACCACAGACCCCAGATATAAACATTGCCGATTTCTTTGGGCTTTGCAGCCAGCCAGAACTCGCGTTCGTTGGAACCGACATCGAGCCCTCTCGGATTAAAAGCAACGTCACCCCAGAACCGCATATTCCCCGGCGGCTCGAACCAGAGTTTTATCGTGGGTATCCTTTCGTTGCGAGGCTTGCTCTCTTTTTCTTCATAAAAAGATACCTGTCCGCTACCATAAGCAACAAACGGCTGTAGTTTTGATGCAGAGGTTTGCAGGGCAGCCAGGGCCTGCTCCGTTGAATCTTTGCCGGGACATTGTCTGACCGGTTCCGGCTTTTCAGGCGCACATCCGACAAAAAAAACAGCAACAACCGAACACAACAGAAATAACAGGACAGAAGAGCTTTTTGGGTGTGTCATTATAGTTCCACCTGGAGAATTTCACCTATTTGCGAAGACAGTTCCTGAATCTGCTGCTCGTCGAGATGAGGATTTACAACTTCGACATACTCATTGGCACCCACAACCCTAAGCTTCCATATCTCCAAACCATCGCGAGATATAGTAGAATCGTACTTGAGCCTTCTCTTTCGCATAAGTACCAGCATGATAACGAACCTGAAGTTTATCTTTTCCTGTTCGCTTTCCTGTTGGAGCCTTTCGAAAAAGGCCATGAGCATATCATCATCAACAAATAACTGTTTTTTCTGCTCAGGGTCGGGCAACTTTGTTTTCCAGTAGCAATAGACCTCTGGAGTGCTATTCTGCCAGTACTCAGCACAAAAGTCTCTGCGCTCAAGACCATTATCGGTTTCGACAAGAGCGGCAAAATACTCTTGTCCTGCAGCAATCTGTTCGCCGGTCCCACAGCATTGCCCTAACGGCCGGGTTATTTCCCATTCGTCCATACTTTTTTGGTTAATTAGTTAAATGGTTAATTGGTTAATTGGTGTCAATTCGTATTTTTCAGTTTTCCTTATCAAATCTCAGGTAGTCAGACAGCCCAGCCGCAATTACCGGGCCGATGCCATTCACCTTTTGTAAATCATCGCAACACGTAAAAACCGGTTTATCGCCGGTGTTGGCCTGTCTATATGCAACTATTTTCCCGGCCCGGGTCATACCTATCTGAGGCAGGCGGATAAGACTGACTGCAAGAGCGTCATTCGGATTTATTCGCGTCTGCAACTGCACAACGTGGGCCTCGCCGGTCTGTACAATTACTCCGAGTGAAAAGATTATTGCAAGCGCCATGCAGACAACACAGGCCAGTAAGTATGAAAGGCTCTGCGCTGTATCTTCGACAGCTTCCATGCGCTGGTCAATCACCTCGGCTGAGTATTCGTTCTGTTCCATCAGAATTTATCAACTGAATATAAAATCCCTGAGTTTTTTCAGGCTCACAAAAGATTTTTTAGGCTGAAGGTCTTTTGTCATAAGTCCTGTTCGGGCCTTTTGCCTGTCATCTGAATCGGCAAGATTCGAATAAATGACCGACTCGACAAAGGGTTTACACAGGACAATCTTAAAAAATTGCTCGAGCCACTTGGCCTGTGCCGATTCGTTCCATTGCTCCTGCCCGCCGGTATCAGAGCCGCTTTCAGCGGGACTGTTGGTCGGCACAGAAACATTGCTGATGAAAAATGGCTTGGCAATGGGTGAAAGAAAATCCAGCATCGCCGAAATCTGCATCATATCACGAGTATGTGCGCCAACTTCGTCTCCACCCAAATCCATACGCAGTCCGAAAGCGTCAAAATTAATTCCGCTCTGCACAACCATATCCATATAAATCAGCGGCGGTATGCTCCCCGCAACGGAAGCGTAATATTCGCCCCAGGGATTCTCGATTTCGACAATCTTGCGGATTCTGGCGTCAACTGATTTTACAGCCATATTGGCCGCCCGGGTCAGCTCGAGAACCTCCTCGAAGCTGAAACCAAAGTGATTATGACAGTTAAGACCGCTGACGACCGACCAGGTGCGGATGCGATTGGCGTATCTTGTGACGGTTTCAGAAACAAAGCGATAAGCGCTCTCCCGTATCTTTTCAAATGTGTACTTCTGAGTCAGGAGCCACTGGGGGATGTATTTTTCGTCAAACCGCAATAACGGCCCGCCGCCGAGAGCTATTCGTTTCTTAAACAGAGCAGTAATGCACTTATCCACTTCGGAGAAATCATACTGGCCTTTGTCCTTTTCTATATTTGCCCAGTTTATCGGCAAGGCCGCATATCCAAACAGCTTACACAGGCTATTAATATATTGCTGATTCGTAATGTTCTGCAGGTCAATCCCGACACCCAGAGCCCCCCTGCCGAAGCCGCCGCTTATTACACGGTTCTTGAACATGTTATCAGCGTGCCCGGAAGCGAGGTGGTCGGCAAAAACAATCGCCTTTTTCAGGGCCTGGTCCGCAAGCCTCGAAGCCGTCGGCATATCCGAGATATTATTGAGGGCCTTTATGAAAAGCTCTCTTGCTTCTTCGAACTTCTGTCCCAGACCGTCCTTGCTGAAGTAGGCCCAATCTTCACATTTGTTGACTATTTGCATGAGCTTTCCGCGAGCGAGCTCGACATTAAGACAATAAGGACGCTCTCGCCCCGGCAGACAGGTCGTGGGCAGAAGGACTTTTCCGAAGCCTTCGACCGGCCACAAAAGGACCATCCCGGCGGTATCGAGGTTCGGTCGGCCGCATCGAATACAGCCGTCTGTAAACTCTATCTGGGCCTTACGAATCGCTATTCCGTCCGTACCGAAGAGATATGCCCCCGTCACGTCGAAGTTATCTACAGCCTTGCCGTCTTTGAAAACCTTGAAATCCAACTCTTTTTTCCGCTTTCAATAAGCTTCTTTATTACTGGTACTGCGAAAACACGCATTATAGCAGTAAAAACCTCGAAAGCAATCCAAACTTCCGCAACCCGTATCGCCAGGTTACCGGTATGATAATACTGGTCTCGGTCTTTATTGCCTGTACGCCAGAGATTTGTTATGCTGCTGCTTCACTTGGTTCGAGATTAGCTGATCCGTTTCCTGGGAGTTTAAGACCCGAAGGAGCAGGTGACTGGATCAGAAAGAACATAGGAGATTATTCAAATGGAAACTAGTAAAAAGATAAAAATAGTAACAAACATAGTGGTCGGATCACTGCTCTTCGGATCTGGTGTAGTTGCTTCAACAGTAGGATGGGCCATAATAGCAAACATAGGATATCGCCAAGAGAGACTTGCAACGCAGATGGTTAGCGACATTTTATCCTCTGCACGAGAAAACACTACCTTCTTTAAGAAACACATTTCACCAGATGCTAAAGAATCCCTGGAGGCAAATATAGAAAATCTTGGAAGATACCGATTTGTTTATCTTTCGGATATTTCTGCAAATGATTATCATTTTTTGATATTTTGCGATAATGGTTCATTATTATACGCAAAACTGAATATAAGTAACTCTCATTCATCGCTGACAAAATTTGAGAAGATGGATTGGGCTACAGCTACACGATCTTTTGTCGAACCTGATTAGCTTAGAAAAGAGCTATCACCATTTTAGGCTCGTCCGAGATTATGACCGACTGGGACCCGTTGCCCTTTAGGGGCACCGAGGCAAGCGGCGATTTGGTGCAGCATTACGGCTATTATCCATTCGGTGATGAGCGTTACAGCGAAAACGACGACGCATTCAGCGTCTCGAACGGCTACGCGAGCCAGATTCTGGACGAAGACACCGGCCTGTATTATTACGGTGCGAGGTAGTTAGGCTGGAGATTTAAAAACGTGGGATTTTTGCAGTTACTTGACGAGATAACAAGTAAAAACTAAACTCGTTTCGTGGAAACGACTAAAAGAAAACCAATCATCGGGATTTTAGGAGGTATAGGTTCCGGCAAGAGTACGGCAGCAGCCGAGTTTGGTAAGCTCGGCTGTGCGATAATCGATGCCGATGCAATCGCCCATCAGTTTCTTAATGAGCCGGGCATACGAGAACAAATCGTAGAATTTTTCGGCGGCGGTGTTCTTGGAATCGACGGCAAGGTTGACCACCGTAAACTGGCGAGGCTGGCGTTTGCCGATGTCGAGAAGATAGAGAAACTTAACAGTATTGTCCATCCGGCGGTCCTGGCTGAAGTTGAAAAAAAAATCGAGGAAATTCAGAAAAAAACTGAGGCCAAAGCGATAGTCCTGGATATGCCTCTTCTGGCGGAAGTCGGCTGGGATAAGCGGTGTGATATGCTTATTTTTGTAAAATGTGATGAAAAAAAAAGGCTCAAAAGAGCAGAAAAAAACGGCATTTTAGGCCCTGATGAGTTGAAAAAACGAGAAAAATTTCAAATTTCTCTGGACACAAAGGCCGCCATCGCCGAAAATACCATTGACAACAATTCCGATTTATCGGAGTTAGCCAGGCAAGTCGCCGAGATTTTCCCAGAAATCGTCAGGAACGGCTGAGCCGATTTGTGTGTTTGAAATTTGGTGTGGGCGATACCCAGTTTTTTGATTTTCAGCGGGTTTTCCAGTTATTAAGAATCCCATTCTTTGAGTGTTTCACTGTAAGATACAGACAGGGACCCCCATTTTGCGATGTTCCGCAAAATGGGAAACTACAAGGATATTTGATAAGCTTACAATCTTGAAAAGGAGTAACCATGGCTAAGTCAGCCGCAAGAGGCAGAAAAAACACGGGCGGCAAAAGAGGCAGGACCAGCCGGAGTAAAAACGAAGACACGGGCCAGTCGCCCGAAGATGTAACTGTTACAGCAACAACCGAAAACGACTCGGCACCGAAGGAAACTAAAAAGCTCTCGGCAGAAGAAGCTAAAAGAGCGGAAGAGGAATCGACACACGCAAAATACGAGCGCATCAAGAAAGGACAACTCTACCTGAGCGAACTTCAGAAGCTAAGTGTGTCGGAGCTTCATGAGGTCGCGAGGAAAGAAGGTATCACCGAGTACAGCGCAATGAAGAAGCAGGACCTGATTTTCAAGGTCCTTAAGGAGCGGATACGCCAGAACGGACTGATGTACGGCGAAGGTGTGCTCGAAGTACTGCCGGACGGTTACGGCTTTTTGCGGAATCAGGGTTATAACTACCTGTCATCGCCTGATGATATCTATGTTTCGCCTTCGCAGATAAAGCGTTTCGGGCTGCGGACAGGCAATGTGGTTTCGGGTCAAATTCGGCCTCCGAAAGAATCGGAGAAGTACTTCGCCCTGCTGCGGGTGGAAGCGATCAATTTCGAGGACCCTGAGATTCTGGCGGACAAGGCGGTGTTCAGTGACCTTACGCCGCTACATCCGGAGGAGCGTTTCATTATGGAGACGACCCCGGAAGAGCTCAATATGCGAATCATCGATATGGTCACGCCGGTGGGCATGGGACAGCGAGGTCTGATTGTGGCGCCGCCGAGAACCGGAAAAACGATACTGCTGCAAAAAATCGCCAACGCGATAAGCACCAATTATCCGGATGTGCGGCTGATTGTGCTTTTGATAGATGAGCGTCCGGAGGAAGTGACGGAAATGGAACGCAGGACGGCCGACGACGTCGAGGTTATAAGCTCGACGTTCGATGAGCCGGCGGCAAGGCACTGCCAGGTTGCGGAAGTTGTTATCGAAAAGGCAAAGCGAATGGTGGAATACGGAGAAGACGTGGTAATTCTTCTGGACTCCATTACGCGACTGGCGCGTGCCTATAATACAGAGATGCCGCATTCCGGCAAGATTCTGACAGGCGGTGTCGATGCTGGTGCAATGCAGATGCCGAAGAAATTCTTCGGAGCGGCAAGAAACGTCGAAGAAGGCGGATCACTCACGATATTCGCAACGGCTCTGATTGATACAGGCTCGAAGATGGATGAAGTCATCTTCGAAGAATTTAAAGCTACGGGTAATATGGAGCTGCATCTTGACAGGCGGCTGGTTGACAGGCGGGTGTGGCCTGCGATTGATATCAGCAGAAGCGGTACACGAAGGGAAGAATTGCTGCTGGATGAAAGGGAATTACAGCTTGTCTATCGGCTGCGTCGAGTTCTCAGTGATCTCAATCCGGTAGAGGCGGTGGAGCTGCTCAAGAACAGGCTTACCAAGTGCCGTACTAATGCCGAATTCCTTATGACTATGAACATTGACTAAGGCATCGGGCTTTACTTTACATCCGAACATTATTTGAGTATTATGAAACTCCGGCGCCGGTTACGGTCCGCCGGAGTTTTTTATTAGCCGAGACAGAGATTAAATTATGGCCCAGGAACTTTCGAAGGTTTACCAACCGAGAGAAACCGAGCAGCAGGCCAATGAGATTTGGCTGAGAGGCAACTACTTCGCGGCCAGGGCCAACGGCGAGACGGTGAAAGGCAAGTCGTACTGCATAGTAATCCCACCGCCGAATGTCACGGCGCCGCTGCATTTAGGTCATGCTCTCAATAACACACTGCAGGATATACTGATTAGATTCAGGCGGATGCAGGGATATAACACACTATGGATGCCGGGGACAGACCACGCGGGGATTGCCACGCAGACGGTGGTGGAAAAAAGAATACTGGCGGAGGAGAATAAGCGCAGGACCGATTTTGAGCGGGGAGAGTTCGTCGCGCGAGTTCAGGCCTGGAAGGACGAATACGAGGCGTGCATCATCGGCCAGCTAAAGGCGATGGGGTGCAGCTGTGACTGGGCCCGAACGCGCTTTACTATGGACGAGGTCTGCGCCAAGGCGGTCAGGGCGGCATTTTTTAAATTATTCAAAGACGGGCTGATTTACCGAGGCAAACGGTTGGTCAACTGGGACCCCGCGACGCAGACAGTACTGGCGGATGACGAGGTCGAGCACGAGACTATTGCAGGACATTTCTGGTATCTGCAATATCCGTTGGCTGAGCCGGTTGAAGTTGAAGGAAAAACAATTGAGCATGTCACCGTGGCGACGACGCGGCCGGAGACGATGCTTGGCGATACTGCGGTAGCGATGAATCCGGCTGATGAACGGGCAAAATATTTAATCGGCAAGAAGGTCCGTCTGCCGATTGTAGGAAGAATCATACCGATAATCGGTGACGAGCACGTTGTGCTGCCCAACCCTGAAAGCGAAGATGAGAAGGCAAAATTCTCCACCGGATTTCTAAAAGTAACGCCGGCACACGACCCGGACGACTGGGAAATCGGGCAACGACATAATCTTCCCGTCATAAATGTTATGGCGCCGGATGGGTCTATAAGTGACAAACACGGCTGGGATGATGTTGGAACCGATGCGGAATTTTTGCTGGGAATGGACCGGTACGAAGCACGAGAAGCGATTGTCGAATGGTTCCGCACGGAGAGTCTGCTGGAAGATGTTCGCGAATATGCGCACGAGGTAGGACACAGCTATCGCAGCCATGTGCCGATTGAGCCTTATCTTTCGGACCAGTGGTATATCACGGTCAAAAAACCTGTTCCGTCGCTCGTGACCCGTGACTCGTCTCTCGCAGAAAGCTTTATCGAAGGTACTGATGTCCCGATAAACTCGCTGGCAGGATTGGCGCTTGCTCCCCTGCTCGATGGAAAATTGCGGTTTATACCGGAGCGATACGCCAAGACATACCAGGCGTGGTTAGAGAATCTTCGTGACTGGCCGATTAGCAGGCAGCTCTGGTGGGGTCATCAGATTCCAATCTGGTGGAAATTAGGCGGCGATGGAGGGTTAGAAAATGAGCTTTTTAAGAAATACAATAAAACAATCCAAGACAAAGTAATCTTTGAAGCCACGGATTCGGATGATGGAACAATAACATACGCATGCGTCGCAACAGGAAACGAAGATATTGAACAACGATTAGAAAACGAAGGTTGGAAGCGTGATGAGGACGTTTTGGATACGTGGTTCAGTTCGGCATTGTGGCCATTTAGCACGATGGGCTGGCCTGACGAAACATCTGAATTGAAGACGTTTTATCCGGGTGACGTTCTCTGCACGGCACGTGAAATTATCACGCTGTGGGTCAGCAGAATGGTAATGATGGGTCAATACTGCGCGGGGGATATTCCATTTAGCGATGTGTATATCCACGCAATGATACAGGACGGCGAAGGACGAAAGATGTCCAAGAGCCTCGGCAACGGGATTGACCCGCTTGTAGCAATTGATTCGCACGGTGCGGACGCGATGAGATTTACGTTGGCTAGTATGACCACCGAGACTCAGGACGTTAGGATGCCGGTTTTGGAGATGGAGCTTCCGGACGGGCGAAAGGCCAACACCAGCCCAAAGTTCGACATCGGACGAAACTTCTGCAATAAGCTGTGGAACGCGTCGCGATTCGCCCTAATGAATCTCGAAGGAACAGACCCTGAAGCATTTGATGAAAACAAAATGAGGCTTGAGGACAGATGGATATTGTCA
>Ga0315549_1000634_pt1 | contig 40722 bp, 33 predicted proteins | sample SalMarSW160200MG_FD_203101 | JGI IMG/M metagenome (GOLD analysis project Ga0315549, IMG submission 203101) | Salt marsh sediment microbial communities from the Plum Island Ecosystem LTER, Massachusetts, United States - Salt Marsh Sediment SW1601-200 ...
CGACTGATTGGGACGGACCCGGAGACGGGCATTGGTGGGAAAGCAGTCATACGAATCAGGAGGCGGTAGACCGTATGATGGGCCGGGCGATACAGGCATTTAGCGGTGAGGGAAATAGCGCCGCTGCATGGGATAAGCTCTTCAAACACTTCAATAAAACAAATGGAAGAGGAAATGTCGGATATAAGCCGGGCGAAAAGATTGTAATTAAGGTTAATTTTGTAGGCTGTATTAAGGTATGGGATAGACGCGAAGTAACAAAGGTCGAGGAATACAACCTGAGAAGGTCTGATTATATGAATACGTCCCCACAAATGATAATCGCCCTGCTGCGACAGCTCGTAGATAAAGTCGGCGTGAAACAGGAGGACATTACGGTTGGTGATACTCTGTGTTACTTCCCAAATGAGTTCTATAATATGTGCCACGACAAGTATCCGAATGTTCGGTATCTGGAATACCTGGGGAAATTCGGCCGAACTGCCGCGAAGCTATCGTCGGTCCCATTTTACTGGAGCACGCCGGAAGCAAAGGGAAATAAAACAGACTACGTGCCTGCCTCCTATGTCCAGGCCGATTATCTAATCAATATGGCCAATCTTAAGAGCCACAACGACCAGGCAGGCATAACGCTCTGCGCCAAGAACCACTACGGTTCGCTGGTCAGGAGGCCGGCCCGGGCCGAGGGCTACTACGATATGCATAAAGACCTGCCATATACCACGCCGGGCAATGGGCATTACAGGCCTCTCGTAGACCTGATGGGACATAAACAACTGGGCGGCAAAACTTTGCTATACATTATCGACGGGCTTTATGCCGGCAAACACGCAAAAGAGAGCTCGCCAAGAAAATGGAACAGCGCCCCCTTCAACGGAGACTGGAGCTCGAGTCTTTTTGTCTCGCAGGACCCTGTCGCCATTGATTCGGTGGGCTTTGATTTTCTGCGGACCGAGTGGGACGATGCACCCCATAAATCCGGCACAAACGATTACCTTATCGAGGCTGCACGGGCTGATAATCCACCTTCAGGGACCTTTTACGACCCTGACCATAAAGGCAATGTAACTCGGCTGGCAAGCCTGGGCGTTTATGAACACTGGAACAATCCGACTGATAAACAGTATTCCCGAAACTTAGGACGTGGCCTCGGCATCGAGCTTGTGAAGCTGACAAAGGCTATCAGAAAAACTGCAGCCGTAGAAAGTCACACCAACAGCAATAAAGAAAATCTGCTTGTCAAAGGCGCAGCCAGATAGATGCTTGGCAACACTGATTATTGTAAGTAATAACGAATCCGCCAGAGGTGGAAACAAGGCTTCTTTGGAAATCTGCTTAGCCTGGAAATCCTGATTAGTACGGGACGGTAGTTTTGACAAAGCCAGTCATTCTATGGCGAATCGCTTCGTCCAGCCGAAGCTGTCTACACCCAAAAAAACCACCCTTAACTCTATATGGCGCATAGTGTTAGGTTGATTTATCTTGATTTGGCATCGTGAATTTTGTATAATGCTGGCTGTAATGAGCAATTTGATTGTTCATTTACACCCATAATCGCAGTGACAGGGGGTCGATTAAATGGGGGATAAAGGTGATGAATATTGTACGAAGACTCCCGAAAAGGTACTGTTCGAGATGGGTAACCATCTACCTCTTGGTACTCTGCATGTTTTTCAATACATCGGTTTTGCAAGCTGTCCCAAAAGGCAAAGGTTCTACTCAGGGTAATCATTACAGCAAAAGTGTCCTCGTACCCGCTAAAAGACTGATGAATCCTGATGGTGTGTTCACTGTCAACGGTTTAGTAAAGAGAAGCGGTGTGTCACAAGGAAGCGGGGGCATAGGCAGCAGGTTCGACCGTATCGCTATTCGAGGCAATCATCCTGACAGCCCAATAGGAACCGGCACTGCAACTTCACTCACGATGACTCTGTTCGACGACACAACAGCCCCTGCCGACAGTACGACCATCGCCAATCTTAAGGTCTTAAATGTTGTGGCAGATTATGGCGCAACCGGTGATGGAATCACAGATGACACCACATCTATACAGAATGCAATTGATGCAGCAGGAACCGGCGATACCGTTTATTTTCCGCCGCCTGCCGTTAATTACAAAATAACCACTGTAACAGTAAGTAATAAGACCGACGTTACGTTATTCGGAAATAATTCTGCTATAAACAGTGCATACGACAGCCTACAGGTGGGGATAGCTGCAACGGGCGTCATTGACGTTCTTAATTGTACAGGAGTTACCATAAAAGGATTGAATATAACAACAATCCACAACGATGGCTGGTGTATTATTATTCACGAGGGAACCGGCTGTATTGTCAGGGAATGTAATTTCTGGGCGGGCAGCACCGCTATAGCTTTTGGCGTAGCAGGAGATGCCACGACAGGGACATATCATAAAGCGCTTTTCAATAATATTTATCAGTACGGCGAAACGGGGATATGGTCAAGAACAAGCATTACCGATAACCTGGAAATTGCACACCATCAGATAATCGGCAATCTTATAGTGTGTGGTGTAGTTGAGGGTGGTGATGGCGATGAAGGCATCGAGGTATGGACGGGTGGAACTCTTATCCAAGGCAATACTGTTGTCTCCGGCGGCAAATACAATAATATTGGAATAAGTGTTGGGGCAAAACCGTACCAACAGGTTGTTGGAAACTTCGTGAAAGGTATGAACCTGTATGGTATAGAAGTTTGCAACTGCGGTAATGGGATTTTGGTATCGAATAACGTTTTGATTGATAACGTTCACGCGATAAGCGTTACCGGCTCAGGCTCTGAGCCGGATATGCTCATAAATAATAACAACATTCACATGACAACTGATACCGGAAACGCAACGACAGGGATAAGTGTTGGGAACTGCCTGACTGCCACAATCACCGGCAATACGATTACCGGTGATGACGATGCCGCTGACAGGACCGGTCTTGTTGGAATATATTCCGGTGCAGGAGGCAAGCCGATTCGTCAGTGCGCTGTAACAGGATGTGTTTTTAACGGACTGGCAATTGCAATAAGCCTTAACGATGTTCTGCATCCTCAAGTCAGTAATTGTACTTTTAAGGATGTTCATGTACCGATTGTAGGCAGTAATTCTCAGACATATCTTATAAGCAACTGCGATTTTTATGATTACAGTGAAATAGTGTTCGGAATGTCTGCTTACTTTTCCAACTGTTATTTCTATCGGAACAGTGAGCATCCAATGTACAACAAAACTGCCGTCAGTTTCACAAATGCTGTTTTTCTTTCGATTTGCGGGTTGAATAACTGTGTACTTGATGGTGCAGCAGACCCGATGATATTCAATGCAGCCCCGTCGGGTGATAAAAGACCCAAGATTATTCAGTATTCGCCGACATCTTTCAGGGTTTACAAGATGAACGGTGCCGCAAATTCCGATGGCGGCGGCGGGCCGGTTGGTATTGAGGCATTGTTTACCGCTGCAACCGGCAGTGCGATTCCGGACGGAGCAACAATAACTGAATGGCATAGTCACTATTCCTCTGATTCAACAACGATTAAATGCCTGAAAAAAGCCAATAGCTCTTATCAGGCCTGGGGACCAACTGCAGCACCGATAAACAATACAATATGGTATAAAGGTGATATTATCTATAACGCCGCGCCGTCCTCGGGGGCCAAGAGCATTGGCTGGGTCTGCGTCAGCAGAGTAGATTCGAAGCTCAGAGTAAAAGCAAGGGCTGCCGATACAACCATTGAGGTTGATGATACAACTGGAATCACTCCCGATGTCATCGGGAATATTTGTGGTGTAATGCAGGATAACGGAAAAATAAAGTGGACAACCTGTACCATTATAGACGGCAACACATTAGAACTTGCCGATGAACTCGATGATAATGCAGCAAAAGACAATATAGTCTACACATATCTCTTTAAGTCGTTTGGAGATGTGTCCTAAAAGCAAGATAAGGATTGCAGGTCGTAAGTAAAAGCAAGACCAAATCAGTTTCTGATTAGGAGATGAATTCAGCTTCTGTTTCAGTGATTCAATTGTTATACTTCCCCTTTCAGGATTTATTTTCATGTCTTTACAATCATTCAATATGTCCTCAGACCGACAACCGTAAAGACTATCATCTATGACACCGCCTATCATTTCACAGTAACTGCCGCTGAGAAATTTTGGGAAAAACCTTTCCGTAACGTTTGCAATCGTCGGGAAGATTGAGTATCTTGCCAAAATTATGGTATATACACGTGTCTAAAGTTGGTGTAAACAGTTGAATCTCAGACAATCTGCCCAAGCCAGTTTTGTGTTGGAGTGACGCCTGTGAAACTGCAACGATATGAAGGTAATCCGATCCTGTCCCCAAATCCTGAGAATTGGTGGGAAGAGTTGGCCGTATTCAATCCCGGAGCCTGGTACGACAAGGAAACGAAAAAAGTCACACTCCTGTACAGAGCCGCTGAAGCGGGTCCCGAGTACAAATGTTACTTCGGCCTCGCTATAAGTAATGACGGCTATCATTTCGAGCGAGTCTCTGATGAGCCGGCCTTTAGTCCAAGTGTCGATGGCTTCGATGCCAGCACCGTACAGGACCCGAGAATGGTGAAAATTGGCGGATACTATTACATCACTTATGCGTGCAGGTTCTTTCCATTCGGCCAGTTCTGGATGCCTGAACATCAGCAGTATAAACCACCCCTATGTCCGCAGGATTTTCCCCGCATACTTCAAAAAAATGCGACAAGCACCGGCCTGCTGCTGACGAAGGATTTCAAAACCTTTATTCGAGCCGGACGTTTAACCGACCCTCTGCTGGACGACAGAGATGTTATTTTGTTCCCGGAAAAGGTCAACGGCAAGTACGTAATGATGCATAGACCATTAGAATGGGTCGGTAACAAATACGGCACGGAGTTTCCGTCTGTCTGGATATCGATGGCTGATGACCTGCTGGGATTTCGCAAAAGCCAGCTTCTTGTGAAAAAAAAATATAACTGGGAATGTGGCAAGATTGGCATCAACACGCCGCCCATCAAAACCAAATATGGCTGGCTGACCATTTACCATGCAGTAGGTAAAGACAAATACTACCGCCTTGGTGCCCTGCTGCTGGACTTGAAAGACCCGGCCAAAGTGCTGCACCGCACAACAGACTGGATTATGCAGCCCGAAGAAGAATACGAAATCGAAGGATACTACAAGGGCTGCGTATTCCCTTGTGGCAAGGTAGTGATTAATGGCACGCTCTTCGTGTACTATGGTGCAGCGGATAAATACGTGGCTTTAGCCACATGCAATCTTCAGGAACTCCTTGAGTATCTGCTGTCCTGTCCGGAATGAAAAAGGGGGAATTGAATGGAACTACACCCTGTTGACATTTGCATTATCGGCTCTTATCTGGTCATGGTTATTTTCGTAGGTTGGCTTTTGTCCAAGCGGGCTTCAAAAAACCTCGAAGCTTACTTCCTTGGAGGCAAGAGCCTGCCATGGTATGTAATCGGGACTTCACATGGAGCCAGTGGTTTTGACATCACCGGCACAATGTGGTTCGTAGCGATGCTCTTTACTTACGGCCTCAAGGCGGCCTTCATACCCTGGATATGGCCGTTGTTTGACAGGGTCTTCAGACAGGTATATTTAGGGCCCTGGATTCGCCGGTCCAATGTCCTCACGGGGGCCGAATGGATGCGTACCCGTTTTGGCGGCCGCTTGGGAGGAAATCTTTCTCATGTCAGCGTCGTCATTTACGCACTTGTACTAACCATCGCTTTCTTAGGCTATGCCTTTGCCGGTATCGGAAAATTCGCTGAGGTCTTCTTCCCCTGGGATCTTGCGTGGGGTCCATTCTCTTCTGCGGATATGTACGCGGCGATTATCTTAACCGTAACAACGGCCTATCTTCTGCTGGGCGGGTGGTACAGCGTCGTGTTGACAGACCTGATTCAGTTCGCCCTGCTGACCGTGGCCTCAATCTTCATCGCTATTGTCGCAATCAATAAGGTAAGTCCCGAGGTCCTCAGCAAATTCGTACCTGAGGGATGGGACAAACTTTTCTTCGGCTGGAAGCTCAATCTCGACTGGACCGGCCGAATCGACCAATTGAACAACAATATTGTGAAAGACGGCTATTCACTATTCGGGGTCGTAATTATGATGTGCCTGCTTAAAGGGCTGCTTATCAGTGTGGCAGGCCCCACCGCCGGTTACGGGATGCAGCATGTCCTCTCAACCCGCAATCCCCGGGAAGCCGCTCTGGAGAACTGGTGGATGTCCATTGTACAGCTTGTGCCGCGTTTTTTGATGATTACAGGCATTGCGGTCCTCGGGCTGGTTTACTTCAGCCCCCAGGTCAACCAGATGCTCGAAGCCGGCGGAAAGTTCGATTTCGAAAAGATCCTGCCCCACGTCATCCAAGGATATGTCCCCATCGGTCTGGTCGGCATTCTGCTTGCCGGTCTGCTTGCCGCCTTTATGAGCACATTCGATTCCACAATCAACGCCGGTGCCGCCTATATCGTCAACGACATATACAAAAGATATATCAATCCCGATTCGCCTGCGAGAAGGTACGTTCGTTTTGGCTACTTGTCCACTGTTCTGCTGCTGGCTATATCAATAGTTGTTGGCCTTCACATCGGCTCAATCGACAATCTTACCAAGTGGATTGCCGCCGCTCTCTACGGCGGTTACGTCGCTCCGAATCTGCTAAAGTGGCACTGGTGGCGATTCAACGGATACGGCTACTTTGCAGGCATGATTGCCGGTGTCATCGCGGGACTTCTCTTTCCGTGGTTTGTCCCTTCTGCAGCGGAAAGTTTATTCCCGGCCCTTGCCCCCCTGCCGGACGCCCTCATTACGTTTCCGGTTATCCTGGTCTTCAGCGCTGTTGCCTCAGTTGTTGTCTGCCTTAAAACACCGCCGGAAAAAGATGAGATCCTTGAGAGCTTTTACAGCACTGTTCGGCCGTGGGGCTTTTGGAAGCCGGTCTATGATAAGCTCGTCCGGAAGCACCCGAACCTCCAGCCGAACACGAACTTCGCGCGCGATGCATTTAATGTGAGTATTGGAATCGTATGGCAGTTGACTTTGAATATAATTCCAATCTGCATCGTCATCAGGCAATACAAAACCATGTGGATATCGGTGGCGGTACTTGTGATAACCTCAATAATAATGAAATTTACCTGGTACGACAAACTCGGACCGGGTGATATGTATATGGATGCAGATAAATAATTGAAATCCGCCAACACACAGTGTACGTCTTCAGCAAAAGCCAGACAAAATCAATTTCTAATGCAGGAGTTGATTTTGGCTCCCGATTCAATGATTCCACTGTTATATGTTTCGCTGGAAAGAATAGTTCTGTAAAAAATAAGCATAATTTTCTTTGTTTTCAAAGAAGGACATGTCAGGATATACACAATATAGTTGCTTTTCAAAAAGGAAGTGGTAGTATTGCTATATTGACATAACATAACAAAAAGCTATTTATTGAGAGAAGGCCATGAAGGTCATGATTAAAAACATTGAACCGATTATGAATCCCAAGTCTATCGCAGTAGTTGGTGCAACCAACCGGCCAGGCAGCGTGGGGCTTGCCGTGTTTCGAAATATCCTGACTGCCGGTTTTCATGGAGTGCTTTATCCGGTCAATCCCAAAGCCAAGTACGTCCAGAGTGTAAAGGCTTATCCAAAGCTGGAGGATATCCCTGATGAAGTGGACCTGGCAGTAGTAATTGTTCCCTCTGAAATTGTTTGTCCTATATTAGAAGAGGCCGGCCAAAAGCAGGTCAAAGGGGCCATCGTCATTTCCGCCGGCTTTAAGGAGATTGGCGGACACGGTGTTGAGTTAGAGAATCGTGTGAAACAATCGGTTGCCAAATATAACATCCGATTAGTCGGACCGAACTGTCTCGGTATCATTAACAATAGTTCGAACGTTCAGATGAACGCCAGTTTCGCCACAAAAATGCCAAAAACCGGAAACATTGCCTTTATTTCGCAGTCCGGAGCCCTTTGCACTGCGGTTCTTGATTACGCCCAAGGCAGGGACATCGGCTTTTCAAAGTTCGTTAGCTTTGGGAACAAGGCCGACGTGAATGAGATAGACCTGCTGCGTTATCTTAAAGACGACCCGGATACGGATGTGATTCTTATGTATCTCGAGGATATTTCACACGGTCGTGCTTTTTTAGAGACAGCCAGAGAGATTACGTGGCAGGCACGTAAGCCGATGTTGGCTGTTAAGTCCGGTCGTTCCGTTGAGGGTGCTCGTGCAGCGGCGTCTCATACGGGCTCTCTGGCCGGCTCGGATAGTGCTTATGATGCGATTTTTCATCAGAGTGGGATCCTGCGAGTGGAGGGTGTTTCAGAGCTTTTTAATCGTGCCGTTGCCTTCGCGAAGCAGCCGATACCCAGAGGTAATCGGATAGCAATCGTCACGAACGCCGGGGGGCCGGGGATAATGGCGACAGATGCTGCGGTGCGGCACAACTTACAGATCGCCGAATTCACGGAAGAGACCAAAAAAAAGCTAAAGGAAGAACTTCCGCCAACAGCCAGTATCAACAATCCGGTTGACGTGATTGGGGACGCGACACATAAACGTTACGAAGCGGCTATTCGACAGGTTCTGATGGATGAAAACGTGGACGGTGCTATCGTGATACTGAGCCCGCAGGCGATGACGGACATTATGGAGACAGCGGAGATTGTTCCGCGGGTAACAAAGGGTGTTGATAAGCCCGTCCTGTGCTCGTTTATGGGTATCGTGGATGTCTCCGAGGGTGTCAAGTACCTTGAACAACACGGTATCCCGAATTATCAATTTCCGGAGGCGGCGGTCAGAGCAATGGCATCAATGGCGTTTTATGGGAACCTGTTGAGCCTGGAAAGAAGAGAGGTGCGTCGGGTAGCCGCGGACAGCGACACTGCGTCGGAGATTATCAAGCAGAAACTCGACGACAAGGACAGCTACTACATGTCCGAAAAAGAGGCAAATGAAATTCTTCAGTGTTATGGCTTCCCTGTTTTAAAAAGTATTCTGATTAAAGACGCATCACAGGTTGAAGATGCCGCGGAGCAGATTATCTTTCCAGCTGCTATGAAGATTTCTTCCCCGGATATTGTGCACAAATTCGATGTAGGAGGTGTTCGATTGAAAATTAAGACGAAAGAGGAAGCACTAAAGGCATATCAGGAAATCATCGACAACGTGAAGAAGTTTAAACCCTCAGCAAAAATCGATGGTGTCATCATTGAGAGGATGGCCAGGCGCGGAATCGAAGTCATACTCGGAGGCGTCAGAGAACCGAAGTTCGGGCCTATCTGTATGTTCGGCCTCGGCGGAACATTTGTGGAAGCGATGAAAGATGTTACGTTCCGGCTGGCTCCCATGTGGGAGATTAGTGCCGAGATTATGATACGGAGCATCAAGGCATATAGTCTTCTCAAGGGAGTACGTGGAGGATGTCCTTGTGATGTCGACAGTATTAAGGATTGCATTCTCCGACTTTCTCAAATGGTTGCGGACCACCCTGAGATTGCCGAGCTGGATATCAACCCATTGATAGTCTATCCGGAGGGAAAAGGATGCGTTGTAGCGGACAGTAGAATCTTATTGAAAAAACCGACCGAAACCGACCCGTGACGTACTGCAAAGAATTTCGTCGGCAGCTTCAACAAAAAATCCAGTGTAAACACTTTCATACTCATTTTTTTCATTTAGGTACTCTATACCTGATGTTGATGGGGCCAAGTAGATACCCCAGCAGCATTGTTATCCCAGTACCGACAACAATTAACCAGCTCCAGGCCAGCTCGATTACTTCAAAGTGTGAAAGTAACATAAGAACTAATACGCAGAGGGTACTGACAATCATAGCAATGACATTGCCCAAGTTTGCTTTTCGCTTCGTCAGCAATCCCAATAGGAAAACTCCTAAGGTTGCCCCTCCTGTCAGAGAAAATATCTCGTAGGCAAACCAGAGTATGTTCTCAACCCTGACACACGCCATGGCAATCAATGCCAGCACTAAACCAAAAACAACGACACTGATTCGTGAAACAAACAGGTAATGCTTCTCGGTTGCTCCTTTTCTGATTAGAGGCCTGTAAATGTCCGTGATAAACGAGGAGGAAAGCGAACTCAAGGGAGAATCAATACTGGCCATAATAATGGCCGCCAGCAGCAATCCTTTCATACCCGTGGGCAGAGAATAGGCCACAAAATGAGAAAGGACCTTTTTAGCTTCTGCCGGCTCAACCGCACCGGAATGTTGTTGATAGAACACATAAAGCAATGTGCCAATCGCAAGATAGATGCATGTGATGGGGATGACCGTCACGATTGTCGAGACAAGAGTTCTTTGACTGATTTTGCGTGTCCTGACGGTCAGGAGCCGCTGCATCATTTCCTGGTCGGTGCCGAAAGAGGCCATACCGATGAAAAATCCCGTTGTAGAAACGGCCCAAAAAGTTGTCGGGTCGTTGAGATTGAAATCGAACCTGAAAAAACTCAAACGCCCCGCCTCATCGGCAATCCGCCAGGCTTCGCCCAGCCCCCCCTGGATTTGGAAGAAGAGGTAGATAAGCAGGGCAACGCCGGCCACGAAAAAAGTTATCGCCTGGTACGCGCCGGCCCAGACGACGGCTTTGACGCCTCCGAACGCAATAAAGATAATACTAACGACGGTGAACAGCAAAAGCGTCTGGGCCAGGTTCCAGCCCATTATCAGGCCTACACCGAGACAGGCGGCGTATAACCTGACGCCCGAGGCAATCAAACGGGTGATGAAAAAGAATATCGCGCCGGCAAATTGAGTCTCGGCTCCAAATCGGTGCCGGAGAAACTCATAAATGCTCGTACAGTTATATTTGTAGAAAATCGGGATAAAAAGAAAAGCAACGACAATACGGGCAGCCGCAGAACCGATAAAAAACTGAACGTACTCCCAGTTTTCACTATAAGCCGTAGCCGGAAAGCCCACGATAGTAAGTGCACTAATCTCGGCGGCGACAAAGGAAAGACAGGCCACAATCGAAGGCACACGCCTGCGTCCGAGAAAAAAATCGTTGGTATCCTTCTCTTCCCTGCCAAAGACATAGGATATGACGAATAAAAGCAAGACCGCCGCAGCAATGATAAGAATGTCGAGCCGTCCCAGGGTTCCTGCGAAGTTCTCGACAGCTACTGTTGCAATCATGTCACCCATATCACGGTCTTCAGCACGAATCGGCCATATTCTCAATGGCTGCTGGACAAAAAACTTATAAGAAAAAACAACTATGAACGTTCGGCGATGGATTATATGTTTATTTCACCGGACTTGCAACATAAAGACACAACGAGAAATGCGTTTACAGAATTCACATAAGTTGATATGAATATACCCAAATGCCGGAGTCAAGAGGATGTTTGGTACCAGGAATATAAAACGATAATTTTCACATATTGAGAACCAGTTATGCCGAATGCCATTGAAAAAGCCAAAAAGTTCTTAAATGAAGAGAAAGCATTCAGGTTGGGAGAATTACTAACGGAATCGTCTCATCCCAAAACTCGAGCCCTTTCTCAAACGAGCAAATCCAATCTTACCGATGGTATTCGGCTGCTGCAATCGGTGGATGAAGAAATTCCTCCAACTGTAGAAAAAGTTTTTCAACAAGATACATTCAAAGAGCTCGTCGAGGCCTTTTTTAACACCCTAAAGGCCAAAAAGAGAATTTTCTTTACGGGCTGTGGAGCCACGGGACGTTTGAGTATATTGTTAGAGACAACCTGGCGAAGGTTCTGGCGAACACTGAAACAAAAACATCCGGACATCATTGCCAGGATGCCCAAGATGGAAGACCTTACCATTAGTGTAATGGCCGGCGGCGACTTTGCCCTGATAAAGGCGGTGGAAGGTTTTGAGGATTTCCCGGATTTTGGTCGTTACCAGTTAAAACAAGCCGGCATCAGTTCCGGCGATGTTATTGTTGCCATTACCGAAGGCGGAGAAACCCCTTTTGTAATCGGCACTGCCTGGGAGGGACTCGATGTCGGGGCAAAGGTCTTTTTTGTATACAACAATCCGACCGAATTACTTTCTCGTTTTGTAAAGAGGTCTCGGGAGGTAATCGAGGAACCACGTATTACAAAGCTCGACCTTTCGACGGGCCCGATGGCCATCACCGGCTCGACAAGAATGCAGGCGACAACCGCTGAACTGTTGGTTGTCGGCAGTGCTTTGGAGACCGCTCTTTTACAATTTTTCAAAGAAAGTTTAACAGCATCCGAATGGGCGAAGCTGGGTTTCTCCATCTTATCGCCTGAAGATTACCATCAATTATTTGCCAGGCTCTTAACCGAACTCTCGAAACCTGACACGGTGGATGCAATGGCACTCCTAACTGAATTTGAAGAAAATATCTATCAACAACATGGCTTGATAACCTACATGGCCGATTCAGCAATGCTGGACGTACTAACGGATACGACCGAGCGTTCGCCTACGTTTATGATACCACCTTTTCGCAAACAGGCAGATACTCAATCTCCCCAATCCTGGGCTTTTGTTAAGAATCCGTTTTGCTCCACTCAAGAGGCATGGCGGGACATGCTGCAGCGCGAGCCGCGCGGCCTGGAATGGGGACCCGATGTTTATAAACAACTGAATGCCCCATCCGCATTGCAGGCCAAACCGCCCTCGCTGGGCAACACCGAGATACTCAAATTCAGGATAGGTAACGAACCGGAACCATCACGCACTGATGCTCCTGATTCGGCGCTGGTGATGATTGCGGTCGGAGATGAAGCAGACCATCTGATTCGCACCAGCCTGAAGCAATTCAGCGCCGGGTATAAAAAAACTACGGCGATTATCATCGGCCCACCAATCTCTACTTCGAAAACAGATGAGCTGTTTCAGTTTCCGTGCGAGCTGCCTAATTCACCCCTGCAATTATGGCACCATCTTGCTGTTAAACTGATTTTGAATACCGTTTCGACCGCAACCATGGCTCGGATGGGCCGGGTTGTAGGTAATGCGATGATTTGGCTGTCACCAAGCAACAAGAAACTGATAGACCGGGGTTCACGTCTTATTTCCCAACTGACAGGATGCAGCTACGAGCATGCGTGCATAGAGCTGCATAAGACAATGGAAGAGGTGGAAACGCGTTTACAAAAAGCTGAAGAAGTTCACTCTCCGGTTGCCTTGGCTATCGAACATATCGGCCTTAAAGGCGAAAAAACCTAATGTCCCAAGCAGGCTTCTAATATTCCAAACTTTCAGTTTGGGTACATAAGATATTTACTTCTGATTTGCAAAAACGATTTCAGCTCGGCCTGCCAGTTCCCTCTAAGTTCTTCTAACGACGACCGATTTGTTATAGCCTCCCGAATTGCCGAGGTGCCGCACAAACGGTCGAAGTGGCTGGCTCGCCACTGGAAGTCATTCGGATACATTTGATAAATCTTATTCACAATCAGAATGCCGCTGAAGTACGGCTCAAGCAAATCCCTATTGGTTATGATAACCTTAACGCCATTACATCGCTGGCCCTTGTATTTGGAGCTGACCGGTGTAAAAGAAGCCGTCACAAAACGAATGCCGGTCAAATTTAACCTGTTCAGCTCAGCAGCCAAGCGCCCCGAATCGATCCAGGGAGCACCGAATTGCGTGAAGGGCAGTGGCGTTCCCCTGCCTTCTGAAACGTTGGTTCCCTCCAAAAGACACAAGCCAGGATAAACAATAGCCGTTTCCAGGCTGACCATATTTGGTGATGGTTTTATGAATTTCAGTCCCGTCCGGTCGTACCACATGCTCCTGCGCCAACCCTTCATTGGAATCACCATTAGGTCGGCCTTTACACCATCTTTTAGCCAGCCCTGCTCATTAAACATTCGAGCCAGCTCACCGCAGGTCTGCCCATGTCTTACCGGAATGGAATACAGGCCAACAAAACTCGCATACTTAGGTTTGAGGATATTACCTTCGACCTGAAGACCGTTTATAGGATTCGGACGGTCCAGAACAACAAAACGCCTGCCATTCTCTGCTGCGGCTTCCATCGCCAAAGACATAGTATAAATATAGGTATAAAATCGTGCCCCGATATCCTGGATGTCAAAAACCAGCACATCGATGTTTTCCAGCATTTGACGCGTGGGCTTAAGTGTCTTGCCATACAAACTGTAAACAGGAATTTGGTAGTTGGGCTCGGTCATACTCTCAATTTGCTTTCCGTCCTCTTCCATACCGTAGATTCCGTGTTCCGGACTAAAAAACGCGGCGACTTTTACATTACCCATCTTCCTGAATACGTCTATTACATATTGTCCCCTGCTGTTATAAGCAGTGTGGTTGGTTATGATGCCGACACGTTTGCCCTCGAACAAATGCCTGTATGAGCTGATATTGTCTAAACCTGTCTTCACCGAGGCCTCACAACCTGAAACCAACATTACGAAAATCAATATTGTGGATACTTTGCTCAATCGCATCTTTCGGCTTTTGTTAACAAGCTGTCTTCTTTTACTTTACCAGCCCTTATTATACTTCGGAATTACCCAAAGACAACCTGTCCTTGAAAACAATTTTCTACCGAACGACCAGCAGGATAATAATTAAAGGGACAGAACAAGCTTTCTGTGATAGAATACGTCTTTGTGTGGTGTTTTCCGGAAAGAGAAATAGACATGAATTCAATAAGAACGAACATAATATTACTCGCATCGCTGCTCCTGACGGTAACAGGCTGCCGGTTAGTCGAGAAAAGACCCTGCAAGCCGGACCTGAGCGGGATTGACCGTGTAGTCGAAGAAGAAATCGAGAAAGGCAATATCCCCGGCGCGGTGGTTCTGATAGGTCAGGGAAATAAGGTACTTTACTGGAAGGCCTTCGGCCATGAAGTAAATGAACCATTCCAGGAAGTAATGTCCAAAGACACCATATTCGACCTGGCTTCACTGACCAAACCTATCGCCACGGCTACATCTATTTTGATTCTGGCAGACCAGGGAAAGATAGACCCGTGTGATTATGCAGGCAAATACCTTCCTGCTTTTGCGTGCAATGGCAAAGAACAAGTCCAGCTTCAGCATTTATTAACTCATACTTCCGGATTGCCGGCTTATACAAATGCAGATTCATTAAAGAATGCTTTTGGGACTCCCTGCCCTGATAAAGTAATAGACAAAATATGCGCTATGAAAGCTGTGAGCAAGCCCGGAGAAGAATTTCGTTATAGCTGTCTTGGATACATTACACTGGCCAGGATTGTAGAAGTAGTCAGCGCCGAAAACGTTGATGATTTCGCCAGGAAAAACATCTATGCTCCGCTGAAAATGAAGCACACCACCTATAACCCGCCGGTGTCCGGTGAGAAAAATATTGCCGCCACGCAGATTGTAGATGGACAATTACTTCGGGGCACGGTCCACGACCCTCTGGCGCAATTGATGGGAGGAATCTCCGGTAATGCCGGGCTTTTCTCTACGGCCTATGATTTGTCGATATACTGCCAAATGTTATTGAACTCCGGCAAATGGAAAGGAGTAAAAGTCCTCAGCATAGAAGCCATCAACAAGTTGACCACAATGCAATCACACGGCCGGGCATACGGCTTCGATGTGAATTCCGGTTATTCATGGGTTAAGGGCTCTTATGCCCCGGAAAACGCATTTTGCCACACCGGCTATACCGGAACGTCCATAGTCTGTGACCCGGCCAGCAAGACCTATGTTATTATTTTGACAAACAGAGCTCATCCACACGATAAAGGAACGTCGAAACAGATTCGGACAAAAATCGCGGATATCGTTTTCCAGGCTTACAACAAATAGTATTTTGCCCCCCGCTTTGAAAGCAGGCACTCGCAATAGAGGCTCAGATTATGTATAATCTATCATAATATTATTTTCGACTTTAGGAGACCTACTATGAATCGCAGACAGTTCCTTCAAGCCGGTACGGCGTCTCTGGCCTTGTCGGCCATGGGCGGTTATGCGCCGATGTTTGCCGCCCAGAAGCCAAAACGCGTCGCCCTGATTGGGTGTGGGTGGTATGGCAAGGGTGCACACTTTCGCCTGCTTCAGGTCGCGCCGGTCGAGGTCGTGGCCTTGTGTGATGTGGACAGCAAGATGCTGGCCGAGGCCGCTGAGATGGTAGCCGCCCGTCAAGTATCCAAAAAGAAACCCCGCACCTACGGCGACTACCGCGAGATGCTCAAACGAGAAGAGCTCGATATCGTGCACGTTGCCACGCCCGACCACTGGCACGCCCTGGCGATGATAGCGGCCGTCAAGGCCGGCGCTGACGTCTATGTCGAGAAGCCCATCAGCACGGATATTGTCGAGGGCCAGGCCATGCTGGCGGCCGCGCGAAAGTATAAAAGGGTCGTGCAGGTCAACATGCAGCGGCGCAGTACGCCCCACCTGATTGAAGCCCGTGACAAAATTATCAAAGAGGGCAGGCTCGGCAAAATCGGGTATGTCGAGATATGCTGTTACTACCACATGCGCGCCCGCGGCAATCCACCCGATACGGCCCCGCCCGAAAATCTTAACTGGGACATGTGGACCGGGCCGGCCCCTATGCGCCCGTACAACAAAATCGCCCACCCGCGCGGATGGCGGGCATTTATGGAATATGGCAACGGGATTATCGGTGATATGTGCGTGCACATGCTCGACATGGTCCGCTGGATGCTCGATTTGGGCTGGCCAAAGCGTGTCAGCTCATCCGGCGGCATTCTCGTGGATAAAGACAGCAAAGCCAATATCTCGGACACCCAGACGGCCACGTTCGACTTCGGCGACCTGCCCGTGGTGTGGACGCACCGAACCTGGGGCCATGCACCGGACCCCGAATATCCCTGGGCGGCCTTTATCTACGGCGATAAGGGAACGCTCAAGGCCGACGTCCATAAGTATGATTTTATTCCCAGCGGCCAGGGCAAACCGGCCCAGGGCAAGGCCCTCTACGAGTATGATAAGTACCCGGAAGATGAGACCGAAAAAGACCTGGAGCGCCACGTCGCGTCCGCCATGCGGGTGCACTGGAAGAACTTCCTGAAGATGGTCGAAACGCGGGGACGTCCCGTCTCCGACATCGAGGAAGGCTACATCACGGCCACCTCGTGCATCCTGGCCAACATTGCCATGAAGCTCGGCCGAACGCTTACGTGGGACGCAGATAAGGGACAGGTTGTAGATGATAATGAGGCTAACCGGCTGTTGCGCCGCCCGTACCGTCGGCCCTGGGTACACCCGGATCCTAAACAAGTATAGCCGGAAGACGACTACCTTTTGACGAGTATGAATCTTCCTAAGGAGTATCAATGACAAGATATACCAGTATGGCCTCAAGGGCAAGCCGGGACACTCGGATACTGTGCATGGTTAGTTTGGTCGCGCTTTTGTCGATTTCAGCTTTAGCCGCCAACTACCCGGCGCCTAAGCCGCCCAGGAATACATCACAATACGGCAAACACTTTCAGCGCAGCATGACGCTGATGGCAACCAGCACGCCGCAGAAACGCAACACCGTGCGTATTCTGTTCTATGGCCAGTCGATTGTGGGGCAACATTGGCACACAATGGTTGCCGAGGACCTTAAGAAATGTCTCCCCCATATTGATTTCGTCATCGAGAACAAAGCCATAGGGGGATTTAGCTCGCAATTGCTTGTGAGGACCATGTACTACGATGTGCTCCCGTTTTATCCTGATTTGCTGGTTTTTCACGTTTACGGCACGCATGATAAATTTGAAAATACAATTACATAAACGGCTTCAATGGGGTATCCTCCTTTTGTTGGTTGGAGGCTGTTCATCCCAGATTAAGAAGCCGGTAATGCCTGTAGAAATTTCTGATTCGTTTTCTGCTACGGGCACAGCACCGCTACCGGAAAAATGGTGGAGTGCATTTGAAGATGATGAACTTGATAACCTCATCAAAAGTGCCCTCACTAACAACTTCGGCTTGCAGACAGCGTGGGATCGCCTGGCCCAAACGGAGGCAATTGCCAGGAAAAACTCAGCAGTTCTTCGGCCCCAGGCAGACTTAGAAGCCTTCTTCAGACGCAGTCGACAGGAAAATCAAGGCCTTACTAACTATAGCAGCCTTTATACGTTTGGCATTGCCGCCAGCTACGAAGTCGACCTGTGGTCTAAACTGAGGTCATTGCAGAATGCCTCTCAACTCGATGTAGAAGCCAGCCGGGACGCTGTGGATACGGCAGCCATTACACTGGCCGCTTCAATTGCTAATACATGGTACCAATTAGGCGAAAATAAAGCCCTGGTCCGAATCGCACAGGAACAGATTGAGACGAATAAGAAGGTTCTTGATATTGTTACCGTCCAGTTCAGAAAAGGTATGGCCTCAGCAGCCGATGTTTTAAGGCAGCGCCTGTTGGTTGCTTCGACAGAAGCCCGGTTGATTACGGCCAAAGACGCGGTGGAACTGCTTCAGTACCAGCTTTCGGTTTTGATTGGCAAACAGCCTGTATTGACCTGGCAGAAAACTGCCATTGAGCTTCCGGACTTGCCGCCGATGCCCGAGATTGGTATCCCTGCTGAGGTTCTTCAGCGCCGTCCCGATGTTCGTCAGGGGTATCGGCAGATACAAGCCGCCGACCAGCGTCTTGCTGCTGCTATTGCAGATCAGTATCCCCGTATCAGTATCCTGGCAAATATCGAGACTTCATCCGGAACTTCGGCGCACGACCTTTTCGATGATTGGCTGGCTAACCTGGCGGCCAATGCGATTCAGCCTCTATTTGACGCAGACCTGAGAAAAGCGGAGGTAGAACGCCAAGAGGCCGTAGTCTCAGAGCGGATCCACACTTGGGGGCAGACTATCCTCTACGCGCTGCAGGATGTCGAAGCCGCCTTGACGTGGCATCAGCAGCAAACGCAATTGCTCGAGAATCTCAAACATCAGCTAAGCCTTGCACGCCAGACCTATCAACGCAACCGAGAAAGCTACATCAAGGGGCAGGTTGATTATATTCGAGTGCTTGAATCGCTGCAGTCCCTACAGGAATTGGAACGCAACGTAGTACGGGCTCAAAGTAACCTCATCCAAAGCCGGATTGACCTATATCGTTCCATTGCCGGTCCGTTCGATCTTTCACGAGACACGCTCGCTCACACCAGAAGCTCAAATGAAGCAGAGGAAGCATCAGAGAATGTTACTCAAGACGAATAGGTGGTATTATGACAGAAAATAAAAGTATTAAAACCAACCTAAAGAAAAAACCTCATCGATTGCGGGGTGCGCTGGTCGGAGGAAGTCTCAAGATTCTATTATCTGTGCTGATTGTCACCGGGGCCGTCGTAATCTATCGTCATCAAATCAATACCAGCCCCCGCGCAGGTCGAAAGAAACCACCTCGCCTGGCCAAATTAGTGCAGGTAATTCCAATTCTGAAAGACAACTGCACCACAACGGTAAAGGGTAACGGACTGGTTATACCGGCACAACAGGTGACACTACATCCTCAAGTAGTTGGACAGATTGTGGAAGTTTCTCCGGATGTCGTCCCCGGGGGTTACGTTCAAGCGGGGCAAAAGCTCATGGCCATCGACCATCGAGATTACGAAATTCAGGTCAGGCAGCGGCAAAGTGAGGTAGCTAAAGCTGTTGAAGACCTGAAAGTCGAGCAAGGTAATCAGGCGGTTGCCAAACAAGAGTACGAGATACTCGACGAAGTGATAACCGATGAAGATCGCGAACTTGTCTTACGCGAACCACAGTTGCTCTCGGCTCAGGCCGCTCAGGAATCAGCGCAGGCGGCCCTGGAGAAGGCCAAACTCGACCTGGCCCGGTGTGACGTTGTTGCACCATTCAATGCCGTCATCCAACAGAAGCACACCGACCTTGGGGCCTCCGTGTCAATCAATTCACAACTGGTAACATTAATCGGAACCGATGAGGCATGGATAGAGGCGAAGGTGTTTACCAATCAACTTAAATGGCTCGATATACCAAAAAGGAATGGTGACCTCGGCGCGAATGTCACGATTCGTAATACCGGCGTATGGGGAGAAGATAGATTTCGGACCGGTCGTGTGCTTTGTCTGCTTGGAGAACTGGAAACACAGGGCCGTTTGGCACGGCTGCTGGTAACCTTGGATGACCCATTTTGCCTGAAGCCGCAGAATCTCAATCTGCCCCAACTCTTAATGGGCTCGTATATATCTGCGGAGGTTGAAGGCCGAACTTTGTCGGGCTTATTTCCAATCAAGCGTTCTCATCTTCGTGACAACGACACTGTCTGGATCATGGATGATGGCGGTCAGCTCGAGATTCGGCCGGTACACATTGTCTTCCGCGGACCCGACCGGGTATATGTCACCAAAGGTTTGGCCGAAAATGAAAAACTTGTCGTGACCGACATCGCTGCGCCGGTGGCAGGCATGCCTCTAAGAGTTGACGGGGCTGAAGAGCAGAGTGAACAGTTGAGTCTCGAGATGCCAAAAAAGGAAAAGTAATGGCCGCAAAGGGAACACCAATAATACTCAAGAACAACCACGACAGCATTTCACTGAGCAAGGGACCTATTGCCTGGATGGCACGCAACCGTATTACGCCCAATCTGCTGATGTTGGTTTTTCTGGTTGGTGGTTTTTTAGTAGCACTTCGCATCAAGCAGGAAGTATTTCCTGAATTTGACCTGGATATTGTTACTGTGCGAGTCGTATATCCGGGTTCAAGCCCGGAGGAAGTCGAGCAGGGTATAATATTAGCCATAGAAGAAGGTATCCGCAGCCTGGATGGAGTCAAAGAAATTACCGCAACAGCCTCTGAAGGCTCGGGTAGGGTTGTGGCTGAACTGGAAGAGGGAACTGAGGCACAGCGTGTCTATCAGGACATCAAACAGGAAGTCGACCGCATCATCACCTTCCCGCTGGACGCGGAGGAACCCGAAGTGAGCCTTGCGATCCACCGTCGGGAAGTCCTGCAGCTCCAACTCTATGGGCAGACGAGTGAATGGGTCCTGCGTGAGCTGGCGGAGCAGGTCCGGGACCGATTACTTCTGGACCCTTTGATAACCCAGGTGGACCTCCGCGGCGCACGCAGATATGAGGTTGCTATTGAAATAGATCAGGATACACTTCGTACCTATAACCTGACTCTTGAGCAGATTGCCCAGCGGGTCCGGCAGACCTCCGTTGAGATTCCAGGCGGCAGCCTCGAGACTCAGGGCGGTGATATTCTGCTGCGCGTCAGTGAGCGACGGGACTGGGCGAAGGAGTTTGCAACCATTCCGCTTATTACCACAGCCGATGGGTCGGTGCTGTTCCTTGGAGATGTCGCACAGATAAAAGATACCTTTGAGGAGCAGGACCGCTACGCCGCCTATAACGGAAAACAAGCTATCGGTATTGCCGTGTATCGCGTGGGTGATCAGACTCCAATCGGGGTCTCTGATGCAGTGCGTTCAGCAATGGTCGAGATAGAGAAGGACCTGCCGCCCGGTATCAACTGGGTCATCAACAGGGACCGATCGGAGATATACCGTCAGCGTCTGGAACTGCTGCTCAAAAACGCCTTCTTGGGCCTGATGCTGGTGTTGCTTTTACTGGGCCTGTTCCTGGACTTCCGTCTTGCCTTTTGGGTCACTATGGGTATTCCGATTTCGTTTTTGGGCTGTTTCCTGTTTCTGCCGGGTATGGACGTCACGATAAATATGATGTCTATGTTTGCGTTTATTGTGTCCTTAGGCATCGTGGTCGATGATGCAATTGTGGTCGGCGAAAACATATATGAATACCGCCAGCAGGGCATGAATCCAATGCAGGCTGCGATTATGGGTGCCCGTGATGTGTTGCTGCCGGTTACTTTTAGCATCCTGACTAATATCGTGGCATTCTTACCGCTCTGCTTTATCCCCGGAATTATGGGCAAGATTTGGCGTGTCATACCATTTGTAGTCATCACCGTTTTTACTATCTCCTGGGCGGAGGCACTCCTTATTCTTCCGTGCCATTTGGCCCACGGCAGACAAGGCAAGTCGACCCGGGCTGGACTTCTGGGAATGTTACAGCGAAACTTCAGCAAAGGTTTGGAATGGTTTATCCACAAAGTATACGCGGCATTGCTCGGATTATGTATTCGTTTTCGCATTGTCACGGTAGCGTTTGGTTCAGCAATACTCATCGTGATTTTGGGCTATGTTACCAGCGGGCGCATTGGCACTATCTTGATGCCTCGTATCGAATCGGATGCGTCCGTTGTGACAGCCACTTTACCCTACGGCTCGCCAATCACAAAAGCCCAACAGGTCTGCCAAAAGCTAATTGCCGCTGCTGAGCATACAGCCAAAACAAATGGTGCTGAGCGGCTGGTCGAGGGCATTTTTTCACTAATTGACGAGAATGTGGTCGAAGTCATGATCTACCTGACTGATCCTGACATCCGCCCAATCTCTACCGCCGAAGTGACGCGTATATGGCGGGAGCGTACTGGGCCTGTACCCGGTCTGGAGAGTCTGCGATTCGAGTCAGACAGAGGTGGCCCCGGCTCCGGTGCAGCCCTCACAATTGAACTCAGTCACCGTGACATTGACGTTCTCGACCGGGCAAGTGAGGCCCTGGCTGCCATGTTGGCGGACTTTTCAAATGCCAAGGATATTGACGATGGATACACGCCGGGCAAACGGCAGCTCGACTTCAGTCTAACCGAAGAAGGACACAGCCTGGGGCTGACCCAGCAGGCGTTAGCCAGGCAGCTGCGCAATGCTTTTTATGGGTCTCAGGCTGTCCGTCAGCAGCGCGGACGTAACGAAGTCAAGGTCAAGGTGCGTCTGCCTCGCGAACAACGAGTCCGTCAGTATGATGTGGAACAATTGCTGATTCACACACCCCAGAGCACAAACGTGCCGCTGGGTCAAATAGCACAAATTGAACCGGGACGTTCTTACACCATTATCAACCGGCGTAACGGACGTCGGACGGTTACCGTGACGGCTAATGTCGAACCTATCTCACAAACCAGCCAGGTGATGGCAACCCTTGAATCTGAGGTCTTGCCCCAAATAATGAGGGATTTCCCGGGACTGTCATATCGCTGGGAAGGACGTCAGCAGGACTTGAGAGAAAGTACCGAGAGGTTGTTAAGCGGTTTATTACTTGCGCTTTTTGCTATTTATGCACTATTAGCCATACCGTTCAGTAGCTATTATCAGCCAATAATTGTGATGATCGCGATTCCGTTTGGAATCGTTGGAGCGGTGCTTGGCCATATGCTCATGGGCTATTCGTTGTCTCTGATGAGTATGATGGGCATCGTTGCTCTCTGCGGAGTAGTAGTAAATGACTCACTGATTCTTATAGATTACGCAAATCGGCGACGGCGGGAAGGCATTTCAGCTCTTGAGGCTATTTACCAGGCCGGTCGGCGGCGGTTTCGACCCATTCTGCTGACCACCCTGACAACCTTCGGAGGACTGGCACCGATGATATTTGAGACATCACGTCAGGCAAGATTCATGATTCCTATGGCCATCTCGCTGGGATTCGGAATCCTATTTGCCACGAGCATAACTCTCGTGCTCGTTCCTTGCCTGTATATAATAGCCGAGGATGTACGTAGGTTTACTCGATGACTGCTTCCTTTTAGCAGCGAGCTCGCTCACACACACAACTCTTGAATGGGCTAACAAAGTATTTAATTCTGGAGTACTCTGACCCCAATACACTCTGTTGTTTAGGTATAATTTGTATTCATTGTTTCTCGTTTATTTTTACCTTGGCGCACCTCAAGTAGTACCGCCCACTACTATAAATAATGTCTCTATAAATACTTGCCCTTCGATAATCATTTACTTCACCGGTTGGCACTTGATCTGGCTTTTCTGATCATAAATCCGCCTGTATTCCGGTTGCTGCAAGACCAGTATTTATGACATACTTAGACTCCTGTGGACCTTTGCGGTCTTCTACTTTCTTAGAGGATTTTAAAAATACGCCCGGCAGGACTCGAACCTGCGACCTTCGGTTTAGGAAACCGACGCTCTATCCTACTGAGCTACGAGCGCATCACAACAAAAAGCCTATCCTGGAATAGTTCTCACAGTACTTTACACTCCGGGCTACAATATTGCAAGAAAATCAGGCTTCAGGTATAATCGCTTCGATTAATGGAGTGAAAAATAATGCCAAAAAAGGCGAAATCAACAGAACAGAAGCCCGGTTTTGCGCATCCAACAAATAAGCTGGGAGATGCTAACAGAAGGGAGAAGTATTTGGACGAATTACGAGACTCGCTTGCTGCTCGACTAAGGGCCGGTGACAGTGCGGCGGCAGGTGAGTTTGTAGATATGTACAATGAGCGGATATACCTGTATATGAGGAGACTTGGTCATAATCGTCAGGTCAGCGAAGACCTGACGCAGGAAAGTTTTCTCCAGGCCTGGCAACACATAAGCCAGTTGAGAAACGGCAAGGCGTTAAATAGCTGGCTGTATCGTATCGCAAGCAATGTTTCAAAGCTGCATTGGCGCAAGCACAAAGGCAGAGATTCGGCCAGTATCGAAGCGATTGGGGTCGACGTGCCGGAGAACGATGAGGCTGGTTTTGACAAAGTTGAGCATTACGAACAGCTTGGTCGGTTAAAAAATGCTGTGGCCGGTCTGCCAATAAAATTGAGGCAGGCAATCGTTTTACATTATATGCAGCAATTGACTATTGCCGAAGCTGCCGAGGCGGCTGGTGTAAGGCAAGGCACTTTCAAAAGCAGGCTGAACAGGGCATTAGAAACTTTAAGAAATCAGATTATATAAAGGATTCTTTGGAGATGAGAGGACTCTAATGGAAGAAGAAAGACTAAAAAAATTATTGAATGAGCTGGCGGACGTCACAACAGAGCCGGTCCGTCCCGGTCTTGGTGAAGAAATAAAGCACAACATCCCACAGACACTTTCCCCCCATAAACATGGTACGGACACGATTCATATTGCCATCAATTTAAGAATAAGCAAAATAGCGGCGGCGGCAGTGATAATTATAACGATACTTTTGTGTGCAGGCCTGTTCGGTGGGCGAGACTGGACAAGTGATGGAATAATCGCCGGTATAAGAGATTCTCTTGTGGGATTGGGGGCCGGCAAAGCCGATGTTTTGGCTGTCAGGTCAAAATATGAAGATTTGGCTCGACAGGGCATGCTCGTTGTGTATTATGGTGATAGCATTGACCCAAAACAAAGCAATGCTGTGATTATGCAACTGAAGATATCCGATACCGAGTACAGGGTAGTCTTCGCCGATGGCAGTACAACGATAGTCAATGCAGAACAATTGGTCGAACTGTTAAGCCGGATGCTGCAAAAGTCAACAAAATGAGCTGTAATGCGGTTAAAAAAGGGATTTTTTTACTTGATTTTCGGACAATTGTGTGGTAGTATCAATCTTCTGAGAGAAAATTTGTAACTCATAATCCGAAAGGGGCCTGTTATGGACAAACGAAACGGCTTCACATTAATAGAGCTTTTAGTGGTAATTGCAATTATTGCGTTATTGATGGCATTATTGATGCCGGCCCTGGAGCGGGCCAGGGAGCAGGCCCAGCGTATAGTTTGCCTTAACAATCTGAGGGAGCTGATGCTTGCATGGGATTTCTATACAGAAGATAACAATGGCAAAATCGTTAATGGTGATACAGAGGAGTACGGTATCTTTCCGGATGAGCCCTGCTGGGTACGGCAGGATTGGATCCCGGGGACTGTGCCGCAACCAACCCTTGATGAGAAAAGAATTGCTATTGTAACTGGAGCACTGTATCCATACGTCAAGAACGTGAAGGTTTATAGCTGTCCGACCCTTCTGGCCGGAAACCTGCGAACGTATGCTATGGCTGATTCTATGAATTGTAGAGGCTGGGACAGCGACCGAGTGAGGATTAAACACATTGACGAGATTCGAAAGCCCCATATAAGAATCACTTTTCTTGATGATGGGGGAACCGCGGGCGCTGCGTTGGGGGGTTGGACTCTATATAGTATTTATTCTTCCGGGAATGACAAATGGATATGGTGGGACCCGCCTCCAATCCGGCACGGCGACGGGACGAATTTTGCTTTTGTAGACGGCCATACCGAATACTGGAAGTGGCAAGACAAGCGTACCATAGAGTTTGGCTTGTTGATGCAGGCTTGGTCTTCGCCACAACCAGACAACCCGGACCTTTACAAAAGCGAGGTTGGTGTTTGGGGCACACGATAACAGGTACTAACCACTGCCGTAAGCTTTAAAACAGCCTATTGTGCTCTATGTACAGGAAAAGCGCATTTACATTAATCGAACTCTTGGTAGTAATCGTCATTATTGCGCTCTTGATGGCTCTGCTGATGCCGGCTCTGGAGCGGGCCAGAGAGCAGGGTAAGCGCACGGTCTGTATGAACAATCCGAGGCAGTTGATGTACCGCTAATAGATAATGGCGGTCGCTTCTTCAATCTTTTTAATAATTTCATCGGCATCGGCGGGGTCGGAAATATAGCCGTCAAAGCCTTTCTGCAATAATGCCGCCAACTCAGAGTCGCTCAGCCGGTTCGCAAGGGCTATAATTTTGATGGTCTGTAAATCCTCATTTGTATGAATGCTTTTGCAAATACCTTTTGCATCTATGCCTTCAGCAAGCAGGCTCACCAACATAACATGTGGTGAAAATTTCTGAGCGATCGTGCCGGTCTCAAAATTGTTAACTGCGATTTGCACTTCGTAATCCGCCCTGGTTTGTAAAGCATCCGCTAATGCCGAAGCAGCATCGTTGTTGCTGTTAACCAGAAGTACCCGGATTTTACCAACCGGAAGTGTTGGCGCAGGCATATTATGCGCCTTCATAAAGCGCATCAGCTCGCTGACGGGTATTCGCCGGTCCTTGCTGCCGGGTATGCGATAACCCTTCAGTTGGCCGGTATCAAACCACTTTGAGACGGTTCGAGGAGCAACGTTACAAATTTTGGCCACATCACCTGTCGTCAGTACATTTTTGCCTTTTGCCATATTTTGAATCCTCACTGTGCACTCATACCGCATTTTAATTCGGCCTTATTTCGAGACCTGTTTAATACAGAAATTGCATTTTCCGGCTCAGCAGCGAATAAATTGCCGTATTCCTAATGCTACGTCCCATAAGTGCTTATGGTTTGCATAGAAACAGATGGCATTAGAAACTAAAGGCGCTTTGGTCCAAGTAGGCATCAACAGTGGGCAAAAATATTTTTTGATTTATGGTGCACAGGCGGTATAATTTTCTTTTCCAGAACTAATCCTGCGTTTTTTGATGAGGAGTTTTGCTGATGCAGATATATCTGTCTCGGCCGGATATCAGTGAAAAAGAAATCGAGGCGGTCAGCGCCGTGCTTCGTACCCCCAATCTTTCTCTCGGCCCAAAACTGCCGGAATTTGAAGAGGCTTTCTCTAAGTACATCGGCCTGAAACGTGCTGTGGCCGTCAATAGTGGAACCAGCGGCCTGTTTTTATGCATGCCGGCAATGGGGATTGGAGGGGGTAGTGAGGTCATCACTACGCCATTTACTTTCATTTCCTCAGCAACTTCTATTATGATGGCCGGTGCCAGGCCGGTCTTTGTCGATATCGACACGGTAAGTTTGAATATCGACGCTGCAAAAATTGAATCCAAAATTACCGACAAGACAAAAGCCATTTTACCTGTAGAGGTTTTCGGAAATCCTGCCGGTATGGATAAGGTCGATGAAGTTGCTCAAAAACACAATCTTATGGTGGTAGAGGACAGTTGCGAAGCATTGGGCTCGGCACTGAATGGGAAAAAGGCAGGGACATTCGGCACGATGAGTGTATTTGCCTTCTATCCCAATAAGCAGATTACGACCGGCGAAGGCGGAATGATTTTGACCGACGATGACGACCTGGCGGATATGTGCGTATCGCTTCGCAATCAGGGAAGGGCCAAGGACGGCGGCTGGCTAAACCACGAACGACTGGGTTATAACTTTCGACTTAGTGACATCAATTGCGCACTCGGCATTGTGCAGCTTTCAAGAATTGAGGAGTTTAAGACCAAACGCCGACAGGTTGCACAATGGTATCAGGAGATGTTAGCCGACGACGACAGACTAATAGTGCCTGTGGAGCCGGATGGTTGCGATATAAGCTGGTTTGTCTTCGTAGTACGGCTGGCAGAGAATTCCGCTCACCGGCAGCGCGACAGGATTTTAGAAGCTATGAGAGGACAAAATATTCAGGTCAGCAATTATTTTTCGCCTGTGCATCTGCAGCCGTTTATGGTTGAGCGGTTCGGCTATAAACAAGGTGATTTTCCAGTTGCCGAATCCGTGTCTAAGAGCACTATCGCTTTGCCGTTCTATAATAATCTAACTTATGATGAGGTGGCGACTGTCTGCAAAACATTGAAAGACCTTTTAGACAAAAATTCGCAGGCTCGTTAACCAAAACGGTTCTTGTTTAAATCTTACATATTCCTACTTGGCACATTGGATTTTAAATCTTAAAATTTAGTTGAGGGAAATATCAAAGGCTGGGGTGGAACCGCCGATAAAAGTCTTTATTTGGAAGGGAGAAACTTATAATGAGGACCTGGAGAGGCAAACTTGTTTTTTTGCTGATAGTTTATTTTGCCGGTTTTGCAACCGCAATCTATACTCTGGCACCTGTATCTGAAAATCAAGACTTCAAGCATGGCGACAAAAGCTTTACATACTCAGCTTTGAAAACCGACGAATTCGCACAATCTTTCAACACAGGAATGCATAAATGCCTTGATTTCAGCAAGGACCTTGCCTGCCGTATGGGTAAATTCATAAAACAAAAGCTCGATGAAAGGCAACTCCATGCGGAAAGCTAAAAAGCGGCAAAACCACGCTCAATACAATGCTCTTAATTGCTAATGTATAAACGTGACTTAAGACTTTAAGGAGGGTGGTTTATATGTAACATTTTGGGGCCGTGGGCCTGATGGCCTGCGGCCTTTCGTAAATCAACGACAACTTAAAACGACCCCGCTTCAATAATCAAAAATTCACTTCCACTGTCTGGGTCTTGCTTTGTATTATGGACTGCACATTCTTTAAGGTCTTTATCTTTCCGGTACTTTGTTCACCCACCTTAACGGTATATTTGCCGGCCTTGAATACCTTCGGCCGCAGCGAAGTGCCCTTGATACGAATGGTATAAACAATTTCACTATTGGCTTCATCAATCACCTGTACAACCGGGTCCGTCATACCGTTGACCTTTATCGTCGGCAGATAAGCAACGGTCTTGCGTCCGTAGTTGTCCTGCTGCTTGATGGTCCGGGGCCAGCAGGGATATTGCTTAACGGCCGGGTCTGTAATATCCACGTTTCTGGGCCAGCATTCGACTTTGATTTCTCTGGTCTTCTTATTGAATTCGACAACTCCAAAACCAGCGGACCTGGTGGTCAGCTTGTCGTGGTTTTCCATTTCTCCGGGATTTGCAACGGCCAGCATGGTAATCCTGTTTCCGAACCCATCGAGGAATTCACCAAGGTATTCGGGCATCCCTTCCTCACGGTTCTTTCCCGGCTCGAGAGGGGCCCACCAGCGAAGGTAAAGATTGGCAATGGAGGGCACACAAAAGGAATAGCCACTATCTCCCCAATCATCAACACCGTGGTGAATAATGGTGCCAAGATGTTGGTCGCCTGCAATCATAATTGCGAATGCCTTGCGGATCTCCCTTAGCGCTTTGTTCCGTCCGGTCTGGGGCCAGCCGTTGGAATCCAGGTCGGCGTGCAGCCGATTGTTCCGGCTGCCGTGAATGTGCGCGCCGCCGCAGAATACGGTCTGAGAAAGGACAGATTTCATATCGCAGTCGCGCCAGTCGGCCGCCCAGTCTCTGAGGAACTTTAGCTGGCGCTCGCCAAGTAATTTGGCACCGGGGACATCGACACTCTTAGGGTCGTAGTTGGGGTCTGTAATATGGTCCGGCCGAGGCCCCTGCTGCGGAACAAGGCCCTGCGGCCCCGATTTGAACTTACGGTCCTCAATAATGGCAAAGCTTACCCGCCCTACCGTAAGTGTCGTGTAGTACACCCCGATTCCCCGCTGAATCGGAGTCGGGTCATAAGGGTCGGGAAGGTGGCTGGTCTGTGCTCGCTCGACCATTTTCACATATTCAAGGGGGGCTGCATATCCCCCATCATGGCCGGCACGAGTATTTGATTTCTTCCCCCCTGCTCCCCACAAATTAGCCTGGCCTATATCATGGTCGTCGGGTATTGTAACCGTTGGGGTATTGTGAATGATATCTCCGAAATCTCTGCCGAACTTAAGCCAGTAAGCGTAATGCCTGTTATGGTCGTAAACCTGGTCTCCGGAAAAAAACAATAGGTCCGGGTTGAGCTTTTTAATATTTTCAACGATATCGGTTTTAGGAATGTCACCGCCATGGCCTGGATAAATCGAGTTGCCCGTAAATGCGGCGACGACAATGATATCCTTATCGACCGGGTCTTTGCGTATTGTCCCGGTATAATACGCACTCTTGCCGTGAGCGACGCGGTATTCGGTATCTTTCGTAGAATCCCAGTTTTCAACGCGGAAATGCGCCGTCCAGCCGTCCTCAATTACCTGCACCTCGGCTATTTGTTTCCACTTGTTGCCTTTTCTAATCTGGAGCCGGACACTTTTGTCTTCACTTCCCTTCAAGGGATATAACTGCGCTGTCATCTTAAGGATGTTGTTCTGGACGGTGTATAACGCAAAACAAATAACCTTATCTCTGGATACTTCGGGTATTTCCAATTCTTTGCCAATGGCTGTGCCAAATAGCAGGATAGTTGAAAATATCACGGTATGTACTCTTATATTCATAGGCTTCATTCTTATCCTCCTTGTCAATCCAGCTTTAACGGAACAAATTCAAAAAAAGTCTACGTATTTACTCGATTGTAGCTGCTAATATGCCATAAATCATCGAGGAATTCAAGCCCGACCTTTCAGTTTCCTCTTGCTTTACTCGAAACTCTTATGGCGTAACCAGGAAAAAAGGCCGAGCCAAATCAGCCCGGCCTGATGCTAATTCGTTACTTCATAGCCTACCCAACTACCTGAGTTCCGATGACTCTTTGAGTCGCCTTTTAAACTCTGATTCCTTTTTGATGAACAGAACATGATAATTTGCAAAACCAACACTTATTCCGCCGTTCCATGTGTCATATACCTCGTATAAAACAACCATAGATTCTGATGGAGAAGCAGACGGTTTCAAATAGACATAGCCTACTTCGCTGCTCGATTGCCTCGGATTAGTAAGTGTATCCTTTTCAAGACCGTATTCAGCAAGATCTTGCAGACTGTCAGGCCATTGACCACTATGGTCATTAACGTATTTCCTGCAGGCTTTTAGAATCCGATCCATGTTCGTAGCTGACATGACACGCTTAACCAATGAGTCATACTCAAATTCTTCTAACTTGTATCCCTTGGGCGGTTGCAAGCTGAATAGTGAAACATCCAACTCGGCATTGAAAACAATGTCCGTCACAACATGCTGCATAACTTTTCCTTCTCGATTTTCACGAGTTACTTCCATAAGTAAAGGGAGTTTCGTTTCGGGATCAGCCCACACAATTATCTCATGCTTTTCTTCCTCTTTTTTTAATTTAAAACCGATAGCCTGTTTACCACTGATCTGTCGGCTGCCAATATCGTCAACAGAATAATCCACTCTTTCTCTGAAATTTCTAAAGGTATCGTATATATCCAGCATTGCTTTGTCAGCGGGACATACTTTCCCCTTTTTTTTCACTGTGTCCAAGATGAGACTTTTCCCTTTGCCCGTATCTACTATCCAAATTTGTCCGCCTGCAATAGGTGCATTAGGTATTTGCTTTAGAAATTCAAATCGCGAAAGATAAGGATGAATTACCATCACCTCCATAATTGGGGGGTCCTGTTCTTTAGGTCGAACCAGGAAGGTCAGGGTTTTAGAGTTGCGTATGTTTTCCAAAACATCTGCCCAGGCGTCGCTCGAGTTGCCTAACTGACTTATGCCCACCATTATCGCGATAACAATTACTGCTGCAGCAGCTAGTTTTACTATCCCGCTTTTTATAATTGTTCTCCGGATTTGTATGAGTGTGTCTTTTTGCCGAGGTTGCCTTTCCAATACAGCAAGGAGGTCTTCTTCGAGTTTGTCGCGATGGCTGGGGCCGGGAGTATCATCGAACTTAATTTCACGAATGAATTTCTCAAATTCTTTTTCGTTATCGTCCATTTGCCTCACCTTCGATTTGCTACTTTTGTCCTTTATTTAATCCGTGCCATCTGTGCAATCCGTGGTTAAAATTTCTCTGTGACCTCTGTGTTCTCTGTGGCTGATTTTTCCTTTTATTTAATCTGTGAAATCTGTGGCTAATTTCTTTCGCAGTTTGGCAAGTGCCCGTGCCAACTGGCTGCGGACAGTGCCGGGACTGCTACCAAGAACCTCTGCAACTTCGGTTAGTTTCAAATTCTCGAAAAAACGCAATGTGATGATAGTCTGGTACCTTGGCTTTAAAGCAAATACAGCTTCTCTTAAAAGAGTTAGTTTCTCAGCAGATTCGTCGCAGTCAGCAACCTGGCTGTTGACTCGCTCTCGCACGCTTGTACGTAAACGACCTCGTCGAGCGGTCCTTCTCAAGCTGTCATTGACAGCGTTAGTTGCGATTTTATAAAGCCAGTTGCTGAACTGCTGCTTACTGCCTTTGAAATGGTGAAGATTTTCCACTACTTTCAGGAAAACCTCAGCCGTAATATCTTCGGCCATGTGCCTATCAAAGAGCCGATGGACGCAATAGCGAAATACTGCATCATAATGCCTGCGGTACAACCTTACAAACGCCGATGGATTGTCGCGTGCATCCGCTATTAATTGGCCATCATTAGCTGCTTTACTTTCGTCATCCAAACTAATTATTCTCCGGAGTTTACGGGTACCAACTATCATCACTATTATAAATGCGCACCGGACAAAAACGTGGCAAAAAAAATCCGAAATGGTATCATTATTTTATCCCACGGTTGATTATATGGACGAAAACTATGGCTCACTTGTATGGTTTAATTTTTGACGTTGACGGTGTGATTGCCGATACCGAGGCAGTCAATGCAAGGGCTTCTATCAAGGTCTTTGAGGATTTATTCGACATTAAAGACATTAAACGCCAGGATTTCGAGGCCGGTCTCGGACGAGGGGCGGCAGAATATGTCAAGGCCGCTGCCGGAATTCACGGCCTGGAACCGACCGAGGAACAAATCGAAAAGGCAACGCAATTGCGCCAGGAATATTTCCTCAAGATTCTCAGCGAAGAACCTCTGCCTGCCTTCCCCGGCGTGTTGGAGTTGATAGAGCAGGCTTTGCAAAGAGAAGATTTTCGAGTCGCTATCGCAACCTCCAGCACACTTGAAAAATCCCGAGCTGTTTTGGAATCCGCAAAGATACCTTTTCAGAGAATGGTTTATATCACCGGCAGCGACGTTAAAAATAAAAAGCCTCATCCTGAGCTTTTTTTGGTTGCTGCTGAGGGTATGGGTATTGAACCTGCCAATTGCGTTGTCATAGAGGATGCTCCCAACGGCGTGCAGGCCGCCAAGGCAGCCGGTGCCAGGTGTATCGCTGTAACAAACTCCACAGATGCCGCTAAACTCTCCGAAGCAGATTTAGTCTGTAACTCTCTTGAGCAGATTGATATTCTGACAATTGTTAAGCTCCTACAGACAGAATAAACTGTAGGAATCAGGCTGGACCGGATAAATCTATCACCCTTACAGAGGCCAGCTTGAGTTTAATAATCTCTGTCGCCAGATTTGACCACCTCTTGCAGGCATCAAGTACAACACTGTCGCTGCTTGCTGCAATAAGGTCAGTTTTTTTCAACTCGGCATCAGGGCTGAAGAGAAGCTCAATCTCCCAGTTCCAATCGCTCTTCTGTGCCAGCTCGCCAATTAGCGTCTTCAATCGCCCGCTGTTTGAGACCGGACTATCCAGCAGCCACAACACTTTGGCAGTGCCAATTTCTTTCAAAAATCCGCCTACAAGCTGCAAGGCCGGTATTGTTTCGGTGACTTTACGATATGTGCCGTGTATGCTTGCCAGGTCCCGGAAGCAGCCATCTCGGCCCTTAAAAACACAGGCGCCGCTCATCGCTGCTTCTACGGTTATTAAGATGTTATAACCATCGATGGCAATCCCCTGACCTGTAAGATTTTTTAGTGCAATACAGCGTTGATTACGAGAGACGAGATGCTGGTCGGAGCAGGCGCTGCGCATAACAGCCAATCTCTGTCTTTCTGTAAGCGAGAACTTATCACCAACTAATTTCAGGGCGCTTTTTTCGGCATAACCTTTTGTCAGTAAGAGTGAAAAGTCGGCAACAGCCAATTGCAAGTTGGGGATTGCGTTGGGCGCAAACAATTTTGCGTCCGCCGGATGAGGTCCTCTATGTGTTCTCTTGTCAGGCATTGACAAAACTCTCCCAAATCCCGTTATATTCTCTTGCCCTTCTTTCGGGCCTCATTGATCTGCTTACGGCTGCGATGCTGATATTCGCGAAGTGTCTCAATCTTGTATTTTTTTAACAACTCCCGCACGCTGACGCCCGGCTTGGCCGCCTTGAACAGCCACCATGGTGCCAGGTCTTCCTTACTTAGGTTCCGCTCAACGCTCATCTCATCCTTGTTTTCCTTGAGCATCTTTTTGACCTTTTCGCGGTTAAAGTCGTGGTGGGCAAACGTTCGGTCCAAATCCAGCGTTGCGATAAATTGTTCAGGACGCGGCTGCTCAACGTTTTCCATAGTCTTGCCGGTAATGTCGATTATATTACCCGCCCCCACCGGCACAATATAGTAGTGATAGAGTATCGCGTAGGCGTTCAGCGGCGAGCCGCCGCCATACGCACTTGGCCAGAAAACAATATCCACATCCAGCGCATCGCATTCCTGCCACAACTCCGCAAAGTTCAGGTCAAAGCACGTCAGAATGCTTATCCTGCCGAAATCGGTCTCAAAGGCCTTCACACCTTCTGTGCTGCAATGCAGTCCTTCGCCCCAGAACACAAAAACCTTGCGATAATAACCGGCAAGTCGGCCCTTGCGGTCTATCAAAAAATCCGTGTTGTATTGCTTGTTTTCTGCCTGCTCTCGTATTGGGCATATCACGTACATATTGTACTGCTTCGCCAGCTTCGACACGGCTTCGGTGATAGGTCCGGGGACCGGTTCCGCCTCGGTGCCGGCGAATTCCTCCGGCAGGCAGGCGATGTCCACCCCGTTCTTTCCAGCCGTATGCAGGTGTTCAATCGCCAGCTTCAGTTTGGCTTCGCGCTTGCCCCCAAAGCCGATACAAATCGCCGCCACTTTTACCTGTCTGCCGAGCAGTTTATCTCGATCCAGTTGGGCGATGGCCACTGCGGGCGAAATTTCTTGCGCAAATCCCGAACCGGCCGAAACGACAATCAAAAGGCAAATAAGAAACGTTTTGAAAGATTTCATCATCTTTTCCCTCTTGCTCTAAAGTCATCATTTTTGGCGCAAAACCTGCTGCTTATATACGATGTTATGCTGCTTGCACCGATGGTTCATTGTACATGTATCGGCAGTGATGTCAAAAACAGATTGACATAACCGCCTGCCAGCCCTACTATTGGGTTTTTAGCGTGTTGCTGTTATAGGGCAACTAAATGTCGAGCCATAACTTAGCACAAATCAAGATTGACGATTTGGAGATAATCGGCTATTCGGTCGCCGGCGAAGAGACCGTGGTTGCAATGCCTCAGTTGAACGTTTGTTTCGATATCGGCAAAGCACCGAATCAGGTTATCTCCATCAATCACGTTCTACTTACGCATGGTCATATGGACCACGCCGCCGGCATTGCGTATTATCTATCACACCGTAACTTTTCCGGTCAATCGCCAGGCACTATACTGGCTCCCAGGAATTTATTGGGCCCGATAAGAGAGATTATCGATGCCTGGTCTCGGCTGGACGGCAACAAGGTGCCCGCTAATCTGGTCGGTGTAAAAGCAGGTGATGAATACCAGATCAAGCCGAATTTATTTACAAGGGTGTTCCCGACAAAACACAGCAAGGGTTCTGTTGGCTACACCGTAATCGAAAAGAGAAAAAAAATTAAGCCCGAGTACGCAAAGCTCAAAGGACCACAAATCGTCGATTTAAAAAAGCAGGGAGTCGAAATTGATTACCCGCTCGAGATTCCAATTGTTACCTATCTGGGCGATACGCAGTATGTCGACTTTTCACAATTGAAATATATTGTTGAGAGCAAAATCTTAATCGCCGAATGCACATTCTATGAGACCGAGCATTCCGGAAGGGCCGAGGCCGGCAGGCATATGCACATCAACGAATTTGCAGAGCTGATAGAAAAACTGCATAACGAGCATATCATTATCACACATACGACGCAGCGAACGCCTATGCGGGAAATTCGCAGGATATTAAAAGAGGCGCTCTCGGCAGAAAAATACACAAGAGCCATCCTGTTTATGGACAAACTCCGACGATAGCTTGTCTGAATTTCCTCATCATAATCTTAGATTGCTGGTCTCGAATCGGTGAGGCAAAGGTTGGTGAGGTCGTCGATAACTGCTGTGCCGGTTGTCAGCAGGTCATTGTTTCTGAAGCTCAATTACTCCTGCAATTTGGGAAGTGTTATTGAGCCTTATGTCAACAATACGACTCACACCAGCGTTCTGCAGGTGCGTAAAGAATTCTTCAGCAGTCTTCTTGGTAAAGCCAATAGTGAAGAGTTTCATGCTTCTACGGGCACCTTCTTGTATGCTATTTTTTCTGCTTGTAAATCGTACGCTTTCTCAATCAGGCCGGACGTCGAGGTCAGGTCTCCAAATAGCTCTGGTTGAAGTTTGTGAAGGTTAATGAGCCTTTTCTCTGACATCTCCTGTCGTTCTTCTGCACCATCCCCTAAGATGTGAGTTATCTTCAAGCCTGGACATATCCTTTTCAATTCGCGACATACCAGTATTGTTCTGTGGCATGTAATGGGGTCGGATTCAGAGCACATGAGGGCAATTCTGTAATGTTCAACTCTCTGAAGGATTATCTCTAATCCACGCTGGAAAGCCGACAAATGAGCGATTCGATCGTACTTTGCCTGACCGTCAATGTAGCAATCGTCTTCAGATCGTTGTGCGCCTAATTCCCTGCCCAGGAATATGTAGTCAATATTGGCATTTCTCAAGGCACTATCGAGCATGTCCCTATTAAAATGAGGCGAGTATTTGCTGTAGGGACTGGATCGGACATCGGCTATGGTGGAAAGGCGATGTTCCAAAAGTAACTCGATGAAATGGTCAAGAGAGTGATTTGAGTGCCCTATGGTGAATAGTTCTTTCATTCTAATAGGCCTTTTTTTCTATTCTTGTCGCTCCATTCACGACTATCATAATAATATACCACACTTTTTGTCAAGCAATTTAGTCGCGGCTTCGGTTCAATTTTCATATCTCATGTTTCGTTTCAATCTTCAAGATGTCCGCTTCACGCATTTATGATAGTAAAATAACACAGAACTTGACAAAGGTCAAGTTAATTTAGAATTGAGAAGGTAGAAGTGAGAAACAGTATTGAGATTTCTACGGCCTAAAAGGCAGGTCTTGAATCGGTCAGGCAAAGCTCCACAAGCTCGTCGATTACCGCCGTGCCGGCACACATTACCTTGTCGGCGGCGCCCCAGTAGAGTTTTAGCGTTCCATCATCTTCGGGGACAGCTCCGCAGGTAAAGACCACGTTGTGCACGTAGCCGACAAGCTCCCACTGGTCTTCGGGCTGGAGTATCCAGCGGTCACCAACGCCGAGAATAACGGAGGGGTCATTTAGTTTGTGCAAGGCGACGCCGAGGCGATATACGTGGCCATCCATTGTCGGGAAGACGCCGTGGTAGATACTCAGCCAGCCTTTATCGGTGCGAATCGGCGGTGCGCCCGGGCCGATTTTTGACTCGTCCCAATGGTAAGGGGCGGGTTTCATTACAAGTTTTGAATCGCCCCAATAACGCAAATCCGGCGAATAGCTAATCCAGATTGACCAGGGACTGATATCGGAATGCGGGCGGTCCAGCCGGGCGTATCTGCCGTTGATTTTTTCGGGGAAAAGGACGGTATTACGATAGTCGGCCTGGGTGATAAAGGCGATTCTTTCGAGTGATTTGAAATCCGATGTTTTGGCCAGTGCTGTGCGGACGCCGTGCCTGGAATAGGCGCTATAAGTTATATAATACTCATCTTCCAGAAGCGTAATGCGGGGGTCTTCTACGCCGTATTCCTCGTATTCGGAAAATGGCGGCTCCTTGGCGGGAATTATAAAAGGCTCGGGTCGGGCTTTAAAATTGAAGCCATCCTCACTTTCAGCGGCGCCGATTATGGACCGGCCGGTATCGAGGTGCGAGCGGAAGAGCATTATGTACCGGCCGTCGAATTTCGTAATGCCGGCATTGTGGACCGTCTCAACCTTGTAGGGGATATCATCCTTTGTGAGGATGGGATTACCTTCGTAGCGTGTAATCAATTGTTTAGTCATTTGTTTTGCCCAGGGTAACCCCAGAGTTTTAGTTTTTTTGAGATTCCCGGCGGAAGATTTCCTCATACACTTTTTCGTAGCCGGCGACCATACGGTCTATTGTAAAGTTTTCCTCCACCCGCTGTCGGCACTTTTTACGGTCGATACTATCGATTTTGCCAACAGCGGCTACCGCCTCATCCACACTATTGACCAGGAAACCCGTTACCTTATCTGCGATAACCTCACGGCAGGAGCCCAAATCCATTGCAATGACCGGCACGCCGGCGGCCATGGACTCGGCCATTACAAGGCCGAAGCGCTCGGGGATGGTATTTAGATGGATAACGGCGTAAGCATCTTTCAGGAGGGCATCGCGCTGAACGGGATTAACGGGGCCGATGAACTTGATTGAAGTATCGTTGATGTGCGGCTTGACAAGGTCATCGAAGTACTTCTGGTCCTGAATTATTCCGGCTATTATGAGGTCCATGCCGGCTTTTTTCGCCACGTCAATTGCCAGATGTGTACCCTTATCCATGTGGATGCGCCCATAATGGACAAGCTTGTCACCGGGCGTTCCTCTGAAGGTAAGGTTGGAAAGGTCGATGCCATTGTAGACCGTTGCAAGATAAGGCAGGCCGGGGTCTCTGTCGGAATCGCTTATGGAGACATAGTAGGTATCCTTGTGGTCGTGGTAAACGCGAAGAATATCGGGGTCGGAAAATCCGTGGATAGTGGTAAGCATCGGTGTTTTTATAAACGGCAGATAAGTTAAGGGCAGATAATCAAAATTGTTGTGAATCAGGTCAAACTCATCCGCCCGCTCCATCACCTTTGAAATATGCAGGCACGTTGAAACCAGTGGTATGTGCGTTTTATCTTCTTCGTAACCTCTTTCGACAAAACCTACAAGTTTTGCGCTTGTTATAGATTCTCTTGTGGCGAACAGTGTTACATTCTTAAATCCACGGGCGACGAGGCCCTCTGTAATATTGCCGGCTACGGTTTCCCAGGCGCCATAAGCCCGAGGAGGTGTCCGCCAGGCTACCGGCGCTAAAATTGCAATCCGTTTATCCTTGATTTTTCAGCTCCTTCTTACTTCTTCTTTTATTCTCTGGATATGTCCCCGGCCTAAAGCCTTGACCTCACAGCCGAGTTCGAAATATCGACGAATTTTATCATCTTCCAATATACCAAAGCAATCAATCACTGCCAGCGGAGCACCTGCCCATTCGACTATTTTATCCGGGTCCAATTGCAAGTAAGGTGCGTGCGGCACGGCCAGTATGATTCCCTGGGCACCTTTAAGTACAGCAGCAAGGTCATGCTGAACACGAGTATTAACAAGTTCATCCTGATTGCGGAAGAACCTTGCCAATGAGTGACCGGGCGCCGGGTAGGTATCCTGTTTTTCCAGCTCGTACCAGTGCTCAAGGTACGGGTCGTGCACACGCATTTCAGCACCCATTTCGGTTAGCTTTCGAACAACTACTTCCGAACCGCTGTACCGTGTGTCGGCAACATCCTGGCGATAACTGGCCCCGCACAGCAGTATAGTTGCACCGGCAATTTGGCGGCCCATATTTCGAAGAGCATCTCTTGTCAGTGTTGCCACATGAAGACCGCGTGTGTCGTTAATATCGATTGCCATTGTTGTCATCTTGAAGATATCGTCATCGAAACCGAGGATGTGCTTGTACGCCCAGCAACCGAGACCACCGTCTTTAGGAAGGCAGTATCCGCCAATGCCCGGGCCTGGGAATATGATGTTGCTGTGCGTAGGCCGAACCTTGATTGCCTTTATGACCTTAGTCATGTCCACGCCGTTACGCTCCGCGAACAAGCTCCACTCATCAAGAAAAGCCAGTATTGCAGCACGGAAAGAATTTTCGACGATTTTGGTAGTCTCTGATTCGATTGGGCGGTCCATAACGGTCAACGGATACTCTTCGGTGTTTAGAACATCCCGCAGGAATTTTTCGACCCGCTTTCTCGCTTGAGCGTTACAGCCTGAGCAAACCCGCCAAAAATCCCGAATCGATGAAACATAATTTTCCCCGGGCATAACACGCTCAAAACTGTGTGCCAATAGTGGCTCTGAGTTTATGCCTCGCGTGGCAAAGGCCTTTTTCATAATCGGCCAGGCGACAAACTCAGTCGTGCCGGGTGCTACAGTCGTCTCA